>Ga0316585_10000013_pt1 | contig 27691 bp, 23 predicted proteins | sample S_170502SCrBrC_D_FD_204517 | JGI IMG/M metagenome (GOLD analysis project Ga0316585, IMG submission 204517) | Rhizosphere microbial communities from salt marsh grasses in Alabama, United States - S_170502SCrBrC | ecosystem: Host-associated > Plants > Roots > Rhizosphere | place: USA: Alabama...
CGGTAAGGTCCTCCTCTTCCGAAGAGCTGGCCAGGAGGATGACTTCTACCGCTTTCTCACGCACCATTTCGTGCGGCACATCATAAGCGACGGTGCCGAAATCAGGGGTGGGTTCGATGGTCGGAAAGGCCGTCGGTGCTGCTACCGTTGATATGGATTCATAGGGCTCGCCCTCACCAGGCGCTTCGGCTGATTCCCCCATCGCCCCGCCACAGGCTGCCAAAATCATTGAAAGGGTTAATAAACAAAGCCCAGCTCCCCAGGCCAACCGGCTAAGTAAACTATTCATCGGCCGTTCGCTCACTTTACTCGATAAGGTTGGTCAATTTACTTATCAAGACTAATGGGGGAAAAGGCTGCTGTCAAGACCAGCTGTCTTATACTTTGACCAGGGAAGGGATATAGGACGCGGACGAGAGATGACGAGCACTGAAGATAATAATTTATCCGCTTTCATCCGCCCCGCCACAGCGTGTCGGGCCTAGTCCGCGTCCTTTAGTTCAGCGAAAAAACCGAGTTTCTAACATCTACGGCCGTCCGATATCGGCGATCCGCAATCCCAAATCCGCAATCCATTTTTCCAGCCAGCTCAGCGGCTGGTAAGCCTCATAGCGCTCCAGTTCCGGCGTGGGATCGCAGAGTGGGAGTTCGCTATGCGCCGGCGGCTCAGAGGCCAGGGTGAGCGTGAAATCGTCCATGAAGAAATCCTTGTAGGACGGATATTTGCTCTTGACGCGCACGGCCACCTCCGCATCTCCATCCCCAGGCGCGGTGAAGGTCAGTTCGTGCTTGCACCACTTGCGATAGCCCATATCCTCCAGATTCGCCCAATCGCCCAGATTATCGACCCAAACCCCTGTTTCCGCGGCGTATGGATCAGCCTCTTTTTCCAGATCATAGTGCAGGCGCATGGGCACCGTCAGACGGTACTCTTCACCCGGCGTCAGACCGCCAACATTCTGCTTGAGCTCCGTGCCGAAGGCCGCGGTGGCGCTAAACATCTTATAGGTTGCCTCCCCCTCCAGGATCAGGGGATCGATTCCGCCCGGCTGTTCCTCCGGAGGTAACTGCCAGATGAGCTTATGCACACATTCGCAGACACCGGTGGCTAAGTCGGGGGCATCATACAGCGGGTCGCCGGGCTGCACCCAACTCATCTGCCAGAAATTCGGCCGTTGGTTGCCAAATTCAATCGTTTGCCAATCTTCCTCAAAGGAGCCATTGAGCAGTGGTTTAGCGGGATCAGGGGGGGGCGTGATCGTCGGCGTGGGCGTGCTTGTCGACGGCGGATTGATCGTCTGTCCATGCGGAGCCAGCGCGTCGGCATCGATCGGCCGTGTTCCCGGGGAATAGAGGAAATAATTGGCCAGGCTGTAGGCTTGCAAGGGATCAATATATTCCAGCACATCTTCACCAATGCTGCCGAACTCACCGCCGCCAATGCCCAGAGTCCAGATTGCCGCGCCCTTGACCTGCGGGAAAGCGGCATAGAGCCAGGAAGCCCATTGAATGTGTTCCATGGCCAGATCGGGATCGGGCACCTTGTTATATTCCCAGCCCCATTCCGTAATCAGGACGGTCGGGCGCGGGATGCCATGTTTGTCGGCTATTTCAAAGAGAGTCTGGAAACGGCCGACCAGGATCGGGTAAAAATTTCCGATATCCTCTTTCAAGAAACTATACTCGTGCAATGCCACCGCGACCTGATCGGGATGTTCACCGGCGTAGCGCAAGAAATCCAGCATCTCCGGCGACTCCCAATGTTCCGGTTCCGGTTCGCCGCCGGACCAGCCAAAGGCGGCATAGCGCGTGCCTTCGGCGACGGCCGTCTTAGCCTGCTCCAAGGCGAACGCGGCCAGCCAGGCCGACTTAGTGCGATCCGGTTCATTGGTCGTTTCCATCCACACAACCGCCGGATCCAGTTCGGGAGGGAAGACACGCCTGTTCTCAGCCCAATTCAACTGCGCGGCGGTGATTGGATCGAGACTGTAATCAGGTATATCGCGCCCGTTCGTAGCATCGCGATAGATCAGCACATGCTCCACCCCGCTCGCCTTACCCAGTTCCTGCGCTTTGTAAACATACTCGGCATCATTGGCGGTTTTCAAAACGATGGGCACACCGGCGGCATCCAGCGCTTCCATATATTCCTGAAGTCCTTCACGGCCGCCGAACAACTGGATATGAAAACCGATCTTGTTATAAGCAAGATCATAGCCCACTGCTAAAGCCGCCTGCCGTTCCTCTGCGAAGTCAATCGGCGGTTCCTTAGAAACGAGCAGCGGCACCTCTAAAACAGGTAAGTGTATAGGTGGGCCGGCAATGAATGGCAGGAAGATTGGGCTCTGGCCATGAGACGGTTCAGACGTCTCGGTCGGGGTTGCCGTAGCCGTTTCAGTCGGCGTCTCGGTTGGTGTAGATGTTTCTGTCGCCGTCGCTGTTGCGGTTGCTGTTGGAGAAGCTGTGTTCGTCGATGACGCGGTCGGCGTGCCCTGCACCCGAAAAAGCTGGGCCAGGATCAGGGGCAAATAAACAACTTCCTGGCCATCCTCGGTCAGCGGGGCAGCCCGTCCCCCGCGATTGCCTCCCCACATGAAAAGAGCGAACAAGCCAATTCCCAAAAAGACAACGATCATCTGGCGCGGACTGCGCATTTGGACGCCTCCTTTATTGATGTTTTCTACTATATTGGCGTTCCTACGGCTGTACTATCTATACAATAATACCTAATGATTCTGTTAGAAAACTACACAATTTAAAGGATCAACGATGATCCTCTTGTATTATATCGGCCGTCCGTTATGGGGGCTTGTGAAGATAAGGTATATTTTTTACCGAATTTATTGAAATATCAACCACAAATATGGGGAGCTGCACATCTTTTGTAGATCATCACCCATATATAGACTGGTTAATCAGGAACCTTGCATTGTTATTTTGCCTTCACCCCATAAGCGAGACCAACCGGCTGGACAAATAACATCCGGCCAGGAGGAATAGTTATGTCTAGTAAAAATCAGAAGCCGGCCTGGCGAGAATCACTATTTCGCGGCTGGGCGGCCGTTCGCCGTGGTATCGGCATGGACCAGCCGGCCAAACAAACCGGCATGGGCGCCATTCCTACAGCCCATGGAACAACTTTCCGCGTTTGGGCGCCCCATGCCCAACGCGTCACCGTCAGCGGCGATTTCAATAACTGGTCCCGCGAACGCAGCCTGCTGATCAGCGAAAAAAACGGCTATTGGTCGGCGACTATCAGCAACGCCAAGGTGGGCGACCAGTATAAATACGTCATCCACACCAAATCCGGGGCCTTAATGCGCAATGATCCCTACGTGCGCGAGATTAATAAACAAAACAGCAACGGTATCATTCGTGAAATTGCTACCCGAACCCAGGAAACCCCTCCCTCATGGATGGCCCCATGGAATGAATTGGTCATCTATGAACTCCATACCGGCACGTTTTTCGGCGCCCGAGATAACCATCCCGGCGGTTTTTCCTACATCATTGAAAAACTGCCTTATCTGCGTTCTCTAGGCATCAATGCCATCGAGATTATGCCGATCGTCGAATTCCCGGGTGATTTCTCCTGGGGCTACAACCCCGCGCAGCCCTTCGCCGTGACCCAGGCTTATGGCGGTCCGGGGCTGTTCCGCAGCCTTGTGGACAAAGCCCATGAAGAAGGGATCGCCATGATTGTGGATGTCGTCTATAACCATTTCGGCCCCATGGACCTCGACCTGTGGCAGTTTGACGGCTGGCAGCAGGATGGTAAAGGGGGCATCTACTTTTATAATGATTGGCGATCGGAGACACCCTGGGGCGATACGCGACCTGATTACGGCCGTGAAGAAGTGCGCCAATATATCCGCGACAATGCCATGATGTGGATGGAAGAATATGGCGTCGACGGCCTGCGCTGGGATGCCACGTCCTATATTCGCAATGTGAATGGCAATGACGGCGATCCCGGCGGCGATATCACCGAGGGTTGGGGGCTGCTGCGTTGGGTTAATGATGAAATCAACTTCCGCCAGCCGTGGTTCCTCAATATCGCCGAAGATCTGCGAAATAACGATATGATCACCACACCGACGCCGGAGAACGGTGCAGGTTTTGATTCGCAGTGGGACGCGGGCTTTGTCCATCCCATTCGCGCGGCGATCATCGCCGTCGAGGACGAACAGCGCGATATGGGCGCCGTGGCCACGGCGCTGCAGAGCCAGTACAGCGGCGACGTTTTCCAGCGCATCATCTACACCGAGTCCCATGATGAGATCGCCAACGGCAAATCACGCGTTCCCGAGGAGATTGCTCCCGGGAAGGCGGACACACTTTTTGCCCGCCAGCGCTCGACCCTTGGTGCGGCCCTGGTGTTCACGGCGCCGGGTATCCCCATGATCTTCCAGGGACAGGAATTTCTGGAGGATGGCTGGTTTGATGATCACGATCCCCTGGATTGGTCCAAAGAACAGAAATACGCCGGAATCTTAGAGCTTTACAAAGCGCTCATCGCCTTGCGCCGCAACCAAACCGGTTTCTCGCGCGGCCTGACCGGCCAGAACCTGGAGGTCACCCATCTGGATAATGAACAAAAATTAATCGCCTACCACCGCTGGGAGCTGGGCGGACCGGCCGACGATGTCGTGATCGTGGCTAATTTTGCCAACCGCACCCACGAAGCCTACGACCTGCCCTTCCCGGCCGATGGCCCCTGGCGCCTGCGCCTGAACAGCGGCGATCCAAAATACGACGCCGAATTCCCCGCAACGACGGTCGGAGATGTAGAAGTACAGGAGAACCGAGGTACTGTTGCCATCGGTCCATACAGTGTTTTGATTTATTCTCAGGATGGATTGGTACTATAGGAACATGATGTAGCACAAAGTTCACGTTGTGTGCTTTGGCAACCTGAAGGTTGCTCTACAAAACTCAATGCCTAACTGCGCTTTCTTGACCATGGCCGACCTGGGCGACTTTGTCAGCGACGATGCCCTCGCCACGGCCGTTCTACACGATCAGGGCTGGCACGTTGACTGCCTACCCTGGGATCAGCCTGCTAACTGGGCGGGCTATGATCTGGTGGTCATTCGCAGCACCTGGGATTATCACGAACGGCCGTCTTACTTTCTTTCTGTCCTGGAGGCGATCGAACGGTCGGGAACCCGCCTCTACAACCCCCTCTCCCTGGTGCGCTGGAACCTGGACAAGACCTACCTGCACGACCTGGAGAGTGACGGCGTCCCAATCGTGCCCACCATCTATGGCGAAAATCTGGCCACGAGCAATGAATTAGCCGCCCTTTTTCAAGCCTTCGAAACGGAAGAACTCATCCTCAAACCCCCGGTCAATGTCAATGCTAACAACACCTTCCGCATGTCCAAAATGGAATATGAGACCCTGCTGCCGGAGCTTCTGGACGTATTCGGCAAACGGCCGTACATGGCCCAACCTTTTATGCCCGCGATCAGCACGGAGGGAGAATATTCCTTGATCTACATGAACGGCCGTTTCAGTCATGCCATCCTCAAGACGCCAAGCGGCGGCGACTTCCGCGTGCAGGAAGAACATGGCGGTCTGATTACGGCCGTATCCCCGCAAAAAGCCCTGCTCTCCGCCGGCCGTCGCGCTATAGACGCTTTGCCCGCGACACCGCTCTATGCCCGCGTGGACCTGGTGCGCGGCGGCCATGAGTTTCTGATCATGGAGCTGGAATTAATCGAGCCCTCTCTCTACCTGCGCATGGACCTCGCGGCTCCCGAACGCTTCGCCGCTGCACTGACGGCCGCTGCTGCCTCGGTTTAGAAAATTAAAATTAGGTATTGACATTCCTGGCCGGATGTCTGTATTATAAGGCTGTCCTTATAAGCAAAAGTCATATTGACTGATCAATCTCTCACTTATTTGGATAATCAGCGGTTCTCCAATCAATCAACACGCGCAGGCTTATAGTTGCTGTAAGTAGTTTCGTTAAACGAGTCCTCGTAAAAGCTTAAGGAATGTTTTATGACCGGGAAGGCAACTATCTGGACCGGAATCATCGATCTACATCAGGGTGATCGCGGAAAAATAATCTTTACGAGACAGGGATCTGCCATCAGCGGCATGATGCAAGTTCGCCGCGATGACCAGCTTTTTAAGCCGAACAAGATCGACGGAACCTGGAGCGGCAGTGAGATTCAGTTCACCCGCTACCTGAATGCAACCACGATTCAACCCTTTGAAGGTCAGGCGGATACGGAGCCGAACTATGCCGTCCTGATCAACGGCCGTTTTGCCCATAAGCTGCAAGGTTGTTGGAGCGCCCTTATTCACCACCCCTCGAACTCACCCCAAAAAACGGAAGCGCCTGTGGTCGACCTGGCCGTCAATAACCTGCGCGTTTTCACCGTGGGCGAACTTCTACGAGCACGGGCAGCGGCTGATAATGGTCAGAAAGTGATCAGCCAAACAAACATCTTCTTTGATGGGAAAATGGTGACCAGCGAGCAGGGTCGAAGCTGTGAGTATGTACGAAAGTTAGAAGAGCCGGGCCGCCACTGCTTACAGGCGGAAGCAGTAAGCATGACCGGCCGCCGTGTTCGATCTGAAGTGGTAACGATCATGGTCAATCCCACCAAGAAAGCCGGTCCATACATCACTTCGCAAATTACACCGCGGGCGCCGACGGAGCAGGATAAAATCGAATTCGCAGCCGAAGCCATACACCTCGCCGGTGTGTCGGAGATCAGCCATCATATAAACGGCCGTCGTGTCAGTATCTGCCAGGACAGCCGCTGCGTAGTCAAAAAAGGCCCCTTCCACGCCGGGAAGATCACCTGGCGCGTCTCCGCGCTCAGCGTAGACGGAGGGGAAACCTACGGCCATGAACGGCAAATCGTCATTGCGCGCAAGGCAGTCGGTTCTTGCCGCATCGCCGGCAAGGCGGTTGGTCCCGCGTGTATATTAGCGCAGGAGTATCGTGTCCTGCTCTATGGGCCTGATAATCCGCTCAATTTCAGAGACAGCACAGAATTCGACTCCAAGGGCCGCTTCGCTTTCCCCAATCTTCCCGAAGGAAAATACCGTCTGGCTGTTGAGAGTGAAACTGAAAATAGTCCCGCGGCCATCAACCCGAGTCACCTGGAAATCGCCTGCACCGGCGCCGGTATCAATAATATTGAGATCGCGTTCAGCAAATAATTTAACTCAGGCTGCGACCTTAGATTGGTCCAATTTCAATCACTATATGATGACGGAAATAGATTTTTAAAAATTGGACCGATCTGGATCAGCTAATCCGGCCGGGGGACGGAATCCAGTGCCTGCACCAGATCCTGACGGTGGTCGAGAACCCACAAGACCAGGTCATCCTCGGTGCGGCGTTGGAATTCTTTGATCATCCCCTGCTCATGAACCAGTTCTTTTAAAGGTAAAAAGATATTGTCAAAGAAAGAACCGACTGCCTCCTCGTAAGGCACATCCGCCTGGCGTTCCCGGGCCATGAAATATTGGTGCGCCTCGATATGGCGGAGCAGATTGCGATATTTCCCCGGAAAACTGAGGCGCAGGTCTAGGTCTGGACGTAGAGTCCCCAGATTTGTCTGGGCCATAAAGGATTCCCGCTCCTGATCGAGAATCACCTGGCTGATCCAGTGACGCCGCTGTAGATATTTAAGGACTTCTTTCACCCTGGCTTCATGGTAGACTTCAGACAGCCTGGAGACTTCTTGCTCTAATCGTTCCTCGCCATCCTCTTCACGCAGCAGCCACTGGTATTCACTGACAAAGAGATAGAGGTCGGTCGGCGTAAATTCAGGGAGATCCTTGGTGAGGCCATGTTCTTCAATGAGAGCTACCAGGGGCAGGTAGACATTGTCATACCAGGACACGGCCGCTTCCTCATAAGGAACTTCGTAGCCGTGATCCAGACTCAAGTAGTAACGATGAGCGTCGATGTGTGAAAGCAAACGGCCGTATGCCTCTTTGAGCGTCATCTCCAGGTCTGAGTCCGGACGCAAGCGGTTCAGATTCGTCTGCTGCATAAACTGCGCGTAATTCTTTAACTCGATCACCGCCTGCATATCCATATCCGGCGTGAGCATGATCGGAACCTCGATCTCCGTCACGTAGGCATCGATAAATTCCTGGTTCCGTTCGCGGGCCACGGAGACGCGGTGGTTGCCGTCACGCACAAAGTAGACTTCGCCGACCTTATAGACATCGATTGCCGGCAGTTCGACTTCCTCATAGCGCGCCTTGCTAATGTTAACCCAGCGTCCTTTTGTCTGGCGTTGGGTGGGTAAAAAAGCGCGATCGAAGTCTCGATAACGGCCGACGCTGCCCACGATTTTATCCAGGGGAATTGTTTGTACACCCAGGTCATGCTGGCTCTGAAAGGGCAGCTCGCGGCGTACCGCGTCGTATTCCAACAACTCATTGCTCTCACCCTGCAAGAAAGAGGTGACCTTCCGCCAAAAAGACCGGCGGTACTGCCTCTCAAAATCTTGATATGCTCGATTATCTAACATATATATCCTCAGTGATGGAAAAGCCGCGTGCCGGTCATAACCATAACCATACCGTATTCATCACAGGCGGCAGTCACATCATCATCACGAATCGATCCGCCCGGTTGGACGACATAGCGTGTCCCGCTCTGGGCCGCGCGATCGATGCTGTCTCTAAATGGGAAAAAGGCGTCGGAAGCGAAGGTTACACCACCCTGCTCTGACAACCAGTATTGTTTTTGCTGGGCGGACATGCGCTCAGGAACGATCGTAAAATTCGTCTGGCACAAAGCCTCCTCCGGAGCGGGCAGATTTTCCTGAAAATACTGGTCAATCGCGTTATCACGCTGCGGCCGGGAGAGCCCTTCACGCATAGGCAGCTCCAACACCCGTGGATTTTGGCGCAAGAACCAGAAATCCGCCTTGCCGGCCGCTAAACGCGTGCAGTGAATGCGTGACTGCTGCCCGGCGCCCATGCCGATTACCTGTCCGTCATAAGCGAAACAAACGGAATTGGACTGCGTGTACTTCAAAGCTAACAGGGCCACAATCATGTCCTGCTTAGCCGCCTCGGTCAGATCGTCATTGCGGGTGACAATATCGGTCAAATCCTCCGCGCGCGGGAGGTAATTATCGCGCTGCTGGGCCAGGGTAACGCCGAAAACCTCTCTTTGCTCCCGCTGCGGCGGCTCGTAGGTGGGGTCGATCTGCAAGATGCGATAGCTACCGCCTTTTTTCTGACGCAGTAGGGCCAGCGCTTCCGGCTCATAGCCGGGGGCGATGACGCCGTCGGATACTTCCAGACGGATCAATTCGGCCGTCGGCAAATCGACCACGTCACTCAAAGCGGCCCAATCGCCAAAAGAGGAGACGCGGTCAGCGCCTCGCGCGCGGGCATAAGCCGCAGCAAGCGGCGAAAGATCTCGATCACCTACAAAATAAGCCCGGCGCAAAGTTTCAGATAACGGCCGTCCTATAGCCGCACCAGCCGGGCTGACATGTTTAAAGGATGCCGCCGCGGGCAGTCCAAGCGCTTGCTTTAAATCACTAACCAGCTGCCAGGAGTTAAGCGCATCAAGCAGGTTAATATAACCCGGCGCTCCGTTCAAGACTTCGATGGGCAGCGGCGAACCATCCGCCATAAAGACAGACGCCGGCGTCTGGTGGGGATTCATTCCATAACGCAGTTCAATTTCAACAGGCATCAAAAACCTCTCTCCTGTTATACGTTCTCAGCAATAAATTGTTAGAAATTACTGGAAAACTCTTAATAATTAACTCAAGTTGTCACCTTGTCATTACTTTAATCCAGATTGATCCAATTTTTAATAATCTATATCCGTAATCTACTAGAGGTTGAAATTGGACCAATCTAATGACAGGCCAAAACATGTACAAATTTTGTACAAACGAGTTACTTCCTCAAAAACAAGATCCTTGTGCAGCTATCTGTTGATCTTCTCCAGGTAGGCGGCGATTGCCGTATCATAGTCCCGCGTAAGGGCAAATGCCTTTGCTGCCAGTTCTCGCCGTAGGGGTGTATCGACCCAACCCTTGCTTAAAGCTTCAAGAACCGGCTCGTAATCAGCCGGATCGCAGAGGACCAGTACACGGGCAAAATTCTTAGCCGCCGCGCGCAGAAGGGTCACGCCGCCGATATCGATTTGTTCCACGGCCATCTCTACCGTCACATCAGGCTGGGTGATCGTTTCTTCAAAGGGATAGAGATTACAAACCACCAGGTCAATGGGCTTAATCCCCCGCGCGGCCAGATCGGCCGTATCCTCGGGGATATCACGGGCCAGGATGCCGCCATGGATCGCCGGATGGAGCGTCTTCACCCGGCCGCCGAGCATTTCCGGCGCGCCGGTCACTTCAGCCACAGCAATCACCGGTAAGCCTACTTTACGCAGTATGCGCGCCGTCCCTCCGCTGGCAATGAGTTCCCAACCCAAGCCAACCAGTTCATGCGCGAAATTACAAATCCCTGCCTTATCATAAACAGAAAGAATCGCTCTTTTGCTCATGATCACAATCTACCACAGCTGAGGATAGGAGTAAAGATACAAACAGCACAGGATGGAGGGAAATACGTTGTATAATGGGAACAGGTTGATTAGTTGGTCAGTTTATCAGTCGGTCAGTTTGTCAGTTGAAATACTGAGTAACTGAAACACTGACTAACTCCAAAAGGAGACTTCTATGAGCAGCGAACGAGACAAAATACTGGCAATGGTGGAAGATGGCACGATTTCGGCTGAAGAGGCGAATGAACTGCTGCAGGCAGTTGGTGAGGGAGAATCACAGCCAGCTGGCGGGCCAGACTTTTCATGGCCGGAAATGCCGCAGCGCGAGCGGGCGTGGCAGCGGCCGTTTTACCTGAGTTTAGGAGGTGTCGTGACCGGCGGTGTCCTCTTACTGGGCACGCGCAAAGCGAGCGGATTCTGGGGCATTGTCCGCCTTTTCGTCCTCTGGCCGTTAACGCTTACAGCAGCCATAATCGCCCTCATTACCTATTTCAGCAAGGAATCCCCCTGGATCCATGTGCGCGTAAAGTCCCGAACCGGGGAGGAATTCTCGGTCAGCCTGCCCTTCCCCGCGGAAGGGCTGCAAAAAGCGCTGCGCTTCGCCCGCGATCAGGTAGAGGATGAAGATGTGCGCGAAAAGATCGACGCCGCGGCCGAAATTCTGGCGGAAATGGATACCGGCGATCTCAAGGACCCGATTGTTATCGATATCAACGACGAAGGGGAAAGCGTGCAGGTGTTCTTAAACTAGCGGGTTTCTTAGCAGCGGGGAGTTTTTCATGTCGATCTATGATCGCATCAGTCCTATTTATGATTGGCTGATCATCAGCGAACGGCCGTTTCGTGAGCGCGCCTTGCAGCTGTTAGACTTACAATCGGGCAACTGCATCGTTGATCTCGGCTGCGGTACGGGGCAGTCCCTGCCGGAAATGGCCGCGGCCGTGGGCGAAAAGGGACAGGTTATCGGTCTCGATCTCTCACCGGGCATGCTGCACCAAAGCCGCAAAAAACTTGGGCAAGGCCGGGTATCCCTGCTGCGCGGCACGGCGCTAAAGCTACCCCTGGAAGCGCATTCCTGTGATGCGCTCTTCATGAGCTTCACCCTGGAGCTATTCGACCTGGAAGAACAACACCAGCTTCTTGCCGAAGTACGGCGGGTGTTGAAGGAAAACGGCCGAATCGGCCTGGTCACTCTTTCTACCCACACGCCGACTCTCATGCTGTTACTTTATACTTCGCTACACGAAATAATGCCGGCTGTGATCGACTGCCGACCGCTCGATACCGCCCCGCTGCTCACCGCCGCCGGTTTCGTTGTTCTCCAGCAGGAGCAGCAGTCCATGTTTGGACTGCCGCTGTCTATCATGGTCGCCGAAAAAAAGAATAATTAAGTCAAGTTGTCACCATCCAGATTGGTCCAATTTTAAAAATCTATATCCATAATCATAATGTGATTGAAATTGGACCAATCTAGCGAGCGCTTCTGTAAGCACCTCGCAGTTGCCTGTTCTTGGTTGATAATCAGCAAGGCATCGCTTATACTTCTAGTTTGTCCTGCGCCTTTTCGCGCGGGTTATTAACAGTACTATGTGAGCTAGTAAAATGAGTGACACAGACGCAGCAACAAACGAAGAGTCAATATCGAAGGATTTCATCCGTACCCTGATTGACGAAGACAACGCAAGCGGCCGTTTTGGCGGCCGGGTGCATACCCGCTTCCCCCCCGAACCCAACGGCTACCTGCACATTGGCCACACCAAGTCGATCCTGCTCAATTACGGGATTGCCGAGGAATACGGCGGCAAGTTCAACCTGCGCTTTGACGATACCAATCCCGCCAAGGAAGAAGAGGAATACGTCAACTCGATCATCGAGGACGTTCGCTGGCTGGGAGCCGATTTTGAAGATCGCCTATTCTTCGCTTCCGACTACTTTCCGGAACTCTATGCCTGGGCCATTCAACTCATTCAGGAAGGAAAAGCCTACGTTGACGATCTCAGCGCCGAGGAGATTCGCGAATATCGCGGCACGCTCACAGAACCGGGTCGCAACAGCCCCTACCGCGATCGCTCTGTGGAAGAGAATCTCGATCTCTTCACCCGCATGAAAGAAGGGGAATTTCCCGATGGTTCGCGCGTCTTGCGGGCTAAGATTGACATGGCCTCGCCGATCATCAACCTGCGTGACCCGATCCTGTATCGCATTCTTCATGAAAGCCACCACCGCACGGGCGATGAATGGTGCATCTATCCCTTGTATGACTGGGCGCACGGCCAATCTGACTCCATCGAAGGCATCACCCATTCCATCTGCACCTTGGAGTTTGAAAACCACCGCCCGCTCTATGACTGGCTGCTGGATAACCTGGGCATTTATCACCCGCAGCAAATCGAATTTGCTAAGCTCTACCTGACCTATACGGTGATGAGCAAGCGCAATCTCATTCGCCTGGTGAAAGAAGGCTATGTGGACGGTTGGGATGATCCGCGTATGCCCACCGTTTCCGGTATGCGCCGCCGTGGCTATACGCCGGAAGCGCTCAAAGACTTCACCGAACGCATCGGGGTGGCCAAGGCCAACTCCACCGTCGATTTTGGAATGCTGGAGTTTTCAATACGCGAAGATTTGAACTTAAGTTCCCCACGCGCTATGGCCGTCCTCGAACCATTAAAAGTGACCATAGAAAATTATCCCGATGACTATGTCGAGGAATTTTCCGTGCCCACGTATCCGCAGGACAAGAGCAGGAAAGAGACGCGCGTCGTACCTTTCTCTAAGGAGATTTACATTGAACGATCCGATTTCATGGAAGATCCGCCGGGTAAATATTTCCGCTTGGCCCCCGGACGTGAAGTACGGCTCTTAGGCGCCTACTACATCACCTGCACTGACATGATTAAGGATGACGCGGGCAACGTCGTGGAATTAATTTGCTCCTATGATCCAGAATCCCAAGGGGGTCGTTCGCCGGACGGCCGTAAAGTGAAAGGGACCATTCATTGGGTGTCGGCCGCGCACGCTTTCACGGGCGAAGTACGCCTTTTCGACCGGCTCTTCAATCGTGAAAATCCTTACGAAGTCGACGAAGAGGGCCAGGACTTCATCAGCAACCTCAACACGGATTCCCTGACCATCATCAAGGATGCCAAGATGGAGTCGGGGCTGGCCGAAGCGCAGCCGGGCGATCATTTCCAATTTATGCGCCAGGGGTACTTTTTTGTCGATCCAGTGGACTCAGAACCGGGCAAGCCGATCTTCAACCGCACCGTAACCCTGCGCGATACGTGGGAGAAGATCGTCAATAAATAATCTATAACACCTAAATTGGCCCACTCTTTGAATTTAACCAGCATGGGTCAATCAAAAAGAGTAGGCCAATCTTGATTATGGTGCATAGCCGGCATTTTCAAAAAGTTCTCGCCATTTCTTCTTTGGCCGTTCCTTCTCAAGCGCGGCAACCAATTCGTCAATTCTGTCACGGCGATCGAAATAGCCGATCAGCTCGATAATTGTCGAACCCTTACTTACCCTCTCAATATTTTCGTAGTCAACACCCAGTCCATAGCAAACTTGTTTAAGCTCTTCGATTATAAAAGCCCTGGAGATATTTTGTTGTAAGCGGGTCAGGTTCGTTTGATCGCCGACGCTGTGTGTTTCCACAATAGATGAAGATGCTTTTTCGTCAGTAGCTCTTAGAGATAAATAGCGGCTGTTGATTTTTATCCATTCCGCTTCCAAATCATGCACTGCTGGTTTGAGCGTCCACTCTGCAATAATCTCTGCTGCCTGCTTTGCTTTATTCATCCAAAATAGAACCAGGCGCTCATCTCCGGATTGTTCGGTGAACATATCGGTTCCTATTGGTTTAGGTATCAATTCATCAGCCGTATAGCCTTTGGGAAGGATCAAAATGAGCATTGGTGGCGGAATTTTGGCATCGATAGCTCCTTCGGACCATTGATATCGATCTTTGGAGATGGGTACCAATCTTTTATTCTTACTGGCAGGACGCTCAAGAATGGAATCGGCCGTTATATAGGCAGCACCTCCGCCAATTGCCATATATCCTTCCGGCGCCTCGTCTATCAGCCAGCGTACGCCTATGCTTCCCTCCTCTTTTTCATAGTATTTGAGCGTGCCTTTTAACCTGGAATTCTCAAATCGCAAATCCAGAAGCGCGATATTAGGCGGAAATTCAGGAGCCATGGTTGATCAATCCTTGCGACCTACCTGGGGGTCTCTTGTTAATACATTGATTAATAAACATTATAATGGGCAATATGGCAGAAAGAAAATACATCGCGATTGGCTCAATCGCCGGTCGCGGATCGATTTCGGCAAATCGATTTACAAATTTAATTGACGTCAAAAGATTCCGGGCTATTATCTAAATGGGTTTGTAACTGCTCTACAAAACTCCCCACTATCACCACCACTGCTGACAATCGTTACAGGGAATTCGAAAAATGAATCAGAATGATAAAGAGAGTTTGAGCCAGGATATTCATCTGCTTGGCAATATCCTCGGGCGCGTGATCCGCCGCCAGGCGGGGATCGAAATCTATGAACTGGTGGAGCGAATCCGTGCTTTAACCAAAACCAGGCGCATGGAACATGATCCGGCCATTGACCAACGGCTGGGGGTGGTCATTGGTAACCTGACCATGGATGAAGCGGAATTAGTCGCCCGCGCGTTTACAGCCTACTTCGAGCTCATCAATCTGGCCGAAGAACGACACCGCGTCCAGGTATTACGCGCGCGAGAAGCAGCGGCCCACCCCCAACCACTGACCGAATCCATCGCTTCCGCAGTGGCCACCTTTGACCAGCTGGGGGTCGACAGTTATGAAATCGAAAACCTTCTGAAACGCCTGCATATCGAGCTTGTATTTACAGCCCACCCCACCCAGGCCAAACGGCGTACCATGCTCTCTAAACTGCGGCGAATCGCTAAAGCATTGGACGATTTAGATGTTCACGACATCCTTCCCGCCGAGCATGAAGCACTGATCGAGCAAATAACGGCCGAAATTTCCCTCTCCTGGCTAACGAACCGCAGTCGAACCACCAAACCTTCGGTGACGGATGAGGTACGAACAGGCCTTTATTATTTCGATGTCACGCTGTGGGACGTCGTGCCGCAGATTTCCAGGATCATGGCCGACGCCCTTAAGCGCTACTACCCCGATGTCACCGCGCCGGAACAAATCATCTCCTTTGGTTCCTGGATAGGCGGTGATCGCGATGGCAATCCCAACGTCACCGCCGGCGTAACGGCCGAATCCCTCCGCCTGCACCGCGGCCTGGCTGTAGAAAAGTTCCGCATGATGACCCAACTGCTCGATCGTTCCTTGAGCGTCTCCGATAAATTGATCACTATTGACCTGGACGCCAATGGTTTCCTGGCCGATGTCGAATCCGAGTCCAATCATATCGGCTACCTGGGCAAGCGTTATCCCCACGAACCCTTCCGCCTCTGGGCGGCGAAATTAGGCGCGGCCCTTTCCGAAGCCTCGGCGGCAGACATGATCGCCCGCCTGAAGGGGCTGGCCAATCCGCCGCTCAAGATGCGCAAAACAGAAGACCTGACCACGCCTTTAGAGCAGATGGATGAAAGTCTGCGCGAATTGGGTTTGGATGCTGTCGCCGATGCGGATTTGGCAACTATCCGGCGCCAGGCGGCAGCCTTCGGCCTGCATACCGCGCGCCTGGATATCCGCCAGTACAGTGATTTTCACACGGCCGTTCTTGATGAGTTGCTTGAAAAGTTGGGCTTAGTCAGCGGTTTCGCCGATCTGGCAGGCCAGGAAAGAAACACCATCCTATCCGATCTGCTGCTGGAACCCGTCCCTGACCTGGACGCCCTATCTGACCTCTCCAAAGAAGCCGACGATACCATAGAACTGTTTAAAATCCTGAAGCGGGCAGTCGATTTTTACGGGCAGGAAATAATCGGACCTTATATTGTAAGTATGACCCATGGTCCTGAAGACCTGCTGGCCCCCTTGCTCCTCGCCTATTGGTTCGAGTTGTGTTTAAGTCCTGACCAGGAGGCCGAAGGATTAACCTTCGTGCCCCTCTTCGAAACGCTCGCCGATTTAAAAGCCGCCTCGGCAATCATGTCTCGTTTATTTGCCCATCCAGTGTACGCCCGTCACCTGAAACGAGCGCAAATGCAGCAAACGATCATGATCGGCTATTCCGACAGCAACAAAGATGCCGGTTATCTCGCGGCCAATTGGGAACTCTACCAGGCGCAGGAATCCTTGGCCCAAATGTGCAAAGAGGCCGGCGTCGCTTTGACCCTATTTCACGGCCGGGGTGGGACCATCGCTCGTGGCGGCGGCCCTGCCAACCGGGCGATCCAATCCCAACCACCAGGTTCTATAGACGGCCGTATCCGCATCACCGAACAAGGGGAAGTCATCGACGAACGCTACGCTAACCCGGCCATCGCCCGCCGCCATCTCGAGCAGGTTGTCCATTCCGTGTTAATGGCTAGCGTCCCCGAACAATACAAAGCTTCCGGAGAGCCGGCGGCTGAATGGCGGTCGACTATGACCGAATTAGCGGCCATCTCCCACCGCGCCTATCGCACATTGATATACGAAACGCCGGCTCTTCTGACCTATTGGGAACAGGCGACCCCCATCCATGAGATCAACCAGATGCACATGGGTTCGCGACCTGCCCGGCGCACGGCTCAAGCGACATTTGACAGCCTGCGCGCCATCCCCTGGGGCTTTAGTTGGATGCAGTCCCGTCACGTACTGCCCGGCTGGTTTGGCATCGGCACAGCGCTTTCGACCTTTGGCAGCACGCTCGAGCGGCGCGAATTATTACAAGAAATGTATCGCGACTGGTCATTTTTCCAGGTCATCATCGACAATGCCCAGGTTTCACTGGCCAAGGCGGACATGGATATCGGCCGTCTTTACGCCGGATTGGTCGAGGATGAGGCGATTCGCGACGAGATTTTCGGCAAAATCGAAACCGAGTTTAATCTCAGCCAAAAATGGCTGCTCAATGTCTCCGGCCAGCAAGAGCTGTTAGAAAAAGACCCCGTCCTGCGCCGCTCCGTCCTGCGCCGCAACCCCTACGTCGATCCCCTCAACTTCATTCAGGTCAGCCTGCTGCGCCGCCTCCGCGCCCTGCCGGACGAGGACACGGAGGAAAGAAAGCTCCTGCAAGAAGCGATCTTCCTGACAATCAACGGCATCGCCTCGGGCCTGAAAAACACGGGATAATTGGGGATTTCGGATTTGGGATTGATGTCGGATGTGGGATGTGGGATGTATTTGCAAAATTTCCCGGAAACTGATCAAGGATCCCTCGCGGCTATCTGATGAAAAGTTTCCGGGAAAATCAAAACTACTGACTAACTGACCAACTGACTAACTCCCTAAACTATCCTCTCATAAATCCCTTTCTCGCGCTTCATCAACTTGTGGTCGATCATCTCACGCCGCAGAGTAGCCACGTCCTCGTTGAAGTCAAGCAAGATGTGATTGACCTCGCGCTCGGGGTACTGCCGCCCGGGTTCGAACTCCTGTACAAGATACTCTATGATCACCATGCGCTTCTTATACTGGGCCGGGATCTGCACCAAACGGCCGTTCTTAATAAAAGTCTTCAAGACTTTCTTGCGATAGGCGTCTTCGACCACATTCTCGGTAAGACCCGGCTGCGGCAGGCGCACCATTTCATCCAGCGTCTTATCCAACACGCTGTCCACCGGGGCATACATCTGGTAATACTGCTCCTTCTTGGAAGTCAGCAAACCGGCATCAGCCAGTTTAGACAGGTGGTGCGAGACCGTCGCCGGAGTCAAACCGAGGATCGCCGCCAGTTCTTCCCCATGGCGCGGCTGCATCCGGGTCAGATTCAAGATCAGCAGGCGCGCCGGGTGGCCCAAGGCCTTAAACAGATCCGCACGCTGGTTCAAATTCTCTTCATAATTAATCTTATTCATGCCACACCTCACTGCGATCGCCGCTCGTTACCTGATAACAATAGGCAAAAATCTCACGCGCCGTACGCATCACATTCGCTTTAATCTGTTCTTTAACGGCCGTTTCTTCATCCCCCATCGCCCGTGCCAGGGCCAGGTCATTCTCGCTGTTGTCGATAAACTGCGCTGTCACCGCCCCAAAAGCGGCCGTTAACTTTTCCAATTCGCTTTTAGCAGGATCATCGGCAATGCGCTGCACCGCCAAAGCCATATCTCGCTTCTTCATAGCAAAACTCCAATTTAATTAGAAATATATCTAATCATATTCTATCTTCTTGTTAGATATGTGTCAAATCAGATTAATGGCTTCGGATTTTGGATTGGGGATTGAAACGGCCGTTTTTGGTGATGTTTGACTGGCCAGGCGATAGAGCGGAAGTTGAAGAAGCGAGACGGGAGATTTGCGAATTGGTGGGTAATCTGCCTTTAGCTGTGAAACTGGCAGGGAGTTATATAGCTAGCAGCGGCATGCTGGCGAGTGAGTACCTGGAATGGCTGCAACAAACCGGGCTAAAGGCATTGGATTTCGGGGAGCGGCGGGAGGAGAGCATGACCATCTTGATGGAAAAGAGCGTCGAGCAGGTTAGTGAGCGGGCGAAGGAAGCGCTTGCAGTAGCAGGGTTGTTAGCGCTGATGCCTTTTAGGGCGGAGGTGGTGGCAGCGGCGCTGGAAAAGTCGACGATAGAGACCCAGCAGGCATTGGGGGAGTTGATGAATTATGGGCTGCTGGAACGGACGGGTGTCAGATATGTCGTTTCACACCCACTAGTTCATACATATGCCAGAACTAGGATGGCATTGGAAAGCAAGCAGTTGTTGGAGATGGCGGATTTTTACAACAGATTAATAAGAGAACAGAGTGATAAGGGACCGATGGGATTTGCCAGACTTGATGAGGAACGGCCGCATATTATGCAGTTGATAAGGGTGTGTGAAAAAAAAGAGGAATGGGAGGTTGTTAATGACTTGGTCTGGTCTATTAAAGAATATTTAGATTATCAGGGATATAGCGTGGATAGAGTCGATGCACTAGAAGCAGGTGTTAAGGCAGCCCAGGCAAGAGGTGACAGACAAGGCGAAGAGAGTCATCTTGGCAATCTGGGCATCGCATACGCAGACCTCGGCCGGGTGGAAGAGGCAATAGAAATCTACCAACAGGCGGTTGAGATTGCCCAGAAAATTGGCGATAGACTCGGCGAAGGGATAGGTCTTGGAGCTATAGGATGCGCATTTATTGATCTCGGCAAGTCGGAACAGGCGATCGATTATATTCACCAATCACAAGCCATCTATCAGAAAATAGGAGACAAAGGAAGAGAACAGAAACTAAGGGGCAATTTAGGAAACGCATATTTTACTCTTGGGCAGTCGGAGCAGGCTCTGTCTTGTTATGAACAAGCATTGAAGTTTGCACAGGAAATTGGCGACAAACGCGACGTGGGGCATCAACTGGGAAATCTGGGAAACGTAAATATTGCACTAGGGCAGTTAGCGAAGGCAAAAAAATTACAAACAAGCATTGAAGATTGCACAGGATATTGGCGACAAACGCGGCGAAAGCGCAGACCTGAGCGGTTTGGGTCACATCTGTTTTAAACTCGGCAAGGTGGAGCAAGCGATTGACTATTTTAAGCAAGCCCTCGATATAGAACAGGAAATTGGCTATAGACATGGTGAAGGGATAGATTTGGGCAATCTAGGCCTTGCCTATGCAGAACTAGACCAGATGGAGAGAGCGATCGACTATCATAAGCAAGCTATTGATATAGCACGGGAAATAAGGGACAAACGCGGCGAAGGGAATTGTTTGGGAAATTTAGGGATTGCGTATACCAAACTTGGTCAAGTGGAAGAGGCCACGGATTATTACAAACAAGCTTTGCAGGTAGCAAAGGAAACCGGCGACCAAAAGCAAGAAGGTGAATGGAACGAAAATCTGGGCATAGCCTATGCCGACCTCGGGCAGGTGGAAAAGGCCATCGAATATACAGAGGAGGCATTGGTGATTTTTGAAGAATTAAAGTCGCCGAATGCGGAGCAAGCGCGGGCATTTCTGGAAGAATTGAGAACTAAGGAATAGGATGGATCCACCCCCTGGCTCCCTCCCTGAATGGAGAGAGATTAAATTTTAGGGTTGGCCGTATGACTTCAAATGAGCTTCTGGAGATGGTTGAATGCTTTATGACCAGTAAAGGTGGGGGATAATCACACGTGACAATCTTATTCTATTGGCGGTTGTGACAGTAGTGGAATTTTCCTGGCTTTTAGCGGTAAACATCACGGCGATGGGCAATACGCCAGATGGTTATTAACTGCTCGTCATCGTCGATCTCGAACAAAATACGGTAGTCTCCCACGCGCACACGCCATTCTTGTTGCCTGCCGGATAGTTTCTTGACTCCAGACGGCCGTGGTTCTGATTGTAATCCTATCAAAACCTGATCGATTCGATTGCGAACAACGGGATCAATTCGTTTGCGCTCTTTAACGGCCGTGGCCGTTAAGGTCACCCGATAGCTCATGATTCAGGACTTGCCAGCAGCGTATCAAGATCTATTGTTTCTTCACCGGCTGAACGAACCTCGTCGATCAACATGCGGTCAATCGCGTCCTGAAGGTGGGGCGGCAAAGATTGCCAATCCTCCTCCGCAGCCACGCCACGTAGATAGGCAAGGTAGTCCTCAGCGGAAAAGATCACTTCGATCAAGCGACCTTCATCGTCATAGACTAGTTTAGGTGGATTTAGCATCAGTACCATAATCTTCAATCCTTGTTGGGAACTATTGTAGGTATTATACCAAAATCAAGGATGATACATTTCTAAGACGTTGCGTTGACTATCGGCTATTGGAAATTGGTTATTGGTTATTGAGCTCGCGGCTGGCTCCGGCGCGCTTCAGCTCTTCGTCCAGGCGCAGCTTGAACATCTCCATGCCCTGGCCGGGGCGGCGCAGGTTGTATTCATCGATTTGCTTGTTGATCCCTTTGATCTCTTCCTCCCAGGCGCGGCACTGCGCGCGCCAGCTGAGGGATAAGGCCTTGCGCCGCGTGTCATCCTGGGTCAGGCGGTAAGCCTGCTCATGGCGCTGCCAATGACGGCCGATTTTGTCGCGCAGTTCCTCAATAACCAGGCTCACCGTATTGCGCCGCGCCAACCACTGCGGCAGCACATTGTGCTCCTTCATTAAATCGTTGGCCAGCTTGCTGTCATTACTATAGAGATCGGACTTCAAATCCAGCGGCTTGCCCGCCCCCGCTAAATTATCAAAGAGACCCCGCTGCTGCCCTTCCTGGATCAAATCGTCGATCAGGTCCTTATACTCAAAACGCATGCGGATTTTGTGCTCAGCCTGGCGATCCGCTTCCGTCCATGTTTCACGATCGATATCGTCTCCCTCGTTCTTGCTGCCCTTCTTACTCATGCTTATACTCCAACATCAGCGACATTGTCCTCTGTTTTTCGGTTAGTTTAACTATGGACATTATGGCAAAAATCTGGAAAATAGTCCGCTTTGTTTAGTGAATTATTTATGTGGAGCGATTATTTGCAAAAGTTATCCTGGCAGCCATACCATGCCGTATTCCCGGCGGAAGAGGGTCACCGGATCAGCGGCAATATCAAGGTCTCGCGCGATGTACACAGCCCGGCCTTGAATAATGACCGCGATATATTGGTCTATCTGCCGCCATCGTACTGCACCTCAATGAGTGAGGCTTCCGGTAAACGCTACCCGGTGCTGTACATGCACGATGGCCAAAATCTATTCGACCCGGCAACGAGTTTCGCCGGAGAGTGGGGCGTTGACGAAGTCCTGGAAACACTGGCTTATGAAACGGGGCTGGAGGCGATCGTCGTCGGCATACCCAACAGCGGTCGAGGACGCCTGGACGAATACAGTCCCTTCCACGATCCGCTGCGCGGCGGCGGGAAAGGGAATCTCTATCTTTCCTTTATTGCGAACAGGCTCAAACCCCTGATCGACGCCCGCTTTCGCACGCTGCCTGAGCGCAAACATACCGGCCTCATGGGCTCGTCTATGGGCGGACTGATCAGCCTCTACGGTTTCTTCCACCGTGAATACATATTCGGTTTTGCCGGAGTCATGAGCCCCGCGCTCTGGTTTGGCCAGGGCGCTATTTATGATTACATCCAAAATGCACCATTTGTGCCCGGGAAAATTTACCTGGACGTGGGCACCCGCGAGGAAGGGGGCTCAATGAAGGCGCTGCGCAGTCTGGCCAATTCGCGCCGTACTTACGGCGGCGTGCGGCGCATGAAGCGCATCCTGATGCGCAAAGGATACCGCCTGAACCGCCAGCTCTGCTACGTCGAAGAGCGCTGGGCCGGCCACAACGAAGCCGCCTGGGCCCGCCGCCTGCCCACAGCCCTGCGCTTTTTCCTAGAAACGGCCAATTAGAATTATTAGGGGGCTTTTAGCCATTCTCCACGAGGGTCCCTGACCCTTTATCTCATGCACAACCCATAAAGAATGGCAGATTCTTGCCAAGGCGGCGCGCACTCTGTTAGGATTACGGCCGTCCTGCAACCAATGGTCGTTGGCGGCGTAATGCTCTTGGGTGTGAAAACAGCCGTTCGCCGCTGCGCCAGGTAATGGAATGATATTTTTGGGAAGGATCGATGGCCGTGACATCGAAACAGGAATCAGATAAAGAAACGATAGGGGTAACCCCACAGGTTATTGCGCCGGAAGAGGACGACAGCGTCAAAGAACCCTCCAACCGGCGCCTCTTCGTGTCCCTGGTAATCGTTGCCCTTTTCATTCTCTTAAGCCTGGCCTTTTGGCATTGGTGGGACAATCTGAAGCTGCTGATCGACTTTGTCAGCGATCAGGAACAATTCGGCGAATATCTGCGCAGCTTCGGCGTACTGGCGCCCCTGGTCCTATTCGCGGCGCAAATGATCCAGGTATTCATTGCTTTCATACCCGGACATGTCGTCTCCATCAGCGGCGGTTATGTCTTTGGCTTTGCCTGGGGCCTGATCATGAATATCGCCTTCACCGTATTTGCCAGCCAGATGGCCTATTACCTGGCGCGCTACGCAGGACGGCCGATCGTTTATAAGCTCGCCGACCGCGAAACAGTCGATTATTGGGAACGGGTGGCCAACCAAAAGGGCACGGTCTTCTTTACCATCGCCTTCTTACTGCCCATCTTCCCCTCCGACGCCATGAACTTCGTCGGTGGGTTGAGCGGCATTTCCGCCGGTAAATTTTTTATCGCCAACCTGTTCGGCCGTACGCCGAGCGCGATCATGCTGACCATGATCGGCGCTTACGGCATGGAGTTCTCCAATTTGGCCTGGGGCGTGATTATCCTCATCTTTGTGCTCGTTTTCTTCGCGGGCAACTACGGCGCGCGCTGGATTAAAAACAGCATCGATCAGATCGATCCCGCCGACGCGGACCTACTCGGTGAAGAACATCGCTCAGGTGAGCTGGCGGAGGTCAGCGGGGACGTCGCCGAACAGGAGGCTTAATCCAAACCCACCGGCTGATTCGTTCCGGCCGACTCGTACAGAGCCAGAAGGGTGCGGATGTGATTCCGCGTTTCCTCGAGCGTGAGATAAGGTGCGCTGCCGTCTAAAATAGCCGCCTGTAAATCTTCAACTTCACCCAGGTAGAGATCCGCTTCCGGCAGTGGGATTTCTTCGGCCGCGCCATTCTCATTTTCGAACAGGAAATGGTTTCCGGTCAGTTGCGGCTTGAAGGGTTTGTTGAGGATCAAACGGCCGTTCGTGCCCAACACCTCGACATAGGCATGCTCCGGATTACGAAACCCGCAGGTAAACTGGGCCATGCGCCCGCCCTCATAATGCATCTGGCCCACAAAAACCTCATCGACCCCTTCTTTACCAATCCACTGATCGCCAAAAACCCGGCTCGGCGCGCCGCCCATGAAGAACTGGGCAATGCTCATCGGATAACAGCCCACATCCCACAGCGAACCCCCACCCCACTCCGGCACCAGGCGCACGTTGTCGCGGCCGCCCATCTTGAAGGTGAAAACGCCGCGCACGACGGTCACATCTCCTAGACGGCCGCTGTCGATGATCTCCCGGGCGAGTTTCGTCTGCGGGTGATGGCGGTACATAAAAGCTTCGGCGATGACCATGCCCGTCTCCTCAGCGACAGCGCGCACTTCATCCACCTCTTCGACAGTCAGGGCAAAGGGCTTTTCGCACAAGACATGCTTGCCGTTGCGCATGGCCTTAATGCTCCACTCTGCGTGCAGGTGATTGGGCAGGCTGATATAGACAGCGTCCACGGCATCTGACTCCAGCATCGCTTCATAGCTGCCGAAGGCCAGGGGAATATCCCACTCGGCGGCATAAGCCTCCGCGCTCTCTAAAGAGCGGCTGGCAACGGCCGTTAATTCACCTCGTTTTGAAGCGCGAATCGGCGGAATCAGCGCCTGGTTAATATTAGCCGTTGATAACAATCCCCAACGAACAATATCGGTCATGGTTGTAGTCTCCTTGTCAAGTGAGTCAGTTTATCAGTGGGTCAGTATATCAGCGTTTCAGGTTGTCAGGTAGTCAGGTGTTCAGGTCCCCTGACCACCTGACTGGCTGATTACCTGAGTACCTGTTATCCTATCGCCCATGAAAACAATCGGACTTCTTGGCGGGATGAGTTGGGAGAGCACGGAGCTCTATTATCGAGCGATTAATGAAGGGATCAAGGCCCGTTTGGGCGGGCTGCATTCGGCAAAAATCGCCCTGGTCAGCGTGGATTTCCAGGAGATAGAGACGCTGCAAATGGCCGGAGATTGGCGTCAAGCCGGGGATCGCTTGGCCACGGCCGCGCGCCAGGTGGAAAACGCGGGCGCTGATTTTCTGCTCATCTGCACCAACACCATGCACAAGGTCGCCCCGCAGATCGAAGCCGAGATCTCCATCCCCCTGCTGCATATCGCCGACGCTACGGCCGAACGCATCAAGAGCCAGGGCTTACAAACAATCGGCCTCCTGGGCACGCGCTTCACGATGGAGCAGGACTTCTATGCCGGCCGTCTACGCGAAAAACACGGCCTGGAAGTGCTCATACCCCCGCCGGACGAACGCGAAATCGTGCACTGCGTGATCTACGAAGAATTGGTCCTGGGCATCGTGCGTGATGAATCCCGCCGGCAGTACCTGCAAATCATGGACAACCTGCGAAACCGCGGCGCCGAGGGTATCATCGAAGGCTGCACAGAAATCGTCATGCTCGTGCAGCAAAAACACACCTCCATCCCACTCTTCGACACCACCGCGATTCACGCGCAGGCGGCCGTAGAATTGGCGGGAACTGACTAGCTGACCACCCAAAAGACTTCCAGCCTTCCGAAACCCAGCCGCATATGTCAGGTCGGTTCTAATAGATTTTGACGATTACCCACCATCGTTGTATTATCTTATGATAAAGCGGTCGCTGCCGGGCGGCCGTTTTATAGAGTCCAGATTGATGGTTAGCTCACCGCCGGTGGAGATTGTTTATGAAAGTTGATGATGCAAAGATTAAGGCAGCACGATACGGCATGCTGTCCGAATTCGCTCTGCTCATTGCCCAGGCGGACAACCTGGAACAGCTCTTACAGAAAATGACCAGCAATTTGAAATGGCTGCTCAGCTTTGAGCGCTGCACGGTCGCCTTATGTAATATAGATGGCGAGACTTTTTCCTACCGAACGCTCGCCGAATCCCGTAGAAATGTGCCCAATTACGAAAACAAATCCCTCTCCCTGGTGGATGGATATTCTGAAACCATCCTGGTTCATGGTAAACCACGGGTCCTGGATGAGGAAGAAATCGCCAGGCATCAAAAAGATAGCTCTATCGATCCTGTCTTGTGGGATGGAGCGCTGTCCACGATCATGCTTTTACCACTGCAAGCTTATGGCGAAACACTTGGCACCTTAATCCTGGCCATCTCAAAGCCCAATGGCTATGACTCAGAAGACCTGCGGGTGGGGACGACTATTGCTACACATCTAGCCATGGCGATCGAGCGCTGGCAGCAGACGGATCGTTTGCAGGAGGCTAATCAGGAACTGACGCGCCTGGCCTCTTTCCCGGAGATGAATCCCCGCCCCATTATTGAACTGAGCCCGGACGGTCAAATTCATTACCTCAATCCCGCCGGGGAAAAGCTTTTTCCTGATTGCCGCTTCGATGGCTTGAAGTCCCCGCTGCTGGCTGACTTCCAATCGGTCATCGATGAGCTGGAAAGCAGTGAAAAGCGCTTAGTCATCCGCGAAATACAGCTGGGGGACCTTTGGTACGAGCAGCTCTTTCACTGCGTGCCAGAAAGCGACCATGTGCGCTGCTTCATCACTGACATCACCGAACAAAAAGTCGCCGAAGAAGCAACGCGCCAGCAGAATGAATATCTGGCGGCTCTGCATGAGACAACGCTGGGCTTGATCAGCCGCCTCGATCTGAACGACCTGCTGCACGCGATCGTCACCCGCGCCGCGCAGCTCCTGGGCACAACGCACGGCTTTGTTTTTCTCCTGGAAGAACAGGATGATGAGCTGGAGCAAAAAGTTGGTTTGGGTATCTTTGAAGCCGTGATCGGCTATCGCTTGAAGAAAGGCCAGGGGCTGTCGGGCCGGGTTTGGGATCAAGGTAAAGCTATTCTCGTCGAAGATTATAACACCTGGGAACATCGCGTACCCAGCCCGGAGTTGGACCAGCTGCGCGGGCTGATGGCCGTTCCCCTGCATTCCAGCGACAAAATTGTGGGTACTATCGGCCTGGCCTATGAGAGAAGTTCAGAACTGCGGTTTGACGAGGCGAAGGTTGAACTGGTCGGCCGTTTTGCCGAGCTGGCTTCTATGGCCCTTGATAACGCCAAGCTATTCACCGAGTCCAAGGAACAATCGCGCCGCCTGGCCGTTCTCAATCAGATGGGGCGGGAATTGAGCCTGGCCGATACCCTGGAAGAGATACTGAATATCGCTACCCAATACGCGCCGCAAATCGTCCCCGCCGACCGTGTGAGCGCCGCCCTGCCCAGCGGGGATGGTGAGCACCTGGAGGTCTACGCCCAAACAGGAAAAACGGCTACCCTGCCGGTGGGCATCGAGGTGCCGATCGACAACACGCTTGTCGGCAAAGCGCTGCGCGAGAAGCAGCTCATTTGCACGCCGGATCT
>Ga0316585_10000014_pt1 | contig 25264 bp, 23 predicted proteins | sample S_170502SCrBrC_D_FD_204517 | JGI IMG/M metagenome (GOLD analysis project Ga0316585, IMG submission 204517) | Rhizosphere microbial communities from salt marsh grasses in Alabama, United States - S_170502SCrBrC | ecosystem: Host-associated > Plants > Roots > Rhizosphere | place: USA: Alabama...
GAGTTTGTCTTGCCCGATCTAGAGGGTAATGACGTCTCCCTCAGCGAATTCGCGGGACGGCCGCTTCTGATCAATTTCTGGGCTACCTGGTGTGCTCCCTGCCGCATCGAGATGCCGGAGCTGCAAAACGCCCATGACACTTATCAGGATCAGGGACTGGTGGTTTTAGCGGTCAATTCACAGGAAGATGAGCAGCAAGTGCGAGAATTCATTGATGAATTAGGTCTAACATTTATCCCTCTACTCGACAGCCAGGATATGGTGGGTAGGGCTTATGGCGTGAATGGTTTACCGTCGACTTATTTTATCGATAAATCAGGCGTTGTTACGGCCGTGCATAAGGGTATCTTGAGTGAAGATCAAATCGAAGCCTATTTAAAGCAGATCCTTCCCTGATTTATGTCCCAAGATTGGCAACAAGAAGAACAACCCACACCGTCTGAAAACAGCGGATGCGCCAGTGGGATCGATCGCCTGGTTCATGGGATCTCACGTCATTGGCTGGCTTTGTTTAACATGCTGGTCGCCATTTACATTGCTTTGCCGGTACTTGCACCGGTATTGATGCATGCCGGCGCCACCACTCCGGCGAGAGTGATTTACACGATCTATAGCCCTCTTTGTCACCAGATGGCTTCGCGATCCTTTTTCTTGTTTGGAGAGCAAACGGCTTATCCACGGGCGATTGCCGGGACTGATTTAAAGCCTATTGAAGCCTATATGCCTTCGTTAGAAGCGTTTGCCGATGCTTCTTCGAATCCAAAAGATTGGACCGCCTTTTTACTGGCGGCGCGTCGTTTTGTGGGCAATGAGCAAATGGGCTATAAGATGGCTCTTTGCGAGCGCGACATGGCAATTTATACGGCCGTGCTTTTGGGCGGTCTCCTATACGGTTTGCTGCGACATAGGATGATCATAAAGCCGCTGCCGATCTGGGCTTTTCTGCTTATTGGCCTGGGGCCAATCGCCTTAGACGGATTTAGCCAACTGTTCAGCCAATATCTGGTGGTTTTGGCGCCGCACACCGTGACCTTTCTGCCCCTGCGTGAAAGCTCCCCCCTGCTGCGAACATTAACAGGTTCACTTTTCGGGTTTTCCCTGGTTTGGCTTACCTATCCGCATATTGATGCCGGGATGCAAAAGACAGAAGCCGACCAGAGGCGAAGGTTGCAAACGATCGATAATCAGTCCTGAGATGAACATCTATTTGTTAGTTGTGATCACAGCCCTGCTTCTGGTTGTTGCCGGTTTCTTGCTATATTGGCTGTTAGTGGTTACCGAAGGTGTTTTTCTAGGACGGCGTATTGTTGTATGGCTGTATGATATCACGGCCGATCGTTATGACGGGATCAAGCAGTTTGACCCGCTGGCGGAAGAGTTTTTTGTTATACGACCGCTTATGACCAGGCAATCCGGCGGACCGGCGCCATTAGTCCTTGATGTTGCCACCGGTACAGGCAGGTTCCCCCATTTTCTGTTAGAGGAAGCTTCGTTTAACGGCCGTATAATCGGACTCGATCCCTCGGCGCGTATGCTGGCGCTGGCATTCGTTAAATTGCAACCTTATGGCCGGCGTGTCTCACTGGTACAACAAACAGCCGCTGATCTTCCTTTTCCTGATTCGACCTTTAATACTGTTTCCTGCCTGGAAGCGCTTGAGTTTTTTCCTAATGACACGAAGGCATTGAAAGACATGTTTCGCGTATTACAGCCTGGTGGACTGCTCATGGTTACACGGCGTCGGGGCTGGGAAGGGAAGGCTTTCCTGGGTCGTTACCGCAGTGCGGATCAATTTGAACGACATTTGCAGAGTATTGACTTTGAGGCGGTTGAGACGCTGCCCTGGCAGGTGGAATATGACCTTGTCTTCGCTCAGAAACCTCTGTCTGCCGTATAGTTGGCGAGCTATTAAGGCTCTGTTTGACGAATAGACATGTTCTTTGAATAATTCGGGTCAAGGAGCAATCCGGACCACGCTTGGTAGATATATAACGACGGGAATTGGGTAAAAAGCATGATTGAAACTGATGGAAAACTGTATATTGGACGCCAGTGGAACCTGGAATCGGGTGAAACAGAAAAAGAGGCTTTGTTTTATGATCCGGATGATTTAACGACTCATGGTGTGGTCGTAGGGATGACCGGTTCCGGAAAGACAGGTCTCTGTATTGATATGTTGGAAGAAGCTGCTTTACAAGGCGTCCCGGCCTTGATGATTGACCCGAAAGGGGATATCACCAATACCCTTCTCCATTTTCCGGAGCTGCTCCCAGAAGATTTTAAACCTTGGATCAATCCTGATGAAGCGCGGCGGGATGGTAAATCCGTCGATGAGGTGGCGGAAAAAACGGCCGACTTATGGCGTAACGGTTTGGACAGCTGGGGGATTCAGGGAGACCGCATCGAGGCTTTAAAGAAGAGCGCGGCCTTTGCTATTTATACGCCAGGATCGGATGCCGGAGTGCCGGTTAGCATCCTGGCTTCTTTGGAGGCGCCGCAGATTGCCTGGGATGAAAATCGTGAGCTTTTACGCGAAAAGATCGCCAGTACCATAACCGCCATATTGGGCCTGATCGGCATAACCAACATTGATCCTGTCTCCTCTCGCGAGCATGTTCTGCTTGCCAATATTTTTGAAACGGGCTGGAGCAGCGGTAAAGACCTCGATCTGGGCGAATTGATTATGCAGATTCAATCGCCTCCGTTTGATAAAGTGGGTTTCCTGGCTACGGATGCTTTTTTCCCGGAAAAGGACCGCTTTTCTCTGGCGGCTAAGTTAAACAACCTGGTCGCTTCCCCATCTTTTCAATCCTGGATTGAAGGAACTCCATTGGACATTCAAAAGCTGCTCTTCGATGAAGACGGCCGTCCACGCCATTCGGTGTTTTACATCGCTCACCTGGCGGAACAGGAACGTATGTTTTTTGTCACGCTTTTTTTTAGCGCTGTTGAGACCTGGATGCGGATGCAGAGCGGCACTGGTTCATTGCGGAGCCTGGTATATTTCGATGAGATCTTTGGCTATTTACCCCCCACCAGCAACCCGCCATCTAAGGAACCTATGCTGCGCTTGTTGAAGCAGGCTCGTGCATTTGGTGTTGGGCTTCTGTTGGCTACTCAGAACCCGGTAGATGTCGATTATAAAGCGTTATCCAATGCAGGGACCTGGTTTATCGGCCGATTGGCAACGGCGCGAGATAAGGAACGGCTCCTGGACGGATTGGCCGCTGCTTCCGGTGACGGCCCGGATAGGCGGACACTCTCTGATGCGATTTCCTCATTAGGGAAGAGAGTTTTTGTTGTTCGCAATGTGCATGAAAAGGAGTCCGTGCTTTTCCAAACAAGGTGGGCTATGAATTACCTGGCCGGCCCCATGACACGGATCCAAATTCCGGCGCTTAATGAGCTGGCAGGCGCTGGCGGAGGCAGTGAAAAGGCGCCGGCGGCAGCAAGCGAGTCACCCAAAGTGAGTTCGGTGGGCACAGGATCTGCGGCAGCCGTTGAGAAAAAAATTGAACGGCAAGATGAAACGGCGCTGGGTACCCGCACGCGTCCGCCTGTCCCCAAGGGGATTGATGAACTTATCATTCCACCAAACCTTGATCCTGAGGAAGCCGTGGAAAAAGCCGGGCAGGGTTTGCCCCTGGGTGCGACCAGCAGTGGATTGTTGTACAGGCCACAAATCTTTGCCCAGGCGAGCGTTCTTTATAACGCACGAAAGTATAATATTCAGCATGAAAAGGAAATGGCTTTTCTTGTTGAAGAAGTCAACGCGCGTGGCATTATAGATTGGGAAGATTTTGAACGTGAGCCCCTCGATCTCAGGCGGCTGACTGGAGAACCGTCGGGTACGGTGCTCTATACAACTCTGGATGCCCCTCTTGCGGATGATGCGTTGTTCAAAAGCGCTAAAAATGATCTGGTGGGTTGGATCTATCGCGATCTGCCGCTCATGATCAAGGCCAATGAAGCGCTTGACGTCTATGTCGATCCATCGGTCAGTGCGGAAACTTTTCAAAAACAGATTGAAAAAGCGGCAGATGAGCGCCTTCAGCTGGAAGAAGATAAGTTAGAAGAGGTTTACAAGCGGAAAATTGAGGCTGTAGAAACTAAACTTAAACGGGAAGAGCGCGAGCTTGAGGAAGATCGCGCCGATGTTCAGCGCAGGAAGCAAGAAGAATACACGACCTATGCAGAAACGATTTTTAGTTTCTTTTCAGGACGCAGACGGAGCCTCTCATCAGCAATGTCTAAGAGAGGCCGGCGTTCAAAAGCCCAGGAAGATGTCGATGAGTCGATTGAAGAAATTGCTTCACTACAAAAAGATATTGAGGAGCTCAAAACTGTGCTGGCCGCAGAAATCGATGCTTTAGAAGAAAAATGGATGGATATCGCAGAGGATGTGAAAGATATTCCTGTAGCGCCTTACAAGAAGGATATTCACATTGATTTCTTCGGTATTGCCTGGCTGCCCTATTACATTTTCAATGTGGACGGCCGTATCTATGAAGTGCCGGCCTTCGCGATCGATGAATAGGATTCTATGACTCATTGTGGCTATTCTAGCAAATGCAATAAGCCCTTATCTGTGATATCACTCACAGATAAGGGCTTTTCTTTTTTTAGTAGCCTGAATCCAGAATTAAACTTCTGATACACCTAGATTCCCCTTGCTATAATTACGACCGCTTTTGTTAAGGAATAGGTTTAATATATGCAAGTGTCTACGCCGCAAGAACAGGCGAATAGCTCTCGATTAAGTCGAAAAGTAGGTTATTTCCTCTTACCGCCATTGGTAACGCTGGCTTTGCTTACCTTGCTGCTGGCTTTTATGGGTGCGGAATATCGTGGCCTCAATAAGGACCGCATCTTGACGGGCGTGAGTATTGGCGATGTAGATGTAAGCAACAAAACGGCCGAAGAAGCAAGAGCCGCCTTGGCCGAGCTTTCTCCGCGCGTGGACGATGCCCAGGTAACGTTTATTGATGAGGAGCTTGGAGAGGAATGGTCAAAATCCTATGCCGAGTTGGGCATGGCGTATGACGATGACGAAGCGATCGCTGAGGCCATGGGCATTGGCCGAAGCGGAGGACCGCTTGCTCGACTGAAGGATAGTTTTTCGAGCTGGTATTATGGTAGTTCAGTAGCTCCGGTTATTGTCTTTGACGAAAGTAAGCTGGACCAGACAGTGTTGGAATTGGCCTCAGAAATAGACCAACCAGCTGAGAATGCGACCATAAGCTACAACAACAATGCGGCGGAGTTTAATCCCGGTCAGCCGGGACGTTCCCTCGATACGGCCGACCTGCGTACCAGATTGCAAGAACCTCTCAGCCAATATCGGGATGCAAACGTGGAACTGCTTGTCCACGAGACGATACCTACCTATTACGACGATGCGGCCGTTGCCCAGGAAATACAGCAGGTCCTTAGCGGCCCGATTTCATTTTATCTGGTTGAACCGTTAGATGAGGGAGATCTCGAACCGGTAGTCTTGCCTTTGGAAACATTAGCCAGTTGGCTGCGAGTGGAAGTCCACCAAGAAGCGGATGGGTCATTTACGCAGGAAGTTCTTGTGGATGAAAATGCGGTCCGCTACTGGTTAAGTCCGTATGCGGATCAAATTTATCGCGACCCGATAAATGCTCGCTTTTATTTTGATGATTCAACGCGAGAGTTGGTGCTTGTGTCACCCCATATAAACGGCCGGCAGTTGGATCTTGAGGGAACAGTTCAGCAGTTTTTGTCACAGGTTCGAACTTCTAATCGAGCGGTTCCGTTTTCCTTAGAAGAGATTGTGCCCATAGTGAATGCCGATGCGACGGCTGCAGAACTCGGAATCACCGAGTTGATCACCGAAACCACGACCTGGTTTTATGGGTCGACCGATGCCCGGAAACATAATATCGCCCGTGCAGCGGCAAACTTTTTCGGTGTTGTTGTCGCGCCGGGGGAAGAATTTTCCTTCAATAAATACCTGGGAAGTGTTAGCGAAGCGGATGGTTTTGAGGAAGGATTGATCATCGTAGGCGGCCGTACCATTGAAGGTATTGGCGGCGGCGTATGTCAGGTCAGTACCACGCTGTACCAATCCGCCTTTTTAGCTGGTTTTCCAATCACAGAACGATGGGAGCATGGGTATATGGTCCATTATTATGATGATGGAGAAGGGCCAGGGATGGATGCTACCGTCTTTTCTCCCATCGTGGATATGAAATTTATAAACAATACGCCGCACCATCTGCTGATCGAGAATTATTACAATACAGAATTCGAAGCACTGACTTTTAAGTTGTACAGCACCAGTATGGGGCGTGAAGTCGAGAAATCAGAGCCCGTGTTTAGCGATGTTGTGCCACCCCCTGAAGAGGATGTTTGGGAGTTTGATCCCAATCTTGAAGAAGGTACAGTTAAACAAATTGATTGGGCTGTTGAAGGTGCGCGTGTGACCGTTGACCGGGTGGTGCGCAATGCGGATGGCGATGTAATGATTGACGAGACGGTTGTCAGTAACTATATTCCATATCCCAACGTCTTTCGCTATGGCCCGGGGGTTGAGCCTTACGATTATTCCCTAGTCCCTGAAGATTCATAACGGCGGCGCGTCCGTCACAAGCTGCCTCTATAAGATCTGATTTTTACACAAGTGGGTCAATGTATTGACTTATTAGAACATATGTGCTAATCTATTCATTAGATGCACACGGGACCTATTCCCTCCTTCCAAACCCTCTTCGTGTGTTGGGGTTGGCGGGTCAACCGCCCGCCAACCCCATCTCTTCTAGGAGACGAACCTCGTGTAATATCTCAATTCATTTAACGGCAGCTTCAAACGAATTTAACGTCGTGTGGATATTGTGACAGATGGAGAGAAAAAGATGTTGACAGGTAACTCATTTAATAACCAGGCGGCGATGATCTCCTTTAGGTGGGCATTTCCACGCAAAGCGATCGTCGGCGTGATTTTAGTGGTAGCGTTGGTGGCTTTTGAAATTTTTAACTTTGATACCACTCGTTATGCGTTGGAGAGTCTGCTTGGCGAAGTAAAATTTTTAGGTCTGAGCTGGGCCGTAATTTTAGCTGTCGCTTTTTGTGCGATTGATTTCGCCGGTTTGTCGACTTTGTTCATGCCTGAGTCGGGTAACAATGAACGCTCAACCTGGTACTTGATGGGCGCATGGCTGCTTGGAGCAACGATGAACGCCATCATGACCTGGTGGGCTGTCAATCTGACTTTACTGAACCACGAATTAGGTAACGAAGTACTGAGCCGCCAAGAATTACTGCGTTTTGTGCCCCTTTTCGTCGCTGTTTTGGTCTGGCTGACAAGAATACTTTTCATCAGTGCATTTTCCATTGCTGGTACGCATCTTTTCGAAAGCGCTTCGGCAAATCGGCAGTCATCGAATACAGTCTCTGCTTCGATGAATAATAGCAATAGTGCGCCGTCTCCACAGAGAAATACCCGGCCCGTTTCAAAACCGGGAGGTCTGCCCAACAGGCAACCTGTTCCGGCAGCGATGCAGGCAAGAAGTCGTAACCAATAACCTGCTAAAATAATTTAGAATGGTCGCCATTGGGCTTGAGGCCGCATCTGATGATGCGGCCTTTTTTTATTCCTTCGTGATGGAAAAGCTTTTCTAAACGACAACTAATCCATGTTGCTATCGCCGAATCGAGGGCGATACAATCCGCTTTGCTCCATCAAAAGATGGTGATTCGGAGGAAATGTTATGATGAAATTAAGTCATAAAACAAAAGGAAATCCTATATGGGTTCCATTATTTTTTATCTTTTTATTGTCTATCCTTGCTGCCTGTGGGTCACCGGAAGAAGAGGCTGATCAGGTTGTAGAAACTCCAGTAGTTCAAACTCCTGTCGAGGAACTGGCTGAAGTTTCAGCCACGGAGACTCCACTGCCAGTGGCTACCAACGAGGTTGAACCTGAACCCACGGAGCCGCCGCCGCCAACCAGTACGACCATACCGACGAGCACAATTAAACCCACCAGTACGGCCGAAACAGCGACTGAGACACCGGAAGCGACGGCTACTGATACCCCTGAACCTACAGCCACGGCAACTCAGCCGGCACCTACTTCTCCACCCGCTGCTGTTGAACCGCAAGCAACAACCGCAGTTGAGGCACAGCCGACAACCGCTCCAATTGAACCTACTGCGGAGCCGGCGGCAACTGAGCCGGCGGCAGAACCCGTGTTAGGGGTAAATTTGCTGCCAAATCCATCATTCGAAGAAGGGCATTATAACCAGGACGGTGTTCCCGAACTCCAGCTGCCTAATAAATGGCGATTAGAATGGGATACAGGACCGACCGGTGTTGGAAATGAGGCCTGGGATGTCTATGTAAGACCTGAGGTGCGGGTACTATCTACAGCTTTCTTACCACCTGAGGAACACAATCTCTATATCTATAATGGGCAAAATACGGTCAAGGCATTTAAAGGAAGCGGTGCGGTAAGTTTCCGCCTGCTGACGGATATCACTTTAGAGCCGGGCACCTATGTAATCGAAGCAAAGATGTTCCCCGATATTGTTGAGAAATGGGAAAACCGTCAAAAGGTTTGGTCACAAGATCCATCAGCGGCCGAATTTCATTTCATTGTTGGCGATGGCGGCACGGTCTGGACACCGCAAAATTATGGCCAGATCAATGTCTACAATTTCACTTTCACCATCGACGAGACCAAAACAATTCCTATTGGGATTGCATTGAAGGGAAAGTACGCTCTCGCCAATAATGGTTGGTTTATTGATGATTTGTCGGTCAGGAGAATTGAATAGGAATTTCTGGTTGACATTCAATGCCGGGAGTCGTACGCTTAAGGTGTAAGCAGTGTTTGAAGATGCAACTTTTTATTGCTTTGATCGTATGGCATAGTAAAGCTTAGAAGTAAAGCCTTACAAGGTGTATAAAAAGAATTTAAAGTTATCTCTTGGCAAGGAGAAAAACCATGAGTGAAGACAACAGCCCGGATATTGAAGAAATTAAGGAACAGATCGAAATTGAGATTGACGAAGATGTTGAACAGCTGAAAGCTGACGAGAAAGCATCTAAGCGACCCGATCTGGTAGCGGAATTCCAATCGCTTGGCCGATCGTTTGCAGAAGCTTTTGAATCCGCCTGGAATAGTGAAGAACGCAAGCGCGTCGAAGATGAGGTGCGAGCTGGTGTTCAGACCTTTGCCGATGAGGTTGACAAGGTGATCCGTGAGGCAAAGAAGAGCCCGACCGGTGAACGTGTTGCCAAAGAGGCTGAGGAAATGGCCAGCAAGGTGGAGAGCAGCGATTTCGGCCGTCGCGCCCTCGAAGGTCTTGCCCAGGGATTATCCTGGATGAGCATCGAAATGGGCAGACTTTCGGAACAATTTAGGCCGGAAGAAAAATCGCCTGAGGAGTCGGAAGAATAATCTCCGACGATCAGGGTTAGTAGATAGAAAAAAAAGAGCACGGTTGAATCACAGCCGTGCTCTTTTTTATTTAGGTGAAATGTTTGAAGATTGGTAAGCAAAAACCCGTTCTGAGTGATAGTCTCAGAACGGGTTAATGATTCTTGAAAGTAAACTGATTATGCTTTCGTTGCTGTTTCCAGGTGCGGTAGGACCTGGGCAACGATGCGATCTTTGGGTAAAGCGCCAGTGATGCGCTCAACAACCTGCCCGCCCTTAAAGAGCATCAGGGTTGGAATGCCGATAATGCCATAACGACCGGGAACGGCCGGATTCTCATCAACATCCACCTTGGCAACGGTTAGAAAATCTTCATATTCGTCCGCCATTTCCTTTACGGAAGGGGCGATCATACGGCAGGGGCCACACCAGTCGGCCCAGAAATCAACCAGTACCGGCTTGTCAGAATCCAACACCTCGGCCTGGAAATTATCATCAGTAACTATAATCGGTTCCGCCATCTTATAAACTCCTTCAAAAAAATAGTTTTATTTCTATTACAATAGATGTGGTCAATCGTGGTATTCTTACGCGAAAAGATTTGATCCACATAAGAGTGTAGCGAATGCCTAATGTGTGTCAAGACATTCACTCTACGGCTAAACAGTAAATCATAAAGTCGGCTGAGGAAGGAGGATTGGAGACGTGAACGGAAAGACCGAGCAGATAGAAAAGGTACTGATAACCAACGGCCGTCTGGTCACCTGGGGCGAAAGGAATGAGTTGATTAGTCATGGTGCGCTCCTTTTGCAGGACGGACGAATTGTTGATATGGGGGATTCGGCCGAGTTGCGCGCCAAGTATCCTGAGGTGAAAGAGCTGGATGCTCGGAACCAGTTGGTCATGCCCGGTAATATTTGTGCGCACACTCATTTCTATGGCGCTTTTTCCCGTGGGATGAGGATACCAGGCCCGCCGATGAAAGATTTCCCTGATATCCTCAATCGCCTTTGGTGGCGTCTCGATCGTGCCTTGCTGGATGTTGACGTGGAATACAGCGCTCTGGTTTGCCTTGTGGATGCCATCAAACATGGGACAACAACCCTGATTGATCACCATGCCAGCCCCAATGCAATTGACAGCTCGTTGGACCAGATTGCAGATGCCGTAGAAATGGCCGGCGTGCGCGCGGCGCTATGCTATGAGGTTACCGATCGCAATGGACCCGCCGGCGCTCAAGAAGGTATCAGCGAGAATGTTCGCTTTTTGAGTACATTAAAAGAGCGGGATGCGCATTTATTAGCCGGGTCATTTGGCTTGCATGCCTCGTTATCGATAAGCGATGAAACACTCGCGGATTGTGTAAGTGCGGCCGAAGGATTAAATACCGGGTTTCATATTCATGTAGCCGAGCATGAGGTGGATGAGTACGACTCGCTGTATAAGTACAATCGGCGGGTAGTTGATAGGCTTGTGGAAGCCGGGATATTAGGACCTAAGAGCATCGCTGCCCATGCCATTCATGTCGATGCCGTTGAAAAGGATCTGCTGCGGGAAACCGGAACATGGGTAACTCACCAGCCGCGCAGCAATATGAATAACGCCGTGGGTGCTGCTGACATTGAAGGCATGATGCGTCTTGGAATTCCTGTTTGCCTGGGTAATGATGGCTTCAGCAATAATATGTGGGCTGAGTGGAAAGCCGCTTATTTCTTGCATAAGCTTGCCCACCGCGATCCTCGACGCGCAAACGGTATGGATATCGTGCAGATGGCAATTTACAATAACGCTGCGCTTGCGGAAATGTTTTGGCCACGATTACCGATGGGTAAGCTGGAAATCGGGGCGGCGGCAGATCTCATTTTTGTAGATTACCATGCGACTACACCTCTTACAGCCGGTAATTTGCCCTGGCATATTATTTTTGGCTTTGAGTCCGACATGGTCACAACGACCATTGTCGCCGGAAATGTGTTGATGGCGGATCGCCAACTTTTGACACTTGATGAGGAAGCGATAACCGCACGCAGCAACGAGTTAGCCGCGGAAGTGTGGGAGCGATTTAACGAATTGGGCAGTTAGTTCTGTTTACAAAGAGCAAATTTTTCTTTATGTTTAGCCAAGTGAAAATCTATGAATAGAAGGAGTTGACATTGAGAATAGCTATTTTGGGTGGTACGGGAAATGAAGGTTTTGGTTTGGGATTTCGCTGGGCTGCCGCCGGACACGAAATTATTATCGGTTCTCGCCTGACAGAGAAGGGGGCGGATGCGGCTGATAGAATGTTTGAACTGGTGCCCGAAGGCAATATAAAGGGCACAAATAATCCGGAGGCTGCCGAATTGGCCGAATTGGTCGTGCTCTCCGTGCCCTATGCGGCGCAAAAAGCTACTTTAGACGCGGTGCTGCCCGCTCTTGAAGACAAGTTGTTGATAACTGTCGTGGCTCCTACCGGTGATAAGGCCTCTCGGGTATGGCGGCTGCCCAGTGGTTTGTCGGCTGCCGAAGAGGCCCAACAACAAGTGGGGGATAAGGTGCGAGTTGTCGCTGCATTTCAAAATATTGGTGCTCATCATCTCTTGAATGAAGACCATGAGCTGGATTGTGATGTCTTGATCTGCGGCGAAAAAAGCGCCGATAAAAAAGTCGCCATGGGTTTGTGTGAAGATGCCGGAATGCGGGGCATCAATGCCGGCGCGTTACAAAATGCCAGCGCTGTGGAGGGGATGACGTCCGTTTTAATCGCCATCAATATCATTTACAAGGCCAAAGGCGCTGGTATCCGTATTACCGGTCTTTAGGCGGCTGGTTCAAACAAACCGTGACTCAACAACTAACCCTCTTCGCTTTACCCGGTATCCCTTCGGTGCAACCGGGTGATAATATCGCGACCCAGCTTTTAGCGGCGTTGGATCAGGCGAGGATCACGCTTGAAGATGGCGATATCCTAGTCATTGCTCAAAAGATCATCTCTAAAGCCGAGGGACGGATGGTTTTCCTGGCGGATGTGGTCCCAGGAAAAGAGGCTCTAGAAGTAGCTGAATTAACGGGCAAGGATCCGCGCCTGGTGGAGCTTATTCTTGGTGAAAGTGAAAGCATCTCGCGTATGGCGCCTGGAGTGCTGATTGTGCGTCATCGCCTGGGTTTTACCTCGGCCAACGCAGGTATCGATCGCTCTAATATTGCGCAAGAGGATGGAGGCGAACAGGTTTTACTCTTACCCATTGATCCGGATCAATCAGCCGCTGAAATCGGCCGTGCACTGTGGGGACACACGAATGCAAGGGTCGGGATAGTTATCAGTGACAGTCATGGGCGCCCGTTTCGCCTGGGTACAACAGGTGTGGCCATTGGGGTGTGGGGGATTCCGGCGTTATGGGACCGGCGCGGTGAGGATGATCTTTACGGGTACCAACTGCAGCATACTGATGTGGGTGTAGGGGATGAATTAGCCGCGGCAGCCGGTCTACTCATGGGCCAGGGTTCCGAAGGCCAACCGGTTGTCCTCATTCGTGGCCTTGAACTTCCTGGTTTAGAAGGGACAGCCCGTGATCTGGTCCGGCCTGCGGAAAAGGACCTATATTTATAAAAGCTACAAGTTTAGAAGATGAATAGATTAACTCAATGGATGATTGGCATCATTCGCCAGTGCGAGATCATTTTACGGTAGCAGATCATCCCCGTTGAGCTCCTCTTCCAAAGCTTTCCACAGCCAATGATAGTGGTCCAGGCGGATGCGCGCGGCGCGCTTCGCGGGCTCGCTGTGCATACTGGCGACAGTTTTTTCCTGCCAATCGACCTGTTTCATATCTTGTATGAGGGCACGAATGTCTTTGATTTCACTGCCAGCCAGCGAACCCCCTATCCAGTGAAAAACGGCCGTCAGACCAATCTTGGCTAACTTATCCGCATCCCACAATACCATAGCTTCTAGATTTGTCAGCGGTTCTTCAAGCCATAAGCCTATGTGTTCGCGAATGGCCTCGGCAACGCGATCGATCTTCTCGGGGGGGAAATCTGTCTCTTTCAGAAATGCAGAAGCGAACTCTGCTCCTTGTACAGCATGGGCACTTCCGCTCACTTTACGAATATCATGCAGCCAGGCAGCTGCTTCAACGACATCTTTGTCGGCACCAGTTAATTGTGCCAGTTTCTTGGCCAGGCTGACGACACTGGTAACATGTTCCCAACGATAATTGAAGGAGACATCCAGCGAACCGTAGCGGGTAATGATTTCTTGCTCGGTGGCCGCGCGCATAGCTTCTTGTACGGCTTGATGCCAGTCACGTTGTTCAGGTAAATTCATTGTTGATTCGGTGATTCGTCTTAGCTTCCCCAGGGGAAAGGATAAAGGGGTTCGATGCCATAATACAATTCAATGATGCGCCGGAAGAGCGGCGCGGCGACTTCGGAACCTTCGCCCGCGTTTTCGATCATTGTCACAACGGCGATTTCAGGCTGATCGATAACCGTCCCGTCCGGGCGGGTATAGGGAGCCGCAGGAGCATAGCCGGCAAACCATGCGTGCGGTAAATTTGGAGGAGCCTCAGCCGTACCCGTCTTCCCAGCGACCTTGACAGATAACCCCTGGAAACGGTGAGTGGCCGTACCCCAAGAGCCGTTGGCAACATCCCAAAGAGCGCTTTGCAGGACGCCCAACTGTTCTTGAGATAATGGGAGATGCCCTGTCTCCGTCGCCGGTATATCTTCCTCCGGTGCACCTCCGCCCGAGCCAATATGATCGATCAGAGTTGGTTCGTGAAACGTGCCGCCGTTGGCTACTGCGGCTAGGATATTGGCCATCTGAATGGGTGTAACCTGGACATAGCCCTGACCGATTGCCATGTTGACTGCATCACCGGTGACCCAACCTTCGCCGATCGTGTTTAATTTCCAACCGGGATCCGGGATCAGGCCTAAGCTTTCCGATACGCCTTGGATGCCGGTTGGCTGGCCGAGGCCGAAAGCGCGCGCTGTATCAGGAAGAATTGAGCTGTCATGCCCGTCCAGCGTGTATCCCACATCATAAAAACAGGTATTGCAAGATACTACAAGCGCTTGCTTAAGGCTGATGGTCCCATGACCACCCGCAAGCCAGTCTCTTTTTACGTAGTTTGGTCCCAGGCGATCCCAGGTCCCGGTACTGGTATATAAAGTGTCCGGGGTGTAAAGGCCGCTGAGGAGCGCGGCAGACAGGGTAACTATCTTGAATGTTGATCCGGCCGGGTATGCTCCCTGTGTTGCTCGATTCACAAGCGGCCGTCCTGGATCGTTGAGCACCGTGGTCAGATCGTCTCCGGAATCCGTGCGCAAGGCGTCGAATATCATCGGATCATAAGTAGGGTAGCTGGCCATGGCTTTGACAGCGCCGGTGTTCACATCGAGTACGACGACCGAGCCGGCATTACCGGCCGGATAGGTCTCGATTGCCTCGGCTAATGCGCGTTCGACGGCTGCTTGAAATTCATGATCGATAGTCGCATAGATACTGCGAGCCTGCTTGGGATTGGTTTGGGCCAGGGTTGTGACAAATTCCCCATTGGGACCGATAACACTTAAGGTACCGCCTGGTTCCCCGTTTAGATAATCTTCTCCCCAATATTCCAAGCCGGCGCGCCCTACCAACTCATCTCCGCGATAGCCTTGAGCCTTATAATCACCCATTTCTTCAACGGGAATATAACCTGTGTATCCAATCAGGTGCGCCGCAATTCCAGAATCCGTGTACAACCGCGATCCTCGCCCTGTAGGCGAAGCCAAACCAGCATCGATATATTGTTGTAAGTCTAAAATATTTTCTTGCATCTGGGCTTCTGATATGTCGCCAATCGGTACATACCAATCCGGCGCAGCGGAGGCGTAGAGCGCTTTTATCTCTTCAGGTGTTTTTCCTAAGAGTGGGCTAATCGTCGCCAATAATCCCTCTTCGTCTTCGATTTGCCCAGGAACGATTCCCAGGCTTACAGCTTTGCCCTGATAAGCTAAGGCATAACCGTCTACATCATAAATGCTAGCACGTGATGGAATCTGATAATCCATGAGCAGCCGGTTACCCCCCTCTAGTTCGGGGAGGATAAAGCCTTCATGCCAGCTAATGCCCCAACGGCCGTCATTATAAACAAGGGGGATTGTGTATTCACGGGTGATTGGTCCCACTACGGCCGTTTCCCAGGTTACACGTACACCAAATTCCGCCTGGTCCCCGTCTTGGGTGAGTGAGAGTGGCTGCGCATGAATAGATTGTACGCCTGCTGTTTTTACTGCTTCATCATACCGTTCGACAAAAGAGTCGCTGTCTACCAGCGCCTGGCTTTGCGGGGAAAGCAGGCTGTACATGCCAAGGTAATCTTGGTTTTCGAAGGCATTATAGAAAGCGAGTGCGTAACCGCCCGCGTCTTCCTCAATGGGTTCTTTGGTAGGTATCGTTGGGCGATCAGGTGTTGCGCTGCCATTGGAGCCCGTGGTTGTGGGAAATACCTCATCCTCGGTCATTGGCAGCACAATATCGCTGCATGCGCTTGTTATGAATACGAAAAGTAATAATAGGACTATGATTCGTGTCATGTTTCCGATCCGGCGTAACGCGGAACAATTTCAATTATACATAATGTACAAGCTTCATTGAAAAAAGCATTTATCTGTCCTAATGATCCGGTAAGGATTGCGGATTTAATATATCGTCGATCTCGACTAAATGTAAACCTGGCCATAGAAATGTTTGGAGATCGATGCGGAAATCCGGCGAAACATAGATACCTTCGGAGCGCAATAAGTCGGCCTGGTGTTGTGCGCTGTGTTCACGGTTTACGATGCTGATCCGACCCTGGCTGTTAATTACTCGCTGCCACGGTACACTTCTGTAGGCGGGGCCTTTTTTATCTTTCAGAGCGTTTAGAGCGTAGCCGACAGCACGCGCAGCACGAGGTCGCCCCAGCATTTCCGCTATACGGCCGTAAGTGGTCACCTGGCCGGATGGAATACGGCGGACAACAGCGTATATTTGTTCGTAGAAGTTACTGCTCATACTCATGAATTATAGCCCATGTCGCCAGGGCTTGTTGTGGGGATTTCCTGATGGTGTGTGCATGAGAAGTTATTTGGGCAAACGGAAACCTATCCGTTAAACTCATACGTCGCTCCAATGGCGGGCAGAAAAATCGCGAGTTTCTATAAGGGGTATTGATGATAAATTCATTTTCCGGTGCATATGAAGGCAAAACTGTACTTGTAACCGGCCATACAGGGTTTAAAGGATCCTGGCTCACAACCTGGTTGTTAGAATTAGGTGCGAATGTCGTCGGATTTAGTCTTGAGGAAGCGCCGACAAATCCTAGCAACTTTGTAGTCAGTGGTCTTGCTTCCCATATCACAGATCTTCGCGGTGATATCCGAGATTCTGAGGCTATAGAGAAGGTTCTTGAAACGTACCGTCCGCAGATTGTTTTCCATCTGGCCGCCCAACCGATTGTTTTGCATTCGATAACTTACCCGAAATTGACGCTCGATACCAATGCTGGTGGGACGGTGAACGTATTGGAAGCGATACGTAAAACCGGTGTTGTGCGAGCATTGGTAAGTATCACAACAGACAAGGTTTATAAGAATATGGAGTGGCTTTGGGGCTATCGGGAAACTGACCGTTTGGGTGGGCACGATCCTTACAGCGCCAGTAAAGCGATGGCGGAGATGGCAATTGCAGCGTATCGCCATTCATTTTTCCACCCTGACAAATACGAGGAGCATGGCCTCGCCCTGGCGTCAGTACGCGCGGGAAATGTCATTGGTGGGGGTGATTTTGCTGATTTCCGCTTGGTTCCCGATTGTATGAAGGCATTGATGGCCGGTGAGCCGATCGGGATTCGGAATCCACTGAGTGTACGGCCCTGGCAGCTTGTTCTGGAGCCGCTTTCAGGTTACCTGCTGCTCGGTAAAAAACTCCTTGAAGAAGGACCGCAATATGGAGAAGCCTGGAATTTTGGGCCGCGAGACCAAAAGGGAGTTCCGGCGCAGCAGTTGGCTGAGAAGCTGGTTGAACTATGGGGCAGCGGTAATTGGGTCCATACCGATCCCGGTTTTGCAAAAGTTGAGACCGGCCAGCTGCGTCTGAGCTGGGAAAAAGCAGCGGCTCGTTTAGACTGGCAGCCCGTTTACACATGGGATGAGGCATTAGCCGTGATTGTTGATTGGTTTAAAGCGTACCAACAATCTGGGTCGGAAGAAATTGATATGCACGAGATTGGGCGCCGGCAAATCGCCGATTACACAAAACGAGCACAAACACTTGGGCTGCCGTGGGTTTGAAAATCTTCGGGATCACACGAATGATTTTCCAGGTTTTTCAGAATTGTTTTCACCAATAGGTTTCCTGAGCAATGGGTGATTTGATCCGGCGTATACGTGATGAGATAGAACGCCATCGTGCGCCTCTCGCCCTTCTTGTCGCTTTATTTATCATCATTTTTGCAACGCTCACGCCGTTCAGGTTTCACTTTTTCCCGCTATCTTTAAACAACTACCTTGTCGAGTTTAGCTACGGTAAACGAGACCCTTTTGATTTCATCCGCAATATCTTGCTCTTTATGCCGCTGGGTTTTACCTTGGGGGCTATTTTGGATCGACGTGGTTGGTCGAAGAATCGTGTCTTTATTGCTGCATTTTTTAGCGGACTGCTGTTGACCCTTACGGTTGAGTCTCTGCAGCAGTTCTTACCCGTTAGACAGGCCTCTATTTACGATCTGATCAGCAATACTTTGGGTTCAGTGGTTGGGCTGGGTAGTTACTGGTTCTGGCAAGATCGTCACACTCAGATCGAACGAGTCAGGCTGGCTAGTAACGAGCCGCCAAAGGTTTTGGCGGCATTGGCGATTTATATGCTGTTACTACTGCTAATGGCGACCAGTCTGGCAGCCAGTGTGCGAATCACTAGTTGGGACAAGCGATACCATCTGATGTTAGGCAATGAATGGACGGCCGATCGGCCGTGGATAGGTTCTCTGCGGGATCTGGAAATTATCAACGAAGCACTGGATATTGAGACCGCTCGCCAAATTATGAATTCCCCGGATATCACTTTGACGAATCGCGAGAGTCTACAGGCTTACTATCCATTGACTGGTGATGAGCCATATCAAGACCTGACCGGTAAGCTGCCGGATTTGATCCGGCAAGAAGAGGGCGAGAGCGGCAGCGAAGTGGAAGCTGCATATTTTAACGGGCGGAGTTGGCTGGCCACAGAGATCCCCGTCAGCGATTTGATCCGGAAACTTGAGCAAACTTCACAGTTTTCAATCCGGCTTACTGCAAACACGGCCGACATTGAGCAGTCTGGTCCGGCGCGGATCCTGAGCCTTTCAGAAGATCCTTTTTTTCGCAATTTAACGATTGGGCAAGAACAAGATGGTCTTGTTATGCGGGTTCGCACCCCCCTGATGGGAGATAATGGGCTCAAGCCGGAATTTTTCTTTCCAGATTTCTTTACCAGCTCCGGTCCTACCGATTTTGTTCTCATTTATAATGGCATGGCGGTTGAGCTGATTGATTCTCAGTCGCAAACTGTGCAGTCGATTGAGGTGGTGCCAGGAGTGGTTTTCTATACCTGGCTGCGAGAACTTGTTAATACGAATGAGGAGTTAACAAGCCGCGTTACGTTCGGTGGAATCAATAACTGGTTCTATCGTTTGTTGTTTTACACCGTCGTTTTTGTGCCGGTTGGAATCTTGCTGGCACTTACTTCGCAGAGGGCTTGGTCGAAATACACTAAGATACTTATAGGGTTTTCCTGCTTACTTCTGGTCCCTTTGCTTTTTGAACTTTTCCTGGTTGCAGGCGGCGGGTTTCAATTACGGCCGTTAAACGTTCTAACCGGTATGGTTGTAATTGCCGTTACCGGTTGGCTCATAGTCCGGCTGTCTATCGATTGTTTGGCGCCTTGAGAAAGAGTTGGGCCAGGTAAACCTGAGAACAGGGCCTAGAAAAACTTGTTCGATGGTGTTCAGTTTGCTTTCAGATGTGACGCCGCGGCCCGATCAACAAAATAAGTTAATCCTTTTGAAATTGGTTGAATGCTCTGTGCCGGCCAATTTTGAACATCAAGCGGTCCGTTTATCACAGCGTCTAAAGCGGTGGCTTTATCTTCCCCAGCAATCAGAAATAATACTCTGCGAGCGTCGTTAAAAACAGGTGGTGTCAGGGTGATGCGTTGGGCGGGCCGGCCGGCGTAATCGGCCGTGACGCTTAGGACAGGTTTTGTGTTTTCCATGAGTGCGTTCGATCTGGGGAACAAGGAAGCGGTATGCCCATCCGCACCCATGCCCATCAATGCCAGATCAAAACGAGGCCAGGCGGCACGATCCTCTGCTGCAGACTTCAACTGGCGTTCATAATCTTCAACCGCGTTAAGGGCAGTCAATTCCCCGCGCATGCGGTGAATTTGTGAATGGGGGATTGGGACTTTATCCAGAAGAAGCTGCTGGGCATGGTAATAATTACTCCCCGGATCATCTGGTGGGACCAGGCGTTCATCCCCCCAAAAGACATGCACGGCGGGCCATGGGATTTGGGTCTGGTATGGCGATTGGGCCAGCAGGGTGAATAGGGTTTTGGGAGTGCTTCCTCCGGAGAGGGCAACGAGGAACTTTCCTCTTAAGGCGATTGCCTCGAGGACAGCGGCGCTAAATAGTGCGGCCGCCGCCGCTGCCAGCGAATCCTTGTCTTTAAAAATATGAAGATCCGGCTCTATTGTTGAGCTATCTTCTTTCGGGGGCACGCAGCGCCTCGTAAGCCGCGCCGTAAAGCGCCACCTTTGGATTTCGAATCACATAGACCGGCATCGTAGCCATCATTTCGCTGAATCGTCCTTTGCTGCGGAAAACTTCCATAAAGCGGCTGGACTCCAACTGCGGCAGGATTCGGGGAGGGATGCCACCACCGATGTAGATACCCCCGGTGGCCAACACCTTCAAAGCTAAATTGGCAGCTTCGCCACCCAGTATCTCCATGAATAAATTTAGCGTTTCCAAGCAAATTTCGGCCGAACCCTCAATGGCCGCGCGAACGATCACGGGCGTGGAGTCCTTCGCTTCATTAAGGGACTCTCTTAGCCAGGCTGGTTCTTCATAATCACCGCTGTCTAACAAGAACCGATAGATATTGGGAATCCCGATACCCGAGCAAAGACGCTCGTAGCTGACATGGTCCATGCGCTGCAGCCAATAAGTCAATAAATCGATCTGGCGTGAGTTGGTTGGCGCGAAGGCCGCGTGTCCTCCTTCAGATGGATATGATTCATAACGCTGCCCATCCCAAACCAGGAACGCTTCTCCTAATCCAGTTCCCGGGGCTATAACCCCAATGGCACCTTCCTGGTTTGGTTCACCTTCGTTTAGGACAAATAAATCTTTGGCGTCAAGATGCGGAACGGCGTTGGCGATTGCCTCTAAATCGTTCAATAAATAGGTATGAACACCTAATATTTTAGCGATAGAACGTGCATCAATCAGCCAGTCGAGATTGGTTATTTCTGCGCGAAGGCCGACAACCGGACCCGCTACACCAAAACAAGCGCCACTTACCTCTAACGGCTTATCTTGCAAGAAATCCTGGATTATTGCTTCCAGAGAATCAAATTTTGTGCTTGGAAAAACTTCTTCGTAAAGAGGTTTGTGATCAAAATCTGTGGTGTCTTCCTCGAAAACAGCCAAAACGGTTTTCGTCCCGCCAATATCACCGGCTAAGAGCATGGTTTTTCCAATTCCTCCTTGAATTGTTTTTAAGAGTCCCGGCGACGGCCGTTCTCCTTCCTCATAAGGAATTTCTATTCCTTTGTAAAGCCGCGAAACCGATAGCCGGTCCCTCGTTCGGCGACGATATATGCCGGCTGGTTGTGGTCTACTTCGATCTTGCGGCGCAGACGATGCACATGAACATGCAGACGGTCTTCTTGGGCTTCTTGCAATGGCCAGATACGGTTCAATAAAAATTCGGTGGTTACAATACGACCGGCATTACGTACCAGTATATAAAGCAGCTTGGATTCAGTTGGCGTTAGAGGGACTGGTTCCCCATCGATGATTGCTTCACGAGATGGGAAGTTAATGGCCAGCCGATCATCGATGATAGTTGTTGAATCCAGCGTATAACTGAAATCACCCATGCGACGCAAGACTCTGCTTACCCGGGCAACGAGTTCCGGCCCGCTAAATGGTTTGACAATGTAGTCCTCAGCATGTTTCTCCAGGCCCTCGATCACCGTTTCCTCGTTGCCGACAGCGGTCAGCATAATGACCGGCATATCACTGAAATCGTGGACTGCGTGGCAGAATTCAAATCCGCTCATGCCCGGCATGTGTAAATCGACTACTGCCAAATGGGGTAAGCCATAGCGATCGATTAGGGTCATTGCTTCTTCGCCGGATACGGCCGTTGAAACCTGATAGCCGGCCTGTTCGAGTGTGTGTTTTACCAGACGAAGCGTATAGGTGTTGTCGTCGACTGCCAAAATGCGTTGGATATCAGATGGTGTTTCAATCATGTATTAGCCCTTGTGGATCGAAATTTTGTGTCCAGTATACACAACAAGCCTAACTAAATCGACCATCTGTTACAGCCCTCTTGTTTAACACCTGACGGCCGATTTAATCTTAGGAAGCGAAAAACCCTGCGCTTTGTCAGGCATATCATTTCTGTTACAATCGGGCGTCTGTTAAGTTTGCCCATGGTTATTCATGTGCTATAAATGAAACATATTTCACAATCGAGATTGGTTGTGAGAGAAAGAGGGATCTAAGTGTATTCAGATTGGCAATTCATCATTGTATTTCTGGTGCTTGCGCCCATTTTCCCGATAGCGCCCGTCATTGTAAACCGAATCCTTGGTCCGTCACGTCCGAACCCCATTAAGCAGCAAACATATGAATGTGGTATCGAGACTGTTGGCGACACCTGGATACAGTTTAAGGTTCAATATTACATCTATGCGCTAGTCTTTGTGGTCTTTGATGTAGAGGCCATTTTCCTGTTCCCGATCGCTGCGGCCTACGGCCAACTTGGTTTATTCGCCATATTGGAAGTTGTGCTCTTCGTGGTTTTGTTAGCGGTTGGTCTTGCTTACGCTTGGAGCCGGGGCGTGCTCGAATGGGTCTAAGTTAATTGGCATAGGATGAACTTTACAAGGGAGGCTTGGCATACTCCTCTGTTTTTCAGAAATGGAGCTCGACTTCCCTGTTACATACGAGAAATTTCTACGATCTCTTATTAATGAGTGTGGCTTTATGAATCCGTTTAAATACGCGAGTCAAATTCCCGAACTGCCAACAATTTCGCCATTGCTGCGAGACATCATCGTCGTCGTTGTCATTTCAACTTTTTTGCTGCTGATCGCCATTGTGCTCATATGGCTGATGCGAAAAGTGATCGCACGCATGCAGAAAAGAGTCGGGCCTAATCGGGTCGGTGGGCGGTATGGTCTGCTTCAACCTATTGCTGATGTTATGAAACTGTTGTCCAAAGAGCAGATTGTACCGGCTGGTGCTGATCGCCTGGCATATGAACTGGCGCCCGTTCTGATCGTGGTTGCTTCTCTGCTTGTCTGGGCGGTAATGCCTTTTGGCCCAGGATTGATCGGTGTAGATCTCAATATCGGTCTCTTTTACATCATGGCCATTAGCTCAATCTCCGTTGTGACATTTCTGCTTGCCGGTTGGGGATCTAACAATAAATATGCATTGTTGGGTGCGTTTCGCGCTGTTGCCCAACTAGTAAGTTATGAGGTGCCGTTCATTTTGGCGACGTTGATTCCGATCTTGCTGGCGCGTTCAATGTCAACAGTGGCCATTGTTGAAAGCCAAACGGTGCCTTTTCTTTTTGTTGTCCCGCTCGCAGCGGTTATTTTCTTTATTTCATCCCTTGCGGAAACGGGAACAACGCCGTTTGACCTTCTAGAAGCAGAATCAGAGATTGTCGCCGGATTTCATATTGAGTACAGCGGTATGAAATTTGCCATGTTTTATTTGGCTGAATTTTTAGGCGCCCTCTTTATGTCCGCCCTTTTTGCGACGGTGTTTCTCGGCGGCTGGAATATTCCACTCATAAATCTCATGCTTTCCCTGTTTGGAGTTCAGTCAATTGACCTCTCAGCGATGGGGATTGCCGGATCAATACTGGGCCTGATTGTCTTCCTGATAAAGACGTTTTTTATCTACTTTATATTCTTGTGGATACGGGCAACATGGCCTCGCGTTCGTGTGGATCAAATTCTTTCGTTAAACTGGAAGATCCTGGTTCCAATTTCATTGGTCCTCATTCTTGTCGTGGCGGTTTTGGATAAGATGATTCCCGAAGGCACCAATGATTTAGTACGCGCGGGAATTTTACTGGCCAGCAATGTTTTGATCGCCTTCGTGGCTTTGGAAATTATGCGTCGTAATGGGCGGCAGCGGCGTGAGCTGATTGTGGATTCGGGACTGGTTGAATCTGGAAAACAAGAAGTCGTTGAGGCGGCTCCATTACACTAAGCGGACGAAGGAGTCATCGTAGGAATGGTTGAGCAAGTTCTGTTTGTTCTCTTAGCTATTATAACATTGGGTTCAGCGCTGGTTGTGGTAACTAACCGCAATCTTTTTCATGCTGCGCTGGCCCTGATGGTCACTTTCGCGGGTGTCGCCGGTGTCTATATCACATTAGATGCTGGTTTCCTGGCAATGGCCCAATTGTTGGTTTATATAGGCGCTATTTCGATTTTAATCATTTTTGCGATCATGATGACGCGCCGGCTGATGCAGGCTGTGGAAGCACCCTTCAATTCACAGCGCTGGTTGGGTCTTTTTGGAGCGGTTGTAACATTTGCCATCCTGGCGGTTGTGCTTGGTCGATATTGGTCACCGCAGCCAAATGTTAATAATCTTGTGGCTTCCATAGATCCCGAAATTCTAAATGGAAGTGTGGCCCGACTCGGTGCCAGCTTTGTCAATCCTGATGCCTACGTTTTACCCTTTGAGGTTGCATCGATATTGTTGTTGGCAGCGCTTGTTGGCGCTATTGTGGTCGCCTGGCCGAAAGTGGAGGATCAATCTTGATTCCATTATCCTGGTATTTGCTCCTCGGTGCCGCTCTGTTCAGTATCGGCATTTATGGGGTTTTCTCCCGTAGAAATGCCGTGGCTATCCTGATGGCCGTGGAGTTAATGCTTAACGCCGTGAATATTAACCTTGTCGCTTTTTGGCGTTATTTGACGCCGGAAAAATCTGCCGGAATGGCCTGGGCGGTATTTGTCTTGACCGTGGCTGCGGCGGAAGCGGCTGTTGGTCTGGCATTGATTATTTCGATTTATCGAAGTCGTGATTCAGTTATCGCTGAAGATATGGACTTGATGAAGAATTAATGGGTTGGATTTGGTGAAATGACGAACGAAACTTTAACGATTCTAACCTGGCTCATTCCCGCGGGTCCGCTGCTGGCTTTTTTCCTGATCATGCTATTTACGAATCGCAGCCGGACACTGAGCTGGATGATCGCCTGGGCCGGCGTATTTGCTGCGCTAATCCTGGGCTGGATTGTTGCTCTGAACACAGCCGCGGTAGGCGCTCACCACCTGGAGGAACATCCCACTGTCGTGGCGAGCGCTTTCCCCTGGATCCCAGTTGGTGATTTCTTGAAAGGGACTTGGATAAATATAGGGGTAGCTGTCGATCCGTTAGCGGCGGTCATGCTCATCATGGTGACATTTACAGTAACCATGATTTTCATCTACAGCGTCGGTTATCATAACTGGAGTGCCCCCTTGGGCAAGATCCTGGGTGTTCCAAATCATCTGCAAGAAGAGCCTTTGCTCTCACGTTTCTTTGCTTTTATGAGTTTATTCGC
>Ga0316585_10000015_pt1 | contig 25122 bp, 21 predicted proteins | sample S_170502SCrBrC_D_FD_204517 | JGI IMG/M metagenome (GOLD analysis project Ga0316585, IMG submission 204517) | Rhizosphere microbial communities from salt marsh grasses in Alabama, United States - S_170502SCrBrC | ecosystem: Host-associated > Plants > Roots > Rhizosphere | place: USA: Alabama...
CCGGGCCCTGCTGGAGGCCGGGCGGGCGGAGCTGGTCGCCGCCCTGCGCGGCGCCGAGGCCGATCTGGCCCTGGCGGAGGCCACCCGGGAGCGCTACCAGGCGACGGTCGGCCAGGGGGCGGTGACCCGCCAGGCCCTGGACGAGGCCCGAGAGGGGGCAAGGTCTGCCGCGGCGGGCCTGGATCTGGCCCGGGCGCGGATCGCCTCGGTGGACCTGGACATCGCCAAGTCCGAGCTGCGAGCCCCCTTCCCCGGCGTGATCACCCGCCGCGCCGCGGACGAGGGGCGGGTGCTCGCGGCGGGTGAGCCGGTCCTTCGCCTCCAGGAGTCCCGGGCGCCGGAGATCCGGGTGGCGGTGGCCGGGCCCCTCGCGGACACCCTGACCCCGGGGGCCGAGCACCCCCTGACCTGGCGCGGCCAGTCCTTCGCCGCCCGGCTTCGGGCCGTGCTGCCCCTGCGGGCGGCCGGGACCCGGACCCTGGACGCCCTCTTCGAGCCGGTGGACCCGGGGGCCGCACCGCACGGCGCCCTGCGCCCGGGGGAGCAGCTGGAGCTGGAGCTGGGCCAGTGGGTCGACGAGCCCGGGGTCTGGCTTCCCCTGGAGGCCCTGACTGAGGGCGCCCGGGGGCTGTGGAGCGCCTACGTGGTGGAGCCGGATGATCAGACGGAGGCTCTCCGGTCCGACGGGGGCCTCGCGAGCACGCGCGGCCGTCTCGCGGCCCGGCCGCTGGAGATCCTCTACCAGGAGCGGGACCGGGTCTTCGTGCGCGGGCCCCTCGCGCCCGGCGAGCGGCTGGTGGCCGCGGGGCTGCACCGGGTGGTCCCCGGCCAGCTGGTCCGTGTCCTCGATACAGAGGACATCCAGGTCGCGGCCAGCGACCGCAGACCCTGAGGGAGGAATCCAGACATGACGACCGCGACAAGGCCCTCGGGCATCGGCCGCTGGGCCGCGCACCTGGTCGACAACGGGCACCTGCTGGGTCTCGCCGTCGCCCTCTCCCTGCTGGCGGGCCTGGCCGCCTGGGGCAGCCTGCCGCGCATCGAGGATCCCCGGATCACCACCCGCAACGCCCTGGTGGTGACCACGCTGCCGGGTGGCGATGCCGAGCGGGTGGAGTCCCTGGTGACCAAGCCCCTGGAGGACGCCCTGCGGGGGGTGGTGGCCGAGATCAAGACCATCGAGTCCACCTCCCGGGCCCAGGTGTCGCTCATTTCCCTGGAGCTGGACGACGGGGTCACGGACCGCGACAACCAGGCCATCTTCTCCAAGATCCGGGATCGCCTCGCCGAGACCGAGTCGGAGTTGCCCCCCGAGGCGGGCAAGCCCTCTCTGGACGACCAGCGGGGGGCCGTCGCCTATTCCCTGATCGCGGCCGTCGCCTGGAAGGGAGCGGGCAAGCCGGCCCTGGGCATCCTGGACCGGCTCTCCCTGGAGCTTGCGGACCGGCTGCGCAACCTCCCGGGCACCGAGCAGGTGGTGCGCTTCGGGGCACCGGAGCAGGAGTTGCGGGTGGAGGTGGAGACCGACGAGCTCTCGGCCCTGGGGCTCACCCTGGAGGGGGTCGCGGGGCGGCTCGCGGGGGCGGACGCCAAGGTGCCCGCGGGGACGCTCAGGCCCGGGGACAGCCGGATCCAGATCGAGGTGGCCGGGGCCTTCGCCGCCGCCGACCGGGTGGCGGCGGTGCCCCTGGCGGCCTCCGACGGTCGCGTGGTGAGCGTCGGGGACCTGGCCCGGGTGACCAGGACCTGGGCGGAGCCGCCCCGGGAGCTGGCCTACGCCGACGGGCGGCGGGCGGTGCTGATCGGGGTGCGCACCCGACCCGAGGTAAACCTGGACGACTGGGCCGGCCGGGCGCGGACCCTGGTGGAAGACTTCGCCGCCGTGGCCGGCACCGCGGTGGCCGTCGAAACCGCCTTCGATCAGAGCCGCTACACCGACGCGCGCCTCGCCTCCCTCGGCGGCAACCTGGTCGCGGGGGCCGCGGTGGTGATGGCGGTGGTGCTGCTCACCATGGGATGGCGGGCCGCCCTGGTGGTGGGGACCGCCCTGCCCCTCTCCACCGCCCTGACCCTGTTCGGGCTCGACCTGGCAGGGTCCCAGATCCACCAGATGTCGGTCTTCGGGCTCATCATCGCCATCGGGCTCCTGATCGACAGCGCCATCGTGATGACCGACGAGGTCCGTCGCCGGCGCTCCGCGGGCCTGGCCCCCGCCGAAGCGGCCCGGGCGGCGGTGGGCACCCTCTTCACCCCCCTCGCCGCGTCCACCTTCACCACCATTCTGGGCTTTATGCCCGTCTTCCTGCTCCCGGGCAACGTGGGGGACTTCGTGGGACCCATCGCCCTGTCGGTCGTCCTGGCCCTGTCGGTCTCGTTCTCACTCTCCATGACCCTGATCCCGGCCCTCGCGGCGCGGGTTGTCCGGCCGGATCCGGCGCTCGGGCAGGAGCCGCGCTCCTGGTGGCGCCAGGGGTGGTCCAGCCCCGCCCTCACGGCCCTCTGCCGGGGACTCCTCCGGGGCGCCCTGGAGCGTCCCGCCGTGACGGTCCTCGCGTGCCTGGCTCTGCCGGCGGGCGGCTTCTGGGCCCTGACACAGCTCGAGGATCAGTTCTTCCCGGCCTCGGACCGTGACCAGCTCGAGGTCCAGGTCTGGATGGGGCCGGCCAGCGGTGTCTCGGCCACGGATCGGACGGTACGCGCCATGGAGGGGCTGATCCGGGACGCCGGCGCGGTGCGCTCCATCACCTGGGTGGTGGGCGCCAGCTCGCCGCCGGTCTACTACAACCAGCTGCGGGATCAGGACGACAACCCCGCCCACGCCCGAGGCACCCTGACCGCCACGAGCCCGGGGGAGGCCAAGCGGCTGGCGGCGGACCTCCAGGATCGGCTGTCCGATGCCTTCCCCGAGGCCCGGGTGGTGGTCCGCTCCTTCGGTCAGGGCCCACCCGTACCGGCGCCGGTCGCCCTGCGCCTGGTGGGACCCGACCCGGACGTCCTCCGGCAGCTCGGAGCGGGGCTCCGCGGGCTGCTGTCGGAGGATCCGAGCGTCACCCAGTCCCTGGCGAGCATCCAGGGGGGCGAGCCCAAGCTCTGGCTGGAGGCGGACGAGCAGGAGGCACGCCGGGCGGGTCTGAGCCTCCGCGACGTCGCCGCCCAGTTCCAAGGGGCCCTCGATGGTGCCTGGGGTGGACAGGTGCTGGAAGACCTGGAGACCCTGCCGGTGCGGGTACGTCTCCCCGACACCGGGCGAGACGACCCCGAGCGCATCGCCAGCCACCGGCTGGTGGCGGCCGGCCCCGCCGCCGACGGCCGACCCCTCCTGATCCCCGCCGAGGCCCTGGGCGAGCTCAGACTGGCGCCCCAGGTGAGCGCCATCACCCGGCGCAACGGGGAGCGTGTCAACACCGTCCAGGCCTGGATCCGGCCGGAGGCCCTGCCGATCGAGGTCAGCGCCCGTCTCCAGGAGCGGATCGAGGCCGGCGCCCTGGCGCTCCCACGAGGCTATCGGCTGGAGATTGCCGGGGACAGCGAGGAATCCGCGCAGGCCGTGGGCCAGCTCCTGGCCTACGCCCCCCTGCTCGGGGCCCTGATGGTCGCCACCCTGGTCCTGAGCTTCCGCAGCTTCGCCCTGGCGGCGAACGTGGGTCTGGTCGGAATCCTGTCTCTGGGCCTCGGGTTCCTGTCCCTCTGGATCGCGGGCTACCCCCTGGGATTCAATCCCCTGATCGGCAGCGCGGGGCTCCTGGGCGTGGCCATCAACGCCAGCATCGTGGTGCTCTCGGCGATCCGGTCCAACCCCCTCGCCCGGACCGGCGAGGTCCAGGCCATCGTGAAGGAGGTCCTGCTCGCGACCCGCCACATCGTCGCAACCACCCTGACCACCATGGGCGGCTTCCTTCCCCTGGTGCTCGCCGGGGGGGACTTCTGGCCGCCGCTCGCGGTGGTCATCGCGGGCGGCGTCGGGCTGAGCATCGTGCTCGGGCTGCTCTTCAGCCCCGCCCTCTACCGCCTGGGGCTGCGTCTCCGGGCTAGGGACCTGGACGGAGCGATCGAGGTGCAGCCCCTCGCCGCCGGGTGAGCCAAGGGGCAGCGAGTGGCCGTATCCACAAACCCGGGGCCCAGGGTCCAGGTCCTCGGCGGGCCGCCGTCCAAGGTCCGCGCAGTGGGCCCTGCCGCTTGGCGGAAAGACCTAGATTCGCCGCGACACAGGAAGCCGCGGTAGGTCGCGGCTTCAGCCCGACGACGATACCGGCGGCCACCGCGGGGCCCCGGTCGGACTGAAGTCCGACCTACCTCGAATTGACTGGCTGGCCCCCAGCCCCGAACCGGGGCGCCTGAGATCTTGGCGGTTGGCCTGTTGATCGGTCGCGAGGCTCGACCGGGGCGGGCTTGATATCGGGGCCGCCCCCGGCCCGGACTCATCGCCGGGCCGCGTCCGGGTTAAAGTAGGAGACCCAGGCGGTATTGGGGAACGAGCGAGTCGGGGAACATGAGCACGCGCATCTGCATCGTCCGTCATGGGGAGACGGACTGGAACGTCGAGCGGCGCATCCAGGGACACACGGACGTGCCCCTCAACGCGACCGGGCGGGCCCAGGCCCTGGCCATGGCCTACAACGCGGGTCATCACCACTTCAGCGCCATGTACAGCAGCGATCTCGGCCGGGCCAGGGAGACGGCCGCGGCCCTGGCGGAGCGCGAGGGACTGGAGGTGCGGCCCCTGCCCCAGCTGCGGGAGCGCCACTACGGCATCTTCCAGGGCATCACCGCCGCCGAGGGGGCCAGGCTCTACCCGGAGGCCTACGCGCACTACCAGGCACGCGATCCGAGCTATGACTTCGAGACCGGCGAGACCATGCTGGATTTCGCCGCCCGGGTCCGGGAGGGGGTCGACTGGATGCTCCGCCACCACAGCGGCGAGACCATCTGCGCGGTCAGCCACGGGGGCGTGCTGGACATCCTCTACCGCAAGGCCACCGGACGCCCCCTGGAGACACCGCGGGACTTCGTCATCCCCAACTGCGCGCTGAACTGGTTCCGCTTCGATGCCCACGGCTGCCACCTCGAGAAGTGGGCCGACCGGCACCACCTCACCCAGGTCCTGGTCGAGACGCCCGAATGACCCGCCGGGACCCGGCGCGCATCCTGGTCTTCCTGCGCCACGGACACAGCGAATGGAATCTCACCAACCGCCTGACCGGCTGGACCGACCTCCTGCTGACCGGGGTGGGGCTGGCGGAGGCGGCGGACGCGGGCCGACGCCTCGCCGGCGCGGGATACGGGTTCGACGAGGTCCATTGCTCCGTGCTCCGCCGCACCTGGCAGACCGCGCGGGGCCTTCTGGGGTCCCTTGGGACCCCGGGGATCCCGACGCACAAGAGCTGGCGACTCAACGAGCGTCACTACGGTCAGCTCCAGGGCATGAGCAAGCCCGAGATCCTGGAGCGCTGGGGCGAGGCCCAGTCACGGCGCTGGTGGCGCGGCTACTTCGACCGCCCGCCGGAGCTGGACCCGAACGACCCGCGTCACCCCCGCTTCAGCCCCCTTTATCGCCACCTGGACCCCGCCCTGCTGCCCGCCGCGGAGAGCCTGCGGGACTGCCAGCGGCGAACCCTGCCCTACTGGGAGGGAACCCTCCTGCCCCGCCTCGCCGCCGGGCGGCGTCTGCTCGTGGTCAGCCACGGCAACGCCCTGCGGGCCCTGGTGATGCACCTGGAGCGCATCACGCCGGAGGCGATGGAGCGGGTGGAGATCCCCTCGGGCGTTCCGATGGTCTACCGCTTCGCGCCGGACCTCAGTCCCCTCGGTCGGGAATGGCTCGAGTAGGCATCGGCGAGTGCGCCTCCCGTCCGGCCGCTGGGACACCGGTCGACCGGGACCTTGCATCCGGGACCCGGGTGCTCTAGAAACCGACCGCAGGGGGGCTCGGCCGGGTCCAATGGGTCCCGATCCGCGATCGTCAAACCCAGAAAAAGAGGGGCTTGCACCATGCCGACACTGCGTATCCTAACCAACGCCCAGGTCCCGGCGGAGGGCCGCGCGGATCTGCTGGCCAAGGCCTCGCGCACGGTCTCCGAGATGCTCGGAAAGCCCGAGTCCTACGTGATGGTGATCCTTGAGGACGGGCGGGAAATGCTGTTCGCCGGCTCCCCTGCCCCCACCGCCTTCGTGGAGCTGATCAGTCTGGGTCTGCCGGAGGATCGCACCGCCCATTACTCCCGCACCCTCTGCAACCTCCTGGACGACGTCCTGGGGGTGTCCGCCGAACGCGTGTACATCGGCTTCTCGAGCCCGCCCCGGCACCTTTTCGGCTGGAACGGCGATACCTTCTGACCGGCCGGGCGCCGGACCAGGACCCCGCCCAAGTCCTCGGGCCTGCCTCAGGTCAAGTCCCTGGAGGGCAGACCCCGCTATGATCCCGGCATCGCACGCCGAGCTGACCCGGCCCTGAGCCCATGGACAATCCCGACCTACCCAACCTCACCGACCCGGGCGGCGCCTGTGTCGCGATCACCGGGTCCGGCGGCAGCGGGGCCCTCACGGCCGGGCTGATCCTGCTCGCGGCGGTGGCCAAGGCGGGCCGCTACGGTCTCCTGACCCGATCCGCGGGTCCCCAGATCCGTGGCGGCGAGTCGGCCGCCATGGTCCGCTTCGGACCCCGGCCCCTGACCTGCATGGGGGACCGGTTCGACCTCCTGGTGGGCTTGGACTGGAACAACCTCAAGCGCTTCGTCGACGAGCTGCCCCTCGACGCCCGCTCCCTGATCCTGACCGACACCCAGGGGGGACCGGTCCCCGAGGTCCTGATCCAGACCGGTGCCTCGGTGCGCGAGCTGCCCCTGAAGTCGATCGCGGATCGGGTGTCCGGCGGCCGTCTCAACATGGTCGCCCTGGGCGCCCTGGGGGCCCTGACGGGACTGCCCCTCGGCGCCCTGGAGCAGGGGGCCAGGGACACGATCGGGACCAAGGGTGGCGCCGTGCTGGAGGGCTCCCTGGCCTGCATCCAGGCGGGCTACCAGTCGATCCTGTCGGGAGAGGCGGATGCGGCGGCCGCGCCGGCGCCGCCGATCGACGTCGAGCGCTGGAACATCAGCGGCAACGAGGCCGCGGGACTCGGGGCCCTGCGCGGGGGGGTGCGCTTCGTCGCCGCCTATCCCATCACCCCGGCCAGCGAGATGCTGGAGTGGCTGGCCCCGCGGCTCGAGCTGGTCGGGGGCTCCCTCCTCCAGGCCGAGGATGAGCTGGCCTCGGTCAACATGATCATCGGGGCCTCCTTCGGCGGGGTGCCGGCGCTCACCGCCACCTCGGGCCCGGGCCTGAGCCTCATGATGGAGGGCCTGGGGCTCGCGGTCGCGAGCGAGACCCCGGTGGTCGTGGCCAACGTCCAGCGGGGCGGGCCCTCCACCGGCATCCCCACCAAGTCAGAGCAGTCGGACCTCGACATCGCGCTGCATGGGTTCCACGGGGACGCCCCCCATCTGGTGCTCGCGGCCCTGTCGATCCCGGACTGCGTCTTCACCTTCCAGTGGGGGGTCCGCCTGGCGGAGCACCTTCAGACGACCGCCATCGTGCTGTCCGACCAGTCCCTCGGACAATCGCGGGCCATCGTGGACCCACCGCCCCGATTCGATGACGCGCTGCAACGGCGGGTGGAGCTGAGCCCCGGGGCCGATTACCGCCGCTACGAGGTCACGGCAGACGGGGTCTCTCCCATGACCCTGCCTGGCACGGCCGCCGGCATGTACACGGCGGACGGCCTGGAGCACGGCCCCGAGGGCACCCCCTCCAGCAAGGCCCAGGACCACGACGCCCAGCTTGCCAAGCGCCTGAGCAAGCTCCAGGGCTTCGACTACGGCCCCCACTGGGGCGAGGTGCGGGGGACGGGCTCCAACTGTCTGCTGACCTGGGGCTCCTCCGCGGGGGCCGCGTTCGAGGCGGCGGAGCGCCTGAGCGCCGGCGGCACCCCGACGCGGGCCATTGCCCTGCGCCTGCTCGCCCCCCTGCCCCGCCGCGACCTGATGCAGGCCCTCGACGGGACCACTGCTATCCTAGTGGTAGAGCAGAATCAGGCGGGTCAGCTCTTCCACTATCTGAACGGCGAGCGGGCCTTGCCCCCTTGGGCACGGAGCCTGGCCCGGCCCGGTCCACTCCCCTTCCGCCCAGGGGAGATCGTTCAGGCCTACCTCGAGGGCATGTGAGATGGCCGCCGTCATCGAAGCCGTCCCTTCCCCGACCCTGAGGGCCAAGGACTACAAGTCCGAGGTGTCGCCCGTCTGGTGCCCCGGGTGCGGGCACTTCGCGGTGCTCTCGGCGGTCACCAAGGCCCTGGCCTACCTCAAGCTGCCGAAGGAGGACGTGGCCGTCATCTCGGGCATCGGCTGCTCCTCGCGCCTGCCCGCCTATATCGAGGGCTATGGCTTCCACGGGGTGCACGGGCGGGCCCTTGCGGTGGCCTCGGGGCTCAAGGCGGCCCGGCCGGAGCTTACCGTGCTGGTGGCGGGAGGCGATGGAGACGGCTTCTCGATCGGCGGCAATCACTTCCTGCATGCCTGTCGGCGCAACATGGACATGACCTATATCGTCATGGACAACGAGGTTTACGGCATGACCAAGGGCCAGGCCTCGCCCACCACCCAGCCCGACTGGGAGCGCAGCAAGCTCACCCCCCACGGGACCGGTATCCGTCGGTTCCAGCCACCGGCCATCGCCCTGGCGGCCGGGGCCAGCTTCATCGCCCGGGGGTTCGCCGGGGATCCGAACGGACTCACCAAGCTCATCGTGGACGCCATCCGGCACCCCGGCTTCGCCTTCGTGCACGTGCTCAGCCCGTGCCCGACCTTCAGGCCAGAGCACCGGGAATGGAAGCACCAGGTCCATCTCTGCCGATTCGGTCCCACGGACAATCCCGCCCAAGCCGCCCAACTGATGCAGGAGGACGACGGCATGGCACTGGGCGTCCTGTACGCCCAGCGTCTGCCCATCTGGCAACCGGCGAACCACGCCACCGCCTCCCCCGCGGACTTCGATCAGGAGTTCCGGATATGAGTGTCGCCCCCGCCCCCACCATCGAGTCCGTCCCCGAGTTTCTGGTCCACGCCCTAGAGCTGGAGCACGAGTCAGCGGAGCGCTATCGCCTCCTCGCCGAGACCATGGCGGTGCACCACAACGTCGAGGTGGCGGACCTATTCCGGCGCATGGCCGACATGAGCGATGCCCACGCCTCCGAGGTCATCGCCCGGGCCGAGGGTCTGCTGCTGCCGGAGATCGCCCCCTGGGACTTCAAGTGGAGCTGTCCGGGAAGCCCCGAGGTGAGCTGCCTGGACGAAGAGGATGTGAGCTACCTGATGACACCGCACCAGGCGCTCCTGCTCGCGCTGCACAACGAGATCCGGGGCCGCGACTTCTACGCCCACGTCGCCAGCAGCTCTCCCTCCGTGAAGGTGCGGGCCATCGCCGGCGAGATGGCCGAGGAGGAAGGCGAGCACGTGGACCTCCTGAAGGACTGGATCGCCGAGCAGGGGCCCGCCGACGAGGCGCCGACGGACCTGGATCCGCCGAATATGCCGGAGTGAGTGGCTAGTTGCTAGTAGCGAGGGCCGAGGAGAGCGGCGGGCTCGCCCAGAAAACCCAACTCGTCAACGTCTTCTAGCCACTAGCTACTCGTAACTAGCTACTCTCCCGATGGCACTTGGCCAGGCGTACGTAGTTGGCGGCCGTGTACTCCAGGTACTCCAGCTCCCGGTCCGTGAGGGCCCGGGCCCGTTCCGCCGGGACACCCATATACAGATAGCCACCCTCCAGGACCCGACCCGGGGGCACCAGGGCCCCGGCCGCGAGCATGGTGCGGGGCCGGATGACCACCCGATCCAGCACCCGGGCCCCGATGCCGATCAGGCAGAGCTCGCCCACCTCGCAGCCGTGGAGGACCACCTGGTGTCCCACCGTGACACGCTCGTGGAGGATCAGCGGCGCCCCGCCGGGCATGAAGGGGCTGTCGTGGGAGACGTGGAGGACGCTGCCGTCCTGGACGTTGGTCTCGGCGCCGATCTCGATGCGGTGGATGTCGCCGCGGACCACGCAATGGGGCCAGATCGAGGCCCGGGGCCCCAGCGTGACGTCGCCGATGACCACGGCGGTCTCGTCCACCCAGGCGCCCTCGGCGATCCGCGGTGACTTGTCCTCGAAGGGTCGGATGTAGCCCATGCGGCATCTCCCGTCGGACCCAGGGTGTCTCCAGTGTAAACAGCCGTGGTCCCTTGCGGCCAGGCGGCCAGGCGGCCAGGCGGGCCGGGGCACAACCGGGCGCCGATCAAGCCGGGGGTGGATTTCGGCCGATCGGAGGCCCATTTCCATTGATCACCCAGATGTCGACGGAGTCCCGTCTTTGATCCTCTCCGAGCTCAGCGGCTACCTCGCCCAGCGTCGGCAGGCCCCCCTAGTGGACCTGGCGCATCGCTTCGACTCCAGCCCAGAGGCCCTTCGCGCCATGCTGGAGGTCCTGGCCCGCAAGGGACGGGTGCGCCGGATCGACAACGGCGCCGCCTGCGCCAGCGGCTGCTGCAAGTGCGACCCGGCAAACGTCGAGACCTACGAATGGATCGACCCAGCAGGGGAAACCGGGCACAGGGCTTCCAACCCCACCCCCACCAGCGGAGGTTGACCCCCCAGGGCCGGGATCTCCGCCGCCCAGGACTTTCCCACCCCAGGCAGCGCCGGGAGGGCTAAGCTCAAGAAAACGAGTGGATCGAAACGCGGATGCCGGGAGCCACCGGCATCGGGTGCTGCCATGACGCTAGAGACAGATCGACCCGGGGCCCCCTTCATCGGCTGGGAGGCCGCGCGCACCCTCCCCGGCCTCTTCCGGGCGCGTGTCGACTCGACCCCGGATCGGCCCGCCTATCGCCAGTTCCAGGACGGGGCCTGGCGCGATACGACCTGGGCCGAGATGGCCCGGCTGGTGGCCCGCTGGCAAAGGGGGCTCGAGGCGGAGGGACTGAAGCCCGGCGAGCGGGTGGCGGTGAGCCTGCGCAACGGGGTGGACTGGGTGGCCTTCGACCAGGCGGCCCTCGGGCTGGGTCTGGTGGTAGTCCCCCTCTACACCACCGACAACCCGGACAACCTGGCCCACATCCTGGCCGACTCGGGCAGCCGGCTGCTCCTGATCGACTCCGACGCGCGCTGGGCGCCCCTCGCACGACACGCCCAGGCCCTCCCTGAGCTGGGGCGGGTCCTGTGCATCACCCGGCCGGGTGGGTCGCAATCCGGCGGGACGGAGGACCGGCTGCGTACGCTCGGGGACTGGCTTCCGGAGGGCGGTGGTGACCTCGTCGACCGAGTCCAGGACCCGACGTCCCTGGCTACCCTCATCTACACCTCCGGCACCACGGGCCCTCCAAAGGGGGTGATGCTGACCCATCGGGCCATCCTCTGGGACGCGGAGGCGGTTCAGCGACGCATCCCGGCCCTGCCGACGGACCTCTTCCTCTCCTTCCTGCCCCTGGCCCATGCCTTCGAGCGGACCCTGGGCTACTACCTCCCCATGATGGCGGGGGCCCGCGTGGCCTACGCGCGCTCCATCGAGCAGCTCCGCCACGACCTGATGGCGGTGCGGCCGACGGTCCTCCTCTCGGTCCCCCGGGTCTACGAGCGGGTGTATCTGGCGATCCAGACCAAGCTCGGCGGGGCGGGCCCACGCCGCTGGATCTTCGAGACCGGGGTCGCCATCGGCTGGCGCCGCTTCCAGGCCACACAGGGTCGCGCGAGGCCGCCGGGGCCCGTCGCCAGGTTGCTCTGGTCCCTGCTGGAGCCGCGGATCGCGCGGCCCGTGCTGGAGCGGCTCGGCGGGCGGATGCGGATAGCCGTGAGCGGCGGCGCCCCCCTGTCCCCGACGGTCGCCCGATTCTTCATCGGCCTGGGACTGCCACTCACCGAGGGCTATGGTCTGACGGAGGCCGCCCCCGTGGTCAGCGGCAACGCCGCCCAGGACTGGACCCCGGGCTCCGTGGGCCGGGCCCTGCCGGGGATCGAGGTCGCCCTGAGCCCGAAGGGGGAGCTCCTGGTGCGCGCCCCGAGCCTGATGAGCGGCTACTGGGGCCACCCGCAGGCCACCCGCGAGACCATCGACCCGGAGGGCTGGCTGCACACGGGCGACCTGGCCGAGATCTCGGACGGGACCATCCAGATCCGCGGACGGCTCAAGGAGATCCTGGTCACCTCCAGCGGCGAGAAGGTGCCCCCGGCGGACATGGAGTTGGCCCTGACCCTGGACCCCTTGTTCGACCAGGCCCTGGTGCTCGGCGAGGGCCGGCCCTATCTCGCCGCCCTCCTGGTGTTGAATCCGCAGGCCTGGGCCCAGGTGGCGGCGCGGCTCAGGCTGGATCCCACGGACGGCGCCGCCTTACGGAATGCGCGAACCCTCCGGCATGTCCAGGAGCGCGTGCGGGATCTGCTCAAGGGCTTTCCCGGCTACGCCCAGGTGCGGGCCATCCACCTGACCCTGGAGCCCTGGACCGTCGAGAACGGGCTCCTCACCCCCACCCTCAAGGTCAAGCGGCGGCCCCTGGAGACCCGCTTCGCGCCGGCCATCCAGGGGCTTTACCGTCATCGGGACATCCCGCGCTGACCCCGCCGCCCGCCGAGGTTGGGGCAAGACACCCCGACGATTTGACGACTCGCCAACCGTGGACCACCTTTATAAGTGGAGGCGGTGAAGTTTCGCAGTGCTCACAGGCCGATCGGATCGGGACCGGAACCAGAATCCACCAGCCGCCTCCTCGGGGCCCGGGAATCCCGGCCACCGCGTCGGCCGCCCAACGGTCGGTAGCAGGAGGTCTCCCATGACAATTGCAACACGCGTCGAAGGTGTGCTCCGGGAGCACGGGGCACATTACAAGCTCATCCCACACCGCATCAGCGGGTCGACCCATGAGTCCGCGGAGGCCGCCCATGTGCGGGAGGACCACATCGCCAAGGCCGTCGTGATCCGGGACGACGAGGGCTACGCCATGGCGGTGATCCCGGGCGACACCTGGCTCGACCTGGAGGCCCTGGACAGCGAGACCGGCAGGCACTTCGAGCTGGATGACGAGTCCGATCTCAGGACCCTGTTCCCGGACTGCACGCCGGGGGCCGTGCCGCCGCTGGGACCCGTCTATCAGCTCGAGACCTTCATGGACGAGGCCCTGAGTAGCCTGTCCACGGTCTATTTCGAGTCCGGCGACCACGCCCATCTGGTGCGCGTCAACGGCGACACCTTCGCCGACCTGATGCGCGGTGTGCGCCACGGCCACTTCGGGCGCTGAGGCCCTGCCCGGGACCCCGCGCCGGCCCTTCCGGCGCGGGATCCCGCGCGTCCCGTAGGTCGGGCTTCAGCCCGACTGCACCCTCGCAGACAAGCGCAACTGCCGCCCGTCGGGCTAAAGCCCGACCTACCGGCCCGGTGGACAATCAGTAGTAGTAGCGGTCGTCGCGCTCCCGCTCCTCCTCCTTCTTCTTCTCGGCATCGTAGACCAGCCCGCCGGCGGCACCGACGCCAGCGCCGATCAGTGCACCCTTGCCGGCGTTTCCGCTCAGGGAGCCGATCGCGGCGCCCGCCGCGGCACCACCCGCCGCGGCGCTCGTGGTGCGGGAGGCGGTCGTGGTTCCGCAGGCGCTGAGCCCGTCGGTGGCGGCCACTAGGCAGAGGGAGGCGAATCTCAGGGACATGGCGACCTCCTCGAGGCTAGAGTCATAATGGGACCTTTCGGGCTATGGCTTAGTCCCAATCGCGGAGATTGCAAAGGCGGGGCCCCAGAGATCAGGGGCTGGCACGCAGCGGCGAATCCGCCTGCCCGCCCATGGCCTCCTGGGCCAGCCGATAGCCCAGCTCGATGACCTCCTGTGCCCGGTAGAACTCGTGGGCCCCGCAGGCGTCCCGGGGGACCTCGATCACGACGTCCGGTGAGTAGGCGGCGAGCTTCACCGCGGCGATGGCGTTCTGCATGGTCTCGAAGGCGCGGCTCACCAGCTCGAAGACATCGACATCCGCGGGATCCCCCTGGCCAAGGTTCTCCCCGATCCCGTCTAGGAACTGGCGGATGCGGGACACCAGATCGTCCTTGGGTGGGGCCTCCGCCGACCGGTCCCGGCTCCGCCCGGGCCGCCCCGAATTCCTCTCCGGGCCGTTCAGATTGACGGCGATGGTGAGGTCCGTGGTGTCCCTGAAGGTGGGCGCGATCGGCACCGGGTTGAGGAGGCCGCCGTCCACGAGGGTCAGACCCAGATACCGGTGCGGGGTGAAGACCGTCGGCACGGCGATGGAGGCGCGGATGGCGTCGAACAGGGGCCCCTTCGAGATCCACACCTCCCGCTGGCGGTCGATGTCGGTAGCCACGGCCGTGTAGGCGATGGGGAGGTCCTCGATGGCATGCTCCCCCACCATCTCCCGCAGGGTGTCCATGATGCGGTCCCCCTTGAAGAGTCCACCGGCGCTGAAGGCGAAGTCCAGGAAGCGCAGGACGTCGGTGCGGCTCAGCGCGCAGACCCAGTCCCGATAGACGGCCAGCTCACCGGCCGCGTGGATGCCCCCAACCAGGGCCCCCATGGAGGCCCCGGCGACGGACTCGATGCGGTAGCCCTGCTCCTCCAGCCACTGGATGATCCCGATGTGGGCGAGGCCCCGGGCGCCGCCGCTGCCGAGAACCAGTGAGACCCGCCTGCCTGCCCGTCTGCTCATGAGGGGACCTCCGCGGATTCGGTGGGGGGCGAAGGCGCCCGCTTGGCCTATGCTTCAACCAGTGGCACCAGTTGAGGCAGCGCTACAGGGGGAGGCGCCCGATGGAGAATTGTTTCATCTTCGCCGACGGGCTGGGACCGACCAAGATTGTGCATGTCTACGAGCCATCGATCCAGCTGCGCGCCATCCTGGTGGTCGACAACGTGGCCCGGGGGCCCGCCATCGGCGGGGTGCGCATGGCCGAGGACGTGAGCGTCGAGGAGTGCTTCCGTCTCGCCCGGGCCATGACCTTCAAGAATGCCGCGGCGGGTCTGCCCCATGGGGGTGGCAAGGCGGTCCTGTTCGGCGATCCGCGCATGGACAGGGCACACAAGGAGACCCTGATCCGTGGTCTCGCCAAGGCCCTGCGAATGGAGGAGGACTACATCTTCGCCCCCGACATGGGGACCGACGAACAGTGCATGGCCTGGGTCAGGGACGAGATCGGGCGCGTGGTGGCCCTGCCGAGGGAGATCGGGGGCATCCCCCTGGACGAGATCGGCGCCACCGGCTGGGGCCTGCTCAATGCCACCGAGGTGGCCCTGGACTTCTGCGGGCTCGCGCTCCGGGGCGCTCGGGTGGTGATCCAGGGCTACGGGGCCGTCGGGCGCAACGCGGCGCGCTTCCTCAACGAGGCGGGGGCGATCCTGGTCGGGGTCGCGGATTCCCAGGGGGCCACCTACAACCCGGCCGGTCTGGATGTCGCCGCCCTCAACCGGCTGAAGGACGGGGGGGCCAGCGTGGCGGACTGTCCCGGGGGCGAGCGCCTGGATCGGGATGCCGTGGTGGGCCTGCCCTGTGACATCTGGATCCCGGCGGCCCGCCCGGACGTGGTCAACGAGTCCAACGTGGACCAGCTCCAGGCCCGGCTGGTGGTGCAGGGGGCCAACATCCCCTTCACCGAGGGCGCCGAGCAGACCCTGCACGAGCGGGGGGTGCTGGTGGTGCCGGACTTCATCGCCAACGCGGGGGGCGTGATCTGCGCCGCCATGGAGCTGCACGGGTCCACGGAGACCGCCGCCCTCCAGGCCATCCAGGAGAAGGTGCGCCGCAACACCCAGATGGTCCTGGAGGATGCCCGCGACCGCCACTGCCCGCCCCGCCAGGCCGCCCTGGAGCTGGCCGAGGCCCGGGTGCGCAAGGCCATGGCCCTGCGGCGCTATTCCCTCTTCTCCTCGGCCCCGGGATACCTGTGAGCCATGCTGCGGATCCGCTTCCACGGCCGGGGTGGTCAGGGCATGAAGACCGCGAGCCGCATCCTGGGCACCGCCTGCTTCCTCTCCGGACTCGAGGTCCAGGACGCCCCCCGCTACGGGGCCGAGCGCCGGGGGGCGCCCATCTTCGCCTATGTGCGGGTCGATCCGCGGCCCATCCTGGAGCGGGGCATCATCGCCAGACCCGACCTGGCCGTGGTGGCCGACCCCTCCCTGATCCCGATCCCGGCGGCGGGGGTGCTGGCGGGGCTGGATGAGCATAGCCTGTTGCTGGTGAACAGCCCCGAGGACCCCGAGCTGTGGCGGGAGCGGCTGGGCCTCAGGGGCCCCCTGATCACCTTCAGGCCCGAGGGGCTGGCCGAGGGTCATGGGGACCTGCCCCTGGTCGGGACCGCCTGCGCCGCGGCGGCGACCCGGGTCCTGGGCCTGTTCCCGATGGTGGCCCTGGAGGCGGCCATCCGCGAGGAGCTGGGGGACCTGGGGGAGGCTGTCATCGAGCGCAACCTGGAGATCGCCCGGCGGGTCTTCGAGCAGCTGGCAGGGGACACCGGCCGCGTGAGCGAGCGCCCGGATCCGCCACCCGAGACCACCCAGGCCCCGGCCTGGGTGGACCTGCCCTTCGAGGAGGCGCGGATCAGCGCCCCGGTGATACACGCCGCCCTCACCAGCGAGGCGGTGCCCACCGGACTCTGGCGGACCCTGCGCCCGGTCATCGACTACGATCGCTGCAACCGCTGCTGGTGGGTGTGCTCCGCCTTCTGCCCGGACGGCGCCATCCAGGTGGAGGACGCCACCCCGCGGATCGACTACGACCACTGCAAGGGCTGCCTCGTGTGCGTGGCCCAATGCCCGCCCCACGCGATCGAGACCCGACCCGAGTCGGGCCCCCAAGCGGAGCCGAGGGTCCAGCCGTCATGACCAGGACACTGATGACGGGGAACGGTGCCGCCGCCTGGGGGGCGCGCCTGGCGCGGATCGACTATGTCCCGGCCTTCCCCATCACGCCCCAGACCGAGATCATCGAGACGCTGGCCGGCTGGATGGACCGGGGGGAGATCCCGGGCCGGCTGGTGACCCTGGAGTCGGAGCACTCCATGCTCACCGCCGCCGGCGCGGCGGCCGCCACCGGGGTGCGGGTCTTCACCGCCACCTCCAGCCAGGGGCTCCTCTACGGGATGGAGATGCTCTACACGGTGGCGGGCTGGCGCGCCCCCTTCGTGCTGGTGAACGTCTCCCGGGGGCTCGCCACCCCCATCACCCTGGAGCCCGACCACAACGACATCCTGGCCGCCCGGGACTGCGGATTCCTTCAGATCCACTGCGCCACCTGCCAGGAGGTGCTGGACCAGGTGCCCATCGCCTTTCGCGTCGCCGAGGACCCCCGTGTTCGCCTGCCGGTGATCGTCAACCTGGACGGCTTCTATCTCTCCTTCACCCGGGAGCCCGTGGAGCTGCCGGACCCGGAGGCCGTGGACGCCTTCCTGCCCCCCTTCGAGACCCGCTCGATCCAGTTCCGGGCCAGCCAGCCGGAGAGTCAGGCGGTCGCGGTGCTGGGTGGCGGGCCCTACTCCTATTTCCGCTACGAGACCCACCTGGCCGCCCGCAACGGGCTCGCCGCCTACGCCGAGGCGGGCCGCGCGTGGGGCGAGCGCACCGGCCGGCCCTACGAGGCCCTGGAGTGCTATCACAGCGAGGACGCCGATGTCTGCCTCCTTATGATCGGCTCCTTCGCCACCAAGGCCCAGGCGGCGGTGGACGCCCTGCGAGAGGCGGGCCAGCGGGTGGGGCTGGTGCGGCCACGGCTGCTGCGCCCCTTCCCCGCCCAGGCGCTGCGGGAGGCCCTGGCGGGCAAGCGGGGGGTGGCCGTGATCGACCAGAACCTGTCCTTCGGATTCGGCGGGGTGCTGCACGGTGAGCTCTGCGCCGCGCTCTACGGCGTCCGCGAGGCCCCGGTGCTGGTGAGCTTCATCGGCGGTCTGGGGGGCCGGGACATCCCCCGGGCGGAGCTCTTCGAGATGGTCCGGGTGACCGCCGAGGCCGCGGAGCGGGGCGAGGCGCCACCGCCGCGCCTGCTCTACACGCAGGACGAGTTGCGGGAGCTGCGCAAGCTCCAGACCCTGGCCCGGGTGGAGCGCCAGGAACTGGGGGAGGCACCATGAGCGAGTCCGACAGCGACCCCGGCAGCCGCTTTCGCAGCGTCAAGGACCTCCCCTCCACCCGGCTGCTCGGCACCGGCACCCCCATGTGCGCCGGCTGCGGCGGGCTCCAGGCCCTGCACCAGATCTACGACGTCCTGGGCGGACGCTCCGTGTTCGTCAATGCAGCGGGCTGCATGACGCTCCTCTCGGTCTACCCCTTCACGCCCTTCCGGGGCTCCTGGCTCTACACCGCCATGGCCTCGGCCCCCGCGGGGGCCCAGGGGGTGCGGGACGCCCTGGACATCCTGCTCGACTCCGGTCGCCTGCCGCGGGATGAGGACCTCCAGGTGGTGGTCCTGACGGGCGACGGGGCCGCCTACGGGATGGGTCTGTCCACCACCTCCGGGGCCATCGAGCGGGGGCTCGACTTCCTCTACATCGTCTACGACAACGAGGGCTACGGGAACACGGGCCAGCAGACCTCCCCGGCCACCCCCCACGGGGCCCGCACCTCGACCTGTCTCGCCCCCGCCGGCTTCGGCGGCGAGAAAAAGGACCTGTTCGCCATCTGGTGCGCCCACGCCCCCGCCTACGCGGCCACCCTCATCGGCGCCGAGCCCCTGGACCTGGCCCGCAAGGTGGAGAAGGCCCTCTCGCTCAAGGGGCCGAGACTGCTCCTCGCCCTCGCCCCCTGCCCCACCGGCTGGGACTTCGACCCCGAGCGGACGGCCGAGATCGGCAAGCTCGCGGTCAAGACCGGCATCTGGCCCCTCAAGGAGTATCGCGAGGGCCGGGTCGTCCACACCAGGCCGCCGCCGCGACGGGTACCGGTGGAGCGGTACCTGGAGACCCAGGGGCGCTTCCGGCACCTGTTCGAGCCCGAGCGCCGGGAGGACCTGATCGCCGAGATCCAGACGCGCGTGGACGCCTACTGGAGCGGCGTCGACTCGTGACCATCCGCAACCTGGACGCCCTGTTCCGGCCCGCGTCCATCGCACTGATCGGGGCCTCCAACCGGCGCGGGTCCATCGGAGCCATCCTGGCGCGGAACCTCCTGGGCGGGGACTACAAGGGGCGGGTCTGGCCCGTGAACCCCAGTCACCGGCGGATCCGCGGGGCCAAGGTCTACCGGGACCTGGAGCAGCTGCCCGAGGCGCCGGACCTGGGGGTGATCTGCACGCCCCCCGACGCCGTCCCCCCGCTGATCGCCGAGCTGGGCCGGCGCGGGGCGCGGGCCGCGGTCATCGTCACCGCCGGCTTCGCCGAGGCGCGGGAGGCCCGGGGCGGGGCGCTCCAGGCGGAGCTGGTGGAGGCGGCGCGGGCCCATGGGCTCAGGGTCGTGGGCCCCAACTGCGTGGGGGTCCTGGTCCCCGGGATCGGGCTCAACGCGAGCTTCGCCCACCGTCCGGCCCAACCCGGGAGCCTGGCCTTCGTGGCCCAGTCCGGGGCCATCATCACCTCGGTGCTGGACTGGGCGGACGGCCGCGGCATCGGCTTCTCGGCCCTGGTGTCCCTGGGCGACATGGCGGACGTGGACTTCGGCGACCTGCTGGACTACCTGGCCGCCGACGCGGGCACCCGGGCCATCCTGCTCTACATCGAGTCGGTGGGGAACGCCCGGAAGTTCCTCTCGGCGGCCCGCGCCGCCAGCAGGGTCAAGCCGGTGGTGGTGGTCAAGGCCGGCCGCCACCCCGAGGGGGCCCGGGCCGTGGCCTCCCATACCGGCGCCCTCGCGGGCAGCGACGCGGTCTGCCAGGCGGCCTTCGACCGGGCGGGGATCCTGCGGGTCTTCACCCTCGCGGAGCTGTTCGACGCAGTGGAGATCCTTGCCCTGGCCCGGCCGCCCAGGGGGGACCGCCTCGCGATCCTGACCAATGGGGGCGGTGTCGGTGTGCTGGCCACGGACGCGCTTATCGACGAGGGGGGCACCTTGGCGAGCCTCTCCGAGCCGACCCTGAGCGCCCTGGACCAGATCCTGCCCCGCACCTGGTCCCACGGTAACCCCGTGGACCTGATCGGCGACGCCACCGGTCAGCGCTACCGGGATGCCCTCGCCGTCGTCCGGAAGGACCCGGGCGTGGACGGGATCCTGGCCCTGCACTGCCCGACCGCCGTTGTCTCGGCCCTGGAGGCGGCGGAGGCGGTGGCGGCCGCCGCTACCGGCGGGCCACTGCTCCTCACGAGCTGGGTCGGGGACGGCGCCATGGCGGAGCCCCGCCGCCGCTTCGCCAAGCGCGGCATCCCCACCTACGAGACCCCGGAACAGGCGGTTCGCGCCTTCATGTACCTGGTGCGCTACCGCCGGGGCCAGCGGCTCCTCGCCGAGACCCCGCCCTCGCCCCCGGAGGGCCCGCCCCCGGACCGGTCCGCCGTCGCGGCCCTGATCGCGGGCGCCCTGGCGCAGGGGAGGCACTGCCTGACCGAGCCCGAGTCCAAAGCCCTGCTCGCGGCCTACGGGATCCCGGCGGTGGTCACCCGGGCCGCCGGCAGCCCCGAGGAGGCGGCCGCCATCGCCGCGGAGATCGGCGGGCCCGTGGTGCTCAAGATCCTCTCCCCCGACATCAGCCACAAGAGCGACCTGGGAGGCGTGGTGCTCGACCTCCTGGGACCCGCCGCGGTCCTCGAGACCGGCCGGTCCATGTTGGAGCGCATCCGCGGGAGCCACCCCCAGGCCCGCATCCAGGGCCTCGCCGTCCAGCCCATGGTGCGGCGGCCCGGTGCCCAGGAGCTGATCGTCGGCGCCGCCGAGGACCCCCAGTTCGGCCCCGTGGTCCTGGTGGGCCAGGGCGGGACCCAGGTGGAGGCGGTCGCCGACCGAGCCCTGGCCCTGCCCCCACTCAACCTGCGCCTGGCCCGGGAGCTCCTGTCGCGCACCCGGGTCCATCGGCTGCTCCTCGGGGTTCGGGGCCAGCCCCCCGCGGACCTGGACGCGGTGGCCCTGACCCTGATCCGGGTCGCCCAGCTGGTGATCGACCACCCCCAGATCCGGGAGCTGGACATCAATCCGCTGCTGGCGGACGCCTTCGGTGTCGTGGCCCTGGACGCCCGGGTGGCCATCGCAGAGCCCAAGCTCCCGGGTGCCGGCCGGCTCGCCATCCGTCCCTACCCCCAGGAGCTGGAGGAATGGATCCCCCTGGACGACGGGCTTCGGCTCCTGCTGCGCCCCATCCGGCCGGAGGACGAGCCAGCGCTCCAGCGGGGCTTCGCCAAGCTGACCCCCGAGGAGGTGCGGCTGCGCTTCTTCGTGCCCATGCCGAGCCTGAGCCACGAGACGGCGGCCCGGCTCTCCCAGATCGACTACGACCGGGAGATGGCCCTGATCCTCACGGGGCCGGACGAAGGCGGCCAGGAGCAGATCTACGGCGTGGTCCGCCTCATCGCCGACCCGGACAACGAGCGGGCCGAGTTCGCCATCATCGTGGGCCAGCCCATCACCGGCCGCGGCCTCGGGACCCTGATGATGGACCGCATCCTGGACTATGCCCGCGGCCGTGGGATTCGGGAGGTCTTCGGCGTGGTGCTGCAGGACAACAAGATCATGCTCCGGCTCTGCGACAGGCTCGGCTTCGAGCGCCGCCCCAACCCCGGGGAGCCGGGGACCGTCCTCGTGTCTCTGGTACTCAGCTCCGAGTCTGGACGTGCCGAATAGCCGGAACGATTCTCTGGCCATCGGAGATTTGGCACCAGGTAAAGTTGACAGAAAAAATTGGCTTTTCCGGCGAACCACACTAAAGTTTGGAGACCAACGAGGGCGGCCACACCAGCGAGTATGGGGTGGAGCCCCGCTCATCGCCCGCCTCAGCTATGGCGACTTGCTGGCTCGGGACATGATCGCTCTGCCCCAACGCCCGGCGGTGGGCTAGGTGTATTTCAGGTGGCCCTAGCCCGGTACTGACAAGGTCCGGCGCAAGGCCAGCCACATCGCGACCAGCGATGAAGGCTTCTTCCGCGAAGTCGAGGTCTGAGGAAGCGCTGATTTATTGCGCTTCCCGTGCGGGCCAAGCATGGCCCGCCATTTTCAAGTGCATTAAGCCCTTGAAAATGGAGCGTCTCGAGACGCGAGCTGATCAAACGCCAGGAAGGCATTTGATCAGCGTCTCCCCAAAAGTCGCGGGCGGGCACTCCAATGAGAACGTCGGCAGACCGATCACCCAGGGCGCTTCCGATCGATTGACACAGGCATCAAGTCATGGCCAGCCGATTCTGTTATTCGCTGCTCCTTTGCATCAGCCTGACCCTCTCCATCGGCCCCGCATCCAAGGCCGGCGGTTTCGACGAGGCCCAGATCACGCACATCGGATACCCCGCTTGGTTCAAGGAGAGTTTCTTGGACCTTCAGGAGGACATCGAGGAAGCACGCGACGCCGGTAAGGTCGGGGTGATGCTCCTCTTCACCTCGGAGGGTTGCTCCTATTGCGCGGAATTCATTCGCACGAGCCTCGCTGATCCGTACTTGTCCGGCCGTCTCCAGGACCATTTCGACGCCATCGGCCTGGACATCTTCAGTGACGCGGAGCTGGTCGATCCCGCCGGTAGAGACATCAGGGTCAATCAGTTCGCCCTGGAGGCGGGGGCCGGATTCTCGCCAACGCTGCTCTTCTATGGTGACAGCGGCAGGCTGCTCTACCGGGGTGTTGGGTACTACCCACCCGAGCGCTTCAGCCTGGTGCTCGACTATCTGATCGGCCGCCATAACGAGAAGGCGTCCTTTCGCGATTTCGTAGCGACCCGCACGACCAGCGACGGGCAGTTGGCGTCCGACTACCGTCTGCGTCCGGATCCCCTCTTCAGCGCCCCACCCTTTGTATTGGACCGCCGCCGAATGCCCGCCCAGCGACCGCTCCTGGTGATCTTCGAGCGCGAAGGGTGCCGGGACTGTGCATCACTTCACGCCGAGGTCCTGACGCTGCCCGGGATTCGCGATCTGATGGGGCGCTTCGAGGTGGTGCGGCTCGACGCGGCCGATACGGCAACGCCGCTGATCACGCCCGACGGCACCCGTACCACACCAGCGGCCTGGTTCGGTGAAACGGGCTTCTCGGCGCTCCCCGCTCTGCTGTTCTTCGACGAAGGCGGGAAGGAGGTGCTGCGCACCGACGCCCTGGTGCTGCGCCAAAGGATGGTGAACTCACTCCTCTACACCCTCGAGCGGGCCTACGAGAAGCAGTGGACCTACCAGCGCTTTGCACGATCAAAAGCGATCGAGCGCATACAGCGGGAGCGCGCGGACAATGCGGGGCCGTGACCCCCAACGAGCAACTATCCCCGCCGGATTGGCTTGGAATACCGGTTGCCGAGATGTCCAGGTGGACCTTGACCCCCGATCGAGTACGGCACACGCGATGGCAGGACTCGAGGGAGGAGAATGAATGCGGAGCCAACCCCAAGTGACGCGATTCAGCCCCTGCACTGCTGGCGTCAAGACCCACACTCGAGGCGGCAGATCCCTGGCCGGGCTGCTTCGAGCCCTCGTGGTCGGTACCCTGTTGGTCGGGAGTGTCCAGGCGGCGGAGGTGCTCACAACGCACAAGCTCACCGACAACGTCCACGCTTTAATCGGCCCGTTGAGCAACCGCGACCCGGAAAATCTGGGCAACAACGCCAACTTCGGCGTCGTGGTCACCGAGGAAGGCGTGGTGCTCATCGACCCCGGTGGCACTTACCAGGGTGCGCAGATGATCCACGCGGCCATTCGCAAGATCACCGACCAGCCCGTCACCCTGGTGATCAACACGGGCGGTCAGGACCACCGCTGGTTGGGTAACGGCTATTTCAAGGAACAGGGCGCCCGGATCATCGCCAACGAAAAGGCCGTGGTGGATCAGAAAGCGCGCGCCCGGGACCAGCTCATCGCCCTGGCGAGCCTGGTCGGTCCCGAGGGCATCCAGGGAACCGAGCCCGTCTTTGCGGACGAGACATTCGGCGAGAACAAGACGCTGACCCTGGGCAAGACCCGCATCGACATTCGTCATGCGGGTCATGCGCATACCCCGGGTGACAGCTTCGTGTGGCTGCCCGAGCAGAAGATCCTGTTCAGCGGTGACATCGTCTACATGGACCGAATGCTGAGCATCGGCCCTCAGTCGGCGCATCAGAGCTGGATCGGCGCTTTCGAGACCTGTGCCGATCTAAACCCGGTGGTCGTCGTTGCAGGTCATGGGGCCCCGGCGGACCTGCCCAAGGCCACCGCCGACAGCTACGATTATCTGGTGTACCTGCGTCAGGCGATTACCGATTTTATGGAGGGAGGCGGCGGCATCGAGGAGGTGGGAAACATCGACCAATCGCGCTTTAGCTATCTCTCCAACTACGAGGAGCTCAAGGGCCGCAATGCCCAGCGCGTCTACGAGGAGTTGGAGTGGGAGTGAGATTCGAGATCGAGGGCCGGCCGTAGTCCGCTCTCAGTCGCAGCCCCTTCTCCCCAACCGCAGATGCGCCGCAGGAGACTGTGGCGTTCCGGTCTCCTGCGCGCTTGCCTCTATGTCAATAGGTGATCGATGGCCCACGGAACCCGCCGTAGATGTTCGGGTTCTTCGAGAACACCTGATCTCCGCCGTCCTTGGGCGTGCCGAACAGATCCTGGTTCCCCGCTTCCAGGCCGTGATACCGGTCGAAGGTGTCACCAACGCCCGGCTGAGCTGCAACAACAGATTCCGTTCCCTCCGCGGCAGGGAGCAGATCCGGATTACCCTCTCCCCACCCATGATAGAAGGAGTCCTCGGCGGCAGCGCCGGCGGCAAGTGCGGCCGTCGCAATGGCAACAAGGAGTGTCTTCATCTCGCTTACTCCGCTCTGAGTGGCAAGGCCGTTGCCAACGGTACTGCGTAGTTCCGGTTCGCACCGACGCTCTCGTGGGGACGAGCGACCGGTCCCCCCTTTTTTGTCCCCCTTGTGACAAAGAGCTTAGACGAAAGTCTGACTATGTCACTAGGTAATATCACGGACACGTGAAGGCCGCAGCGGTGGAGGGCATCGCGGTGGACCGTCGGGACCGCCTGCGATCAGTGAGAAACCTGCA
>Ga0316585_10000017_pt1 | contig 24708 bp, 25 predicted proteins | sample S_170502SCrBrC_D_FD_204517 | JGI IMG/M metagenome (GOLD analysis project Ga0316585, IMG submission 204517) | Rhizosphere microbial communities from salt marsh grasses in Alabama, United States - S_170502SCrBrC | ecosystem: Host-associated > Plants > Roots > Rhizosphere | place: USA: Alabama...
AGGAAGAATAACATGATAATAAAATATTTAATTTTAGGCATAACGGTTATATATGTCGTCACGGTTATCATCATTTGGATAAAGCCAGGAAAATCGGTCTGACGAATGGTTCCTCCTCCCATATGTTGCTTCTATAATCCTGGCTCACCCACAAAATGACAGATATACCCAGAAAAACCTTTTCTATATGAAAAATAGTTGTTTTTTCCTTGAGTAAACCTCACAATAATACGATATTGTTCGTCCTATTCCGCACCTATAATATCCTTTTTATTTGCATAAAGGGCTCTAAAAAGAATCGGTTAAGATTATTTTAGGACTCGCTTTTTATTTCTTTTATTGTTATTTTAACTATAAGCCATCTCAAAAATAGGATTCTGGTTCAAGATCTCCCGCTAAAACTCACCGGGATAAAACGGAAATCGGGACATCAGGCGTCACCCTGAGGGCTATGACCTGACAAGAAAGACATTTTTGAGATGGCTTCTAGTTATGGTGGCCTGAATACGAATGGCAGTTATCAAATACCAGGAGAATGGAATTACGATGAAAATTTTTCTGAAAATCACCCTTGTATTTTTTTCCTTTATTATATTAGCCTGTTTGGCCATTTCTCTCTACGCGGTTGAAAAAAAAGCAACTGAACATCAAGACGAAGCCGGCAAGGTTTTAAAATTCACCGATTATAATGAGCTTAAAGGTGCAGAACTGATTAGAATGGTTCAGCTGACGCTCAAAGATTCGGGATTCGACCCCGGACCAATAGATGGCATATTGGGTCCAAAAACACGTGATGCCATTAAAAAATTTCAAATAAAAAATGATCTTGAACCTACAGGAGAGATAGATGAGCAGACCATCAATCAACTTTTCAGGTCGTTTTAAGAGATGATTATCAGGCTTATCCCTTTAATAATTGCTTTTTTACTGCTGGGAGGACATTTCCTAAGAAGTGGTCACTTGATTTTTACGGGTGCGAGTATCCTCGCACCTTTTCTGCTTTTGATCAAAAAACGCTGGATTTTATTGTCTGTTCAATGGTTAACCTATTTAGGGGCAATCGTTTGGATTTATACCACTTTTTCTTTGGTTCAACAACGTAGAATGGCTGGTGTCCCCTGGGTTAGGATGTTGTTCATTCTTTCCGGAGTCACGGTGTTGACCTTATTTGCCGGATATCTCTTAAACTCTGATATTGTAAAACGACGATATCATTAAAGCCCCATAAATAAACGTCCGACGCAAGAGTGCCCGGTTGCGATTTAACTCCTGGAAGCGGTTGGTTTATTTCAAACCGAACAAGGTCAAAATACATAGAAGCCATCTCAAAAAAAGAAAGTTATAGAGGTACGAATATGGAGGAAAACAGCAATAACGCTGCTTCAAAAATGACTGAGAAGCGATTTGGTTGTTTGCAAGTCTTTGGATTAATCGTTGTTGCCGTCATTATTACCGCAGGAATAACCGTCTTAATATTAAAAACTTACTTTTTTCCATCAGAGTTCAAGCCGGTAACCCTGAACCCTCACGAAGAGCAAGTTCTGACTGCTAAATTAGAAAAGTTCGATTCAATAGGAACTGATGTAAATTTACAGGGAAAATACAACCGTAATAAACCATCCGACGAAGACCGATTCGATTCAAGCGGGAATCTCGAACCGGAACCGTACAGTGAAAAAAACGCCAAAAGAGAGATAATTTTCACTGAAAGAGAATTGAACGCATTATTGGCAAAAAATACGGATCTTGCAAGAAAATTGGCTATCGATTTGTCTGATGATCTTGTCAGTGCAAAGCTTCTGGTGCCTGTTGACGAAGACTTCCCCATATTTGGAGGCAAAATCCTTCGTGTCAGGGCGGGGATGGTTTTTTCATATGCTAAAGGCAAACCGGTGGTTATCTTCAAAGGTATCACCATTATGGGTGTACCCATGCCGAATGCCTGGCTGGGAGGCATAAAGAATATCGATCTGGTAAAAGAATTTGGTGGTGATAAGGGGTTCTGGAAAGCCTTTTCTGAAGGGGTCGAGGACATCAAAATAAAAGAGGGACACTTAAAGATAAAACTGAAAGAATAGTGCTGTTTTCCGCAGGCTCTCTTTTCCAACTATAAAGGATTCAAGGGGTCGAGGATTCAAGTGAGATTCTAGAGAGTTACAAAAAAATTTAAAAGTCTGGCAATAGTTATACGAACTCTGTTTAGAACTATATAAAATAATAGAAAAATTTCCTTAGGAAGATAGATACTCCGTAACTGGAAATAATGCTAAAGACACTGATAAAGTACCTCGAAAACAAACCCTCGACCCCTTGGTCCCTTGGCCCCTCTTCTACAACTAAATTGGAGAAGAACCAAATGTTAGGAGGCTTGTAAAATGGCGATAAAAACATGGCAAAGCGATGCGGTCACAATTAAAGTGGATTACGACAAATGCAAAGGACACGGCAACTGCGCAGATTCATGCCCGGCTGAGGTTTACGAAATTGACAACGGTAAGGCTGTTCCGGTTAACATCGACGATTGTGTGGAATGTTGTACCTGTGTTGAGGTTTGTCCGGAAAGTGCCATCGAACACAGCGCTTGTCCATAACAACGTTTTGCTAAGGCAACAACAACTTTCACACCTTATCAGTGCCATGAATATAAAATTTGCTTTCATCCTCTTATTGATGGCCTTTTTAACGATGACCGGCTGTTCAGATAACGCCCCCCACGGTCAAGCCGCCAAAACTCCAGAACGAGAAATTTCTCATGATAAGAATAAACTTCGGTTGGTTATCCGGTGGCCCGGAGATGATTTTGCCTCAAGACAAGATATCGAAACGAGAAACGAGATTGAGCGCCTTATATTTGAAAGGAAAGTGGGAAAAATAATCAGCGTTGGAACCGGTATGGGCTGGATGGATATCGTTGTCGAGGTTAAAGACAAACAGATTGCCAGATCATCGATTCTTGAAATAATGCGAACTGTCGCTCCAACCCAAAAATTCACCATAGAGCAGTCAAACTAAAAAATTACAGGTCAGTGGTGCCCAAATCATTTTATCCTGGCTCTTAAAATCGACCCTTTCATGTTAGAGAATCATAGTTGACACACCCGGACAATTTCCCTATATTCTCGCTTTTAAAAGACATGTTACCAATATCAATTTATAAGGAGATGTTTAATGAAACAAGCCTTTGTTTTTGTCATAACTCTTTTAACCGCATCATTTGTTTTTGCTTCAGTACAGGAAAATAAAGTCCTTTTTGAGACAAAATGCGGCACCTGCCATTCTCTTGAAAAAAGCTTGAAAAAAACCAAAGATTTAATGGCTTGGAAAAGAACGATAAAACGGATGAATCGCTATGCTAAAGGAGGGATTCACGAGACAGAAGCTGAAAAAATTGCACAGTATCTGGCCTCATTAGGTAAACCAAAGACGCCTGCTTCTCAGGAAATATCCAAAGAAGAGATCAAAAGACCTGATGAAGGAGAACTTTTTAATTTTAAAAAAGTTCGGGTTGATCAGTTTATCGACCCATCGGTGTGCGGCGGATGTCATTCTGATAAATTTGAACAATGGAACGGTTCCATGCACAGCAAGGCTTTTTATGACCCTTTTTGGCGTAGAGCAACAAAGCTGTTTTTCAAAGAAGCCAAATCAAAAGATGAGCTCCTTGAGATGAAGGCATGTATTAAATGCCACACGCCCTTGGGATTTCGATCCTACTTAATATCTTCTCCAGGTGATGACTATGACAAACTTGCTCACTTGCCGGCTCAAGGGATTTTCTGCAACTGGTGTCATAATATAAATGAAGTGAAACATATTGGCGACGCAGGGTACGAAGTTGCACCGGGTGGCGGAGAGGAAGAGCCGTCAACCATGCTGGGTCCCCTCAAAGATGCAACCTCAGATTTCCACCCAAGTAAGTACTCGGAACTCCATACAAAGTCTGAATTTTGCGGACTCTGTCATAATGTCTCCCATGCGGCCAACAAATTGCCTTTGGAACTTACTTACGACGAATGGAAAAACGGTCCTTACAACACCGGCAATCCTGAAACAACGGTGAACTGTCAGGACTGTCACATGAGACAAAGGCCGGGTTTTCCGTCGACCGGAAAAACCGAAAGACCGGACAATCCCGGGAGATCCGCTGATAACGGACCGATTAGAAAACATACATGGACACACTACTTTGTAGGAGGAAATGCAATCGTTACAAAACTTCAGGGAAGCGATGTTCATGCTAAAATGGCGATAGAGCGGCTTAAAAATGCCGCAGATTTAGAGCTTATAAAATCGAGTTCATATAAAAAAGGCGGGCTTTCCTCCATTGAAATAAAGGTGATAAATTCCGGAGCAGGGCATTATCTTCCCACAGGGCTAACTGAGGTCAGGCAAATGTGGCTGACTCTTGCCATAACCGATGCCAAAGGAAAAACAATTTTCAAATCCGGCAGCCTTGATAAAAACGGCAACATTGATGATGGTGCGGTGCTGTATCACTCACAACTTGGAAACAAAGAGGGGAAACCTGTTTTAAATGTTGCAAAGGCCGACAGGATACTCTACGATCACAGGATTCCTCCAAAAGGATATCTGATTGAAAAATATGCGTTTCAGATACCATCAGATGCTGTTTCTCCGTTTACGGTTGAAGCGGCCCTCAAATACCGCAGCGCTTCCCAATCTTTTGCAAAGGCATTGTTTGAGAACAATACACCAAGCATCCCGGTTATAGAGATGGTAAGTTTGACTGAAAAAATAAAATTTTGATGTTTATTTAAAACGCGCGCTTGAATGTAAAGGGGTCAAGTCTGCTCTTGAATTTTTTCAGTTTTGTATGAGACAGGAGCAAACTTAGTCCCTTTACAATAATAGTTAGTAACGACGTGACAAAAATAAACGAAAAATCAAACTCAACCCCGCATAACAGTGGTACAAAGAACAGGGACGATTATGCCGTCTCCGGCGCTGCCACCCTGTTTGTGGTCAGCGCCGTTCAGTTCCTGACCCCCTTCATGCTGTCTGCCGTGGGTGTGGCCCTTCCTGCCATTGGCAGAGAGTTCTCAGCCAGTGCGGTTCAGCTGGGACTTGTGGAAACCGTTTATATCTTCGCCTTTTCCCTTTTTTTGATTCCTGCGGGACGGCTGGGTGATATTTACGGAAGGAAAAGAATTTTTACCATCGGCATTGTTGCCTTCACTTTGGGAACTGCTTCGATATCATTCGCCTTTAGCATCGAAAGTTTTATTGTGTTCCGTTTTTTCCAGGGGTGCGGCGGGGCCATGATTTCAGGGACCAGCGTGGCCATTCTTTCTTCGGTCTTTCCTTCAGGCACTCGAGGGCGGGCAATGGGGATCATCGTGGGTTGCGTCTACCTGGGGCTGTCTCTGGGACCGGTTCTTTCCGGATTTATGGTCACCCACCTGGGATGGCGCTGGATCTTTTATCTGGGGGTTGTGGTCGAGCTCTTTTGTCTTTGTCTTACTCTTTTAAAACTTAAGGGCGAATGGGCAGACGCAAGGGGTGAACGTTTTGATTTTTTTGGATCCCTTCTTTACATTGTCTCTTTATTCTTTTTGATTTACGGCACCCTCAACCAGAAAGAGGGTGGTATTTATCAGGTGTTCATGGCATCGGGAGCTTTCGGATTTCTGATCTTTCTCGCCTTTGAATACCGGTGTTCATCTCCAATTCTGGATGTGGGCCTGGTCATCCATAACCGGGTTTTCGCCTTCAGCAATCTGGCGACACTGATCAATTACGCCGCATCTTTCGGCATCGCTTTTTTCTTCAGTCTGTATTTACAGGTGGTCAGAGGATATTCTCCACAACAGGCAGGATGGATTCTGATTATACAGCCCGTATTTCAGTCTGTTCTTTCTCCTTTTTTTGGAAGGCTGGCAGACCGTGTTTCGCCCGCAGGTCTGGCTACTGCCGGCATGGCCGTGTGTAGCCTGAGCCTGGGTCTGGTTTCCCAGATTCACGCAGGAACACCCATGCCCGTAATTATGGGAATGTTGGCCTTGATGGGCGTTGGATTCAGTCTTTTTTCATCGCCCAATACCACCACGGTAATGGGCAGTGTTCCTCCCAAACGCTATGGAATCGCCTCCAGTTTTCTGGCCACCATGCGGACCATGGGGATGCTGTGCTGCATGACCATCATCACCCTGGCGTTCAAACATATCATGGGAGACCACCCGGTGAGTGCCAAAACACAGTCTTCTTTTCTTGTCAGTATGCATCTTTGCATGATAATCTTCTGCTTCCTTTGTGTGGCCGGAGTATTTTGTTCCATGGTCCGATTGAAGCCTGTCTCTTTAGATGAAGCATCAAGATCGGAGACAGTGTCAAACCATAAATCTTGATTGTCAAACAACAAATAAAATCGTGTAACGATTTTATGAAACGCGTCTATACCGCTCAGTTGGCGAAAGGTTTACCCGCCGTTTGTTTGGCTGGCTAAAATTTCTATCTCCATAGCCCTGAAAACGGGATTTCCGTTTCACTCCAACAAGCAGCGGGGAATTCAAATTTAAAGGTGACATCATGAAACCGTATAAAATCGGAATAGATCTTGGAGGAACAAAGACCGAGGTTATCATTCTCGACCCGGATGATAACGAATTTTATCGGAAAAGAGTACCTACAAAAGATAAGGATGATTATCAAAAAATTCTTTTATTTGTACATAACATCATCCTTGAGACAATTGATAAAATCCCTACAAGAGCAAATTGTACGATCGGTGTTGGCATTCCGGGTTCGATAAATACCGAAACAGAGCTTGTCCAGAATGCAAATACGACGTGCTTGATCGGGAATCCGTTTCAAAAGGATCTTGAAAAACTTCTGACCCGAAAAGTGGCTATGGAAAACGACGCAAATTGTTTTACCCTGGCAGAAAGTCTTTCCGGAGCAGTAAAAGGATATCATTTTGTATTTGGAATCATCATGGGGACAGGATGCGGCGGTGGAATTTGCATTAACGGTAACGTCCTCAAAGGTGTCCATGGAATTGCAGGAGAATGGGGCCACTTCTCTGTCGATCCATTGGGGGATAAATGTTACTGCGGAAACTTGGGGTGTGTTGAAACCAAGATCAGCGGCTCCGGCGTAGAAAACGCTTTTTTTAAAAAATTTAACATTCGTATGAAAATGCATGAAATTGTTCAAGGGGCAAGAGATAATGATGCGAAATGTTACGAAGCATTTGAGCAGTTTTTAGATGATTTTGGACGCTGTGTCGGAGGACTGATATCCATACTTGATCCGGATGCGATTGTCATTGGTGGGGGTCTCTCAAATATTGATGAACTGTACACCAAAGGCATCGAACATGTACGGGATTACGCATTTCATCGAAAAATTCAAACACCGATAATTAAAAATAAATTGGGTGATTCCGCAGGTGTATTTGGCGCCGCTTGGATTGGAAAATAAAATCGTGCAACGATTTTATGAAACGCGGCTTTGCCGCTCAGTTTGGCGAAAGGTTTACCCTCCGTTTGTTTGGCTGGCTAAAATTCCTATCCCCCAGCAATCTACGGGGTATTTCGGAATCTTTACCACAGCCCATCGGGCTGTGGTACCGCACTTTCGCTTTAAAAAGGATCTTATACTTTATTTGAATTCATCCCGCGCTGCCCCGAGAGTCGGGATCTCCACTTTGTTCCGACAAGCAGCGGGGAATTCAAATTTAAAGTGTATAATGGAAAATTTGGAAGGCGAAGTCAAATAGTATAGGATTGGCATTGCTTTGCTTTTTTTCATTTTGATCTTTATTTTATTTGCCATTTTAAAAAGCCGATGATAATCTATCTTCATTGTAATCAATGGCTTGCGTCGGTTCACAACAATTTTGCTCCTATTAACATGTACACAAACCCCTTAAACCGATAATTTCCGGATTGATACGTCATTTTCGATCAGGAGGAAAAAATGGGAAAGCCAAGAGACACCAAAAAGGATATTAAAAAAAAGCCGTTAAAAACCATAAAGGAAAAACGCAAGGAGAAGCGGGAAAAGAAAACTTAGAAATGAATCCTTTTAAAAAGGGAAAAAACTACAACCGTTTGCTTATTTATTTTCCAACAATCTAAATTTTGGAATCTATGCTATTTTGCTTCTGCGTTTTATCTGCTAAGAAAATTTCGCAATAAAACGGTTACGAGGAAGTCATGAAACCCAAAATAATTGTTCATGGCGGCGCAAGCAATTCCAACAAAAATGAACTTGAACGCCAAAAAGATGCCATAGAGGCCTGTAAACAAGGCTATGAAGCATTGCTGGAAAAAGAGGCCGTCGATGCCGTGGAAATTGCCATACAGAATTTGGAGTCGTCGGCCTATCTTAACGCCGGCGTCGGCAGCTATCTTCAATTAGATGGAAGAGTCAGAATGGACGCTTCTATTATGAAAGATGATTTGTCTACCGGTGCCGTCATCGGTATCGAAGATGTGGAGCACCCCATATCCGTTGCCAGAAGGGTTATGGAGACGACCCAGCATGTGATCTTATCCGGACCGCTTGCCACCGAGTTTGCACATTCCGAAGGTTTTCCAAGGTATGATCCCAGAACCAGACCCAAGATAAACTTGTGGATGGAAATCATGGAAGAATTTCGTCAGAAAACAACCTATGAACAGATATTTCATGTAGACAAATATTTTAAAGAAAAAAAGTATAGCCTCGGAACAGTGGGCTGTGTTGCCATTGATGCCAAAGGCAATATAGCTGCCGGTACGTCCACGGGTGGTCTTAAAATGAATGTCCCAGGCCGGGTTGGGGATTCCGGGATTATCGGTGCTGGAACCTACTGCTCAAAATTCGGTGGGGTTTCCTGCACGGGACATGGTGAAAAGATTCTGATTCTTGTTTTGGGAAAGCAGGTCATAAATTTCTTGAAACATAAAAAGGCGCCTAATGCCATGGATGCTGTCAGATACGGCATTGAAGAATTAAACTCGTTACCGGCCGAGGGCGGTCTAATCTGCATCGACAAAGACGGAAATATTGGATATGACTATAATACCAAGTTTATGACGATGCATTATATCGAATAGTTGACATGGTCTCACTCCATTTCCGATAATCTCCGTATACACGATTCAGGCAATAATTTTTCATAACCCAAAAAAACCTTTTATAAGAAACTTTTGGAATGGATGTTGAAAAGATATGGAATCCGTAAACACACTCTATTCCGTTACGAAAGGAATATAGACATAAAACGTGCTTCCGTGATCGGGTTTGCTTTCAACTTGGATCATCCCATCATGAGCTTCGATGATACTTTTAACGATGGGTAATCCCAAGCCGGTACCGATAATGTATCGGGTTTTTTCATTTTTAACGCGATAAAATCGGTCGAAAATTCTGTCCAAATCCTCCGCTTCGATCCCGAACCCGGTATCGCTGATACTGATGATCAGGTGGTGTTTTCCCAAACGGGCGGAAACGGAGACTTTTCCTTTTTCAGGTGTATAGTTAATCGCATTGGTAATCAGATTGGAAAGTACCTCTTCCATGTTTTGTTTGTTGGCAAATACAGGCGGCAAATCCGGTAACGGATCCAGTTTGAGCTGAATCTTTTTCTGATGAGCTTTGGGTTTATGAAAATCGACTTGGTCTTTTATTATTTCAGCCATATCACATTCGATTCTTTCCATGGCTATCAATCCGGCCTCTTTCGCAGCCATATTCAGAAGCTCTGATGAAAGGGTAACAAGCCCGTTAATTTTCTCCGAGGCCCTGCCCAGGATTTCACTTTGCTTTGGCGTAACGTCACCGATCAGACCATCTTGAATGACTTTGATCTGAGCCATGACTGAGTTCATGGGGCTTCGAATTTCATGTGCCACCATTGAAACAAAATCAGACTGGCGCTGATTGATGTCTTTTAAATAGGTAACATCACTCATCACGGTAATGGTCCCCAAATTCCGGCCGATCCGGTCTTTGAAAGGACGACATCGAACAACAAAGGTGTCTGTTTTATCTTCTCTATTTTTTTTAATCTTCAATTCCTCGGTGATTTCCGTGATTTCACTTTCGGATACTGAAAGGGCACGTTCAACCATTTGGCGAAGTTGTATCTGTTGAACAAACTCTGTGAACGGACGGCCAATAATATCGTCTCCTTTAAAGCCCACTATTTTCATAAAAGCCGGATTGGCCAGCACCAGCTTTTTTTCAGCATCCGTAACCATGACACCGCTAGTGATAAGATTAATGAGCACGCGCATCCTGGATTTTTCATTTGCAATATCTTTGAGAGCACCGGTATGTTCGATAGCCTTACCCACCACAACCCTGAGTTGGTCCGGAGAAAAAGGCTTTGGAATAAAATCAAAGGCGCCCTTTTTCATGGCTTCAATGGAATTTTCAATGGTTGCATAGCCGGTGATGATGATAATAGAGGTGTCAGGATGAAGCGCTTTGACATGTGACAAAACATCGAAGCCCGAAAGGCCCGGCATCATCAGGTCCAGCAGGATAACATCAAAATGCGATTTTTCAATCATTTTCAACCCCAGCTCCCCATTTTCAGCCAATATCACATCATAGCCATCCTGGGTTAATACTTCATTACACCCATTTCGAATGACCTTTTCATCATCGATCACCAGGATTTTGGTCTTAAGTAAAATGTCAGCGGATTGTTTTTCCGTCATGGTTTTGGCTGCCTTTTTTTATTTTTTCTATGAAATGGGGACTATTCATCAGGTGCATATAGTGGAAGTTCGATCAAAAATGTTGTTCCCCTGGGGCTCGTTTCCTTAATTGAAATTCGACCGCCATTTTCTTTCATAATTCCATAAGAGGTACTCAGGCCGAGACCCGTGCCCTTTTCCGGTCCTTTTGTTGTATAAAACGGATCAAATATTTTTGATAGATTCTCTTCAGGGATACCACATCCGGTATCCGATACCTCAATATATGCCTTTTTCTGAGGTTCATTCCGGTATGTCCGGAATGTTAAGGTTCCCTTTCTATCCATGGCGTCGATTGCATTCATAACCAGGTTTATGATGACCTGGCTAAGCTGGCTTTTATCCGCATGGATCAACATCGTATCATCGGACATATGTTTTACGAGCTCAATATTCATAAACCGTTTTTGATCCCGGATAAAGGTCAAGCTTTGTTCTATTAGTGAATTAACCTCAAACATTTCTTTGGACGGACTCGTCTGCCGGCTATACACCAAAAGATCTTTTACAATATTTTTGCACCGTTCTGTGTCATTGATGACAGACGTTAAATATTTTCTAAGCGGGTTTGCCTGATCGAGCCCTTCAAGTGCCAAATTTGCATAAATCAGAATCCCGGTCAGCGGATTATTGACTTCGTGGGCGACCCCTGCCGCCAATTGGCCCAATGCCGCCATTTTTTCTGACCGGTTGATTTGGACTAGCGCTTCTTTCAGTTTTTTCTCTCCGGCAATTTTCTCTCTAAGATCATAAAATAGCCCAGTGGTAGCCACTTCTTCTTCACCATCATATATAATGGCACCCGTCATTTCTACAGGGACGGTTTCACCTTTAGCGTTAATGACGTCGATCCGAAAAGCGGACAATTTTCCTTTTCCACCGAAATCTTCGCTTTTTAAGCGTCTCATGACCTCTTGTGCTTGGCCGGGTGGATAGCAGCTCCTTGCGTTTCTTGTTCGAATGGCTTCTTCCATGGAATAGCCGAATAAATTTTCAGCCGCCTGATTCATTAACAAAATATGACCCTTCATGTCTGAAACGACAATGGCATTGTGAGAGCTTTGGATGACCTTATCTAGAAACTGTCGAATATGAATGGACCGTTTCTCCAAGGTGATCACCCTTGTGACGTCACGAACGCACTCCATTATAAATTTGACGTTACCATTTTCATCCAAAACAGGTGAAAACATTCGGTCTACCCATACTTCCTCGTTTCTTTCGTACTCTACGCGTCTTAATACAGATTGCCATTTCTTTTCTGCGATCACTTTGGAAAAGGGACAAATCGCTTTAGAACAAGGTTCATCCGTATTATAAAAAACCTTATGGCATGTTTGACCGACAACATTTCCCAGATCTGTTTTTTTTCTTTCTAAAAAGGCTCGGTTCGCTGAGACGATGATTTTATCCGGTGTAAGAATGAGTGAAGGATAAGGGATGGTATCAAAAACCTTCATCCTCCAGTCGAATTCCTCGGTAATCTTAAATAATTTCATGTTCATGAGTTGGTGTCGATATTTGAATGTCTGGGAAATTTTTAAATTCTTAATTCCAATTGTTATGGGACCTCAAACGCTTCACTCAACAAAAATCTGGCCTCATGCAACGTGTTTTCAGGCAGTACAATGTAAACGGCGGCCCCTGAACATACAGCAATTAGAATTGGAACCTTTTTATCCTCCAAAGCTTTAAAAGCCGAATCAGCGATTCCGTATCGGTCCGCAAAATGGGGACCTTGAAAGCTTATCAATTCTACTGGAGACCTTAGATAAAAATCTTTTTCAGAATCCAGATTAATCTTTTTGTTAAAATAAGACAATAGGCTATCCACCCAAAGTTTCTCAAGTAAAATGTACAATCGTAATTCCCGATCCGTCGAATACTTGGCCAAAATCAGATGAAAACCAATATTAAGATCAGCCAATTCCATAAGCCAGAGGCCCCATTGGATCATTTTCTCCGGCTTAATTTCAATGGTCACTAAAGACAAATCAAAAACTTCTTTAAAACCGTATGTTTTAGGTTTAGGTTCCCAATAAACGGCAATCGTTTCCACTGCTTTTTCCTATTTACTATTTATTATTTACTTTTTTTATTCGGTTCGAGTTTTATCCGCCTTTGGCGCGATCTTTCAGCAATAAATTTAATCATACCAAAAGCGGTAATGCTGTCAAAAAGCTAAGGTGTTCCAAATTATCTTTTTTTTTGTATCACATGAATTTCCGGTCTGAACGGGGCATGGTTGGGCGGTAAATCCATATATTCAAGTAAAATTGAAACAGCGTTATCCAGCTGTGAGTAATCTGTGATAAATGTCAGGGAAGAAATAGATGAGGCCAAACCATATATCGGCAAGTACTTTCTGCCGAACAGATAAAAGGACAGACCCAGCAGTTTCAGATTCGAATGATGCGGAAATATGGACAAAGCTCCGACCTCTGGAATAAATTCCAGATTTTCTTTCAGTTTCGTTTCCCCTTCAGCAATTTTTTTTATCCGATGGATATCTTCAACCGCTACACAACATGACCCTACAATTTTTTCTCCCATACCGCTGGTCAAAATAAAAGGTATGTTTATCTGGTGTTGAGCCAGAAGTTGAAAAAAAAGACCCCTGGAATCCTTTGGGAAGGAATGATTCAAAAGATTTATCTGAACCAATTCCACGCTGAGTTTGATGCCATTGATCTTGATTTTTTTATCGATGCTTTTCCGGGTAATATCCATCAGAATTTTGCACAAAAATTATGGATTCTGCAATTTAAATCCTGATGCCAAGTTTTTACAAAAAAGCTTGTTCTGATGATGGCGTGTGGGGGTATTGAAATTATTTTGCATTAAAACAAGCGAATCGTTTCAATACCCCATCGCTCTGTCAATCCCATAGTCGGTATTGTCCATTGACGGGTTGTTGCCCAAACGAAAATCTTTTTGAGCGCTCATTGAAACGTTTTTTGCTTATAAATCTTGGTGAAGTGAAAGAAAAGCGATTCCAACTGTTTGAGCCCGAAGGGTGAGTTTTGGAATCGCCTGGAACAAACCTTAGATTTATCAAAAAATGTTTCAGAGCCAGCGAAAAATGATTTGGGCAACAGCCCGTTGATCCAATGAATATTCGTATACCCTAACACTCGATAAGGCATCAGGCGCTCTTTAGACACTAGTTAGAATTATTCGAGATTAGCTTCCACAATCTCGATCAATTTATCCAAGTTGATGGGTTTTGGAATAAAATCTTCAGCCAAAGTGGTTTTGCCGCCAAAATGAGTATAGTTAGTCGTTGTTACGGCATCACCCACTGCGGTTAGAAGCACCACCGTGATATCTTTGTATTCATCGTTCTTTTTGATCTCGTCACATACCACGTATCCATCTTTTCTCGGCATCATCACATCCAGAATAATCAGGTCCGGCCGATCTTCTTTAATTTTTTCCCAGGCTTCAATCCCATCATACGCCTTGGTTACCCGAAAATTATTGCTTTCCAACTTCATGGTAACCGATTCAACCAGATCAGGGTCATCGTCTACCACTAAGATGTGTTGCTTATCGCTCATTGATTTTCCTCCTTAACTATTTTAAATGGGTTGTTCGTTTATTTCTTATCATGATCTATTGATTTAAAGATCGATTTGGGGCCTCGGAAGAAGTCCGGCTTTTTCCACAATCTCCGGGACCTTCTGCTCCCACTCTATGGCCATAACGTGGAATCCTTTTACACCTTCCACAGACTTTAGGCGCTCGATAGCTTCCACACTGATCTTGATTCCTTCCTCGGGCTGTTTTTCTTTGGGAACACCGGCCATACGTTTGATAATTTCATCCGGCACATCCATTCCAGGCACCCTGTTTTTCATGTACTTGGCCATACCCACGGTTTTCATGGGGGTAATTCCGGCCATAATATTGACCTTCTCATGGAGACCTCGGTCACGGACACCTTCCATCCATTTCTCGAACTTATCAAGGTTGTAAATACATTGGGTCTGAATAAAATCGGTCCCTGCCTTAATCTTTTTGGCCAGGCGAGATACCCGAAGTTCAAAAGGATCTGCAAACGGATTGGCTGCCGCACCGATAAACATCTTGGGTGGATTCAAGATATCGTCTCCTCCCTGAAATTTCCCCTTATCCCGCATATCTCTGATCATTTGAACGAACTGAACGGAATCAATGTCATGCACATTGGCCGCCATAGGGTGATCGCCAAAGTGGGGGTGATCACCGGATAAACAGAGCATGGTATTGATGCCGTGTGAATAGGCGCCCAGAATGTCCGCTTGCATGGCCAGCCGGTTACGGTCTCTTGTCACCATTTGAAGAATAGGGCTCATTCCCAATTGTTTTATAAATACACAAGCGGCAAAACTGGACATCCGGACCATGGCTGTCTGGTTGTCCGTAACGTTGACCGCATCCACATATCCTTTAAGCATTTTGGCCTTTTCGATGACCTTTTCAGGTACGGCACCTCGCGGAGGTCCACATTCCGAGGTCACCGCAAACTCGCCTGAAGCAAAAATTTTTTCCAGTACACTTTCAGTTTTCATTTCACCAAATCCTCTCTTATTATCTTACGGGGTCCACCACCGCGACCTGTTCGCCAGTCTTTTGCCGCTATGTTTTCTTCGTATCGATCCTCTATCCCCAACGCTTTCAATCGATCCCAGATGAGCTGCCAGGCACAATCAATATCTGGATCCACCTCACACTTGCCGTTTGTGGACCCACCGCAAGGGCCATTCAACAATCGCTTGGAGCATCGCGCAATGGGACAAATTCCCCCGGTCAATCCCAAAACACATTCTCCGCATCCCTGGCATCTTTCAGCCCAAACACCCTGACGTTCAGAAGCACCCATGAACTCTGTATTCACAGCGGGAAAAACCGGTTTGGTTTTAAACCGCCTTGCAATTTCCTGAACTCCGCATCCGCAGGCCATGGACATGACCGCTTCCACTTGATCAATTTCATTGACAAGTTCTTCTACATATTCAGGGTCACATTGCCTTTCGAGGGTCATTTCTTTCACCTCAAGGGTCTTTCCTTCTTTCATAAATGCCATCTGGAGGGCGGAAGATAAAATTCCAACCTCCTTTCTACCCCCTGCCGAGCACACTGTTACACATTCGTTGCACCCCACAAGAAGAATGCGATGATAGGGTCTCAGGTATTCAATGAGCTCTTCCATTGGTTTACGTTCAGCAGTGATCATTGGTGTTCACTCTCCTTTTATATAAAAATTATCATTATGCCGCATTAGAAGCTTTATCCCTGGATGCGGATTTAACCGGGTTGGGTCCCAGTTTACGAATTTTTTCCGTCATGTCGACGGCAGTCTGTGCAAATCGTTCTCCCATACCGGCTGACATTAATATCATTTCCACCCGGTCCCCGCCGATTCCGATCTCATCAAGCAACTTTTTGATATAAGCCACCCGTTTTGCGGCATTGATGTTGCCGTTTTTAAAATGGCAGTCGCCTTCCAGGCAACCTGCGACATAGACACCGTCAGCCCCTTTTTCAAGTGCTTTCATAATGTGGATGGCATCGACTTTGCCCGAACACGGTACTCTTATAATTTTGACATTCGGGGGATAGCAAAGTCGTTTACTCCCTGCCATATCCGCTGCCGTATACGCACAATAATGACAGCAAAACGCCACAATAACCGGTTCAAAGTTTTCCATTAGTTCACCCTTTCCAAAAGTCCGGTCAGTTTGGCCATGATCTGATCGTCTTCATATTGCATAAGCTGGATGGCCTTTGCAGGGCATTCAGCAGCACATACACCGCATCCATGGCACTGAGCCGGATCGATTTGAGAATATCCGTCTGCATTAATAAACGGCACGTTGAAGGGACAGGCCCGAACGCAGATCAGGCAGGCCGCACATTTCTCTTCTTCCACACGTGCCACAACAGCCCCAAGGTTAAGTGTCTCTTTAGCCAACAGCCCCTGAGCCCTGCCTGCCGCAGCCTGGGCCTGGGCAATACACTCCCGGATGGTCTTGGGTGCATGAGCCGTGCCAGCCACAAAAAATCCCGGAACCGACAAGTCTACGGGTCTGAGTTTGATATGATCCTCAAGAAAGAAATTGTCGTTGGTTTTGGGAATGTGAAATATTCTTCCCAGGTCTTCCGTGGATTCTTCATCGGCAATGAATCCCGTACTCAGGCAAAGACAGTCTGCATAAACCGATACGTTTCGTTTCAATATCGGATCATTGAATGTGACACGCAGCTGCTCGCCATCAGCCTGAACCTCAGGGGAGGCATCTGTTTCATATCGGACAAAAATAACCCCTTTTTCACGGGCTGTTTTATAATAATCTTCCTGGAACCCATAGGTTCGCATATCCCGATAAAGGATGAAGACCCGGGCCGTTGGATTGAGTTCCAGAATTCTGAGGGCATTTTTTACGGCCGATTGACAGCAAATACGAGAACAATTTGGGTTATCCGGACATCTTGACCCAACACACTGGATCATGACAACATTTGAAAAATCTTTAATTTTATCCGGCTGATCCTCAAGCAGAACATCCATATCAAGTTGGGTCATTACCTTTTTATGTTCTCCTAAAAGATATTCTTTGGGTTGATTCGGAAGCGCTCCGGTGGCCAAGATGGTCACCCCGTGTGTGATCTGCCGGTAAAACATCTGAGGTGCGATCTGCATGCCTGTTTTGAACATGCCCGGCATCCCCGTATGATCGACAATAAAGGCGTTGGTGATGACCTCGATCCGATCATGTTGGGTGGTTCTATAAATCAGATCCGTCAGATAGGCCTGCACATCATCCCCTTCAAGCGTCTTTCGAATTTTTTTTGCAACACCGCCCAATGCCGTGGATCGTTCTGCCAGATATACCTTAAATCCCATATCCGCCATGCTTAAGGCAGCGTTCATTCCGGTCACCCCGCCGCCCACCACAAGAACATCCTTATTCATGGGAAATACGTTATCCGTAAGCGGGTGAGACAGGGCTACACTGGTAACCGCCATACGAATCAATTCCTTCGCCTTATGGGTTGCATCGCCAGGCCGATCAAAATGAACCCATGTATCCTGATCCCTTATGTTGGCGATTTCAACAAGGTATTTATTGAGACCCGCCCTGCGAAGGGTATCCTGAAATTTGGTTTCGTGAGTTCTGGGAGAACACCCGCCGATCACGACCCGGTTAAGGTTTTCTTTGACAATAGTGCTTTGAATGTGTGCCAACGCATCCCGGCTGCAACCATATCCGATCATTTCGGATATCTTCACGTCAGAAAGTGTGCCGGCATAATCAGCCAGTTGTTTTGCATCAATGATCCCACCGATGTTTAATCCGCAGTCACACACAAAAACACCGATTTTAAGGGGTTCCTGACTGACATCACGCTCCGGCGGAAATTCATCTGCAACCTCTGAAGATTCAGAAAGCATACGAATATCTTTTGAAGCGCAAAATGCCGCTGCACTGGCTTGAACCATGGTTTCCGGGATATCCTTCGGACTCTCGAACATCCCACAAACATAAATGCCGGGTTTGGAAGTGGCCACCGGGCTGAAACCATTTGTTTTTGCAAAACGGTGTTCATTCAATTCGATCCCCAATTTTCCGGCCAGTTCCTGAACGTCGCTGGAAATCTTGAAACCGGTGGACAGAACCACCATGTCAAAATCTTCACTGATATTGGTATTGCTGTCATGGGGGGTATAGGTAATGGACAGGGACGCTGTCTCCGGATCATAAAGAACACTGTGGGGACGGCTCCCTACAAGACGAATACCATAATCGTCTTTTGCCCGGTTTAGATATAATTCATAATCCTTTCCGAAAGTTCTCATGTCCATATAAAAAATGGCGGTTTCGATGGTATCTTGAAAGCGCTCCTTGGTTACGATGGCCTCTTTTAAAGCGAACATACAGCAGGCACTGGAGCAATACGAAGCAGCGCCTTCGTGGAGACTGCGTGACCCCACACATTGAATCCAGGCTATTTTTTGGGGTTGTTTTCCGTCTGAGGGACGGATGAGCTGTCCCTGGGTTGGACCGGAAGCGGACAATATGCGTTCATACTCCAGGCTGGTCACCACATCAGGGTTGGTAACATGACCCAGGCTATCCAATTTGTCAGGATCGAACACCTCGGCGCCCGGCGCAAGTACAATGGCGCCGGCGTCTACTTCCCGAATCTTTTGGGTATCTTCCGGAAGAATTGCACCCGCCTTACATACTTCCACCAGTGCATTAATGTCTTTACATTTTTCCATATCAATGGAAAAGGCATGGGGGATCGCCTGAGGATACCGCATACAGGTCGGCGCCCGGTGATCGAGACCCGGGGTAAAACGAACACATTCCGGAAATTTTTTAAAACAATCACCGCATGCCGTACACTTATCCAGGTCAATATATCGTGGTTCCGTAATTAATTTTAATTTAAAATTTCCTGCCTCTCCTTCGACTTCGGAAACTTGTGTCATTGCCAGAAGCTCGATATGCAACTGGCGGCCGCTTTCCGACAGATTGGGAGACAGGGTGCACAAATCGCAATTGTTGGTGGGAAAGGTACGGTCCAGTTGGGTCATCAGTCCGCCGATGGAATATGCCTTATCAATCAAAACCACATCCCGATTCGATTCAGCCAGATCCATGGCAGCCCGAATACCGCCGACTCCTCCACCAATGACAAGTACCGTATGATTTTGTTTAAACGTATTTTGATCTTGCATGTGTACCCTTATTTTGTGTTTGTTATCTGTTTAAAATCATTTTTGCTTTTGAATCCGCTATTAATCGAACACCTAAAGAAACAAGAACAACCATCAGATTCCTGCATAATCCAGAATTTTAGGAAGCCGGTATTCCCAGCCGAGTGTAATGATATGCACACCCTGGGCAACTTTTTTCAGGCTTGCCACGGTTTCTCCGGCAATCCTCAGACACTCTGTTTCCGTATCCGACGCTTTCCGAATACGTTTGATCACATCCTCTGAAATATAGGCGCCCGGTTCATAAGTTGAGAGGTATCTGGCAATTCCTACGGATTTTATGAGAAAAACCGTGGGAATGATCGGCACCCCTAATGTTATTAACGCCTTCATCGCCTCAGAAAAGCGATCTAGATCATAAACAGGAGGCGTAATTATAAATTGAGCGCCGGCTTCGATCTTTTTTCTGGCAAGTGACAATTCCATTTCAAAGGCCACATCGTCAGCAGAGGGTGCCATGGTACATCCCATGGTAAAAGAGGGATTCCCATTTAACTCGAAACCCGCCATATCCACACCGTTCTGTAGGGTTCGAACGGCACCCAAAAGCTCCAGTTCATCCAGATCATCAACCGTTATTGCGTCTCGATGATCACTTTTGGCCATTTCTTCGCTATGGACAACAACGAGATTCTGAATACCCAATACATGGGCTGCCAGGATATCCCCTTGAAGCGCCATTCGGTTACGGTCCCGGCAATAGACATGAATGATGGATTCAACGCCCTGTTGGTGCATGAGAACACCGCCGGCCAGTGCACTCATGCGCATGATGCCATTGTCCATATCAGGAACAACGACGGCATCTACGCGCCCTTTGATACGTCGTGCATTGGTAACAAGCTCTGATATATCCACCCCTTTGGGTGTATTCATCTCAGCCAGCACAACAAATTCACCTGATGTTAATCGTTTCTGAAAACTCATAAGCTTCCTTCCTCTTTTGTCATTATTCAGATGTCGTTAAATAGTTAAAAAATCCGTTGTTTCTTTTATCGGGACAATGGTTACATCTCCGATTCGGGGTGAAAGACCAGAACGTCTTTAAGATCATCTCCTAAGTATTCCCTTTCGTTAGGACCGAGGATTCCTAAAGACAGGCATATCAACGTCCACAAATGAACAGTTTGCCATGCATGATCGCGCTCATCCGATAAATCATGAATTTGAGCATGGCAATTGTGGCAGGGCGCAATACAATAATCGGCTTTTGTTGCCAGAATCTGATCGGCCTTAATCTTGCCGTACGCACGGCGAGCATCTGTATATCCTGATTGTAGAAAACCGCCGCCACCGCCACAACAATAGTTATTCGAACGGTTGGGAATCATATCGATAAAATTCTCTTCTCCCACGATTGATTTGACGACAAACCTCAGATCTTCCGCGATTGGATCACCATAACTCTTTCGAACGATCTGGCACGGGTCCTGAACGGTGAACTTGATCTTTAAATCTTTGTTCCAGTCTGAATTGACCTTCAGCCTTCCTTCCCGGATCCATTTGGCATAATATTCATAGATCTGCTTAACCTCAAAATTATGCTCGATATTGAATTTTTTCAGTCCGGCCCGGACTGAGAAAGTAACGTGCCCTCACTCGGTGTTGAGAAAGGTTTTACACCCCAGGTCATCCGCTTGTTTGGCTGAAGTTCGGGTAATGTGTTCCCAGGCGTCGTCATCCGCCAGAAACATGCAATAGTTTTCTGCCGCCCAGCCTTTACTGCCATACGTCCAATCCACACCGGCCACATGAAGGATTTTCCACAAGGGAACCAGTTCGTCCGGTTCGGTCACCGGTTCCCTGGAATTCTGATTCAAAAAGAATTCGGCCCCCTGTTTGTCGATGGGTGCTTCCATGTCCTTAAACTCCGGCTGGGCCTCCTGATATTCTTCGAGAACATCTTCAACCACAAATTTAAAATCTTCTTCGGACGTTCCCATGGCGCTGCAACTGTCGTTTCTCAATGCCATGTCGCATGACCCCAGAATACCTTTTGGGCGCTCTTCCCTGGGCCATGATGCCCTGGCATTATAGACCAGCTGGGGAATGTCAATTTGCATGGGACAGACATAAATACACCGCTGGCACATGGTACACATCCATACCCAGGGTGTACTTAAAATTTCTTCGTCCATACCCAGAGCCGCCATCCTTAGAAACTTTCTGGGATCCATATCTTCCAGGCCGGTGGCCGGGCATCCTGAGGAACAGGCCCCACAGGTTAAACAAAGATTGAGATTTCCGCCTTCTGGAAGAAGTTCTTTGACCTTGTCTAAGAAAATGCTTTCTTTTTTACCTTTGATGATAATGGGTTCTCCTGGCATCGTTTCATCCTATTTTTTCTTTTTTAATTGAATTCGATAAAAACATTCCCCTTCCTCACCAACATCTAAAAAAATCAACTCATACGCATCATCCGGCAAAACTTTGAATAAATCGCTGCGAGTATCCAGATTATTTCCAAGCAGTTCCAAAACTTCATTTGTTTTCATTTCTCTAAATGTCTGAACTAATTTCAACAAAGACATAGAGGTGATCGATCCTCTGAAATCGAGGATATGATCTGCTTTTCGTTTCAAGCTTTGAATACTCCTTCATCGTTTTTCCGTTTCAGCAATGCTAACGCAAAATAGGTGCCAAATGAACAGGATCTGATTTTTTGACGATCTTTTCCCCATTATCCCTTTATTGATAGTCGTTTCAGAGAAAATGTACGGAAATCTCTCTTGTAAACACCCTGTTAAAATGTTAAAAAGCAAAATTTAACACCTATTAAATTTAAACAGGGGAAATTTAATGGCTGAAGAGGAACTGGACAGGTATTGGAAAACCGTCGTAAATACCATTCAAGACGGAATCATGATTGTGGATACACATGGTCGTATTATTTCCATTAATAAGGCCTTTGAATATATAACAGGCTATTCAAAAGATGATCTTATCGGAAAAACTTGCGATGTGTTAAACTGTAATTTATTTAAAGCGGCCCGGGATAAGAAGGGAGACCATTGGTGTGTGTTATTTGATACCGGAACCATGGATAGACGAAGGTGTACGCTGATTAAAAAAAATGGAGCCCTGATTCATGCATTAAAAAATGCCTCTCTTCTTCATGACGCAAAAGGTAAGGTAATTGGGGCGGTTGAAACTATCGCCGATATTACTGAACTTATTGAAAAAGACAACCAGATAGCCGCTTTTCGCCGGGAGCTCAGATCAAAAGACGGTTTTCATGGAATCATCGGCGTTTCCCACGCTATGCGTCTGGTATTCGATTTGATCGAAAATGCCGCTCAATCTGATGCGCCGGTGATTATTTGTGGTGAAAGTGGGACCGGAAAAGAATTGGTTAGCAAAGCGATCCACGAAATTAGCGGACGCAAGAAAGGTCCTTTTGTTAAGGTCAATTGTGCCGCATTGACAGAATCCCTTCTCGAAAGTGAGCTTTTCGGACATGTCAAAGGCGCGTTTACAGGTGCTTATCAAAACAGGGAAGGCCGGTTTGAAAAAGCCCATGGCGGCAATATTTTTCTCGATGAAATTGGTGACTTGCCGCTTTCTACACAGGTAAAACTTTTACGTGTGATTGAAGAAAAATTGATAGAGCGCGTGGGTGACAGTCAATCCATTCCTGTTGATGTCCGCATAATTTCAGCAACCAACAGGAATTTGACAAAACTGGTCGATGAAGGCGTTATCCGGAAAGATTTTTATTTTAGAATTAATGTCATCCCCATTAATCTGCCGCCCTTAAGAGAAAGATCAGAGGACATTCCCCTTTTAGCGGAATTCTTTTTTCGGAAAAATCAACTTAAAAGTGGTAAAAACATACAGGGCATCAATAATGATACAATGGATGCTTTGGTGAACTACTGGTGGCCCGGCAACGTGAGAGAATTAAGAGGCGCTTTTGAATATGCATTTGTCACCTGCCAGGAAGCCATGATTCAGCCGCATCATCTGCCGCAGAACATCATTCATAAGAAAAAATCCCTAAAAGCAGTTCAGATATCATCTCTCAACCGGGAAGAAATCAAAAAGATAGAGCTTATAGAAACGCTTAAAAGAACAAATGGAAATCAGTCGGAAGCAGCCAGAATTCTTGGAGTGACACGGGTGACCATTTGGAACAGGATGAAGCGGTTCAATATAACCCCTGGTTGATGAAACCCCCTATAATGATTTTTTACAACCCAAAAAACGTTTCCGCATTTTTCGTGACCACATTGGCAAGCTGATCTTCCGGCATCTTTTTTATCCGTGAAAGGTGAAACAGGGTCTCTTGAAGATCTGCCGGTTCCGAAGCACGGTCACCATATTGAACCGGCGCATCGGTTTCGATCAATATCCTTTCCACAGGGGCCCTTTTCATCGCCGCCTGATGATGGGGACTGTACGCCAGGGCAGGAGTGGCAGACACAAAAAATCCGCTTTCGATGATATTGTCGAGAATATCTTTAGGACCGCTGTACCAGTGAAAAACAGCCATTCGGACGCCGGCTTTAACCGCCATTTCATAGGTCCGTTGATACGAAAATCTCGAGTGAATGATAACCGGTTTATGAACTTTAACTGCAAGGTTCAGCAATTTTGAAAAAACTTCCTTTTGAAGTTTCTTCTTTACTTTGACTTTATAGTCGAGCCCCACTTCACCCACTGCAACGCAGCGATGAATGTTTTGGGTTATAAAAAGGAGGGTATCTTCCACATCTTCTATCTTGATGGACCAGGGGTGATAGCCAATGGCAGGAAGAACCGAATCCGGAAATCGATGGGCAAGTGACAGGGTTTTTCCACAGGAATCAAGGTTCATTGCAACGGCAATCATCCGTTTAACCCCCGCATGCACAGCATTTTCAACGGCCTTTTCCGCAGGCTCGATTTCGCTCAAATGAACATGCCCGTCGATCAAGCCGGTTTGAAGATTTATCCGATCTGAATTATTCCAATTCATCAGTATTTCAAGTAGTGAAAATCTTTATTTCAAAACACATACAATAGCCCTTAGCTCGAAGAGCTCTTGCCTTCATTTTTAGCCTAAAAGATTTGCAGACCAAAGAAAAGAGAAGGGTGGATCATCTTTTTTCTAAAAAGCATAATACAACAATCGTTTAACTTTACAAAATGAAAAATGATGATAACACAATTCCGTTTTACGTGTGATTTTGGTTGTTTTGAAAATCGGAAATTCATTAAATTACTTAGATTTTAACGTCCTTCGTT
>Ga0316585_10000019_pt1 | contig 24516 bp, 18 predicted proteins | sample S_170502SCrBrC_D_FD_204517 | JGI IMG/M metagenome (GOLD analysis project Ga0316585, IMG submission 204517) | Rhizosphere microbial communities from salt marsh grasses in Alabama, United States - S_170502SCrBrC | ecosystem: Host-associated > Plants > Roots > Rhizosphere | place: USA: Alabama...
TCGCGGCCGTGGGTAACCACGGTGATTTGTAGCTCCGGAAAACGCACGCGGAGTCGCTCGGCAAGCTGCCGCACCAGTGGCAGGGCCCAACCCAGCGCGTCCTCGTCCTCCTCGAGGATCTCAAAGACAACACCGGCAGGTGCTGATTCCCTGCTCAGCAGATCCTCGATCAGCGGTTGCGCCACAGCGGATGCAGGCATCACTAGAAGCAGCAGTAGAAATGTCGCGACACGGTGCATAGCAACTTTGCGGGACCTTGGAATCGAGCGCGCTGGCAGGGAGATCGGTACGGGCGCCGGGAAAATCCATAGCGGCAAGCCCCGAGTGTCGAGCATTCCCACCCGGTCGAGCGCAATGCCATCTTGCCGACTGGGACGATGGCATTGGTCAGGTGCGTATCACCGACCTATGGCGCTCAGCGCCTGGTACACCGAGCGGTGGAATCCGCCAGGTTCTGCGCTTCGATGATCACCGTGCGGCCTGCGCGAGCGCCGAGGGTGTCTGGCAGCCGACGATCGCCGGGGCCTCGTGAATCAGCTCGTCGTTCTCCAGGGCCTCGACCATGAACAGGGCGAAGTCCACGCGGCGCGTTCGATTGCTCGCGAGGACGGGGTCGCCGACATGCCGGCTCCACACCGGCAAGCCCTGGCTCTCGCCTTCCTCCAGATCGCTCCCGCGCACCACCGTCCACCGCGTGTCGCTGGCAAACACGCGCCGGCAGGCCTCGACCTGGTCGTCGATGTCCGCGACGCGCAGCAGCCGTGCGAGCCAACCGAAGGCCGCCACGGACCACCGGAACCTGCGCGAGTACGCGTCCTGACCGTCCCGGCTGATGTGCCACCCGCACGAGAACACCAGTCGCGCGCCCGGCGGCGCATGATCGAGCACTGCCTGCGCCGTCCCCGAGGCGTAGTGGTGGACACCCCAGGGGACCAGGACGGTCAGGACCCCGTCGCATCCCGCGACCGCCTTCTCGATCACCGCGCGGTCGTTGGTCGCTCCCGCAACGATGGTGATGCGCCCCGCGAACGCGTCGAGCTTGCTGACGCTCTGCTCGCGGCACACGCCGACGACCTCGTGGCCGCGATCGAGCGCTTGACGCACCATGTACTGGCCGAGCTTTCCCGAGGCCCCGACGATGCAGACTTTCATGTTCTCTCGATGCCCCTCTCGATTTCGGTTCGCCACTTTGAGGATGGCGGCGACGCTGCCCATGTGGCTGGTGATGGCAAGGACGAGCGGACGCTCGCCGCGGGCGGGCTGTGAAAGCCGGTTCTCACCGATCCCCGCGCAGACAGAAGCTGGCACCTTGGGCCGAATGCCCCATCGATGGCGCGACTTCCATCCGTCGCGCTCAGTCGAGCGTCGGCTTGTCGGCTGAGGAAAAGTACGCGGCTTCGGCAACGGCCAGCGACCCCTTCACGATGGTCACCGGGTCCCCCACTCGGGTCGAGGCGAACAGGCGCTGGGCCGTTCCGCGTGGCACCCGGATGCATCCGTGGGAGGCCGGTTGGCGCGGAACGACGCCCTCGTGGAGCCCGATGGCACCCGCGTTCAGACGCAGGAAATAGGGCATCGGCGCGTCATCGTAGAGGGTCGACTTCCACTCGCGATGCTTGTTGGTGATCACGTATTTTCCCGGCGGCGTCTCGTACCCCTGACGTCCCGTCGAGACCCGCGTCGTCAGGCGTACCTCTCCGTCCACATAGAGCGCCGCGGTCTGGTCGGCCAGCGATACGAGAATCCGGCGTCGCTGCTTTGCGGGATCGGGGTCCCGGCCGAGCAGGAGCTGCATCATCGGCACATCCTCCCGGTAGGCCGCGAGCCCGATTGGCCAGGTGCCATGCTCGCGGGTGGGCGTGTCGGTACGGGCGTTGCGCTCCAGCAGGACGCGGACGGTGTCATGCCGTCCCCTGAGGACGGCGAGCATGAGTGGCGTCAGACCACGGTCCTTGGTGAGGTAGAAGCGCGCGTAACGCGTGCCGAAGAGGTCGGCAAACGCATCGAGCGCGGGAGACTCGACCCGCCGATCGATGTCGGCTCCATGGTCAGCCAGAGCGGCCACCACTTCCGGGCGGTCGAGCGCCACCGCCAGCGCCAGCATCGCTTGTCCCTCGCGCCCAAGGCTCTCGGGATCGGCGCCGTGATCGAGCAGCATCCCCACCACCTCGGGTGAGGCGTTGCGCACCGCCCACTCGATGGCGGGCTGATCGTCGATCAGGCTGTCCACGGAGGCGCCGCCCGCGAGCAGGGCTGACAGGATCTCGGTATGCCCTCGCCGCAGGGCGCGACCGAGGGCGTCGTTGGCCTCGGCGCCATGCGCGAGGAGCAGCCGCACGGTGTCGACGTCGTCGTTCTCGGCGGCGCGTTGGAGCAGGCTCGGCGCATCCGGGCGGGCTGGCGGGACAGCCGCTCCGCGCTTCAACAGAAGTCGCGCCACGTCGGACCGGCCCCCATCAACGGCCAGGGCGAGCGGCGCGATCCCATCGCCGGTGTCGTTCAGGTCGGCGCCGTGGTCGAGAAGCAGCTCGGCGAGCCTGCTGTCGCCGGTGCGGGCCGCGTGGGCGAGAGAGGAGATGCCCTGCGCAATGGCCGCGCCCACATTGGCCCCGAGCTGCAGGAGCGTCTCGATGATCTCGTAGTCCGCCCGCCGGATCGCATGGGCAAGCAGGGACACCCCTTGCGGATCAACGAGGTTGGGATCGAGATCGTGGGCCAGGAGCAGCCGCAGGAGTTTCACGTTTCCCGTGGCGACCGCCTCGAAGGGGGCCGGTCGGCGCTCTTCGCCGAGCGGCACGAGGGGGCTTCCCTGACGCTCGAGGAGCACTGCTGCGATCGCGGTGTCGTCACGGAGCAGTGCGAGGCTCAGCGGTGGGTAGCCTTCGGCGTCGACGAGCCGCTGATCGGCCCCCGCTTCCAGCAGCATCTCCACGGCTTGAGGCGCCACGGCGCGGACCGCCGTGTGCAGGGCAGTGGATCCCCTGTCGTCGCGATGATTCAAGCCAACCCGGGCGTTCAGCAGGAGCGCTAGTGTTTCGGTGTCGCCCCGTGCGCAGGCCGTGTGCAGGAGTCCGGGCTGATCCGCCGAGTCGATGCCGCGCAGGGCGAGCTCGAGGCGCGCATTCAGAAAGGGAGCGAAGTGGGAGAGTCCGATACCCGCTGTCACCAGGACAATGATCGAGGCCGCGATCCAGAGGCGTCGGCGGGATGATCGCAGGGTGGCCGTCTTGGTCTCCAAGGGCAGGTTCTCCTGTTCGAAATCGTCGCGCGATCCGTTTCGACTCAAGATCCTCAATCAAACAGCAGCCTATTCATCTAATGTTACACAACTTCCGCGAAAAGCGACCCAACCAATTCAAGGGAAACGTTTCGCGCCAGGCCTGAAAAAGCTGCCTGCCCAGATCGCTGCAAGGACAGGCCGCATTGCAGGACCGCGCCCGCGGGTCAACGACCCGCAGGTGCGTCGGTTGTGTCGTCTGGCAGAAGGTGGTCCCGGGGCCGTTCGATGGGTCCTCCCTGGTCCCTTCGCTTCGGGGAGATGTACGCTCACCGCTGGCTCACGGTGGCAGACTCGGGCCTGGACACGCTCTGTCTAGCCACGCACCACCGGTCCATGGAAGTCCGGGTGCCCTGCCCCGCCCAACCGGGACGATGCCGGCCTCGCCTCTCACTCCCCGTCCTCGCCTTGACACGCGATTGGCGCTGTCCGTCAATCGATCGGCCGCTCCCGTCAAGCGGCCCCGTAGTCCCCGCAGCTAGACTCCTTAGGAAGGACGTGGATACGCAGGCATCGCAGATCGAAGGCGTCCAGCCTTGAGAATCGTCTGGCCTCCGCAGACCCGCCGCGGCCACCGCGAGACCCATCTCCACATCCTGCCAGAGAATCCAGCCGCCACCTGCGGGCGTTGCACGCACGTATCCAAGCCGCGGTCCTGGAACGGGCCGACAGGCCACAACTCGGCCCCCCAGGATGAGCGCCGGACGCCCCGGAGTTGGTGGTCACCGGTACCGGCTCTCTTATCCCGTATCGCATCAGCGAAGCCGCCTTGCAGATTTTGCGGATCGTGACCAGGAGGCAACGGCACAGGCGGTGGCGAGCGGCCTGTCACTGGGCTCTGGCCGCCGCGCCCAGCAGGCCAGCACAGCCGAGCGCATGAGGGCCGCGAGCGGCGCCGTCCGGGGCATTGCGCGAGTCGTGTAGGGGTCGAAAATGGGGCAACCCGCACCATTGGATTTTGTACGTCCGTGCCCGTGCCCGTGTCTCAGAGCCATGGGGAACACTGGGGTAATGCGGTGGCAAACGGGGTGACCCAACAGTCGGTTTGACAGCCAACCCACTGTCAGCTGGCAATCACCATTGGAAGACTGCATGCTGCGGGGGACCGGCGCTGGGCCCAACTCCACACCTTCACACGGCAGGGGTCACACGCTCCAATCCTGTCGCGCCCACCGTTAAAACAAGTGGTTAGCAAAAGCCGGCCAAAGCCGGCTTTCTCGTAAGTGCCTACTAAGTGCGAAGTGCGGAAGGCGGCAGGACACAAAAAACCCCGCCGAAGCGGGGTCAGTCCCAACAGTGCGCCCTTCGCTAGGCCGACTTGACGATGGCCAGCTAGAACTCGGCCCCGTCCTTGTAACTCACGACCAAACCTGCGTCACGGGTCAGGACGCCTGCCGCCTCCTCGGCCTTCGCGGACCAGATCAACGTCAGATACAAGACCACCACAATGCCAAGGCCCATGACGGCGCCGGCGATGTATTCGCTTGCGACTTTCACAATTGACTCCCCATCATCAGGCGCCCTCGCCGCCCCCGAGGGGCTGCTGCGATCATGTCGGCTCGTCGTATTCGGATCGCTCAAACGCGCGATCCATGGACATTATGTGACGCACGTCGCACTTTGGTAAGTCTTTTCCGACGAGGCGCCGTTGTTTCCGACTGAGGTGCCGACGTGATACCGAAACGAATAACCGACCGGCCGGTCCGGGTCCTGCTCAGGATTCCGACGGATCTATGCGAGTCGGAGTCTGCGGCGGAAGGGATTACGCGGGCCGCCTTCGTTGCGGCGGCCCTGAGCCGGGAGTTGGAGCGGTTGGGTCAGTCCTGGGCGGACGAGACGAAGCCGTTACCACGCTAGGCGGCGGATCCCCGGCGGCCTGCGTCCTCGACAACCCCGGCAGTCTCAGGTCCGTGGTCCACTGTGGCGCCCCGGATCTCCAGCCGCATCTGCCCCTCGCTCTACGGATTTCGCCTGCGAGATCGGGCAAGTAGCAGACAGGTGCTCGGCGCAAACCATCAGGCGAGAGGGTTCAGTATGTCGAGGCTACTCTTCTTGGCGTTGGTGGCCCTGGCTACCTGCGGCGTCTGGGCCGGGGAAATCGCCTCGGGCGGGCTCGGGGTTATCTCCACCGCGGGCAGAAAGGAGCTCCCAAGAGGGGGGCGAAGGCGTCAAATCCCCTTTCGGGCCTCGAACGGTGATCGAAGCCTAGCCAGTCCGACGGCCCGGAAACATGCCCTTGGCCACGAGATCAGGATTGCCGAGGACGGCGCCGGCGTGGGAGATCGAGTCGCGCGACACTCCAACTTTGACTGAATTTCGGCGAGGTCCAAGATCGCTCCGCTTCCCCTGTTGTCCATTCGGATACAACGGTGCATAGCTCATGGCGCGCTGGCCGGGGCAAAAAAATGCCCGGCGCGGGGCCGGGCGAGCAGGAGGATCGTGACAACAGCTAGCGGAGCGCATAGATCATCGCCCGTTGGCCGGCGGTGAGGTGGCGACGCGGCGTGTGTCGCGTGCGGTCTAGGTGCGGCCGAAACAAAAAGCCCCCGGGAGGGGGCTGAAGAACGTCACCCATCACCACGCCTAGGAGCATGAGCGAAGCCTAGCCCGGCTGCCGGCCCGGAAACTGGCACTGGGTAACGTTATCCGCGCACCGCTCGGGCGGCCGAAGCAAGCAGTCTGGCTTCCCAGCCTCATCGCGCGAGCAAACCCCGGTAGCCAAAGCAAGTTGGACCGAGTCGCCATGATCCAGCCGCCAGGCTATGGTTTGCGGCAGCAACCGGCCAGGAAGCCCCCCCATCCGCCGACCGCGATATCCTCGAACCTGCGAAGGGCGCGATGCGTCGCCACCGCGGTCCTCGGCTGTCGTGCCGGCCGGAGCGAAAAGCCTGGTTCTCATCGGCGACAATCCCGATGCTCCAGATCCCGCCGCGCCGCAGGTGACCTGGGTGCATTGGCTACTCTACAACCTGCCCGCCTCGTCGAGTGGGCTGCCCGAGGGGGTGACGCCAAGCAAACTGCCGAAGGGAACCCTGCAGGGAAGCAACGACTGGGGCCGCACTGGCTTTGGAGGACCCTGCCCGCCGATCGGTCGCCATCGTTACTTCTTCAAGCTCTATGCCCTCGACATGGTGCTACCCGACCTGAAACAGCCAAACAAAGCGGCTCTAGTGCGGGCGATGCGTGGCCATACCGTCGGCGCAACCCAAATGATGGGCACCTATTTTAAGGGTCAGTGAGCCTAACCCTTGAGGCTCGGTCGCGCTATCGGCGCATCGCCGCCCACTCGGCTCAGCGACGAGAGCCCCGCTGCGACGAATTGCCGGGCGGAGGGGGCTTTGGGGGCTCGGGCGTCAACCAGTATTACGAACACTGGCATTTGGAACGGCCGCTAGCACGGAAGCATTGCGCGAAAAGGTGGGGCGAAACTCGGACGTATCCCTGTTCCAGAGGGGGCTGACCCCCCTGTCAGGATAGATGTCGCCTCCCCCTGGGAGATTTTGTGTGAGGTGTGGGGCATGATGGATCAGAGGGCCCTGGTATCCGGGGGAGGTCAACGGGACGGAGCCCTTAGGGCGACTGGACGTTGACCTTCCGCAAGCGCGACGCGGGCCTCGCGCCGGCTTTTTGCTGTGTGCCCAAATTGTGCCCGCGTCTGAAGACGGATGGGCAGTCGGGCGGCCGGAGAGATCGGCCCCTGCCGCAGGAGGGCGCTCACCACCCCCAATTGTTCTCATAGGGACGGTCATGACTTACCGGTCGTCTTCTCGTACAGAGGAAGTTGATTGAGGTAGCCCCACGTTCGGAGGCACCCATGAAGTCGCCCGAGCTCGAGCGCCCCCGGCCGCATATGCCAACCAGTTGAAACCGGGGCATCCTGGGAGCCGCGGGGGCGCGAGGCACTGCAGTTCGACGAAAGTCCGATTGCACGAACACCAAACGCCCGCTGAGACTCCCGCCCCCGGTCCCCACAAGGGATCTGAACGCAATACACCGCCGTGCGTCGCGCAGCAACCCGGTCGAGCAGGCCGAATTCGATCGGGATAGGGAACGATGTTGAACGGCTTCGAGGTCCAACCAACCACCGGGCGCAGTTTTCGAGAACGCCGTGCATCCCCTAAACTTGCCGCCCTGGCCCCGCGACGCACGGCTGGCGTCTGACGCGGATACCAGGTCCCGGCCCTGAAGGCCGCATCCCTGGGGCTCCCTGGATCGCCGCCTTAGCCTCGGCCCTGGGCACAGCGCCCCGCCCTCCGCCGTCGAGACCTCCGTTGCATCTGCTTTTGATCGAAGACAACCCGGACCTAGTGGCCAACGTGGCGGACTTCCTAGACGGCCGCGGCCATAGCCTGGACATCGCCTACAACGGCTTCGCCGGACTGGGGTTCGCCCTGGAGAACGACTACGACGCCCTGATCCTGGACCTGACGCTGCCCGGGATCGACGGCCTCGAGGTGTGCCAACGACTTCGGGCGAGCGGGCGCACCCTGCCGATCCTGATGCTCACGGCACGGGACGGGCTCGAGGACAAGCTCGAGGGCTTCGCCAGTGGCGCGGACGATTACCTGGTGAAGCCCTTCGCCCTGCGGGAGCTGGAGGCTCGACTGCTCGCCCTCGCCCGGCGCGGCCAGGGTGGCCAAGCGGGTACGGCCGCGGAGCGCCTGCGGGTCGCGGACCTGGAGCTCGACCTCGCCACGCGGCGCCTGACCCGTGCCGGCCGTCCCCTGGAGCTGCCGCCGATCCCGATGCGGCTGCTGGAGACCCTGCTGCGCCGCGCCCCGGGGCTGGTCACCCGTGCCGAGCTGGAGCGGGCGGTCTGGGGAGACCAGCCCCCGGACAGCGATGCCCTGCGCGCCCATCTGCACCTGCTGCGCCAGACCATCGACAAGCCCTTCCCCCGGCCCCTGCTGCACACGGTACGCGGGTTCGGCTATCGGCTGGGCGGCGATGAGCCCGCTTAGGCCGACGCTGCGGCTACGCGTCGCGGCCGGGTTCGCGCTGCTGGGCCTGGTCGTCAGCCTCGCCCTGGGCGGTTGGCTCCTCTGGGCCTTCCGGGACCTGGAGAACCGCCTGATCGACGAGGCACTGGACGCGGAGCTGGAAGACTACCTGGCCCGCCTTTCCCGCAACCCCCGGTCCCTACCGCCCCAGACCGCTACGCTCCGCGGCTATCTGATCCGACCCGCCGAGCCGCCGTCCCCGCCGGGGGATGAGCCCCCGGCGGCGCTCGAGTCCCTCACACCCGGACGGCACACCCTGGAGGTGGACGGCCTGAGCTATCGGATCGCGGTGCATCGGGACGCCGACGCCACCCTCTACATGCTGCACAGCCGCGCCCCGCTGGCCCGCAGGGAGCAGCGATTCGCCCTCATGCTGATCCTCGGCGTGGCATTGACGGCGCTCCTCTCCGCCGCCGGGGGCTGGTGGCTCGCGGGACGGGTCACGGCCCCGGTGCGTGGCCTCGCCGAGCGCGTGCGCGGCCGTGACCCCGGCGATCCCCTCGCCCCGGTCGGGACGGATCTCCCGAATGACGAGGTGGGCGAGCTCGCCCGCACCATCGATGGCTATCTGCGCCGCCTGCGGGCCTTCGTGGAGCGGGAGCGGACCTTCGTGAGCAGCGTCAGCCATGAGCTGCGCACCCCGCTGGCGGTGATCCAGGGGGCCGTGGAGGTCCTGGACTCGGACCCAGGCCTGGAGGGCCGCACCCGGCAGCGGGTCGAGCGGATCGGCCGGGCCGCCCGCGGCATGGCCGACCTCACCACGGCGCTCCTGGTCCTTGCCCGGGAGGGCCAGGGGCAGACCAGCCCGCCCACCCCCTGCGCGGTGGATGAGGTGCTTGCCGAGTGCGTGGAGCTGCACCGCCCCCTGCTGCGCCACAAGCCGGTCGCCCTGGAGTGCGACATCGCGGCCCGCCCGGTCCTGAGCGTCGCCCGACCGCTGCTCTCGATCGCCCTGGGCAACCTGCTGCGCAACGCCTGCACCTACACCGAGAAGGGTCGCATCCGCGTGACCCTGAGCCAGTCGGAGCTCCGTGTCGAAGACACGGGACCCGGAATTCCCCCCGAGGAACTGGACTGTCTGTTCGCCGAGGACCTGGGCTGCCGCCGAACGGTTCGCGGCGAGGGGATCGGGCTGCCCCTCGTCAAGCGCATCGCCGATGGCCAGGGCTGGCGGATCGCGGCCGAGAGCCGCCCGGGTGAAGGTGCCAGATTCCGACTGAGGTTCTCGTCAGATGACCGTTCGGAGCCGCCCGCACGGCGGGAATAGCAGAAGGCGGGACGCGGTCAGCAGCCGCAGCAGGCGCCAACGTGCGGAGGCATCGGGCGGTGCCTCGGTCCGTCGGACGACACGCGGCCGAGTCGAGCGTCCTCAACGATCCGCCGGGCCGATCCCCTTGATCTCGGACAGGATAAGGTTCGCCAAGCCCTGGTAGTCGCGATCGAGATGATGATCGCCGGGCACCTTGCGAAGCTCGGCCCCCGTGCCGGCCAGGGCCGGACAGACACTCCCTTTCTCGGCGTCGCCGTAGATACAGAGCAGAGGGGTGGGCCCGAGACCCTTCAGCTCGGGGAGGGTTGGGAGGGAATCCTGGGTGGAGGCGCTCGAGAGCCATTCGCTCAGGTGGAACTCGAAACTGGCGCTTGGGCTGGGGCCGAGCAGGGCCACCAGGGCGACCGATCCCCGCAACGCGGGGGGCAGCCGGTTGACCAGGAAGGGCAGGACGTCCGCACCCATGGAGTACCCGATGAGGATGACGCGGGCCTTGTGCCAGGCATCCAGATAATGGTGGATCACCCGGGAGAGGTCCTGGCTCGCCTCCTCCGGGGAGCGTGCCTTCCAGAAATAGGCGAGCGAATCCCAGCCGACCGCGCTGATGCCCCGAGCGGCCAATTCGGCGGCGACCCCCCGGTCGAGGGCCGCCCACCCCCCGTCGCCCGAGAGCATGACCGCGAAGGTCGTCTGGTCCTCGTGTGCCGGGGGGACCTCGGTCAGGGGCAAACCGGCCATATCCTCTGTCGACACGGCAACCGCGAGCTGATTTTGGATGCGGGGATCGAGCCACTGGACCAGGGCGATCAGCTGGCGCTGCCAGTCTCCCGCACCCCCGGTGGGCACGGTCCCGCCTCCGGAAGAGACGAGCCTCGCATTGCTCACCTGGGCGACGAAGGAATCGACGGAGTCACCCGAACAGGGCGACCCGCGATCCGTGGTCAGGGCGAACCAGGTCGATTCCACCCGCGGGGCCGGCTGGGGCAGGCCGTCCCGCTGTATCGGCGCACTCCCATCGGCATCCGGGAACAGGGAAGAATCCAAGGGGCGCGACGGACAGAAGTCGAGGGTCAATACCGCATGGAAGCTTTGCGGCGGTGCCTGCACGAGCGCCGCGTACGCGAGAGAGGCCCCCTCCCCCTCTCCAAGGACCAGGGGCAGACTCCCGGCCTGGATCCGCGCCTGCCCTGCGAGCTGGTCGGCCAGGCGCGTCAGCACCGCTCCCAGATTCCAGCAGGTGCCCGGCGCGCTCGGCGGCTTCAGGGCGGCGGATTCGATGCCGGCCACGAGGTAAGCCTGCTCTGCCAGCGCCTGGGCCGTGGCATCCGTGGCCGGGTCCCACCCGCGCTCACCGGCGAGGTAGAGGAGCAGGCCCTTGGGCTCCCCCTCGGGATGGATGAGCCGGAGCGTGCCGACCTCGCTCGCGACCTGCTCCTCCGCCAGGCCCGCCGCCAGCGGGGGCGAAAGGACCGTCAGCAGGGCCATGCAGAGCCCGACCAGCGCGCGTGGCCATCCCAGCCGAGGGCGAGCGGACGCCGGTGCGATCGCCATAGTCGTCCACTCCTCAGGGGCACGGGCGCGACTGGACTTGTGTCGGGGTTCGAGCATGGCTGGCTCCGCCGTTCGAGAGCGGCCTCTACGCAACCGCCACAGGACGCCAAGGGATGAGCGCGACGGCCGCGGCGCAGTCGTCCGCCTCAGCAGGCGGGGCCGTCCCCAAGAAACCGAGCGCGGGATCGGCCCGCGGCCTCTAGTCTAGCCCCGCGCTGACGAAGAGGTCACCGCCGGACCTTGGGGCGACGGACCACGCCGGCGAGGGGCGCCCGCGGGACCCTCGCGGCCCAATCCGGCAAACCCCGCAAACGCCTATAATTGGCGCGCCGTGGCGAGGCGGCACGAGATGTCCAACGAAGCGGTCTTCGAGCGACCCATCCTCTTGCGGCTGAAGAAGGCACGCCATCTTCTGGCCGCCGGGGTGAGTCTGGTCCTATTCGCCGCCGCACTCTGGGTGCTGCACCGGGAGCTGGCCGGTACCCATCTCCACGACATCGTGGCCCAGCTGGGCTCGTTGGGGCCCTCCTCTCTCGGGCTCGCCCTCGCCTTCACCGCTGCCAGCTATGTGGCCTTGACCGGCTACGACCTGTTGGCCTTGCGCTATCTGGGTCGCCCCTTGCCCTACCCGCGGATGGCGTTGATCTCCTTCATCGCGACCGCGGTTGGGCACAATCTCGGCGTGGCCATGCTCTCGGGCGGGGCGGTGCGCTGGCGCATGTACACCGCCGCCGGCTTGTCCGCATCGGAGGTGGCGACGTTGGTCGCCATGGTGGGGCTCACCTTCGGCATCGGGGTGACCTTCGTGGCAGCCTCCGCCCTGGTCCTCATGCCTGGCGAGGCCGTTCTGCTGCTCAACGTCCCCCCCTTTCTGACCCGGGGGGTCGGCCTCGCGGTCCTAGGCGTGCTGGGCGCCTATCTGGTCGCCGGGGCCCTGCGCCGGCGGCCCTTGCGCCTTGGCGACTGGCGGATCCAGATGCCGCGCCCAGCCACGACCGCCGGCCAGATCGTGCTGGCCTCGGTGGATCTCGCCTGTGCCGGGGCAGCCCTCTACGCGGTGATTCCGGCAGACGTCTCGCCTCCTTTCACCCTCTTCATCGGCGTCTACGTGCTGGCCATAGTCGCCGGCATTGTGACCCACGTGCCAGGGGGCCTCGGCGTATTCGAGAGCGTGCTCATCCTGGGGCTCCCGGGGGTGCCCAAGGAGGCGCTCCTCGCGGCGATCCTCGTCTACCGGGTCGTCTACTACCTGCTTCCGCTCGGCATCGCCGCCCTGCTCGCTGCCATCCACGAGCTCCAGCTCTATCGTCACCACATCGCCCGTGGGTTGGCCGTGGCCCAGGACGCCCTGGAAGGGATCGCACCCCAGGTCATGGCCGTGACCGCCTTCGTCGCCGGTGTGGTGCTCCTCTTCTCGGGCGCCACGCCGGGCTCCAGCGACCGCATATCGGCGCTTGAAGAATGGCTGCCCCTCCCGCTGCTGGAGCTGTCGCACCTCTCGAGCAGCCTCATCGGGCTGGGGCTCACGGTGCTCGCCAGCGCCCTCTATCAACGGGTCAACGCGGCCTATCACCTGGCGCTCCTGCTCTTGATCGGCGGGGTTGCCGCATCGCTGCTGAAGGGGCTCGACTGGGAAGAGGCCCTGGTCGCCGCCGTCGCCGCCTTGATCCTGTGGGCGGGCCGCGGGGCCTTCTATCGCAAGGCCTCCCTGCTCGAGCAGCGATTCAGCCCCGGATGGGCGGCGGCGGTCGCCCTGGCCATCGGCGGGACCCTCTGGCTGGGGCTCTTCGCCTATCGGCATGTCGAGTACGGACAGGATCTCTGGTGGCAGTTCGCCTTCGATGGGGACGCCTCTCGGTTCCTGCGCAGCACGCTCGTGGCCATGACCATCCTTACGGTCCTGGCCCTGTCCCGCCTGCTGAAGCCCGCGCCACCCCCGCCGGAAGCCCCGGACCCCGCTGCCCTGCAGCGGGCCGCCACCCTGGTGGCACGCGCACCGTCCACGGACGCTGCCCTGGCGCTGGTCGGCGACAAGCGCATCCTGTTCGACGAACAGGGCCTGGGGTTCCTGATGTTTCAGATTCGCGGGCGCAGCTGGATCGCGATGGGCGATCCGACGGGGCCGCCGGAGGTCGCCGACGCGCTGGCCTGGCGCTTCCGGGAGCTGTGCGACCGCTACGGCGGACGACCCGTGTTCTATCAGGTCGACGCGGAGCACCTGCCCTTGTATCTCGATCTGGGGCTGGCGCCCCTCAAGATCGGCGAGGAGGCGTTGGTGGATCTGACCGACTTCTCCCTCCAGGGGGCCACCCGCGCCGGCCTGCGGCAGTCCCACCGCCGGATCGCCAAGCTGGGGCTCCAATTCACGGTGATCGAGCCGACCGCCCTCGACGACGCCTGCATGGCCGAGCTCAAGGACGTGTCGGACGCCTGGCTCAAGGCCAAGAGTACGCGTGAGAAAGGCTTCTCCGTCGGGCGGTTCGACCCCGCCTATCTGCGGCACTTCCCCTGCGCCCTGGTGCGTCAGGAGGGCCGGTTACTCGCATTCTGCAACCTTTGGACGGGGGCCGACCACGGGGAGCTGTCGGTCGATCTGATGCGCCACCACCCGGAGTGTCCCAACGGGGTGATGGATTACCTGTTCGCGGAGCTCATGCTGTGGGGTACCGCCAATGGCTACCGCCGCTTCAACCTCGGCATGGCCCCCCTCTCGGGGCTGGAGAAGGGCCCCCTCGCCCCCCTGTGGCACCGCGTCGGCACGCTGATCTTTCACCACGGCGAGCAGTTCTACAACTTCGAGGGGCTGCGTGCGTACAAGGAAAAATACCGACCCCAATGGCGCCCCAAGTATCTGGCGGTTCCCCCGGGGCTGTCGCTTCCCGCCGTGCTCATGGACATCGCCGCCCTGATCGCGGGGGGCATGCGGGGGATCGTCACCAGGTAGGCGACCACCGCTTCGAGTCAGACGCGGACAAGGATCGTTACAGGGCCCTTGCCGATCTCGCGGGCAAGGTCATCGGGGTTCAGTCGGGCACCACGGGTCAGCGCTACGCCAAGACCCATGCCCCCGAGGGGACGGTGGTCAAGGACTTCCCGGGCGCGGAGGACTTCTTCAGCGTCCTCACCTCGGGCGACATCGACTCGGTGCTCCAGGACTTTCCGGTAAACAAGCACCGGGCGCTCAAGGCCCCGGACCAGTTCGCCGTAACCGAGACCTTCAAGACCGGCGAGCAGTACGGCTTCGCGGTGGCCAAGGACAACCCGAGGCTCGTCGCCGCGTTGAACGACGCCTTGGCCGAGACGCGTGAGTCCGGTGACTACGAGGCCCTTTACACGACCTGGTTCGGAGACCGGTGAACGACGGGCTGAGAGCGATGACACCGCCCGAATGGGCCCGCAACTTCCCCGCGGCTCCAGGGGCCTAGGGATCTCAGGCACGGAGACAGAGTCCCGAGATGCTCTCCAGCCGTCAGCGCGCCCGACTTGCTCGGCTGGGCATCTACACCGCCACGCTGGCGGCGCTTGGCTGGCTGGCCATCGCGACCGACTGGGCCCGGCTTCAGGCGAACTTCTTCGACCCCGGGGTCTTCTGGGACCTGTTCCCGCAGATCCTCACGCGGGCGGCGCGCAACACCCTCATCTTCACGGCGTTCGGGTTCTCGGGAGGCCTCGCGATCGGTCTGGTCCTGGCACTGATGCGGCTCTCCACGGTCACCCCCTACCGCCGGGCCGCGGCAATCTACATCGAGGTGTTCCGGGGCCTTCCGGCCCTCATCACCATCGTACTGATCGGCTTCGTGCTGCCCATCGCCCTCCAGGTGCGGGTGCCCGGGACCTACGGACCCGGGAGCCTCGCCCTGGCCATCGTCACCGGGGCCTATCTCGCCGCGACGATCCGCGCCGGCATCGAGGCGGTCCCAAAGGGTCAGATGGACGCCGCGCGCTCCCTGGGCATGCGCTATGCGCAGACCATGGCCTGGATCGTCATCCCTCAGGCCTTCCGCGTCATACTGCCCCCATTGACCAACGAGCTGGTCCTCCTGCTCAAGGACACCTCCCTGCTCTTCGTCCTCGGGACGACCGACGAGACCATCGAGCTCGCCAAGTTCGGCCGCGATGCCGTGGCCGAGACCTTCAACGGCACGCCGCTGGTCGCGGTGGCCCTGGTGTACCTGGCGATCACCCTTCCCCTGACCCGGGCCGTGGCCTGGCTGGAGCGCCGGCAGAAGCGCGCGGTCCGTGATATCTGAGTGTCATCGCACAAGGCTTGCGACCCCCGGGGAACACCCCATAAGCACCGTGGTGGGCCCAGCCGGGACAGCCATCGAGCTCATCGCGCTGGAGAAGCACTTCGGCCATGCCAAGTGCTCCGGGGGATCGACCTCCGGGTCTCCGCAGGGGAGGTGGTCTGCCTGATCGGGCCCTCGGGCTCCGGCAAGTCGACGCTGCTACGCTGCGTCAACCGGCTGGAGGAGCCGACGGGGGGCCGCATCTTGATCGACGGTGAAGACATCGGCGGACCGGACTGCGACCTGGACCAGGTGCGCACCCGCATCGGCATGGTCTTCCAGCACTTCAACCTGTTCCCGCACCTCAGCGTGCTGGGGAATCTGACCATCGCCCAGCGCAAGGTGCTCGGGCGCTCGCAAGGGGCGGCCGAGGAGAAGGCCCGCGGGGTGCTCACTCGGGTAGGTCTCCAGGAGAAGATCCATGAGTACCCGTCGCGGCTCTCCGGCGGCCAGCAGCAGCGCGTTGCCATCGCCCGTGCCCTGGCCATGGATCCGGAGATGATGCTCTTCGACGAGGCCACCTCAGCCCTCGACCCCGAGCTGGTGGGCGAGGTGCTCGGGGTCATGCGCGCGCTCGCGGAGGACGGCATGACGATGATGGTGGTCACCCACGAGATAGGGTTCGCCCGGCGGGTCTCCGACCGCGTCGTATTCATGGACGCGGGCGTCATCGTCGAGCAAGGCCCGCCGGACCAGGTGCTTGGTGACCCCCAGCATGAGCGGACGCGCCGGTTCCTGCAGCGCGTCAACGAGCGGTGAGAGCAGCAGATCGGCACCGGCACTGGTGCACCCCCCCAAGTCCGACCGCGGATGGGAAACGACGCGGCCTTCACGCCGCTTTCACCCCGTCTTGACGTTGTCTTGACATTGCCCGGCGTATGGTTGCGTCCAACGCCTACGCTGTATCCGGGACTGTCAAGCCCGAGGAGGTTCCCAACGATGTCCGAACCAAGGGCCACGGCAGGTCCGGCTCCCCATCGCCCCAAACACGCGGCCTCGTCGCCCTGGCTGCTCACACTCTTCCCGTTCCTGCGCTGGTGGCACCGCGTGGATCGGGGAACCCTGAAGGGGGACTTCCTCGCGGGCCTCACCGGGGCCGTGGTGGTCCTCCCACAGGGTGTGGCCTTCGCTACCATCGCCGGCATGCCGCCGGAGTACGGGCTCTATGCGGGTATCGTCCCGGCCATCGTGGCGGCCCTCTGGGGGTCCTCCTGGCACCTGGTTTCGGGGCCCACCACCGCGGCATCCATCGTGGTCTTCTCGGCCCTGAGCGTCCTCGCCGAGCCAGGCAGCGCCGACTATGTCCGCCTCGCCCTGACACTGACCCTCATGGTCGGCGTCCTGCAGCTCGTCATGGGGCTCGCCCGGCTGGGAAGCCTGGTGAACTTCATCTCCCACTCTGTGGTCGTCGGATTCACGGCCGGCGCGGCCATCCTGATCGCCAGCAACCAATTCAAGAACTTCTTCGGGATCGAGATTCCCCGCGGCGTGCATGTGCACGAGGCCCTCGGGACGCTGCTTCTCAACATCGAGCACGCCAACCCCTACGTCCTCGGGGTCGGCGTCTCCACGCTGGTCCTGGGGCTCGCGGTGCGCCATTGGTATCCGCGCTTTCCCTACATGATCGCGGCCATGGTTGGCGGCAGTCTCATCGCGTTCGGGCTGAACCAGGTGCTCGGCGTCGAGACGACGGGCATCCGCACCGTCGGGGCCCTCCCCGCGGGGCTGCCGCCCCTTTCGATGCCGGACTTCTCACTCTCGACCCTGAAGCAGCTCGCCCCGGTGACCCTGGCGGCGACCCTGTTCGCGCTCACCGAGGCGGTCTCCATCGCCCGCTCCCTGGGTGCCCGGGCCCATCAGCACATCGACGGCAACCAGGAGTTCATCGGCCAGGGCCTGTCCAACATCGCCGGCTCCTTCTTCTCCGGCTACGTGGCCACCGGCTCGTTCAACCGCAGCGGACTCAACTTCCAGGCTGGGGCTCGCACCCCCCTCGCGGCGGTCTTCGCCGGCGTGCTGCTGGCCGGGGTCGTGGTCCTGGTAGCGCCACTGGCCGCCTATCTGCCGAACGCGGCCATGGCCGCCATCCTGTTCCTGGTGGCCTGGGGGCTCATCGACTTTCATGCCGTGCGCAACATCCTGCGCACGAGCCGATCCGAGACTGCCGTGCTGGCGGTCACCTTCTTCTCCACCCTGTTCCTCGAGCTGGAGTTCGCCATCATGGCGGGGGTGCTCCTTTCGTTGGGGCTCTATCTCAACCGCACGTCTCGGCCGAGGCTTCTGACCCGGGTGCCGAACCCGCGAAGCCCGCAACGGGACTTCGTGACCGATCCCGGCCTCCCGGAGTGCCCCCAGCTGAAGCTGGTGCGACTCGACGGCTCGCTCTTCTTCGGTGCCGTGAGCCATGTGGCCGAGACATTGGGCAAGATGGAGGAAGCGCATCCGAGCCAACGGCATCTGGCGATCGTCGGCAGCGGTGTCAACTTCATCGACGTCGCCGGTGCCGAGTTCCTGGCGGGGGAGGCCAAACGCCGCCGCGCCCAGGGCGGTGGACTCTATCTGATCCGCGTCAAGCCCGGGGTCTGCGAGCCCCTGACCCGCGGCGGCTATCTGGAGGACGTCGGCAAGGAGAACATCTTCACCGGCAAGACGGAGGCGATTGCCTGGGCAACCTCACGGGTGGACCCGGAGATCTGCCGCACCTGCACCGCACGCATCTTCCTGGAGTGTGCCGAAAAACCGGGCGGTTCGAGGGAGACCACCAAGGCCGAGAGCCATACCGCAGACTCAGGCGGCGAGGCATTGGCGCAGCCAGCCACGACCTGAGGGAGCAGCCACTCCCCGACCGAGCATCGTTTCAATTGCCGTACACACTGGAGAAGCACCCAGCATGCCCACTCAGCCACTGATCCTTGCCGCGGTGGACCTCGACCGCCACGCCACCCATGTGATCTCTCAGGCGTCCCGGCTCGCGGCCCTGTGCCAGGGACATCTCGTGTTGGCTCACGTGGTCGACGACGCCGACCTGTTCATGCCGGACCAGCCCTTCCCCCAGCGCCCCGGAGATGCCCGAGAAGCCATGGCTCGCCATGCGCGGGCCAGCCTGGTGGGCATGGTGAGCCACCTGGACCTGCCCAGTGACTGGGTCGAGATCCGCGTCGAGGTCGGACCGATCACCCAGACCCTGGCCGGCATCGTAACCGCAATCCAGCCTCGCTACTGTCTGCTCGGTCCGGCGCGCCTCGGCCCGCTGAGCCCGAGCGCGGGGTTGGTCGCGGCCATTGGTCCGCGCAACGACTGCGAGCTGCTGACGGTGCCGATGGGGCAGCGGGCCGATGATGCGGGGATCATCCCGCGAATGCGCCATTGGCTAGGAGGGCTACCGCTGGACACGCCCACGCGCAACGTGCGCTAGGGAAGCGCCGATTCATCGCGCTTCCCGCCCGGGCCATGGATGTCCCGTCGCGTTCAAGCGCCTTGCGCCCTTGAGCATGGAGCGTTTACGGATTCGCGCGCCTCGGGGCGCCAGCCGATCGATCCCCCCACTTCGCAGGATGTCGATCGGCCCGCGTCATGCCCTCTCGGCCCCTGCTCCCCCACCCGCGGGCAGGGCGGCTGCCCCGCCTCCAAACCGCCCCTTCGGTTGCATCGGGCGTGCGGCCCCGCTAAGGTAAAAAGCCATCATTCAACGGTTCCGATGTCCGCCGGATCCGGGGCGCGTCCCCGCCGGTCGGTCGGAGCCAGCGTCACTCCCGCACTACAGCGCGGGCGCTCTGGTGTGCCCCTGGCCTATCTAGAACGGGCCAAGGGCGTCGGTGAAGCGGCCGGGCCGTCTCCGCAGGAAGAGGACCGAGCCAATGCGATCGAAGACACCTCCCAAGCTGCTGGTCGCCGGGCTTCTGGCCTTCGGTCTGGGCACGGGCGCGGCAACGAGAGAGGCCATCAAGATCGGCTGGCATGGGCTGGCTGCCCGAGCCCAGGCGCCGCGTGGGACCTTCACGAACCAGCCGGCAACCTGACCCGGGAACCCGAATGCCTGTCGACCAACAAGGACTAGCGCGGTCCAGCCCCCTTCTCGTCACCGCCGCCCTCGCCACCTCCTGCGGCCTCCTCCTGGGCCTCTCTGGGCCAACCCACGCCGAAAGCGCTGATGTGGCCGCGCTCGAGCAACGAATCGCCGAGCTCAACAAGGAGCTGGAGCAGGCCAAACGCGAGCTCGCCGCCGCCAAGCGGCAAACGAGCGCGGCCGAAGAGAAGGCCGCCAAGGCCGAGGCGGAGCTGGCCACCCGCGCGGAGCCGGAATCGGACAAGTTCCGGATCGGACCGGTCACGATCGGCGGAGCAATGCGGGTCAACTACATCCTGGGCAGCTACCCCAACGGCGGCTCAGGCCCGTCCCGCGGCGGAAACGGGGGCAACTTCGAGCTCGACACCTACCGCATCAATATGGCACTGAGTTACGAGCGGCTGGCCGGAAAGCTGGAATACCGCTGGTACAACGGCTACAACTTCATTCACACGGGCTGGCTCGGTTACGACTTGGCGGAAGGGAGCCAGCTCCAGGTCGGCGTGACCCGCGTACCCTTCGGTCCCGGTCCCTATGGGGTTTCCCAAAGCTGGTTCTTCGATCAGCACTATTACGTGGGTCTCGCGGACGACCCCGATCTCGGCATCAAGTACGTCACAGAGATCGGCGACTGGAACCTGGACCTCGCCTACTTCGTCAGCAGCGAATGGAATGGGAACGGGACCAGCGCCGACAGCGCGCGCTACGGTTATGACGCGGTGAGCTGGCGCTCGGCAATCGATGAGAACGGCGATGTGGTCGGCGCACCGGTGAACGGCTACCAGGAGCGCAATCAGGTCAATCTGCGGGCCATCTACAGCTTCTCCGAGGCCGCCATCCCGACCGACCTCGGTGTCTCGCTCCAATATGGCCAGCTTGAGGGCCGACGGGCGGACGACGGCAGCCACTGGGCCGCATCCGCCCACATGGTCAATCAAATCGGCAACTTCAAGCTCGCCACCCAGCTTACCCGCTACGAGATCGACATCGACGATGACAACCTCTTGGGCACCGACGAGCTGATCGCAATGGGGGCCTATGATTTCGCCTGGCCGGTGGCGACCAAGGCATGGATACCCGCCATTTCCCTCAGCTACAAGCTCGAAACCCCAGGGATCCCCTGGCTCGACTACGTGCTGCCCTATCTCGAATACAGCAGCATCGTAAAGGACGCGCGTGCCTTCAATGATAGCCAGATGTGGACATTAGGTGCCGCCTGGGCCAGGGGCGGCTGGTACATCTATAGCGACTTCGTCTACTCCGACGGCAACTATTTCATCGGTGACGACGGCGACGACTATTCCAACATCTACCGTGGCGTTGGCGACTTCGGGGTCACGGGTAACGATAAGTGGAATTACCGATTCAACATCAATCTCGGCTACTACTTCTGACCAGGCCCATCCATGAGTCATCTCATCCACGAGAAATCAGCTCGGGAGAAGCGCGCCTTCGCCCGCGAGCTCAAGCGCGTCGAAGAAGAGGCTCGCAGGAAGGCGATCCGCGATCGGGAGCAGTTCAAGGGCCTGCAGATCGCCCCGACCGCCTCCTTCGAGGATGATGCCGAGGGGAGAGAGCCAGGAGACGAGAACTGGACCGGATATGGCTTCGACGTACACCCCCACGTCACGTTCGTCTCCACCATCGTCCTGGTCGCCTTCATCCTGCTGACCCTGATGTTCAAGGAGTCGGCCAATGAGTTCTTCGAGGCGGCGATGCACGGCATCACGGGCACGATGGGCTGGCTCCTGGTGCTCGTAGCCAACGTCTTCATCCTGGCATCGGTGTATTTCGCGTTCAGCCGTTTCGGAAGGATCCGCATCGGCGGCAGCGATGCCAAGCCGGAGTTCTCCACCCCGGCCTGGTTCGCCATGCTCCTTAGCGCGGGAATGGGCATCGGCCTGATGTTCTGGAGCGTGGGCGAGCCCATCTTCCATTACGCATCCCCCTCGCCAATGTTTAACGGTATCGAAGCCCTGACCCCGGAGGCCGCGCAGGCGGCCATGGGCGTGACCTACTTCCACTGGGGCGTGCACCCCTGGGCCATCTATGCGATCGTCGGGCTGGGTCTGGCCTTCTTTGCCTACAATCGTGGCCTGCCCCTGACGATCCGGTCGGTCTTCTACCCCCTGCTTGGCAACCGCATCTACGGCTTCTGGGGCAACCTCATCGACGTGCTCTCGGTGCTGGCCACGCTGGTTGGTCTCGCGACCTCGTTGGGGCTCGGGGTCAAGCAGGTCAACGCGGGGCTGAACACCCTTTTCGGTATCCAGATCGACGTCCCGACACAGGTCACGCTGATTGCCGTGATCACGGCCTTCGCGACCCTTTCGGTCATGGCCGGCCTGGACAAAGGGGTCAGGCGGCTCAGTCAGGCCAATATGATTCTCGCCGCGGTATTCATGCTCTTCCTCCTCCTGGTCGGACCGACCATCTTCATACTGAGCGGCTTCACACAGAACCTGGGCTATTACCTCTCGATCTTCCCGGAGCTCAGTCTCTGGACGGAGACCTTTCGCGGCACCAACTGGCAGGGCTCATGGACCGTCTTCTACTGGGCCTGGTGGATCTCGTGGTCGCCCTTCGTGGGGATGTTCATCGCCCGTATCTCCAAGGGTCGAACCGTGCGAGAGTTCGTGCTGGGGGTCATCCTGATCCCGACGTTGCTGACTTTCGTGTGGATGTCCGTATTCGGAGGCTCCGCACTCTTCGTGCAATCCCACGGACTCGCGGATATCGTGGCCGCTGTAAACGAGAACGTCGCGACGGCGATGTTCGCGATGCTGGATCACTTCCCGCTTTCTCAGGTCCTGTCCTTGGCCGCGGTCGTGCTGGTCGTCGTCTTTTTCGTCACCTCGTCCGACTCCGGCTCCCTGGTGGTTGATCACCTGACGTCCGGCGGCAAGCTCCATTCACCCACAACGCAACGAGTGTTCTGGGCCGTCATGGAAGGCGTCATCGCCGCCGTGCTCCTGATCGGAGGCGGGCTGGCGACGCTGCAGACCGCGTCCGTGAGCACCGGGCTGCCCTTCGCGTTCGTGCTGCTCATCAGCGTCTACTCGCTCTATGTGGGCTTTTCCCAGGAGGCCTACGTCGAGAACGCCGTGAAGCGCGCGGTGAGCGACGCCATCGACGAAAAGCGCCTGCAGGAGGCCGTCTCAACCGCGATCGACGGAGAGACGCTCGAGCCGAGCCGGATTCCGTCCGGTTGACCGGCCTGGTAAGCCGACCTCCGGGATACGGCAGGTTTTGCCTTAGCCGTTCTCGACCGTCTCTTTTCCCTCCCCGCCAAAACGGGTCGCGAGGTAGCCAATCACCAGGCCGATGAGGGCACCCTCGGCGGTGAGCCAGAATGGCGATTGAATCAACCCGTCCTCTCCGAACAGTGCGACCAGCATTGCCGCCATGGTGTCGTAGGCGAAAAAGGTGAGGACGAAGTTCATCCAGGCCCCCACGAAGGGCGCGCGCAACCACCACGGCAGGGGGAGCTTCAGGATCGGGTGGCGGGTATAGACGCCAAAGACCCCGATGATCGCGCCAACGGTTGTGTACCAAAGCAGGATGCCCGAACGGACCAACCAGCCGGCCTCCGGGAGAAAGGACGGCAGCAGCAGGAAGCCCGCGAGACCGAAGAGAAAGCCGACGCCCTTGCCGATGGCGATGCGGGTCGTTAAGGAGGGATTCTCGAACATATCTGCTCCTACCGCGCTCTGATGCGCTGATCGATTGGGATCATTGACCCAACGACTATATTGTAGGGCCTGTTACCGGTAGGGTCCGGATAGCCCGGCATCCGCGACGTCTCGAAGCCGCTAACCCGAGAAGATCGCAATCGTCCAAGGGGGTGCAAAAGGTGCAGGATCTACCCAGTCAGCGAAGACCGCTTGACCTGCGGCTTAACGGGTTCCACGTCTGCGTTCGTGTCGCGGACATCGATGTGTCCCAGCGCTTCTACGGTGCCTTGGGGTTCGAGGTCGTGCCGGATCTCTGCCACCAGGACGACGCCGTGATTTGGCGTTACTTCCGCCGCGCCGGATCGGATGCCCTGCTGGAGCTCCTGCAATACCGCCTGCCGCCCTACCCCGTGGGCCCGCTGCCTGCGCGAAGGGAGCTGGTCGGCTTGAACCACATCGGGTTCCACGTCGAAGACCTGGACGCGATCGCAGCGCGGCTCAGGGGCCTGGGTGCGACCATCACTGAGGAAGGGGCTCGGCCAGGATACCGCTATCTGTTCGCCACCGGACCGGACGGCGAGTACTTGGGCTTCGCCGAGCTCGAAAGGCGCTAAATCGTGAACGGCCTTCGATGGTTGTCGCGGGTCCTTGCAGGAGGTCGCGCGCCGATCTACCGCGTCGAGGGCCTTCCTGTCCGAGCTTGTAGGCGACGGCGTTGATGGTCTCCCAGCGGAATTGCGCGCGGATGTCCGCGCTGGAAGCGGTCAGGTCGTGAAGCCGGGGTCGGTTGGTGAAAAGATGGGGCATGCCGTTGTCTCCGCGAGCGCCCGGCATCGAAGGGCCGCGCGTTCTCGCTGCGTGGGATGGTTTGCCGGCCCCCGTTGCGTCGCTCTCCCGGGGCCAAGTCCGCGGCGCTACTGAAGCGCCGACGGAACCGGCGGGACCGGCCGGCCGTCGGCGCCTGCAGTACCCGTCATCACCAGCACCGATCCGGTGGTGCCGACGCGCAGATCCACGCCGTCGGGAACCTGCTCCAGGTGCACCCGCACCGGGATGCGCTGGGCGAGGCGAATCCACTCGAACGTCGGGCTGACGGTAGGCAGCAGGTCGTTGCCGGTGCCGCCGTCGCTCTGGGAGATGCCCCAGCCGATGCTGTCCACCCGACCCTGCAAGGGCCGGTCCGGGTAGCTCATCAGGGTGATGACGGCGCGGTCGCCGGGGGCGACGCGCTCGATCATGGTCTCGCGGAAGTAGCCGTGCACCCAGAAGCTCGCCGTGTCCACCAGCGCCAGGGCCGGCTGGTTGGCCACCGCCTGGCTGCCCAGGCGCAGGTTCAGGTTGGTGACGTAACCGTCCACGGAGGCCTCCACCCGGGTGAAGTCCAGGTTC
>Ga0316585_10000020_pt1 | contig 24272 bp, 22 predicted proteins | sample S_170502SCrBrC_D_FD_204517 | JGI IMG/M metagenome (GOLD analysis project Ga0316585, IMG submission 204517) | Rhizosphere microbial communities from salt marsh grasses in Alabama, United States - S_170502SCrBrC | ecosystem: Host-associated > Plants > Roots > Rhizosphere | place: USA: Alabama...
TGAGTGACTGCGAATACGCGTGGCTCACCCGGGGCCCGTGCGGGAAGCGCGCGTGGATCTCCGCGTCCCTAGGGTCGTCGGCGGGGGAGCACGACTAGCCGCGTCCGTGAACGGCGGTCGTGCCAGGCCAGTCCCTCGGGGTCGAGCAGGCACCACCAGAGCCCGAGTCCAGCGGGCGCGAGGCTCAAGGCGGCCCAGGCGAGGCGGCGTAGGGCATCCGCGCTTTCGAGAGGGCCTCCATCGATCCGAACGACCCGAATCCGCCAGGCGCGCATTCCGAGGGTCTGGCCCCCGTGGGTCCAGAAGTACACGTAGAAACCACCGATGACGGCCAGGAGATAACCTTGCAGCAGGGTGCGGTAGAACAGTTCCCCGTGGGGATAGGGGCGGGAGGCAGTCAGGTCGTAGGGGACGATGAGGATAAGGATCGCCAGCATCAGCAGGGCGAGCAACAGCACCCCATCGTACAGGAGCGCCCCGAGGCGGCGCAGGAGGGACGGGGCTCGTGGGGCATCGTCGGTCGGGCCCAATGAACACTCCGGGAGCTGTAAGTGGATGTGGCCTCCCATTGTCCACCGCTGCGCGCTCATGTGCTACGTTGGCCGATGGTCACGCCTGCCCCGCGCGGGCTGAGGACGCGCTTCCGTCCACATCGAAGCGCCAGGGGGTTTTCGCTAGACTGGCTGGATCAATCCTCGGGTCACCGACACCTTGAGCTCCATCGCATCCAAGTCCTGGGTCTACCGTCTGCTGCGGAAGCTGCCCATGCCCGTCATCGCGATCGTCCTCGGATTCGCGACGGGTCTGGGTGCTTGGGCGATCCTCGATCAGGTGCAGAGCCGCCAGGTGGGGAAGATCTTCGGCCAGGAGCTCCAGGTACAGCTCGAGCTCCAGGCCCGGGAGAGCATGGTGCGGTTCGATCGCTACTTTGCCGCTTACAGCATGACCACGCGGCTGCTCGCCAATCACCGGCGCCTGGCGGAGTACCTGGAGCCCATCGTCTGGTCCGAGGAGTCTCCCGTGCAGCCGGTCGTCTACCGAGCGTTTCGTCCCTACTGGCTACCCGATTTCTTCGCGCGCGGGGGCCTGCGTGCCCCGACCAACGTGCTGCTTGTGGACGCCCAGGGGCGGGTTCGCGAGGAGTTCCAGTCCGGGGATCTGCCCCTGCCGGCCGAGCTGGCGGAGCATGTGCCTTCCCAGTTCCTCGACCCGAGAGAGGTACGAACGATCCCGGTGCGTCTCGATCAGGGTCTCTTTTTGCTCGTAAGCGACGCGGTGGAGGACTCGGGAGGATATCCGATGGGGCACCTGGTTGTTCTGGTACCCATCGACGATGGCTTTCTCGCTGCCTCCCAGCGCGGCATCGACCCCAATCGGGCAGCGGTTGCCCTGGTGGACGCAGACGACCAACGGATCGTGGCCAGCTCGGACTCCGAGGCCCTGGTTCCCGGAACGACCATCGACATGTGGGACCAGGGCCTGCTGGTGACGTCCCAGGCGCTCCCGGGCTATGAGGGGGTGGACTCCAACCTGCTCTTCGCCACTGTCGTCACCCAGGCCAGCGTGGAGCGCATGTCGCGTCACGTTCGTATCTTCGAGCGCCGCCAGCGCTTTTACGCGGCCCTGGCCTTCATACTCGTCTTCACCGGGGTCATCTACCTGGTTTCGGCCCGGCTCAACCGGATCCTGAAGCGCATGACACGGTTTTCCCAGCGGGCCCTGGGGATCCCGGAGCCGGGCTTCCAACGCGACGGCAACCAGCTGCTGCTGCTCGAGGACTGGATCCGGCACTTCACCCGGCTGGTGCTCAAGGCCCGTGAGGAGATGAATCGCCGTCACCAGGCCGAGATGCGCGAGAGCGAGGCCCTGAAGGCGGCCATGATGGAGGCGTCCCTCGACGCCATCGTGACCCTGGATCATGCGGGGCGGATCATCGAGGTGAATCCCGCCGCCGAGCGGATCTTCTCGCTGGGCCGGCAGGAGGCCATCGGAAGCCCCTTCGCGGAGCGCTTCCTTCCGGACCTATCCCGTACCGCCTTTGGGCGTCTCTTGCAGCGCTCCCGCCAGGAGGGCCTGGAGCATCATGGACGGGGGGAGCTGATCGCGCTGCGGGCGGACGGGATCGAGATCCCGGTGGAGATCTCCATCGTCCCCATTGAGCTCGAGTCCGAGCATTTCTACACCCTCTACATTCATGACATCACCAGCCGCAAGCAGGCCGAGCGGGAGATCAAGAGCCTGGCCCGCTTCGCCGCCGAGAGCCCGAACCCGATTTTGCGGGTCACGGTGGGGGGTGTCATCGTCTACGCGAACAATGCGAGCCGACCCTTGCTCCTGGCCTGGGGCACGGAGCAGGGGGAGCTGCTGCCAGACGAATGGGTCTCCGAGGCGATGCAGGCCATGGAGCTGGGGGAGCCCCGGGAGCGGGAGGTGGAGCTCGGCGGGCAGGTCTACGCCCTCCTGTTCGCCCCGATTCGCGATCTGGGATACGTGAACATCTACGGTCGAGACATCACCGCGGTGCGGCGGGCCGAGCAGCAGTCCCGCCAGCACCAGGCGGAGCTGGTCCATGTGAGCCGGCTGAGCACCATGGGCGAGGTCGCCACCGGCATGGCCCACGAGCTGAACCAGCCCCTGTCCGCCATCGTCAATTACGCGAACGGCTGCACCCGGCGGATGCAGAGCGGCGCGGGACAGACCGAGGAGCTGCTCGGTGCCCTGTTCCAGATCACCAGCCAGGCCCAGCGGGCCAGCGAGATCATCCGCCGACTCCGCGCCCTGGTTGGCAAGCAGCCGCCCATCCGTGCCGACGTGGATCTGAATCATCTGGTCCAGGAGGTTTGCTCCTTCCTGGAGTTCGAGACCGCCAAGCTGGGTGTCCAGATCGAGATGGACCTGGCCCCGGAGCCCATCCCGGTGCACGTGGATCTGGTGCAGATCGAGCAGGTGCTTCTCAATCTCCTGAGCAATGCGCTCGATGCCCTGGAGGACACCCCCGAGGCGCAGCGGCGGCTCATCATCCGGACCCGGGGGGGCGTCGACGGTGAGGCCCGGGTGAGCGTGGAGGACAGCGGACCGGGAATGGAGCCGGAGCGGCTCGCGCACCTGTTCGATCCCTTCTTCACGACCAAGGAGGGTGGCATGGGGATGGGGCTCACCATCAGCCAGACCATCCTGGAGAACCACGAGGGCCGGATCTGGGCCGAGTCCGAGCCCGGGCGGGGCACCGTCTTCCACGTGGCCCTTCCGGGGGTCGTTGAGGCCCAGCGGGATGATTCGGGAACCGCGGAGGCCCACGGGGAGCCCGAGCCTTCAACCGGGGCCCTGCGGGCCCTAGGAGCCAGTCGATGACGAGCGAACCCACGGTCTTCGTGGTGGACGACGATCAGGCCATGCGCACCTCGCTGCAATGGCTGATCGAGTCCACCGGCATGCAGGTAAGGACCTTCCCGTCCGCCGACGCCTTTCTCGCCGCTTACTATCCGGGGCGGGCCGGTTGCCTGCTCCTGGATGTGCGCATGCCCGGTATGAGCGGCCTCGAGCTGCAGGGCTACCTCGCCCAGGAGGGCTATCGGCTGCCGGTGATCATAATCACCGGCCACGGGGACGTTGCCATGGCCGTCAGGGCCATGAAGGCGGGGGCCGTGGACTTTATCGAGAAGCCTTTCCATGACGAGGACCTGCTGCGCAGCATCCGCAACGCCCTGGAGCTGGACCAGCGGCGACGGGTCACCCGGGCCAATCAGGCGGAGATCGCCGCGCGCCTGGCGGAGCTGACCCCCCGTGAGCACGAGGTCATGGCGATGGTCACCGAGGGCAAGTCCAACAAGGAGATCGCCGCGGGGCTCGGGGTCACCGCCAAGACGGTAGAGGCCCATCGGGCACGGGTCATGGAGAAGATGCGGGCGGAGTCCCTGGCGGAGCTGGTACGCATGGCCCTGATCGCCTCGGGCGAGGTCGGGACCTGAGGGACCGGCGTGGATCGGGCCCGACCGCGACCCTTCGGTTTCGCGTCAACGTCTTAGTCGAGCTGAAGCCCGACCTTCAGGGGATTACCTGCCGATCTCCATCGCTCCGTCCGTGCTCTTGCCGCCCTGCCAATTGACACGGGTCCTGCGCCCGGGCACCCAGAACGTCCCCCACATCGTGGGTCTCGGTGCGGCGGCGGAGCCGGCGGGACAGCGGCTGCCCGGGGGCGTCGCGCGGCTGCGGGCGCGGCGGGATGAGCGGTTGGAGCGCACGCCCGCGGAGGCCATCATCGCCGCCTGGCGCATCCCCGCGTCCCGATGATCCGGGATCAGTCGGCAGCGACGCCGGCCGCGTCCCCCGCCAGGGCCTGCTCCCGCTCCAGCTGGCGTTGGACGTCGCCGGGGGACCCCGTGCGGCGGGCGAGGAGGTCGTAGGCCACCGGCACCACGAACAGGGTGAAGAAGGTGGCGGCGAGGACGCCGAACAGGATGACGGTGCCGATGACCGCTCGGGTCTCCGCGCCCGCACCGCTCGACAGCAGCAGGGGGACGGATCCGGCCGCGGTGGTGATGCCGGTCATGACGATCGGGCGCAGCCGCACCTGGGAGGCCTCCAGCAGGGCGTCACGGAAGGCCAGCCCCTGGTCCCGCAGCTGGTTGGCGAACTCCACGATCAGGATCCCGTTCTTGGCCGCGAGCCCCACCAGCATGATCAGCCCGATCTGGCTGTAGAGGTTCAGGGTCTCGCCCGCCCACCAGAGTCCGAGGAGGGCGCCGGCCATGGCCAGCGGGACCGTGAGCATGATCACCAGGGGGTGGATCCAGCTCTCGAACTGGGCGGCCAGGACCAGGAAGACCACCACCAGCCCCAGCAGGAAGACGAACAGGATCCCGGCGCTCGACTCCCGGAAGTCGGCGGACTGGCCCTTGTAGTCCACCTGGGCCTGCTCCGGGAGGTGCTGGCGCACCTTGGACTCCAGGTAGCTCAGGGCATCCCCGAGGGCCAGCCCGTCCGCCAGGTTGGCCTCGATGGTGATGGCCCGCACCCGGTTGTAGCGGTTGAGGCTCTTGGAGTCCGCGATCTCGGCGACACTGACCAGGCTGGCGAGGGGGATCAGCTCGCCGCTGCGCTCGGAGCGCACGTAGAGATTGGTCAGGCTCGCCGGGGTGCGCTGGGCGTCCCGCTCGCCCTCCAGGATCACGTCGTACTCCTCCCCGGCGTCGAGATAGGTGGTCACCTGCCGCGAGCCCAGCATGGTCTCCAGGGTGCGCCCGATGGTCCCCACCTTGACACCGAGGTCCGCCGCCCGGTCATAGTCGATCTCCACCCGCAGCTGGGGCTTGGTCTCCTTGTAGTCCCAGTCGATGCTGGTGAGCCCCGGGTTGTCCTTCTCGATCTCGGCGAGCAGGGTGTCGCGCCACTGGGCCAGCTCCTCGTAGGTCCCGCCCCCCAGCACGAACTGCACCGGCTTCTGGATGCGGGCGCCGAACCCCTGACGCATCACGGGAAAGGCCCGGACGCCGGGGAGGTCCGCGAGCTTGCCCTTCACCTCGTCGATGATCGCCCAGGCGGAGCGGCGCTCGGAGAAGTCGTTGAGCACCATGATGACGATGCCGGAGTTGAAGATCTGGGCGCTGCCGAAGATGCGCGGTGCCCGCACCAGGACGCGGATCGCCTCGCCGGACTCCGCGTAGGGCAGGAGCCGGCGCTCGATCTCGTCCATGTACTCCTTCATGTAGGCATAGGAGGCCCCCTCGGGTCCGTCCACCAGGACGAAGAAGGCCCCCCGGTCCTCCTTGGGGGCGTACTCCCGGGGGATCTGCTCGAACAGCCACCAGGCGGCGGCCAGGGTCCCGAGGAACACCAGCAGCACCAGCCAGCGCGCCCGCAGCAGGAGCTTGAGGAGTCCCAGATAGGCCCTGCGCACGCCGCCGAAGGCCCAGTCCACGGCCCGGCTCAAGGACGCCTGGCGGTGGTCCTGGGGCAGGATCTTGGAGGCCAGCATGGGCGAGAGGGTGAGGGCCACGAAGGTCGAGAAGGCCACCGCCGCGGCCATGGTCAGGGCGAACTCGGAGAAGAGCCTGCCCACGTCACCCTGGAGAAAGGCGATGGGCACGAACACCGCCACCAGCACCACCGAGGTGGCCACCACCGCGAAGCCCACCTGCCGGGTGCCCCGGTAGGCGGCGACCAGGCGCGTCTCCCCGTATTGCGCCATGCGGCGGTGGATGTTCTCCAGCACCACGATGGCGTCGTCCACCACCAGGCCGATGGCCAGGACCAGGGCGAGGAGGGTGAGGATGTTGATGGAGAACCCCAGCATCAGCAGCACGGTGAAGGTGGCGATCAGGGAGACCGGTACCGTCACAGCGGGCACCAGCATGGCGCGTAACGAGCCCAGGAAAAGGAAGATCACCAGCACCACCAGGGAGATGGCGATGCCCAGGGTCTTGTAGACCTCCCGGATCGCCCCCTTGACGAACACCGAGGTGTCGTAGCTCTGCTTGATCTCCATCCCCTCGGGCAGGGTCGGGTTGATCCGCGCCATCTCGGCCTTGGCCGCGTCCGCCACCGCGATGGTGTTGGCCGTGGACTGCTTGATGATCCCCAGGCCCACCATGGGCACGCCGTTGCCGCGGAAGAAGGTGCGGTTCTCCTCGGTGCCCCGCTCGACCCGGGCTACGTCCCCCAGGCGCACCAGGTAGCCGTCGGAGCCCTGCCCCAGGACCAGCCTGGCGAACTGCTTCGGGGTGGAGAAGGTCCGGTCGACCCGCACGCTGAACTGGCGGCTCCGGGACTCCACGCTTCCCGCGGGCAGCTCCAGATTCTCGGCCCGCAGGGCATTCTCGACGTCCGCGACCGTGAGCCCCCGCGCGGCCAGGGCGTTGCGGTCGAGCCAGATGCGCATGGCGAAGGTCTGGTCCCCGCCGACGCGCACCCGCGCCACCCCGTCGAGCACCGAGAAGCGGTCCACCAGGTAGCGCCGCGCGTAGTCCGTCAGCTCCGGGACGGTCATGCGGTCGCTCACCAGGTTGAGCCACATGATCACGTCCTCGTTGCTGTCCACCTTCTGGATATCGGGCGGGTCCGCCTCCACGGGCAGCTGATCCAGGATGCCCGAGACCCGGTCGCGCACGTCGTTGGCGGCCCCGTCGATGTCGCGCCCGATGCCGAACTCGATGGTGATGGCGGAGCGTCCGTCCTCGCTCACCGACTCCACGGTGCGGATCCCCTCGACGCCCGAGATGCGGTCCTCGATGAGCTGGGTGATCCGGGTCTCCACGACGTTCGCCGAGGCCCCGGGGTAGCGGGTCTCGACCGAGACCACGGGGGGGTCGATGTCCGGATACTCCCGCAGCGGCAGGCGGTCGAAGGCGACCAGCCCGAAGGCGATCAGGAGCAGGGAGAGGACCGCGGCCAGGACCGGCCGGGTGACGGAGAGATCGGAGAGGATCATGGCGCGGCGCCCACGAGTTCGGCGAGGGGCCGGGTGCCGTCGTCCAGGGCCTGGACGCGGACCGCCTGGCCCGGACGGACCTTGTCCGCCCCGTGGGTGATGACCCGATCACCGGCCGAGAGACCCTCGAGGATCTCCGCCTGGCCGGGCCGGCGGGCACCGACCTTGACCGCCACGCGCTCGGCCTTCGCGTCCACGTCGATCCGCATGACATGGTGATCGCGCCCCTTCTGGAGGAGGGCCGACTCGGGGACCACCAGGGTCTCACGCGGGTTGCGCAGCAGCTCCACCCGCATCAGCACGCCGGGCTTGAGGGTGCGGTCGGGGTTGGGGATCAGGGCGCGTACCCGCACGGAGCGCGTCACCGGATCGACGCGACTGTCGATGCTGCGCACGGCCCCCTCGAAGGTCCGCTCGCCGTAGGCGGGGGCGCGGGCCTCGATGGCGAGTCCGGGGGCGAGGTCCCGCAGGAAGACGCTGGGCACGGTGAAGTCGAGCTTCATGACGCCGGTGTCGTCCAGGGTGGTGATTAGATCGCCCGGCGTCACCAGGGCGCCGGGGCTGATGTTGCGCAGCCCCAGGACGCCGTCGAACGGGGCCTTGATCAGCCGGTCCGCCAAGCGCGACTCGATGGCGACCAACAGGGCCCGGGCGGTGTCCAGGTCCCTGCGGCGCTCGTCGAGCAGGGACTCGGAGGCCGAGCGCTGGGTGACCAGGGACTTCACCCGATCATACTGGCGCTGGGCCTCCGCGAGCCGGGCGCGGGCCTCCTCCAGCAGGGCATGCTCCTCGGCGCTGGTCATCTCCACCAGCACCTCCCCCCGTTTCACCTGCTGGCCATCGTCGAAGTGGATGACGGAGACCGTCTCCGTGACATTGGCCGTGAGCGAGACCGACTCGTTGGCGCGGAGCGTCCCCAGGGCCTCCACCCGGTCGGCGAAGGGCTCCGTGCGCACCTCGGCGGCGATCACCGGGGCGGGCGGCGCCGACGCGGGCTTCTGGGCGGCCCAGGCGGGGAGGGCGGCACATAGGGCGAGCGGGACCAAGGATCGCGGCAGGGTCATGAGTAAGGGCTCCCGCGGGGCGCGGTGTGGAACTGACCTGACGTTATCTGGAGTCTGATCCCTGGAACTACCAGCGGCGTCGGGCGTCTGTCTGCCCGCCCGATGGGCCCCGGCGATTGAGTGACTCGGTCCCTGAGGCTAGCATTGCCTGCCTGAACGCCGTCCCGCAGACCCCGATGCAGCTCCGAGACCTGCCGAACATCATCAGCGCCCTGCGACTGATCGCCGTGGTCCCCGTGGTATGGCTGCTCCTGGAGCAGGAGTTCGGCTGGGCCCTGGCGTTGTTCGCCGTCGCCGGGGTCTCGGACGGGATCGATGGCTATCTCGCCAACCACTTCGGGTGGCAGAGCCGGCTGGGTGGCATGCTGGACCCCCTGGCGGACAAGATCCTGCTGGTGAGCTGCTTCCTGGTCCTCGGCTCCATGGGCCTGATCCCGGTCTGGCTGGTGCTGGCGGCCGTCTTTCGGGACCTGGTGATCGTGAGCGGCGCCCTTGCCTACCACTTCCGGGTCGCCGAGGTCGAGGCGGCCCCGACGCTGGTGAGCAAGCTCAACACCGTGCTCCAGCTCGTGCTGGTGGTGGTGGTGATCCTGGATGCCGGGGTCTACGCTTTGCCGAGGCCCCTGATCGCCACCCTCGTCTGGGCCTGCCTGGGGACCCTGGTGGTCAGCGGCGTCCAGTACGTCTGGGTGTGGAGCCGAAAGGCTCGCATTCAGGGCTGGAAGGACGAATGAGGGGCTCGGCGCGGGCAGCGCAAGGAATCGCCGCTCCCTTGGAAGACGCTGATCCAATGCCATCCTGGCATTGGATCAGCTCGCGTCCCGAGACGCGAGAGTCTCGGGAGGCTCCATTTTCAAGGGACCAAGGCCCTTGAAAATGGCGGGCCCTCCTTGGCCCGCACGGAAAGCGCGATAAATCAGCGCTTCCCTAGCCGGGATCCGGGCGGCCCTGCCCGTCGCCTCGCATCACCTGGCGCACCATGGGGATGGTGGGCCGCCGCTGCTCCCGAAGGCTCGCGGTGTCCAGGCGCGCCACCAGCTCCACCAGGGCGGCAGGGTCTCGGGCATGATAGGTCATGATGTAGCGCACCACCTCGGGGCCGAGCCGAAAGCCCCTGCGCTGGGCGGCCCCCGCCAGAAGGGCCTCGCAGTCGGCCTCGCTGAGGGGGAGGAGCCGATAACGGGGCCCCCATTGAAGGCGGGACACGAGGTCCGGCAGCCCGAGCCCCAGGGCCTCCGGGGCGCCGGCGGCGGCCGTGAGGAGGGTCCGGCCACGCTCGCGCAGGCGATTGAAGAGGCCGAACAGGGCGTGCTCCCAGTCCGGCCGGCCGGTGATCCGATCGAGATCGTCCACCGCCACGAGATCGAATTCGTCCAGCTGGTCCAGGAGCCCGGGTGCCACGTCCGGATCGCCGAGGGCGACGAAGTGCGCCCGGCGCCCCGATCGGCCAGCGGCCCGCGAGGCGGCCTGGAGCAGGTGGGACTTGCCGGTGCCGGGGTGGCCGAACAGGAAGAGGAAGGGCTCCCCGCGACCCGCGGCGCTCGCCGTGACCGCGGCCACGGCCTCGGCGTTGGGACCCGGCAGGAACTCCTCCAGGGTCGGCTCGCGGATCCGCTCGATGGGCAGGCTGAGCTGCCGGGGTTGTAGGGCCAAGGGGCGTGCGGGTTGGTCGTTCAGCCCGGGTGCCGGGCGAGGGCCCCGGCGGTCTCGGCCAGCCGTTTGCCTAGGGCGAAGCACAGCCGTCGCTCCTCCTCGGTCAGGGGCAGGTCGCTGTCGGGTCCCGCCAGGTGGGAGGGGCCGTAGGGGGTGCCACCGCTTCGGGTGCGGATCAGATCCGGCTCGCTGTAGGGCAGACCCAGGAGGATCATGCCGTGATGGAGCAGGGGCAGCATCATGCTGAGTAGGGTGGCCTCCTGTCCCCCGTGGAGGCTCGAGGTGGAGGTGAAGACCCCCGCGGGCTTGCCGGACAGCGCGCCACCCAGCCACAGGGCGCTGGTCCCGTCGAGGAAGTATTTGAGCGGTGCGGCCATGTTGCCGAACCGGGTCGGGCTGCCCAGGGCCAGCCCGGCGCAGTGGCGCAGGTCCTCCAGGGTGGCGTAGGGCGCGCCGGCGGGTGGAATGCTGTCCTCCACCGCCTCGCAGACCGTGGAGACCGCCGGGACGGTGCGCAGGCGCGCCTCCATCCCCGGGACCGACTCGATCCCCCGGGCCACCTGCCGGGCCATCTCGGCGGTGGCCCCGTAGCGACTGTAGTACAAAACGAGGATGTAGCTCATGGCGGTATGACCCCTACAGCAGATCCAGGACCCGCTCGGGCGGGCGACCGAGGATCGCCTTGCCGTCCTTGGCGACGATGGGTCGCTCGATCAGGCGGGGGTGGGTCACCATGGCGGCGATCAATGCCTCCCGGGACAGGGCGGGGTCGTCCAGGCCCAGCGCCTGGTACTCGGGCTCCTTGCGGCGCATCAGCTCCCGGGGCTCCAGGCCCAGGAGCCTGAGGAGCCCGTCGAGGGTCGATGCGTCCGGCGGTGCGTCCAGATAGCGCACCACCTCGGGCTCGATTCCGCGCTCCTCGATCAGCTTGAGCGTCGCCCGCGACTTGCTGCAGCGCGGATTGTGGTAGATGGTCACGGCCATGGGGTACCTCCAAATCCGCGTAAGTCTACCAGCCGTGACATCCCTGTTGATCGGCCCCACGTTGAAACCGGCCCGGGATGTCGCGAGAATCTCGCGCCAAAATGGCCGCGCTGGTCGCGTCCGAGCACTGAGTTTGATGAGAGCGATCCAATGTCCCGTCTGTTGCCGCGTTTCGAGTCTTCCAACCTGATCCTGCTTCTGCTGCTCGTGCTGGCCGCTGGTGCCGTGCCGGCGGAGCCGCGGGATCCCTCCCAGTTCTTCTTCGACCAGACCTTCGGCGACTTCCAGGAGGAGATCCAGAGGGCCAAGGAGGAGGGGAAGAAGGGCGTCCTCCTGATGTTCGAGATGGACGAGTGCCCGTTTTGTCACCGCATGAAGACGACGGTGCTCAACCAGCCCCAGGTCCAGGAATACTACAAGGAGAATTTCCTGATCTTCCCGGTCGATGTGGAGGGGGACGTCGAGATCACGGACTTCAGCGGGAACCCCATGCCCCAGAAGGACTTCGCCCTCAAGGAGCACCGGGTGCGGGCGACCCCCGTGTTCGCCTTCTTCGACCTGGATGGCAACCTGGTGAACAAGTACATCGGCGCCACGCGGGACACGGAGGAATTCATGTGGCTGGGGCAGTATGTGGTCGAGGGACGCTACCGAGAGCTGCCCTTCGCGAAGTACAAGCGCGAGCGCCAGGCGGCCGCCGGCAAATGATGGCTCCGGGGCGCGCCCGGTTTGCCAACGACAGGTCCAAGCCCGGGGGATGAGCCGTGGATGATTCACAACGGGACCACCGTGTCTGCTTCCGCTGCCAGGTGGGGGGGCGGGTACAGGGTGTGTTTTTCCGGGCCTCCACCCGGGAGCAGGCCGTGCGGCTGGGGGTGACGGGCTACGCCCGCAATCTGCCCGACGGTCAGGTGGAGGTTCTGGTCTGTGGGGAGCCCCAGGCGGTGGGGCAGCTCAAGGACTGGCTGCGGGTGGGTCCACCCCAGGCATCCGTCACGGTGGTCGCTTGCGAGCCCCTCGACTACCGGCCGCTCTCCGACTTCTCCGTGGACTGAGGGTCTCCTCTGCTGCTGCCGCCCCTGACCGACGGGCGCATCCTGCGCCGCTACCAGCGCTTCCTCGCGGACGTGGAGTTGGCCGACGGACGGGTCGTGGTCGCCCATTGCCCCAACACCGGCTCCATGGCCACGTGTTGGGAGCCCGGCGCGCCGGTTCAGCTCAGTCACAGCAACAGCCCGAGTCGCAAGCTCGCGTGGACCCTGGAGCGGGTCGACATGGGCGGGGGCTGGATCGGTGTCAACACCGCGCGTCCCAACGCGGTCGTGGCGGAGGCCATTGCCGCGGGCCGCATCCGGCCCCTGGCGGGATATCCGCGGCTGCGTCGGGAGGTGTCCTTCGAGCCGGCCGGGCTCCGCCGAGGCCGGCTCGATATCGGACTCTCCAAGGGACCGGGCTCGGATGCCCTGGTCGAGGTGAAGAACGTCACCCTGCTCGACGGGGACCGACTGCGCTTTCCCGACGCTGTGAGCGAGCGGGGCCGCAAGCACCTCGACCTGCTCCTCGCGGCGGTGCGGCTTGGCCTACGCGGCGTGATCCTGTTCGCGGCGAACCGGCCGGAGGCGGATCGGGTGGGACCGGCCTGGGAGATCGATCCGGCTTATGGGCGTCGTCTCCTGGAGGCGGTCGAGGGCGGGGTGGAGGCCCTGGCGGTGCGTCTCGTGCACGGCACGGAGGGTATCGATGTCGGAGACCTCCTACCCGTGGATCTGGAGCCCCCGGGGGGATGAGCGGGAGGGGCGGTCGACCCCGCCGCGTCGGCCCTCAGTACCCACTATGGTCCGGGCGGAAGGGCTCGGGATAGGCTTCCAGGCGCCGCACGACGGTCTCCAGCCGTCCCTCCGGGTGGAGCAGGAGCTCGCGGTAGCCGGGGGTGCGGGTGTCCATCGCGAAGTCCCTGCTCCCCGGCAGGAACTGAACGCAGGCGGACGGTGTGCCGAGGATCTGGTAGTCGCCCCGTTGGACCGCGAACTCCTGGTGGATATGTCCGAAGACCAGGGCGCGGACATTCGGGTGGCGGTCGCAGACGGCGAGCAGCTCATGACCGTTTCTCACGTCCATGGTGTCCATCCAGACGCTCCCGACAGGCACCGGGTGTTGATGGAGCAGCACCAGCGTCGGGGCGGGGTCCTCGCGAAGCAGCCTGTCCACTCCCTCGATCTGGTCGCGTCCGAGCCCGCCGCCATCCTCACCGGGGATGGTCGAGTCGAGAAAGATTAGATTCCAGGGACCCAGCCCCCGGCTGGCCAAGGGCCCCACGGCCGCGTCGCCGAGCCATCGGTCGAGGAGCTCCGGTTGGTCATGGTTTCCAGGGATGCAGTAGCAGGGTAGGCCGGTCGAGTCCAGGACTTGACGAAGGTACGCATAGCCCTCGGGCGATCCATCGTGCACCAGGTCACCGGTCAGCACCAAGGCGGCCGTGCGGTTGGCTGCCGCTCTGTCGAGCACCTGCGCAAGCACCATCTCGAAGGTGGTCCTAGTGTTGAGGCCGAGGAGCCTGCCCGAGGGGTCGGCGAAGAGGTGCGGGTCCGTGATCTGCACCACGCGCTGGGGGTCTGGTCGGTCTCCCTCCGCAAGTGGGTTCGCCGGCCTGGCTCCATCTGACTTCTCGGTTAGGTGCGTCATGGGCAAAAGGGCATTGGGAGCCGTGGCATCTGGGTCGCCGAGGCCGGCGATGGATTGTTGCAGGTTTCTATCAGGTCACCGGGGCAGCTGCCCGGAGACAGTTCACAGACCATCCGGGCGCGCCGGGCCAAGGGTCGCTGAGGCCCCTGGGCGCCGTGGTCGATGTCTCGGCACGTCAGCCCCCTGCGGTCAGGCCCCTGGCGTCCCCATATACGTCGACCATGACCCTCAATGAATTGCGCTACGTGGTTGCGGTCGCCCGGGAGCGGCACTTCGGGCGGGCCGCCGAAACCTGCTTCGTCAGCCAGCCTACCCTGTCCGTGGCGGTGCGCAAGCTGGAGGACGAGCTCGGGATCAGCCTGTTCGAGCGCGGACCCGGCGAGGTGACGATCACGGCCGTGGGCCAGCGGATCGTGGAGCAGGCCCAGCGAGTCCTGGAGGAGGCCGAGGGCATCCGGCGGCTCGCCCGCCAAGGCAAAGACCCCCTGGCCGGGCCACTGCGTCTGGGGGCCATCTACACGGTCGGTCCCTATCTGCTGCCCCACCTGGTGCCCCTGCTGGCCGAGCGGGCCCCCGACATGCCGCTGATGATCGAGGAGAATTTTACCGCCATCCTGACGGAGCGCCTCAAGCGCGGCGAGCTGGATTTGATCGTCATCTCCTTGCCCTTCGAGGAGCCCGGCATCGTTACCCGGCCCCTGTACGACGAGGGCTTCGTGGTCCTCCTGCCGACCAGCCACCCCTGGCAGGCACGCGCCAGCATCCCCATCGAGGAGCTGGCTGGAGAGCATGTCCTCCTGCTCGGCTCCGGTCACTGTTTTCGCGACCAGGTCCTCAAGGCCTGTCCCGGATGCCTGCAAACCGACACCTTGAGCGGCGGCCTCCAACGGCGGTTCGAGGGCGGATCCCTGGAGACGATCCGCTGCATGGTGGCGAGCGGGGTGGGGATCACCGTGCTGCCCTGCACCGCGAGCAGCGAGGACCCCTTCTTCTCACGCAACATCCTGTGCGCGCGGCCCTTCGCGAGCGACCCTCCCTCGCGCCGTGTCGCCCTCGCCTGGCGTCGAAGCTTCCCGCGCACCGCTGTGATCGACGTGGTCTCCCAAGCGGTGAGGGCGGCGGAGCTTCGCTGCGTGCGTTACCTCGACGAGCCTGCGACGCCGTCCTCATAAAGATCGACTATCGGCGTCATTGGAACAAACAATTTCGTAATCGGTCGCGCGATCCCTATCTTTGCCTCTGCTGACACAGCAACCCCTTCCAACCGAGGCGTTTACCGAGGAGATCATCATGGAGCTCAAGGGCAGCAAGACCGAAAACAGCCTGAAGGAGGCCTTCGCGGGCGAGTCCCAGGCCAACCGTCGCTACCTGTACTTCGCCAGCAAGGCGGACGTGGAGGGCTACAACGACGTCGCGGCCGTCTTCCGCTCCACCGCCGAGGGTGAGACCGGCCATGCCCACGGCCACCTGGAATACCTGGAGGCGGTCGGCGATCCCGCGACGGGTCTGCCCATCGGCGGCACCTCCGACAACCTGAAGGCCTCGATCGCCGGTGAGACCCACGAGTACACCGACATGTACCCGGGCATGGCCAAGACCGCCCGCGACGAGGGTTTCGACGAGATCGCCGATTGGTTTGAGACCCTGGCCAAGGCCGAGCGTTCCCACGCCAACCGCTTCCAGAAAGCGCTGGACAACCTCGAGGGCTGATTGCGAGAGGACCTGGTCCACGTGAGGCCAAAAGGGGGCGCCGGCGGCGCCCCTTTTTTTTGGCGCGCGAGCGGGAGCTTGCCTTGCGCCGGTGGGGGTCGATCGGATGTCCCCGGTTGGTCGGGTCCGATATCGCGACTCGGGGAAGTCGATCGTTTTGCCCTCTCAGATGATGTCGCCGTCCGAGTCGCCCGGCTCGATCGTCGTCAGCGCGTCCTGAACATCTGTCGTGTCGTTACTGATCTTCATGGCGGCGAAGGCATTGCCGTAGTCGTTGCGGTTGCCCCCGTTCGTGCTCACGTGACACAGAAAGCACCCGTCCAGTACGGTCCCGATCGTGCCATACTGAAAATCACACAGGTCTTTGAAATCGTTTAGATTAGGGGTGGCGGCGACGGTGCCCGATGAGGCGGCGAGCAGGGTCATGCCAAGTTTCGTCGGTCGGACGGGAGGCAATCGATTCATATCCATCTTCCTGGGGGACAAGTGATGATCTAGTGGGCGGAGCGCGCGGGCTCCCCCGCACCGCTTTTCCCGAAGCCCACCGGTTTGGACTTCGGGCATCGGCAAGCCCAGCCAACGGCTCGAGAAAGACGACCAGGGGGGTGCGGGATTGACAAATGTCAATGAAAAATCAGAAAAAGACAGAGCTAGTTCTCGGCAAAGTTGTCGACTGCGCCAGGGCGACCAAGCCGATCAGCGACGCTGAGGACCCCGGTGGCGACTAGCGCCCCGAGGGCCGAGTAGGGGCGCGATGGGTTCACAAGGGCGCTCGCGCTTGACCCGGTTCCGAGGCTAGCGGCCTGCCACGGCCGCGCGCCGGCCCCGCAAACCCTGCCAGAGGAGACCGAGGATGAGAAGCGGGACTACCATCGCCTTTTTGCTTCTGATACCGCTGGTTGCATCCGCGGCCGCCTCGGACGAGGTCGGTCTGATCAGCCGCGAGAGCGCGTATCCGGTTGCCAAGACCGTGGAGCGCATCGAGTCCACGCTCACGGCCAAGGGCGCTAAGGTCTTCGCACGCATCGATCATGGCCGCGAGGCCGCCTCCGCGGGGCTCGAGCTGCGTCCCGCCGTGCTCCTGATCGTCGGTAACCCCAAGGTCGGCACTCCCCTCATGGACGCGGCCCCCACCATGGGGATCGATCTGCCGCTCAGGATCCTGGTCTGGCAGGACGACCAGGACCGGGCCCACGTCGTCTGGAACGACCCCGGTTACCTGGCGAAGCGCCACGGGCTGGACGCCGCTGCCGGCAAGGCACTGGCGCCTATGAGTCGCCTGATCGAGGCCGCGATCAAGTAGCGAGATCCGCCGGACCTCGGTTCCGGTGTGGACCACACCCGGGCGCCGACACCTCGCTTCCCCAGGACCGATTAGCCGCTGTCCAGGCGTTTGATCGGCTCGCGACCCGAGCCCCTGGCGTAACCAGGGCAGCGCAGGGTGGGCGTCTCCGCGGGCGCCCGGTGCGCGACAGAGGCCCTGGGATCGTGCCGAATGCCGACCGGTCGAGCGGGAGGTTCCGACCCCATCCGGCCAACCTCACGTCGCTTCAACGAAAATTAGTAGAAGATACGCGCTATTCTTTGATAGGCGTCCCAGACGTCAGAGCGCCGGTGTGCCCACGGCCACGGGCTCCAGGACCGCTTACGGGTGGGGTGCCAGTTGCTACGGTGGGTCTGGCTCAGACCGCGGGGATCCCGGATGTCAGCCCCCAGAGTCGATCGAGGCGACCGCAATGGGGTCGAATCCGCGAGGGCGACTGTTAGTCATTTGGCCATGGAAAGACTTCCCTACAGGTCCCTGACTTCCTCCCTGTGCGCTCATAGCGCGGGTGCAGGCGGTTCGGCAGGGACCGACGGACCCGGGCGCCGTCCCCGGGGTGCCGCGGGCTTCTCCCTGGTCGAGGTGTTGGTGGCGGTGGTAGTTCTGAGCGTCGGACTGTTGGGACTGGCCGCCCTGCAGATCACTGGCGTGCGGGCCAACGACAGTGCCGAGCTGCGGACGACGGCGACGCTGGCGGCCCAGGACGTGGCGGACCGGCTGCGCGCCGATCCGGCGTCGTTCTTTCCCCTGGGGCAGGCGTCCCGGGGGTCGATCGCGATCGCCTTCGACGACTGCGAGGGGACCCTGAGCGGCACGAACGCGGTCGACCGCTGGATACGGGACTTCTGCGCGCTCGGCCTTCCACCGCCGGCCGCCGGGGACTTCGTCCGGGTGGACTGCGGGAGCTCGGTGCTCAATTTCTGCGGCAGCGGCAACTGCGCCATAAGCATTCGCTGGGACGACCGGCGCGGGGATCGCCGGTCGGAGGCGGACCCCCAGGGCACGGCGCCGGCTCAGCTGGAGTTTCGGTTCTGCACCCGTATCCCCACCGCCATCTGAGTCCCGCGAGCCATGCCCTCCCACGTCCTACTGATCAAGATCCGAGTCGCGGCGGTTCCTCGAGGGGCGCTCGCGGCCCTTTCGGGTCGAGCTCGGTGGGGCGCGGCGGGGCGTCGCCGCCGCGGGCGCGCACTGGCCATGGTCGAGCTGCTGATCGCCATGGCGGTGGGGCTCTTCCTGGTTGGTGGGATTCTCCAGATGTTCGTCGCGAGCAAGGCCTCCTATCGCCTGGGTGAGGCCGAGGCGCGGGCTCAGGAGAACGGTCGCTTCGCGACTCAGATGATCGCCTCGGATCTCCGCGCGGCTCGTGGGACCGGATGCCGCAGCATGGTCCTGGACGTGGCCCAGCAGTCATTGAGCGTGGTGGCCTGCGACCTCCTGGACCCGCAGGGTGGCCAGCCGGGCTGCGCCGGCGCCCCCGCGATCGGCCCGGATCGGCCCCTTGGCTACGCGTCCTCGCAGGGGGGGGGCGACGGTTGGCTGGCCGGGCTTTCGGGGACCGACACCGACGGCACCTTCGGTGCCGAGTACGCGGTGGGCGAGCAGTGGTTGCGGGGGGACGTGATCGTCACCTGGGGCGCGGACGGGGAGGGTGTCTACGCGGCGTTGCCCCTACCGTCTCAGGAATCGGATCGGACCCGTCCGGTCGGGCTAGTCGATTCGGATAGGGACCTCACCGGCGGCAGGCTCGCCCTGATCACCGACTGCGAGGCGACCGATATCTTCACGATCACCAATCCGCGGACCTGCCCGGGGGACGACTTACCAAGCTCTCTGCAGCACGCGGTGACCTACGCCGGGGGCGGGAGTCCCGCTGGCTGCGACGCGGACCAGGCGGGAAACCAGGCCAACGCGAGCGGGGTCCTCTCCCGTGCCTACAACCGCATGGGCACCGACAGCTCTCCCGGGGCCACCGTCCGTGCACGGGTGTTCCCCTTCGAGTACAGCGTCTATTACCTCTGCTGTATCGACAACAGGGACGGGGCCGTCCAAGGGGGCGGCGACCGCACCAATTGCACGTCCGCGCCCGATCGCTACCGTCCGGGCCTGTGCCGCTGGAGCACCAGCACCTCCCCGCGTGCCCAGTCGCTGGTCGCTGACGTGGCCGATCTGCGGGTGATCTACGACGGCGACGCGGACCCGGTCAGCGGGACGCGCTTCCTCGATCTGGCCGGGGTGACCCCGGATGCGGCCTGGGTCTCCCAGCAGGGCTACTGGGACCGGGTGGACAGCGCGCGGATCCAGGTTCTCGCCACGGCGGCCGAGGAGGTCCGCACCGAGGCCGCCTCTCCCGCCCCGGAGGCGTCGGACCCGGGCGATCTCGGTTATGGGCTATCGGCCGACCGGCGCATCTACCAGTCCTTCGATGTCACCGTGTCCATCCGGGCGAGCTCCCCGTGGTTCGTTCAGCGATGACTGCGCCACGACTCCGGAGCCCGCCACGCCGGCCTGGCCACTTCCCCGGGTGCCCAGTACGCCGAGCCGCGATGCGGCGCGCCCCGGCGGGAGCCGTGCTGATCACGGGTCTCTTGATCCTCGCGGTGATGACGATTCTGGGGCTCGGGTTCATGCGCGGCACCATCCTGCAGGAGCGCATGACGGGCAACCTGAAGGAGCAGGCGGGGGCCTTCCAGGCCGCCGAGGCGGCCCTCCAGGCGGCGCTGACGGCCATCGAGCAGAGCGCCTCGCCCCCGGGGCTGGACGCCTGGGGTCCGGGAAGCCTGGTGGAGGCGTGCAAAGTCACCGATTCCGACGCGGCGTCCGCCTGCACGCACCTGGAGGCGGTTCTCTCCGACTGGCGCTCGAGCGCGGCGCCGACGCAGGGGGTCCCCCTGGCGAACCTCGGTGACTCGGCCTTCTCGGGGGTTTCGGCGGATCGTCAGCCCCGCGTCGTGGTGGAGGAGCGCTATGTCCCGCCCCTGGACTTCGAGTCCGCGGCCCGGGATCGCGGGATCCACTTCTACACCGTGAGCGCCCTGGGTATCGGCCAGACCGGCCAATCCAGGACGATCCTGCAGACGACCATCGCCAAGGTCTTCGGCTGGTAGGCCCTGGAGGGCCCTCTGGAGAACCCAATGAGTCAGTTGCGAGCCAAGACCAGGGCGGGCGGTTCAGCGGCTTCCCCAACGCGGGTAGGAGGCGGCTTTGTCTGGAGCCTTCTCGCCCTGCTGCTGGCCGGGTTGGCCCAGGCTGTGGATGAGATTCCGATCAGCCACGCCCCGCCCTATCTAATGAAGGGCGTGCCGCCGAACCTGGTGGTGACCCTGGACAACGCGGGCAGCATGCGCGCCGCGAACGCGTCGCTCGAGCTGGATCTGGGCGGGAACACGATGGCGCGCCGATTCGATGCCAGCGACACGGCAAGCATCTCGAACCCCCAGTACTACGATCCGGACCGGATCTATCTGCCGCCGCTGCGCTCGGACGGTACCAGCTATCCCCACGCGTCCTTCCCCGGCGCGCAGAGGGACTTCTTTCACGATGAGTTCTGCTCCAGCTGCCAGGATGCGGATCTGGTGGGGGCTCTAGCGGGAACCAGCTGTAGCGCGCTCTGCCCGAACATCGATCGCGCGTGCACCCTGGACCTGGCGGGCCACTATGCGCCGGTGTGGCAGGACGACGTGTCTCCCTGCGCGGTCGGCGGCGATTCCCTCTACCCAGGGGTCTATACGCTGGACCCCAGTCTGGCCAGCCTGGTGACCTCGACTGAAACCGACCCCTACAAGGTCCTGGCAGACAAGGCGAGACAGTTGGCCCTCGCATGCATGCACGACGCCTCCGCGCCTCCGGAGCGTTGTCCGGCATTCTACCATCGAGTCCGAGAGGGCGAGTTCTACCCTGACCCCAATGGGGGCCTTGCGACATGCACCGAGGCGGGATTCGATGCGTTCTGGGAGCAGGCGTCCGAGGCGGAGCGATCCGCCTGGGTCGATCTCTGCCTCGAGTGGGTGGAAGCGGGCTCCGATCAAGACATCAACGGGACCAGCAGTGAAATCCTTGCCAGCAGGCAAGCGCTCCTCGGAGGCTCGGGCGAGACCGACCAGGCGTTGGCGCAGCGCAACTTCGCCAACTGGTACGCCTACTATCGTAATCGCTGGTTCACGCTACAGACGGTCATGAGCCGCGCAATCGGGGACATCAATCCAGCGGTGCGCCTGACCTACCAGTCGCTCGATCAGGAATCACTCGATCTCAGTGGCCTATTTCGTCCTTTCGGCCCCTTCGATGACACACGTCGGGGCTGGTTCCATGACTGGCTCTTTTCCGAGGGCGCGGACGCGGCGAAGCCCCTTCTCACCTCGGCGGCGCGGGTGTTCGATTTCTGCCGCCAGGACCGTGCCTATTACGAGGATCCCCAGTCCGACGGGGGCGGTGACAATCCGATACGCGCCTGCCGCAATCAATTCCATCTGATCTTCTCCGACGGCGGGTGGAGCGACGGGTCCAGGCCGGCGAGCTGGCTGACCAACAACGACGGAACCTCCCAATCGCTCCCCGCCGGTGCGGACTCGTACGCGGAGCGTCTCGGCGTCACCGGCTACCCCACCGACGACTCGACCCGGATCTACCGGGACGACAACGCCGAAGGGCTGGCGGACATCGTCTTCCACGCCTGGGTCACGGACCTGAGGCCGGAGGACGATCTGGTTCAGACCGTCATCCGGGACCCCGTGGTGCCGAGGGGTGAGGAGCAGTCCTACGTCTTCTGGAACCCGGCCAACGATCCGGCGGACTGGCAGCACATCACCACCTTCACCGTGGGCCTCGGACTCCAGGGCGACGTGTCCTACCCGAGCGGCGACTATGGGCAGGGGCTGAATATCGAAAGGGATGGATTTCCAGGTCACTGGCGGGCGTTTTCAAGCGGTGGGAGCAAGCCGACACGTGCCGAGATGGTCGACGACCTCTGGCACGCGGGGATCAATGGGCGGGGTGGGCATAGCACGGCCCACGACCCGGATGCCCTGCTGGAGGATTTTCGGCGAATCCTCGCTGCTGTCTCCGGGGCGGTGCGGGGCGATGCCGCCGCGGCGTCCCCGGCCTTCAGCGGAGGCGGTGCCACGGCCTCGAGCCTCCTTCTGCAGGCCACCCTCGATACCTCGGATTGGACGGGAGATCTGCGGGCCTACCGCGTCTCGGGGGGACTGGACGCCGAGCCCTGTCCCGAGGCGAACAAGCCGCGCGGCGAGCTCTGCGAGGACCCGGCCATCGACTACCACTGGTCCCTCGCGGACCAGCTCGACGGCAACCCCGAGAAGGATGTCGCGCCGCGTCTCTGGACCACGCGACGCCTGTTCTCGGCGACCGCCTCCTATGCCAGCGATGGCACCAAGACCGATACCGCCATCGCCTTCGGCTCCGACTCGTGGAACGACCTCTCGGAGGAGGACCAGCGCGCGCTCCTGGGTCTGACTGACTCCTCCAGCGACCTTCCGGACGATGGTTCGCCCGAGGTGCAGGCGGCGAAAGCGGTCATGGAGTTCATCGCGGGCCAGGATGTCGATGAATTTCGCAAGCGCCCAAGCCTCGTCGGGGACATCATCAATGGCGCCCCGGTCATCGTCGGCCCACCGGATCGGTCCTTCAGGGATCAGGACTATCCGACCTTCGCCGAGGACAACCAGGACCGCCAGGGAATCGCTTACGTGGGGGCGAACGACGGTCTGCTGCGGGCCGTGGCGCTTGAGTCGGGTGCCGAGCTCTTCGCCTATGTGCCCAGGCCCCTGTTCGGGAAGCTGGCTGCGCTTACCGAGCCCGGCTACGGCAGCGATCCCCCGCATACCAACTACGTGGACGGACCCATTGCGGAGGGGGATGCCTACCTCGGCGCCTCCGGCTGGAATTCGGTGGTCGTGGGCGCCCTGGGGGCCGGTGCCCAGGGCGTTTACGCCATCCGCTCCCCGTCCCTCGTCGAGGTCTCCGGCGTCAATGCCGCCGACATCCACCTGTGGGACTTCACGGATCGGGATGACGCGGACATGGGCTATGTCTTCGGCAAGCCGGCCATCGTGCGGGTCCTGCTGTCCGGCGGGACCATCCGCTGGGTCGCGGTCTTCGGTAACGGCTACAACAGCTCGGAGGACGACGGTGTGCGGGCGCCGGGGTGCGACGATCCGAATCAGGACAGCGGGCCCACCGCCTGCGGGCGGGCGGTGCTCTACGTCGTCGATATCGAAACGGGCCGGCTGATCGCGAAGCTGGATACCGAGCGGGGCCGTGCCAATGACCCCCGCCACTCGGGGGAGGCCCGGGAGCCCAACGGGTTGGGTCAGCCGACGGTGGTCGGGCGGGTGCTCGTCGATTCGAGCGGCAATCCCATCGGCGGTGGGGACCCCATCGCCACCATCGCCTACGCGGGGGACCTGTTCGGCAATCTGTGGCGCTTCGATCTGACCGACCTCTCCAGCACGGACTCCCCGACCGTGATCTTCCAGGCCCGAGCCCAGAACGGCGTCGCCCAGCCCATCACCGCGCCGGTGGTTCTGGCCCCCCATCCCATCGGGGAGGGCACCATGGTCCTCTTCGGGACCGGCCGCTATCTGGGCCAGTCGGACGTCACCGACCTCTCGGTCCAGAGCTTCTACGGGATCTGGGACAAGGACGGCTCGCCATTGGTCTCTCCTGTCTTGCTTGAGCAGTCATTCCTGGAAACCGGCATCCAGGTCCCCGGGAGCGACTCCGGCACGGTCGCGAGCGAGGGACGCACCAGCACCCGTCTCCCGGTCGACTGGTCGGTCCACAGGGGGTGGCGTCTGGACCTGGTGGACGGCGAGTCGGCCCAAGGCGAGCGGGTGGTGAGCGCCCCGCAGCTGCGCGGGGAGCGGGTGGTCTTCGCGAGCCTCATCCCGGAGCCGGACCCCTGCAAGACGGGTGGCTCCAGCTGGCTCAACGCCGTCGCCTACACCAGCGGATCCGCCCTGGACGAGACCCCCTTCGACTTCGATCTCAGCGGCACCTTCGACAGCGCGGACCTTCTCATGACGGGCTCCGGGGCCCCGGTCGCGGGGACCAGCATGCGTCTGGCCGCCGGTACCATCTTCTCCAGCCAGGCCGCCCTGGTGCTGCCCGGCGGCGAGACCATGACACTCCTCTCCACCTCCGAGGGTGATCTGGTGCAGCTTCGGGAGTCCTCCGCCCTTCGCTGGCGTGTCTGGAGCCAGATTCAATGACCCCGGACGGCCCCGGCGTCCGTCGGGGCCACCTGACCGGACTCAGGGGCCCGCGATCCGTCCCAAGAGCCCCCTCAGCTGCTCGATCAAGGCGGCGCGACCCGGAGCGGCGGCCAGCCTGACCAGCGCGTTGACCGGCCGCAGCTGGCGGGTCGCGGCAATCAGCAGGGCAGCCTCCCCGGGGTCGATGCTACCCCGGC
>Ga0316585_10000021_pt1 | contig 23665 bp, 20 predicted proteins | sample S_170502SCrBrC_D_FD_204517 | JGI IMG/M metagenome (GOLD analysis project Ga0316585, IMG submission 204517) | Rhizosphere microbial communities from salt marsh grasses in Alabama, United States - S_170502SCrBrC | ecosystem: Host-associated > Plants > Roots > Rhizosphere | place: USA: Alabama...
AAAATGTAATCCGGTTTGTACTGTAACAAAGTATTAGCTGTGTGCCAACCGCTGGCAACAGCCACGGCCGTTGCACCTCCTGCCCGTGCACAAAGAATATCCGCCGGTGTATCACCAATAATCACCGTATGATCACCTGTAATAGGATTTTTCGACAAAGCATTCGCCCTCTGAAAAGCAATTGCGGGCAAATTATTGCGATCTAGATTTTCAGATCCAAAAGCAGCTACTACGAATTGATCGGGATCGATACCGGCGGCGGATAATTTCAAAGGGGCAGTTGTATACGCATTGCCTGTCAATAAACCTAGCAGAACATCGTCGCGATCGCGGAGCTCCACTAACAGCGGGCCAACGCCAGGACAGCGTGAAATTTCCCTTGTAGGATAAATCTCGCGCGCAAACTCGGCCATCATCGCGTAAAAAAAAGCCATCTTGTCGTCGATCTCTTCTTGGTTCAGGCCGGCCTGGAGAAGGACGTCGCTGGCAATACCCATATCCGTCTTGCCGCCCATTGGATAGGTATCCAAAGAGCCTTTTGTACCAAATACGTGTTCGAGGGCAGCCCCCATCGCCCGGCGCCCTGCCTGATCACCTCGAATCAGGGTACCGTCTATATCAAAGAGCAGCAGTCTCAATTTTCCAGGATCCCCACCATCTCGGCCCAAACGTCTAAAGAAACCTCAGGGAGGGGCGCAATTGGCGGCCCTGCTGGGATACCCCTTGCTTCTAAGATCGCTTTGATTGCGCCGATACGCTTGCCGGCGGGAATTGTCGCGAGCAGGCGATTTATTGTTCGCTGCCGGCGGCGCGCCTCTTCGATCTCCCCAGCATTGAAGGCGTCCATTAAAGCGACTAATGGTTCAGGCACGGCCGTAGCCAGCCCACTGATCATGCCCGCCGCTCCTAGAGCAAGGGACCCCAGAGCAATCGCCTCGTTCCCAGCTAGAAGAATTCGCCCATCAGGAACCACATCCAACAAGCGACGAATAGCCTGAGCATCCGGGTTGCTGCATTTCATGCCGGCAAGGGAAGGCAATTCCTCAAACATGCGGCCGGCCAATTTCGGCGAAACACTGTTTACGGCCAATTGCGGAATGTCATAGGCAAAGAGCGGTACCTGTGATGCCGATCTAGCGATCGCTTTAAAGTAAGCGGCCAACGCGTCCTCATGCATACCATAAAAAATCGGCGTTACCGCTGCCATGGCATCGGCACCTATCTCTGCGGCGTGGCGTGCCAGCTCTACGGCCGTATCTGTTGTGAGCGCGCCAGCGTGCACCAGCACAGGTACCCGACCTGCCACAGCCGAAACGGCCGCTTCATGCAGCTTTTTTCTTTGCTCAATATCTAGAAAGATACCTTCGCCGGTTGTACCGCCGACAAATAATCCCTTTACTCCTCGCGCTATCAAAAAATCAACGAGTTCGGGGATCACGTCTAAAGCAACTTGTCCGGTCTCGCGATTGATGGGAGTAGCCATAGCCGGGGAAATACCGCCGGTAAGCTTGTGATTAAGTACTTCAATTTGTTCAACTAGGTTCATAAGTCACCAAAACGATTTCTCGATACTACTGGGTGGTTAAAAACGAGGTTAATCCTCAGGTTCTATAGTAAACATCAGCGGGTACCCTTCAAGACTCGCCGCAAAGTGAGCTTTTCCTACCCGCTTATTTGCTTCCGGGCATGGTAAAGTTATCACGTGAGCTATTCCGCTTGTATGAGCAACATAGGTGATCCGTTCTGCCTCAATGAATTCCAGCTGGAATACACGCAGAAGAATCATAATCACAAACTCATAAGGCGTCACATCATCATTGTGAATAATGACCCGGCAGTTTGGCTCCAGGGCATCCTCCATTATCTTTTCAAGGACCCGCTCCGTTTCCGCTTCAGAAACCGGTTGTAAAATTTCGATCATTTTTTGAGTCCCTGAACCCTCATTGCACGCTGCATGGAACTGACCATCCGGCGGACGGTCGCAGCTACTCCTCTTCCTCTACCGGTTTCAAGGTTATGCGGCGAAAAGCTTCGGCATAATTAAACCCAACCTTCTTTCCGATCTCAGAGCTCCATTCCTTGAGTCGATCGGCTGGATCCCAATCTCCTAACTGGCTCTTATGCTGACGCAGCGCTTCGATCTTCAGGTCAATCGTATCGCTTATGTCGATATAGACATTGTTTTCCGATCCTCGATTCACGTAGACAAAATTAACCTTATGTCCGGCCAGGCCTTCATCGGCCAAATCCGGATAAAGCATGGCCATCTCCGAAGCCGGAAAAACTGCATCCAAGGCCAATTGGGCAGCGGCTCGATGATCCGGATGGTTAATATAAGTATCGCTGGGAAAATAGAGTGTTGGATCACCACAGACAACAGCGATGGGGCGATACTTGCGAATCAGGCGCACCAGTTCTTTACGAATTTCCAGGGTTGGCTGCAGCAAACCATCATCATACCCCAGGAAAACACAATTCGCGCCGACAACATCGGCAGCCGCCGTCTGCTCGCTGCGCCGTATTTGCGCCAGTTCCTCCCGTGACAGACCGTCCTGATGGCTGCCCACGTTGCCATCGGTTAACAGCACATAAGTCACCTCGCTGCCCGCCTTTATCCATTTTGCAGCCGTGCCGGCAACGCCAAATTCAATATCGTCTGGATGGGCATAAATAAACATTGCCCGGTCCGGGATGTACTTACTACTCATAAGATAAAATGCCTCCGCTTTCGGGATTTCAAACATTATAGTTAAAGAAGACCAATGGGTCACGCAAACCAGTCAAGAATGTGTTAAACTTAAATTTTGGAAGGGAATAAATGGGGAAATACTCTTCAATAGATACTAAAAATGAGGTTAATTAGATGAGTGAATGGTATCAGCTTTCAGCCAATGAAGTTCTTACTAAACTTGAAAGCGATCCTAAACATGGTTTGACATCAAGCGAAGCGGCAAGGCGACTTGAGCAGTTCGGTCCCAACGAACTGGTTGAAAAAGGAGCAAAAAGTCCCTGGCTCATTCTGTGGGATCAGATGAAAGAGCCCATGGTGATTGTTTTGATCATAGCCGCCGTCGTATCACTCCTGCTGCATGAAGTTGAAGATGCGATCATCATTTTGGCTATTGTTTTGCTCAATGCAGTGATTGGATTCTCGCAAGAATATCGGGCAGAACAGGCAATCGCCGCGCTTAAACAGCTATCCGTGCCAATCGTGAAAGTAAAGCGTGACGGTAAAACGAATGAGATTTCTGCATTAAATCTGGTTCCCGGCGATATTATTAGCCTGGAAACAGGGGGCCTTGTGCCGGCTGACGGCCGTCTTATTGAGGAAGCTAATCTAAAAATCGAAGAAGCTGCTCTCACCGGAGAATCTGAACCGGTGGAAAAAATGACGGTTGCAATTCCCAAAGAGGACCTGGCAATCGGCGACCGCCATAACATGGTCTATATGGGAACTGTGGCTACCTATGGCCGAGGAACGGCCGTGATTACCGATACGGGAATGAATACGGAATTGGGCAATATTGCCGATCTCATTCAGGGCGTAGAGGAAGATCAAACACCATTGCAAAAACGTCTGGCTCATTTGGGCAAAGTCCTGGCCGTTGGCGCGCTGATAATAATTGCCCTGGTCGTCTTCCTGGGCTTACTGCGCGGCGAACCCCTGGAACAACTTTTCCTGGTAGGAATCAGTATGGCCGTCGCCGCTGTTCCTGAAGGTTTGCCGGCTGTCGTTTCGATAACCCTGGCATTGGGTGCGCAGCGTATGCTTAAACGTAATGCCCTAATCAGGCGTCTGCCCGCGGTAGAGACATTAGGCTCGGTCACTGTTATCTGCTCCGACAAAACCGGCACCCTAACCCAAAATCGCATGACCGTCACCGTGCTGGATGTGGTCGGCCATTCCCTGGAAATCGAGACTTTACTTGACAGCAAGGGTTTTGTCCTTGATGCTGAACTAGACCGTACAAACCCGCCACTCGAGCGAACATTGAGCCTGCTCTTAAAAGCAGGTGCTTTATGCAATGACGCCTATCTGGAAACCGATGAAGATGGCACCGAGCATTTTATTGGCGATCCCACCGAAGGCGCGTTGGTAAAAGCCGCCTCCGAACTCGGATACAACAAAGCGGATTTAGAGGACCAGCTCCCGCGCGTCGCTGAAGTCCCCTTTACCTCGGAACGCAAGCGCATGACTACCATCCATGAAGCTGCGGTTGATCGCCCTTTGCTGGAGGAAGGCTGGCGCGAAGTTCCCTATATCGTCTTCACAAAAGGCGCCGTGGATAGTCTTCTCGATGTCTGCACCCAAATTTGGACAGGCGAGGAACTTCTGCCCATCGACGAAGATATGGAACAGCGCATTAATGAGGCAAATAAAAGACATGCCCAACAAGGCCAACGTGTCCTAGGCGTCGCTTTCAAAGCCCTTGATGAATTACCGCAAGAAATTAATGAGGAGACTATTGAGCACGATATGATCTTCATTGGTCTGCAAAGCATGATTGATCCGCCGCGTCCGGAAGTCAGAGAAGCGGTAGTCACAGCCCGAGAAGCAGGAATCCACCCGATCATGATCACTGGAGATCACCCCCTGACAGCGCAGAGCATCGCCACAGATCTCACGATAGCCAGTAATGGGAATGTATTGACCGGCCGCGAACTTGCACAAATGACTCAGGAGGATCTGGATAAAGCCGTGGAGGATATCTCGGTTTATGCGCGTGTATCGCCGGAGCACAAATTAAATATCGTCGACTCCCTGCAAAACAATGGAGAGGTAACCGCCATGACCGGTGATGGCGTAAATGATGCACCGGCTCTGAAGAAAGCTGATATCGGTGTAGCCATGGGCATCACGGGCACCGATGTCTCTAAAGAGGCGGCCGACATGGTGCTGCTGGACGACAATTTCGCGACCATCGTTGCCGCGATTGAAGAAGGGCGCACCATCTTCGATAATATTCGCAAATTTATCAAATACACACTATCCAGCAACATAGGTGAACTGTTCACCATGCTCGTTGCGCCTTTCCTTGGCATGCCGCTCCCCCTAATCGCGGTGCAAATTTTGTGGATCAACCTGGTAACCGATGGACTGCCGGGCCTCGCTCTGGCTATAGAGGATTCCGAACCGGGGATCATGAAACGCCCTCCTTGGAAACCCAGTGAGAGCATTTTCAGCCGTGGAATGGGCTGGAGAATTATTTGGATTGGTATTTTGATGGGCTTGGTTTCGGCCGGCGTTGGTTACGTCTATTATCAAAGAGATCCCAATGGCGTTTGGCAAACAATGGTCTTTACAACGCTCGTGCTGGCGCAAATGGGCAATGCGATGGCCATCCGCTCAAATACGGAATCGGTATTTACAATTGGCCTATTTTCTAATCGCATGATGATCCTCGCGATTAGCATCACGTTTATCCTGCAGTTAGCGCTGATCTACGTTCCCTTCTTGCAGAGATTTTTCAGCACAGAACCACTCGCGCCGTTTGATCTAGCCGTTGCCCTAATAGCCAGTCTTGTTGTATTTATTGCCGTGGAAATTGAGAAGTGGATCCGGCGCGTTATTAAACGCCGGCAGACAATTGACACAACCGCTTAAAATTGTCGTTAAGTGAAGATAGATATAGTTAGGCCTAGGCCGTCTCCAAAAGGATCGGCCGAAAAAGGGCTCTGTCGAATTTGTCTAACTGCTCCGGCCCAAGTCCCATCAAGGTTTCATGAACGACGAAGATATCTTCCCGCAGCCGGGCGATATTAATGCCGCGACAGCGGTCGGGCAATGGGGCTAACCATTGGCGAACGCGCAGCAGCATCTTGACCGCGCCGCGATAATTTTTTCTTTCGATCTGGTAGTACGCAATGGCAACCTGCACAACAGCCCGGTAAAGATCGCGCGCCGCGCTTTCATCTTGGCGCCACGCTTCTTCCAGGTCATCATGGCAGGCATAATATTCCCCGCGGTTAAATTTTTCAATACCTTGGCGGGCCAAAGTTGCGATAGGCTCATTACAAGCTGCGCTGATAGCCTTATAAGGTGGAATGCGCGTATATTTCTGCAGCAGGTCGGGCAAATCGGCCGTGAAACGCGATCGCGCGAGAACAACATCGGCACCAACTCCCCTCGCCTCCTCCATAAGTTCAACGTTTGTATGAGGGCCAAAGGCCATAATGGGAATGCGGCGTGTCGCCGCGGATGATTTCAAGGTCGCGATCCAACGCTTCCAGGGCACGGCCGTGTTAGCCAGATCAAAAATTAAGAGTGCCGGCTGCCAGGCAGTAACCAGTTCAAAAAGCCGGCCGCTGCTTCCCTCGAGCGGTTCGCCTGGTTTATTTGTCCCCCCAATATCCTCCTCTCCGATGTCAGCAGCCTGGCCTATCCAATTAATGCGATAACCCAACCCGCGAATGACATTCTGTATCTTGGAGGTAAACATCAGGTCGGCGACAAAAGCAACGATGAGTGGTGAATCAATATCTGTGTTCATTATTCTATTGTAGCAAATACGCGATGGATTCCTTGTGACTAGATTGGTCCAATTTCAATCGCTAAATGATTACGAATAAAGATTTTTAAAAATTGGACCAATCTCAATTGAAGAAATGACAAGATGACGACTTGAGTTATTTACTCCTATTTCGGCCGCAGCCAAAATACGCCATATGCAGGAATTTGAATCGCGAGCCGGTTTTTTGAGGAACGAAATTCTCGGTCGGCAAGAAGGTCGATAAACTTCAAGTCCGAACCCTGGCTATACCCCAGGTCAACAACGATGTCAATCGTTTCATTAGCCACGTTTTGCAAACACAATACCTGTTGATCTCCGGAATGAGAACGGCGCCATAAGGCGAATATTGATGGGTGAACATCAATAATTTCTTGTTCACCGGTAGGATGGAAAGCGGGTTCAGCCATCCTCTGTCGAAGCATGTGAGCATAAGGATAAAAGACCTGAGAACGTAAGGAAGCCGGATCGTTCAACTCATCGAGAAGCTGATCACGCTGCAGCTTTTGGCGATTAATCCGGCGTTTTTGCCCGCTCATTTCAACGCCTTCATACCAACTGCCTGAACCAAATAAGCTATGGAAATAGATACCGGGCACGCCGCGCAGCGCGAGCATAATGGCCTGAGCAGCGAGGAATCGCCTGGCAACCAGTTCCGCCGGTTCCTCAACTCCCGGCTCTCGCAGGGCATCGATATAGCCAAGATTGAGCTCGTAAGGACTTTCGCTGCCATCAGGATTACTACGGTAGGATACAAAGCCCCCTAATGCTTCCACCCTTCTGGCGATATCCTGAACATCTTCATCGGAAATCAATCCGCGCGCAGGGGTTAAGCCAATGCCATCATGGGATGCTAGAAAATTAAAGAAGCTCACTTCATAAGAAGAAAGGGTCAGTCCAGATGCCCACTGGCTTAAGATCTGAGCGTTACCATGGTGAAAAGCATGTAAGGTCAGCGGCGGTAAAGAAAAATTGTAAACCATTTGCGCCTCATTATGACCATTTCCGAAATAGGAAATGTTCTCCTCATGCGGCACATTCGTCTCCGTGATGATCAAAACTTGTGGAGCAACGATGTCAAGGACCGAACGCATCAGTTGAATGATTTCGTGCGTTTGAGGAAGGTGAATGCAGTTTGTGTCATTTTCCTTCCAGATATAGGCAATTGCATCTAGACGGATAAATTTAGCCCCTTTTTCAACATAGAAAAGTAAGGTATCGATCACTTCCAACAGCACATCCGGGTTAGCGAAGTTCAGATCAATTTGGTCGGAACTAAATGTCGTCCAAACCTGCTTTGGGCCATCGGTCGTCTCTACTTCAGTCAAAAGAGGCAGTGATCGCGGTCGAAACACCCGGCTCAGCAGCGCCCCTTCAGGAACAACGATAAAGTAATCCTTGTAAGGTTCCTGCCAAGCCCTGAACTCATCAAACCAGATGCTCTGTGATGATACATGGTTGACAACTGCATCAAACATCAAAGAAAAAAAGTTCTCGATGGATTGAATATCTGACCAATCACCCAGGGCTGGATCAACCTGGCGGTAATCGATGATCGAAAAGCCATCGTCGGATGAATATGGGAAAAAAGGCAAGATATGGATGGTATTGATACAGTCCTGTATCGTCCTGGACAAGAAATTATTGAGCGTCAGCAACGGCCGTTCACCAGACGCACGCACCATATCGCCATAGGTAATCAGAATAGCATCTTCTTCACTGAACCGCGAAGATACCATTCCTGGATGCGAACCGAGAGACATCTGGTAAGTGTTGATAATTTTAACCAGGCACGGGTAAACATCTCGTGCCCGTTCAGCGCCATATAAGAACTGCAGGTGGTCTAAGATTTGGTCTTGCATACTGCTCGATCCATTTCAATTCCCTCTTTACTTCAGGGAATCACTAAGTTCTTGCAAAATTACATATTTCAAACAAGTTCAGTTAACTGGCGCTGCAATGAAGTCATCGAATAATGTTCGCGCGCAATTTCAAAATTATGCATCACCATTGCCCGTCGCGTTTTTCCATCAGTCAATAATCGAACGGCCGCATCGGCAGCTTTCTCGATCAATTTCGGTTTTACCTGGACAAGCCCCCGTAAATCAGTAGCCGCAACCTTGCCACCCAATGAAACAGCTCTCAGACCTTTATCTTTAATATCCGCTCGATATACTGGGTATTCAAAGATGAGGAATGGGACTTTAGCGCGTATAGCCTCTAGCAATTGGTTACCCCAACCCTCCCATAAGCTGGGATAGGTGATGAAATCAGCGAAAACATAGGGATCCCAAAATGAATAAATCTTCGAGAGATCATCTTCAAAGCGATCTCTGCCAACCAGGCTTTCAATGAAGAGCGCATCAATACCCGCTTCTTCAATCTTCTGCTTCAGCGCAGTGACATAGGTACCGCCAGGGTCGTCGTGGGCATAGCCGGCAAGCACCAGGACAATGCGGTCATCCTTGGTAAACGAACGGCCGTCATAGAGTCGTTTCTCTTCTAGCAAAGCACGCCTCTGCGGATCGTTCAGGGCTTTGACAAAATCGACAGCCAGTTCCACGCCCTTACGCCGCACCAATCGTGTCGCCTGCAAGACAATAATGTCGTTTTCCCCTATTCCTATCTGGCTGCGGAAATCCTTATTGAATACATCTTTTTGCCAATCCGCGCCTTCGAAATCAAAAACATTGGGAACAATCACCGCCTCTATCCCTTTACGCTCTTTGAGGCTTGTCTGTGCCAGGCTGTTAATCACAGCGTGCCGAATACAGGGATTCCGCGGTGGCAAATACTTATCTGCCAATTCAACGGCCGTGCTGCACGTTAACGCCACGCCATTGATGCGTTCCCAATAGAAATCATGGTGCTGCGCCAGGACAGGCAAGTTGAACTTTTCAACCATGCGGGCTAAGGCCAGGGCTGCGGCCGGATTCATCGCCACGGACCAGATATTGTGCGGGATCAGAATGTCTATTTGCTTTTCCGTAATAAAGTTGCTGAGCTTTTTTTCGATCTGGCGGGCAACCTTATTCAGTTCAGCTTTATAGGCTTCTTCACTCCCCTGGAGAGCAATGAAAGTATTGGCGTATAAGCGTTTCGCTTCAGGCGTTTGGTGGAACATCTGCTTGATAAGCGTTCCCCTGGTAGATCCCAAATTCCCGGCGCAGAGATAAACTTCATAGCCAAGGTTCTTCAACGCGATTTGCCACTTCTCTATTTCCAGAGAAACACCATCGGTATCTCCGACCTTATAATGAAGAATCGCTATTCGTTTCATGATGACGATCCAGTTGCAGGCAAATGATTATTAGCCCTTGACGCCACCTGCCGCCAACCCTTCGGCCAGGTAACGTTCCATGGCCAGGAAGAGAATCATGACCGGGATGGTCATAATTGTTGATGCGGCCATCACCACGTGCGGCCGGGGACTGGGATCGTTAAAAATGGTGTTGATCGCAATCGGCATGGTAAACATGGTCCGATCATTTAGGAAAATGAAGGCATAGAGAAATTCATTCCAGGCAATCATGAACGTATAGATACCCACCGAGATAAGGGCGGGTACGGCTAAGGGCAAGGTAATGCGCCAGATGACGCCCAGTCTGCTGCAGCCGTCAATGAGACCGGCCTGCTCAATCTCTGAAGGAATTGTGCGGAAATAATTGACCAGCATATAGAGCGCTACCGGCAATGTCTGGGCGAGATAGGTAAAGATCAAGACGCCATGATTATCCTGCACTTCAAAACCCATTACTGTACCGATCCGCGCTAACATGGCAAATAGGGGGATGATGATTAATACCCCTGGAAATAGATAGATCAGTAGAATACCATTCAACATGACATTCTTACCTCGAAAAGTGAGGCGGGCAATGGCATAGGCGCCTAAGGTCGACAAGATAACGGCAATGAGCGAAGTAGGAATAGCCAAGATGATGCTGTTGCGAATCGCACGGCCAAAATTCTGATAATTGGGATCAGTGGGATCGAAAAGTTCGCGGTAAGCATCCAGGCGTAGTTCAGAAGGAATGTACGTTGGCGTACGTCCCCCAATCTCAGCCTGGGATTTAAAGGAGGAACTGACCATCCAGTAGAATGGGAACAAGATCATGGCGAGAAACATGATCAGCGCGAGTAGAAATAAAAAGCGTTTCCAATTCAACCAGCCCGACAGCCGGTCCATGATACTTTTGCCTTCATGATATGAACTGCTGCTCATGGTCACTCCTCCGTATCCCGCATGACAACGCGCACATAGAAAACAAGAAACACGACAAGCATCAACAACAATATCATGCCTGTCGCCGCGCCTTTGCCAAAATCACCAAGACGAAAACTAAATTCAACCGTTAGAATAGGCAGTACCTTCGTACCAAAACCACCACCGGTAAGTAAGAAAATGTCATCAAACTTGTTGAAGGTCCACATTAAGCGCAGCAAGAAAATAGCGCCGAGCACATAACGGAGTTCCGGGAGGGTTACATTGCGAAACTTCTGCCAAGTATTGGCGCCATCTACTTCAGCCGCCTCATAGAGCGTATCATCAATAGCCTGCAGGCGCGCTAGAATCATGAGCATGGCGAAGGGAAAATAACGCCAGCCCGTGAAGAGAATAACCAGAACCAATGCCAGACCACGTTGAGCCAGATAGGCGATCGGCAGATCGATAACTCCCAGGTTCATCAAAACATTATTGAGCACACCGGACGGCCGTGGATCCAGAATCCAGCGCCATACAAAGGCAACACCAACGATTGGTGCGATATAAGGGAAAAGGAAGGTCGCTCGGGTGGCGCCTCGTCCCTTGAACGGATGGTTTAGAACCAATGCTGCCAGAAGTCCGAGAATCAGGGTCCAGATTGTTGAAATAAATGAATAGACCACGGATGTGATTGCCGCGCCCCAACTCCATTTCGTTAACAGCATCCAGATCTTCTCGAAGAAATTCGCTTCATCGAATCCGGTGGGTAAAGGACCTGGTTTAAAGGCAAAGTCGTTAACTACCGAGCGAAAGTTACCAAGACCCACATATGGCGTGTTGAACACATCATTCAAATCTCCCAGACCAACTTTGTGGAAACTGATCCAGATACTGTAAATTGCCGGGAATATAATCAGGCCGAAAACAATAACGGCCGTAGGCAGAATTAATGCCCAGGCTAACCGCGCTTCACGTGAACTCTGAGAATTCCAACGCTTTGACCAGCTTGATTTGCTGGTTTCAGATTGAGACGAGGCAGTCGTTGAAGTCATGATAGCCCCTCCAAGTGTGAAAAGGGCAGCGCCTTTAGCGCTGCCCTATCTATCAAAAAATACAGTTTATCCGCCTTCAGCTTCAGCCTGCCGTTCTGCCAACATATTTTCAACTTCTGTCTGCAGGAATTCGGCGGCCGTTTCCGGCGTCATTGTCCCTTCCAGGGCGATGTTGCTGATAACCGTGGGGATTAGCAAACGACCTTCAATATCACCGACGACCGCGCGCTCTGCGGCGTCATAGTCAGTACGGAAGAGCCAGCGTTGCATCGTTTCATAGCCATTGGCAATCTGATCCAGGGTTGATTGATCATAATTAGCGAAGTAATCACTGCTGGTTGACCAACCCTCAACAGCGCTTTCCAGAACCGGCACCTTACCAAACGGTGCCAGGGCGAGGATATCCTGATAGCCTTCGGTTAAGAAGTACTGCACTACGTCCTGTGCTTCAGGATCAGCCCCTTGCATAATACCCAGTGTAACTAACTGGCCATAAGATGCGGAGCCATTGGGACCGACCATTTCCGGAGCGAAACCAGTCTTCGCCGGCAGGTCTTCAATTTGAATCTCAACATTGCCGCCCCCTTCTAGACCCGAACCATCGACGAGGTCGTCCATGATATAGGTACTGTAGAAGAGCATGCCTGACTGATCAAGCTGGTAAGCTTCACGAGCCCCACGCCAATACTGCGGGCCGGGCAAAGCGCAGCGCTGCAGACCGGTATAGAAATCGAGCGCCGCAATCATTTCCGGCGTATTCATCGTCACATTGCCATCTTCGTCAAATGGCCAGGCATTGTTGGAAATAGCCACCTGCTCGAAAATTTGGTGTCCGTAGTTTTGTCCTGGATCGGTACCCAGGCCAATCGCATAGAGCAAGTTTTCGGTGCCCGGCAGCGTGTCACAAGCAGCATTAATATCATCCCAACTAAGTGGCGGATTCAAACCAGCTTCGTCGAAGAGATCGCTGCGGTACCAGATAGCCTGGATCCAACCGTCATAGGGGACGGCCGCATATTTGCCCGTGCTCGGATCGGTGACCATAACCAGCGGACCATTACGGAAATCATCTTCACCAATAGCCGAGATAACGGCTGACGCGGCATCCTCATCAAGGACGCCATCTGCGGCGAAGGTGGAGACGCGTTCAACACCCATGCGCACGATATCTGGGAGTCTATTGGCAGCCTGGGCTGTGGCCAGACGCTGCGTAATACCGGCCTCTTCGATAGGAACGATACGAACCTCAACCTCGGGATGTGCTTCCATATAACTCGCGGCAACAGCTTCGTACGCATCGACCCGTTCTGCCTCGTTATCAGTCGTCCAGAACTCGACAAGCGTGCGATCCGTCGGTTCGGCGGCTACTTCCACGACACGCGTAACTTCTTCAGTCACTGTCTCGGTTACCGTTTCCGTTTCGGTCACCATCCGGGTCACTTCCACGGGCACTTCTTCTGTGACCGTTTCCGTCTCCGTGACCACACGTGTTACTTCAACGGTTTGTGGTTGGCAGGCTGCTAAAACCAGCACAACACTCATAATCAATAATGTTAAAACGAGATATTTCTTCATCTTCTCAAAACCTCCAATGTTCTTGAGTTGATAAAACAACAAAACCACTAATGAGCTTTAGTAAATCTTTTTGATTAATTGTTATATCGATAGCGTACCTCCTTTACTTTGAAACCTATCCGGTCTAATTAATCATTGAACCACTAGACGCGCGTACAACTAATGTCGGCGTCAAAAGAACATGTGAGTTGGCTGGGATCCCTCCGTTCAGGATCTCGATCAGCATGGTGCAGGCGCGACGGCCGATCTCATAAATGGGCTGGTGGAGTGTTGTAAGTGGCGGGCTGACATAGGCAGCGAGTGGAATATCATCAAAACCGCCAATAGCGATATCTTTCCCTGCTTGCAAGCCTGCTTGCTGAATCCGATTCATAGCGCCAATGGCCATTAGATCGTTGCTGCAAACGATCGCTGTCGGCCTGGGATCGAGTGTCAACAGTGGTTCTACGGCTTGCGCCCCACCCTGTTGAGTCATATCGCCATGCACAATCCAGTCCGGATCAATTTCCAGCCCGTTGCTTTTCATGGTTTCTGAATACCCGTGCAGCCTATAACGGCCGAACATCAAACCTTGGGGCGGGGCAATAAAAGCGATGCGCCGGTGCCCCAGGTCGATGATATGTTGAACTAGGGCTTCCATACCGGCTGCGCCATCTTCATCGACGTAAGGATACTCTATGCTGCAGTTCGTTCGGCCGAAAGCCACAAAAGGAAATCCATTATCACAAAGCAGCTTGATCCGTTCGTCGTCTTCCCGCGTGCGTACAACAATCACGCCGTCAACCCACCCCCCTCTTACCACGCGGCTGTAGGCATTTAATTCGCCATCACTATTTGGCGCATGCGTCGATACAAGAAGGTCATAATCTTGTTCGGCCGCCCCAGTTCCAATACCGGCAATAAATTCGCTGAAAAATGGATCAGAAAAACGGGGGCCAAAAGTAGGCATAATAAAACCAAGGGTGTCGGTTCGACGTTTTTGCAGGCGGCGAGCGGTGAGATTTGGATAGTAGCCAAGCTCCGATGCGACCTTCTGAATACGCAGTCGTGTCTCTTCAGCCACATCGCTATATCCAGCCAGCCCACGTGATACGGTGGTTATTGAGACCCCGACCTGATCAGCGATATCTTTGAGTGTGACAGCCACTTTCGAATTTGCCTCGCTCGTGCCTTGTTAAAAAAACCGTCTCTGAGAAGATGAAGTCATCCAAAACGTTTTGGATCTTCAATAATAGCTTAATCCAAAACGTTTTGGATGTCAATGGTTAGGGAGGTTGACTTTTCCCACCGCTGTTCTATAATCAGCGGTGGCTGGTTCAATCTAAAGAAACGGTTGCTTATTAATATTCCTAATTCTTTGCCAAAGATTGGCAAAAAAATTCTCTTTTTGGTCTCGAAACCTGCATCACATGTCAGCCAGAAAACTGAACAAGGCAAATTTAATGCCATGGCACCGGGGGATGCTATAACGGTGCCCGATTCTATTTCAGTTCCTCTTGACCAACCTCCCCCTACTACCTCTAATATTCCCTTCTATTGGGAAGGCTTCAGGCTTTCTCTTCATTTCGGCTTGCGAAAAACTTTTGTGCCTGAACAGCATCTGTTAACTTATTTCATGCAAGGGCAGTTCTTTACGATTTCCCGATGATAGATTTACTCATCATTGTAGCGGCCGTCACGGTCATGATATTCTTCAACGCCCTTTATGTGGCGGCTGAATTTGCCACGGTCTCGGCTAGGCGAACCAAGGTTAGTCAAATGGCCGGAGCCGGCGACAGAATGGCTAAAATTTTATTATCCTACATGGAAAACAGCCAATCACTGGATCGCTATGTGGCGGCTTGCCAAATCGGGATCACAATCTCCTCACTGGTATTGGGTGCCTATGGACAAAACGCCATTGCCCATAAGCTGGCAGTTCCGATTGCCTCACTCTTGGACGACTTTCCCTCTTTTGCCATCATGCTGGAAGGTAACAGCGATACAGCAACCATCGTCCTAGCCAATACAATAGCCGTAACGGCCGTGCTCATCGCCATTACGACCCTGCAGGTAATATTCGGCGAGTTATTCCCCAAATCGGTGGCCATTCAGTACCCGGAACAAATCGCCAAAAGCGTTGTTTGGCCCATGCGTATCTCCCTAAAATTATTCGCTCCGTTGATCTGGCTCTTCAACGGCAGCGCCGCCCTTCTTCTTCGTCTGATGGGCCATTCCCTTGCCGAAGGACATACGCATTCCCACTCTCCGGAGGAAATTGAACTCCTGGTATCTGATAGTTATGAAGGGGGTCTTCTGGACGACATTGAACGGCAGCTGCTGCGCAACACATTTCGGCTGCGCGATTTAACTGCTCGACAGGTAATGCTTCACCGCACCAAAGTCGCTGCCGCGCCTGAGAACAGCAGCGTTCTGGAAGTCTTGAACTTAGCTATCGATGCCGGCTTTTCGCGCATTCCCATCTACAGCGAATCGATGGATGACATTATCGGTTTCGTACACGTCAAAGATCTTTATAAGCTCCATGTTCAGGGGGAAACAGACTTGCACAGCGCTATTCGTGAGGCCGTCTATGTCCCCGAGTCTATGCCGGTGAGTGATGTATGGGAACTATTGAATGCCCGCCGCAAATACCTGGCGATCGTGTTTGATGAGTTTGGCGGCACGGCAGGCTTAATTACTTTTGAAGATTTAATCGAGGAAATATTCGGTGAGCTGCAAGACGAATTCGATGACGAGATGGCTCTGGCAGCAATAGACAAAGAAGGACGTATCTATTTGCGCGGTGATTTGCTGGTCAGCGATGTCAATGAATATCTAGAGCTGGAACTGCCGGTGGAAGCAGATACCTTAAGCGGCCTGGTTTACAGTGAACTGGGACGTCCGCCGGAAGTAGGAGAAGAAATCGTCATTGGTGATACCAAAATTCGCGTGGAGGCGATGGAAGACCTCGGTGTACTTGAGGTCTCTCTAGAGCTGTCCCCAGGGGAATCTGTTGCCCCTTATTCTGAGTGGGATGTTGTTGACCATGAGTAAAACTCTGCTCCTCTCACTCGCTGTTCCCGCCTCGAGCTTTTTATTCCTGGTCTATACCGCTGCTGAAGAAGAGCTTCCGTCGATAACTACGCTGATCATTCCCATCATCGTTATCGGCGTACTCATTCTTCTAAACGCATTATATGTCGCTTCTGAGTTTGCCCTCATCGGAGTGAGACCGACCCAACTCGAACAAATGACAAACGAGGGTAATAAAAAAGCCGGTAAAGTCCTGGAAATTGTTGATACCCAGGCTAAGCGAGACCAATATATCGCCACCGCGCAGCTTGGCGTCACGATGGCGTCGTTGGGTCTAGCCATGTATGGTGAGCCACGGATTTCACATTTCATTGAACCGTATATGGCAGCCTGGTTTGGATTGAGTGAAACGGCCGTTAGAACAATCGGCTACCTGATCACCCTGGGGTTACTGACTTACTTACACGTGGTGATCGGTGAGATGGTTCCCAAAACATTATCTCTCTTGGACGCTTCTACGATGGCTTTGCGTGTTTACCGGCCGATGCAGTTCACGGAAAAGATCCTGACCATTCCGGTTAAAATTCTCAATTCAATCGGAAATGGACTTCTCAAGCTGTTCCGCATTCCCCCGGCACACGGTCAATCGAGCTTAATGGCCCCTGAAGAAATCGAACTGCTCGTTTCTGAAAGCACTGAAGGAGGCTTATTTTTAGAGGAAGAAGAAGAGATCATCCGCAACATCTTTGACTTCAGCGAACGCACGGTTGGGCAAGTTATGACGCCGAGGACGAAAGTGCAGGCAGTACCGATCAATATGCCAAAAGACGACTTGATCAAGTTCGTTACCGAAAGCGTCCACAGCCGCTTCCCGGTCTATGAGGGCGATCTCGATCACATCCTGGGCATTTTGCATTTAAAGGATTTAATCCGCCAGACGATAAAACCTGAAGCCAAGCTCGATTTGCGCCTGATTTTGCGCCCCACCCCCCTGGTGCCCGAGGATCAACAAATCGAGAAATTGCTGGGGGCTATGAAACGAGCTAAGATGCACATGGCCACTGTTGTCGACGAATTCGGCGGGATGGCCGGCGTCGTTACTCTTGAGGACCTTATCGAGGAAGTCGTCGGTGAAGTTCGCGATGAGTTCGATCAGGAACCTGAGCCTTACATTGAACTCAGTCCAGGCGTGATTGAAGTTTCCGGCGACTATCTCGTCGATGATCTTGCTGAAGAAGTCTATTTAGGCGATGAATCAACATTACCGGACGTGGAAACAGTGGGCGGGCTGGTAGTAGCCGAACTCGGCCGTCCACCACTGGTCAATGATGAAGTCGTCTATAACGATTCCGTGCACATCACTGTGCTGGATGTCGACCGCAGAGCCGTGTCGCGTGTGCGCGTTGAATTTCCCGATCCCGATTTAGAAGAGAACGGGGAAAACAAAGATCAAGACAAGTCGTAAATATCGCTAAATTTAGCGGTCACGTAGCGAATGAAGGGCTCATGGCTGAGCGGCTTGCCGGTGACGCGCTGCACAAGCTCGCGCGGCGTGAACTTTCGGCCGTGCTGGTGAATATTCTCCCCTAACCAGGCCATGAGAGCATCCGTTTTTCCTTGCGCCAGCTCATCAGCAATCTGCGGTTGTTGGGCGACGGCCGTTTCATAGAACTGCGCCGAGTAAAGATTTCCAAGCGCATAGGTCGGGAAATAGCCGAAACCTGGCCGGGTCCAGTGCACATCCTGCAAACAACCTTCCGTATCCGTCGGCGGCACGATTCCCAGCAGTTCATCCATCTTATCATTCCAGGCTACCGGCAAATCAGTAACTGCCAGGTCACCCATCATCAAGGCCTGTTCCAACTCAAAACGTAAAATTATGTGGAAATTATAGGTCAATTCGTCTGCTTCCACGCGGATGTAGGAAGGCTGAACTTTATTCACTGCACGGTAAAAATCTTCTGCTGAATAATCAGAAAGCTGTTCCGGAAATGTGCTTTGTAGGGGCAAATAATAAGCCTGCCAGAAACCACGGCTGCGCCCGACTATATTCTCCATCATGCGCGATTGGGATTCATGAATACCCAAAGAAGTTCCTCTGGCCAGGGGGGTTCGCGCCAGATCGGGATGGGTACCCTGTTCATAAATGGCATGCCCCGATTCATGAAGGGTACCAAAGAGGAAAGGATTTAGAAAATCAGGGTACCAGCGCGTCGTGATTCGCGCATCATCGCGGCTGAAACTCGTGGCGAAAGGGTGCACTACCGTACCAATGTGACCGCGAGAAAGATCGTAGCCAACCTTGGGCGCAATAAAGCGTGCAAACTGCTTTTGTTTCTCGATCTCAAAGGGCTGGTGCAGGAAACTGTCATCTACCGGGCTGCCCCTTTCTACGATAGCTTCGCGTAAGGGAACCAATTCCTGCTTGACGGCGGCGAAAGTTTCGCGGACTTCGGCCGTTTTCATATCAAACTCGTATTTATCGAGCAGGGTGTCATACAGTTCGTCTTCGTAACCATAGTATTCGGCCATCTCCTGGCCCAACTCGACAACCTGCTCTAACCACGGTTGAAATGTCCCAAAATCGTCTTCCGTCCGAGCCTGGACCCAGGCATCATGCGCGTGGCCACTTATCTCACTTACGCGGGTAACATACTCAGACGGCAGCTTTCGGGCATTCTCGTATTGGCGTCGTAAAAGCCTGATTAAGCTGGCTTCGTTACTGTCATAAGGAGTGTCTTCCACTCCAACAGCAGCCGCCTCAATCAACTCACCCATCTCGTCCGCGGTGAAAAAGGAGTGAGATAGACGGCTCAATGTGGTCATCTGCTGAATGCGTGCCGTAATGCCCGCCTTCGGCATATTTGTCTCGCGATCCCAGGAAAGAACGGCCGTAGCTTTTTCCAGGTCGTGAACCTCGTATACTTTTTCCAACAGTTTTTCGAATTTTGTACTCATCTCTCTTTATCCGGTTTTCACTTTGCAGCGTTCAGGGCTATTTGCAGCCCCGCCCAAATCGTCTGAATTTCGTGCATCTTGCTCATGATGCGAAGGCCTAGTCTAGCACAAACGCTTTTTTCTCAAAGTAGGATTAGATAGCGTAATGCGCTTAATGAGGCGACTATGGTTGAAGGAGCAATCCAACCTGAAAAGGGAGCGCGATACTGCCATCCAAGAATATCGATCAGGATATAATCGGCTATTGCCCAAAGACCAAAACAACCGGCGGCGATCAGGATGATGGCCAGGGCGATGCTAATCACCAGACAAGACTGCGCGCAGCCAATATTACTGCTGGGCATCGTACGCACCTTTGAAAAACGACCTCTTGGAGACGAATCAGGGGCTTCCTGACTATATGGACGGGCTCCGGATCGCAGCCGCGCCTCTACGACTTCCCCCTGCCCATCACAACCATAGGCCGTGCAGTGATTACCGTTAGCCTCCCAGCATTCCTGATGGTGCCGGCTGCCATCCCGCGGGCAAATCACCAACTTATCGCCAACCACAAAAGGCGCCTTACACAAAGCGCATTGATCCCCGAGAAAAGGAGAAGCCTCGTTAACCGGCACTGGTCTGATGTATGAGCGTGTGGGCATTTGAAATCAGCTTATTGATAATGGGGATAATCGCAGGCAGGCAAGCGGCTCCAGTATTTTCTCCCCGGTTCTAATCACCCAATCTGGATTTGATCCAACAGCCACTGGAAAAAACGCTGTAGGAGACCGGGTCGACGCATTTCTTCTACCTGGCGTTTCTGCTCGTCCTTAAGACGTCGTTGGCGGGGACTGGACCCATACGGGCTGCGGCCGTTTGCGGACGGCTTTGGAATATCGTCATAATTGAGCTTCAACGCAGGACCAAAATCACGGCCGTATACATGGTATGTCGTATTCCCACAGCCCAAAATCGCGCACTTACCACCGCTCTGCTCCCAACAGGTTTTGTGGTAAAGCGTTCCACAACTGGCGCAGACAATAGGAATCAACGCTTCCCCATCCAGATTTTTCTCGACGGCGCTGGCGCAGATCGGACAGTGAAGGCTTAGCTGATTCGCTTCTGTGATATCCTCATCCGTTATGCGAAGGAACGGATTTTCGTGTTCATCCATGATAATTAAAGCGTAAATTGATTTTAGCAAAAGGTCAAGACCTGCAAAGCAGATTTAATCCTTCTTATACGCCTAGTTTTATTCTCTATTTGGGTCTCTTTTCAAGGACTTAGCCAGGTGCCATCTATCCATGCCGGCCATTGGAAATCACAACGGCTCACCCGTGTTTTCTGTCTATCCCAGCAGAAAAAACCGCTCGTTCTGGCTCGTGGATCGAGAACCATGGCCACATGCCAGATCTGGGTGAAGAAATTTTGATGAATAAAGAGATCCATACCGGAAAGGAAAATCCCAAATCCGGGATGGGTATGGTACCAGCCCACCATCACCGCGGTGTCATCCGGATATCTTTCGCGCAGAGTATCATTCAGGTAGCGCCAGCTCTCGGGCGTGTAGGTGACGCTCGCACCCTGCATGACCGTGTGGCGAGCGATGATGGTATCAAAGATATGTACAATGTAACGGCCGTCGGGCTGTTTCTCCGGACGGCTGCCGATTAATACACCGGCAACCTCACGGTTAAGGCTGCTCAAGGCATGATTCTGCGCCGCTCTTAAGGCGGGTTCATCCATCAAAATATCCACTGCAGCCCAGGTCGGGTCATTTACAGGAAGTGGTTTGCCGGCGACTCGAACCCGTGCCTGGCTGGGGACCACCTCCGCCGCCTCGGCTTCTTCGCCAAGTTCCTCTTCAATCTCCGGGTAGACTAGTTCAGCCTCGGCAACCTCTACGGTGGGAGCAGAAAGATCTTCTTCGACAAGCTCGGCTTCTTCGGTCGTCAATTCCGTGGTTGATTCTTCTTCCGCCGGTGGAACATTCTCAGCAGTATGTTCTTCCAGGGTTGCCGACTGTTCTTCAATATCTTCCATGGGCAGCAGCAGGTTAAACCGCCGCCAGTCGACCGCCTCTTGCGCTTCCTGGTCGAGCAGAGTAATGTCGACCTTCACTGTTTCATTTGAATCCAGCTCCGGCAGCACGATGGATTCGTAAGTATCCCAGACATCGGCCTCCAGTTCTTCGGCGTAACGCTCCAGGTCAGCCAACGTACATTCGCTCAGCGGCTTTGATTCCCCATTGACAACAACCACATCCTCCGGCAGCAAGGTCACGGTTAGAGTGACAGAATCCCCTGAGCCGGGAAGTGAAATTGTTATCTGGGCAACGTAGGTCAGTTCAGTTTGATCGGTCATGAATTATCTCGCAGTAAGGGCAAGGAAATCGTTAAGAGTTGAGCTCGATGTCAATGGCACATGGCGGGCTGCCAGGCAAAAGGATGTTGTTCTTGTCCACGGGTATTAATCGCATCTCATAGGTTCCCGGCGGCCAGGTCTCCGTATCCCACAAAGCCAATTCACCCAGCTTGGTGGAACCACGATGGGTTCCAACCGTTGTCCACCGTGCTTCAACGGCCGACGGCCGTATGTCAACCTGATAGCGGGAGACCTCGGGCAGCATCGCTGTGCCGGTTACTTCCACCTGAGAACCGTCAGGAATCTGTTGAGTAGTCAATGGCGCAAGGATGCGTAAACGCGGGTCAGGGCAGAGACCGGCATTGCTCTCAGACAAGGCCGAATCGGCGAGGACGATGACCATATTTTGCAGGCGGTCGACTTCTCTGGTCAGGGGCAGGACCCAACCCAATAACATAAGCAGGCTGAGCAGCAGAGCCAGCCCGGCGATGCCATAAGCAATATACGATTTGAGGGCAGGCATCGCCAAAGTACCGGTCGCCGGCAGATACACGCTGCTTGAGCCCTGTCCCTCAACACCACGGTATTCGTAAGGATGATCCCAGACGGCCGTAGGGACAACTTCCCACTCTAAAACAGAGGAGGGCTGCAGTTCCATACGTTCATAAAAGCCCGGGTAGACGGCAAGTTCCTCGTTTTTCCATCCAAAGAGGGCCATCTCATCCCGCACGGGATCGACAACGAGACCGATATGCCAGGGCATGGTGAAAGCGGCGCTGTGCACAACGACATCATCGCTGGAATAGAAGACACCGAGATTGGGGTGGGTATGGAACCAACCGACAATGTCTAATTCCGGGTAGCGAGCGGCGCGATCCTTATGCAGTTGGGACCAGGCATCGGCCGTAAAGGTAAAATGAACCGGCCCATGATCGGCAGTAACAGCGGGGATCGCCGCCTGCACATCAAGGTAGATTTCATTACCATACTGGTACGCCCGGCCTAACAGCGCACCGCCCACCTCGCTTCGCAAATCGCTCTTGCTGTGCGTTGCGACTTGTTTTAGCGCCAGCTGGGAGATGAAAATGATCAGGCCGTCAGCAGCCGGTTCCTGGCCGTGGAGAAGACACTCTTCATCCAATCCAGGCGGCTGGCTTTCGGGCAGTGCCTCGACCCCAGACAGGGCTTGAGTCATCGCGGCAGAACCGGCATCCCTATTTTCGGTTGCCCCTTGCTCAGAGTAGGTTGATGCCGAAGTCATCAGTTTCCTCTTCCCCAAGGATAATCATTTCGGAAATGGACTGCCCTTTTAGGTCGCGATCGTCGACCGGGAACAGATTTTTGTTTCGTAAGGCCCAGGTTGCTGCGCGGGAATTCATCGGGTCACGAGGATCGAAGTTTTTATACTGGATCATTTCGCCCAGCGTCAACAAAAGTTCATCCAATGTTTTCGCCGGCCACCACGCGCCAATACAGACGGCACCCGTCACATGAATATTGGGGTGGTATATGGGTGTTAGCCACTTAAGCTGCGGTTGTTTAAGCGGGTATTCCGAGTGCAAGTAGATGCTCACATCATGGGAATCGCGGTAAACCGGTTTGCCCAAGTTAGTGATCTTCTCTACACCACGACAGGTAAAGCGGATCAGGTATTTTTCTACCGGATCTCCTTCCGTCGTTACAATATGAACGAACTCGCTGCGATCGACTAAATCGCGTATCCGACTATAGTCATTTCGCAGCCGGGTTTCGCGAATGTCAAATGCCATGGTTGCTTCCTTACTTAATTAATATTGAATCGAATAAGTTAGGGTAATGAAGAGTCGAGACAAACCGGCGGCAGCCCTCGTCTTTTAATAAGAACCACGAACTCCGCAGGCGAACGAAAAAGCGCACCTGCGCGGAGTTCGAACCTAATCGAATCAGGTTAACCTGCGGTGACTTCCGGAAACAGACTTAAAATATCGTCTTCTTTGACGCCGGCATCACTCAGAGATTCATCGTCGCCA
>Ga0316585_10000023_pt1 | contig 22638 bp, 16 predicted proteins | sample S_170502SCrBrC_D_FD_204517 | JGI IMG/M metagenome (GOLD analysis project Ga0316585, IMG submission 204517) | Rhizosphere microbial communities from salt marsh grasses in Alabama, United States - S_170502SCrBrC | ecosystem: Host-associated > Plants > Roots > Rhizosphere | place: USA: Alabama...
TTCTGCGCTTGTTGAAGAGCCGTCTGGGCCTGGGCGACGCGCGTTTCATAGATGGTGATATCTGTTTGCTGCGGACCGTTCAGCAATTTGTCCAGCGAGGCTTCTGCACTGGCCAGGTCTGCTTCCGCCGCGGCAATCTCCGCGTCGGAGGCGCCGGCTAATAGCTCCTCGTGGCGGGCGACGGCCGCATCATAAGCGGCGGATGCCGATCCCACCCCGGCCTCCGAGGAAGCAACCTGGTTGGCATCCGGGTTGAGCAGTTCATCTAACTGCGCCTGTTTAATCGCAACCTGGGCATTTGCCCGCTGAATGGTTTCAGTTGCCGCGTCCATCTTATCGTTGTCCTGCTTGGGTACGCAGCTATAAACGCCATCATCGCCAACCTTGCAAATTGCCAGGTCGACCCAAGCATCATGCGCGGATTTCTGCTCATCAAGAGCGTCATCTAAAGCTTTTTGCGCGGCGGCAATATCCGCTTCACTTACATCTTCAGCCGCGGTCACGTTCCCGGACGCAGCCCAAACCTGGGCCTGAGCGGCCTGGACGCCGGCCTCAGAGGCGGCGATCTCATCATCGGTAGGGCCGTTAAGCAGATCGTTCAATTTCGCCTGGGCGCTGTTGACGGCCGCTTCCGCCGCGACCAGTTCTTCACTCGAGGGGTCCTCGGTTAATTCGGCCAGCTGCGCTTCCGCAATGGCCAGGTCATATTCCGCGGAAGCAACCGCTCGCTCCAGGTCCGTTGTATCGAGCTGCACCAGGACATCCCCTTTGCTGACCGCGTCTCCGACTTGAACCGCAACGGCCGTTACTTTTCCTGAACTTTGGAGTGATAGGGCTGCTTCGTGTACGGCGCTCACCTGGCCGCTGGCGGTGGCACTTTCGGCTAGGTCACCGATAAAAGCAACGGCCGTTTCTGTATCGGATTCCGCCGCCGCCATTTGCTGACCACGCCCGCGCAGGAATAATGCTCCTAAACCGGCTACAAGCAGAACCAGAACAACAACGAAAATCCATTTATATCTCTTGATAAACATCATTTTACTCATCTCCTCCGTTGCCAAAGGCGCCGAAATCAATCGTCGGCGCTGCAAGTTCGCCAATCAGAACCGTATCGCCTTCAGACAGGCCGGAAAGTATTTGGGTGAACTCATCATCACGCAGGCCGATGGTTACCTCCCTGCTCTCAACGACCGGTTCCCCCTCTTCTTCGCCGGTTACCAGATTCACGCTGTACGTACCGGCGCCGCGATTGGCCGTGATCGCTGCATTAGGGACTAGAAGAACGTCTTCTTTCTCAGCCGTGATCACTCGCGCATCGGCCGTCATGCCCACCAATACCGGCAGGCTGTCCGCGTCGAACTGAACGGTCACGTCGTAATTAACAATACTGTTGGCATCTTTACTTGAACTGGGGGCGATGGAGCAAATCGTGCCGCTCACGGATTGGCCGGGCCAGGACTCAAAACTCAGTTCGGCCGGCTGGCCAACAACCAGGGAAGCGATATCTAATTCATCTACCTGTAAGACCGCCTGCAGATCGCTGGAAACCAGTTCGAGCACTTGCCCGGAGGCGCGTTCGCCAATCGAGACAAATACCTTTGTAACCAGGCCATCGAACGGGGCGCTGATCGTTGAATCGGCCAGTCTTTGTTCGGCAGCCTGCAAATCCAAGCGTGCCTGATCCAGCTGCGCCTGGGCAATGGCAATTTCTTGCTCGCCGGCGCCTGTCTTTAAATCAGCGAGATCAGACTGCGACCTGGCCAACGTCGCCCTGGCGGCGCTGATTTGTGTTTCGCTTGCTCCACTGATCAACGAATCATAATCCGCCCTTGCCTGGTTCAAATTAGCCTGGGCGGCCGAAATATCGGCCGATGCGCTGTTCAGGCTTCCTTGATTGGGCCCGGCCTTCAGCTCGTCAACCTTGGCCTGGGCGATGGCTAGATTTTCTTGCGCTTCAATCATCGCCTCGTGGGTAAAGCTAAAGGCGAAATCCTCGTTGCGTTCCTTGGCATGGTTATATTCGATTTGCGCAGCCACGAGATCAGCCTCCGCGCTGGCGATGGCGCTCTCTTTGATCGAATCGGCGGTGCTGTTATAGCCGGCCGAAGCTGACCACACACCGGCCTGCTGCTGGCGAATATTAGCCTCGGATGCGGCGATTTCTTCCGTTGTTGGTCCGGCAAGCAGGTTGTCGAAATTTGCCTGGGCGCTTTTCACCGCCGCTTCAGCCGCGGCGATATCGGACGCCTCGGCACCTTTTAGCAGCGCTTCCAGGTCCGCCTCTTTGAGGGTCACGTTTTGCTCAGCCTGCGCAACTTGCAGTTTCAGGTCACGCTGGTCGAGCTGCAGCAGAGGATCGCCCGCATTGACCGGTGTTCCGGCGGTCACCAGAACCTCCTCAACAATGCCCGGCTGTTCGACCGAGAGGATCGCCGTCTGTACGGCTTCCACCTGTCCGCTGGCCGTAGCCCCGACCGAGAGGTCGCCAATAAATGCCGCGACCTGATCGCCTGTCTGGACATCCGCTGTGGCCGCGTTCGCTCGTGATCGGAAATAAAAGATCGTCCCGGCGACGATTAAACCAACAATGACAAGAAGGACAATCCAGTAGATCGGCCGTCTTTTTTTTGTTGGCGATTGTGCAGTAGCTTGCATAATTTGCTCCTTGAATAGTTGACCGTATTTCAACAAGAAAACCGGCAGGAATAACTTGGCATTCGACCGGTTCCTTCAAAATGGCCGTTAAAACAGCGATCAAGCACTAAAAACCACCCTAAGTTTAGCGATCAATTATGCAGAACTTGTGCAGACTCCATTGAATTTGGCAGCAAATGCAGATATGGTGCTAAAATGGCGCCAGCTAAGACGCAGATCAGTTAATAATAATCAAGCCACGGAGGAGTAGTTCCATGGAATATCCCACAATTTCTTACGACGAAATCGATGCTGTTGTTGGCGGCTATCATGGAGATCCATTCTCCGTACTTGGTCCGCACCTGTTTGACGAAGGATCCGCCGGTCAGGGAGTTATCATTCGGGCATTTCTACCCCTCGCCCAGAGCGCGCGCGTTCTCCTGGAAGATGGCCGCAGCCAGGCCATGGCCAAAGTAAAAGAGGATGGTTTTTTTGAAGCCTTCTTTGTCGATCTCTCACTGCCGCTTTCCTACAAGATAGAAGAAGTGCCTTACAGTGGGGACACATGGGTGCACAGCGATCCTTACGCCTTTTCTTCCACGATGTCTGATTTCGACGCGCATTTGCTAGCCGAAGGGACGCATATGTTTATGTACGAACGCTTAGGCGCGCATTTAAGGGAGATCGATGGGATATCAGGCGTTCTCTTCGCCGTGTGGGCGCCGAATGCCGAGCGGGTCAGCGTGGTCGGTGATTTTAACCAATGGGACGGCCGTCGCCATGTCATGCGCTTTCATCCCGACAACGGCATCTGGGAAATATTCATTCCCGGCCTCGGCGAAGGGACTTTGTATAAATATGAGATCAAAACCCATTACCAGGGGTATATGGTAAGTAAAGCGGACCCCGTCGGCTTTTTCAGCGAAATGCGACCCAAGAACGCTTCCATAGTCTGGAATATAGATAAACATGGCTGGCAGGATGAGCAGTGGATGGCTTCGCGAAAAGTCCGGCAGGCGATCGATGCGCCGATCAGTATCTATGAAATACACCTGGGCTCGTGGCGGCGAAAAAATACCTGGGAATGGCTTACTTACCGTGATTTAGCCGACGATCTGGTGCCCTATGTCAAAGAGATGGGCTATACCCACATCGAACTGCTGCCGATAGCCGAACATCCTTTTGACGGCTCTTGGGGCTACCAGGTAACCGGCTTTTTCGCACCGACCAGCCGCTTCGGAACACCGGATGATTTCATGTACTTTGTGGATGCCTGCCACCAAAATGATATTGGCGTCATCCTCGACTGGGTTCCGGCCCACTTTCCAAAAGATGAAATCGGCCTGGGTTTCTTCGACGGCACCCACCTCTACGAACACGCAGACCCACGGCAGGGATCTCATCCTGATTGGGGGACTTATATCTTTAATTTCGGGCGCAATGAAGTGCGCCAGTTTTTAATCAGCAATGCCCTCTTCTGGCTGGATAAGTATCATATCGATGGACTGCGCGTCGATGCTGTGGCTTCAATGCTCTATCTCGATTTCTCGCGTGATGAAGGGCAGTGGCTGCCCAATCGCTACGGCGGGCGCGAGAATCTTGAGGCGATAGATTTTATTCGTGGTTTCAATACGGCCGTGCACAAAAATTTCCCCAGCGCCATCACCATTGCTGAAGAATCCACTGCCTGGGGCGGCGTCAGCCAGCCGATAAAGGAAGGCGGCCTGGGTTTCACCTACAAATGGAATATGGGCTGGATGCACGATACCTTACAGTACATGAAAGATGATCCCGTATATCGCTCTTATCATCATGGAACTTTGACTTTCTCACTCCTCTACGCCTTTTCGGAACATTTCATCCTGCCTTTCTCACATGATGAAGTTGTGCATCTAAAACGGAGCATGCTCGACAAAATGCCCGGGGATATCTGGCGAAAATTCGCCAACCTGCGTTTGCTTTACGGCTATATGTGGAGCCATCCCGGAAAGAAATTATTATTTATGGGCGGTGAGATCGGCCAGTGGACTGAATGGAGTGAAGCGAAGAGCCTGGATTGGCATCTGCTAGAACAAGGCCCTCATCACATTGGTGTGAAAGATCTGGTGGCCCGCTTAAACGAACTTTATAAATCGGAAACCGCGCTGTACGAAATCGACTACTCCTGGGAAGGGTTTGATTGGGTCGATCTTCATGACAGCCAGAACAGCGTCTTGGCATATGCAAGGAAGAACAGCGCCGGTGAAACCATCATCGTTGTTTGTAATTTCACCCCCGTAGTGCGCGAAGGGTATCGCCTGGGCGTTCCCGAGCCGGGCACCTACCAGGAAATCCTGAATACAGATGCCGTTGAATTCGGGGGGTCAGGCGTGGTCAACGAACCCCGGCACAGCGAACAAGCCAGCTGGCAAAGCAACCCGCATTCGATAATTTTCACCCTGCCCCCGCTCGCAGCGGTTTATTGGAAGTTAATAAACGAATAAATGAGAAATTTTAGCAAAAGCGGGCTGAGATTTGTACCTCAGCCTGCTTTATGTTATTATCGTCAAGCTCTCACGCCTCCGTGGTCTTGAGATTCTTTTTTTGTATAGTGGAGGTTTTTACATTGGCTAATATTCAATCTGCCAAAAAACGCATTCGACAAACGGCGACGCGCACGAAAAATAACCGGGTATACCGGTCGGCGGCGCGTACCCACATAAAACGAGCCCGCCAGCTCATCGCTGATGGGAATCTTGAGGAAGCGGAAGAGGCTGCACTGGCAGCGTATAAAACGTTGGACAAAGCTGCACGCCGTCGCGTAATACATCCGCGCAATGCCGCGAGACGCAAGAGTCGTTTAATGGCCAGTTTGGCAAAAGCAAAAGCTGAAGCCGCTGGTTAAGATTATTTAGGGCAACAGCACATTCTTCATAATGTGAACTGTTTTACCCAAGATCAAGGTATTATTGACAACACCATCCTATAAGGATGGTGTTTTTTTATTCCATAACAAAACATCTGAAGGTATGGTCAAGCGGGTAAGGGGCTGATAAGATACATTTATGGACAATACGATTCATTTTGAAGAAATACCGCACGCAAAAAATATGCGCATGATCACCGGTTGGCGTCAATGGGCCGACGCCGGTTCCGTTTCATCCGCGCTCCCTGAATACCTGGTGGAACTTGTGGGGGCGCGCAAAATCGGAGAAATGAGCAATGACGGCTTTTACATATTTCAGATTCCCGGCACCCACCACCTGATGCGTCCGGTCATCAAGCTTGAAGAAGGCTACCGGCGCTCACTCGAGGAAAATCGCAATGAGTTTTACTTCGCCGGCGATGAGGAAAACGGGTTGGTCATATTCATCGGCGACGAGCCGCATATGGGCGTGGATGCATACGCGCGTAATTTCTTCTCAGCCGCTAAGGTGCTTGGCGTCTCCCAAATCGCCGGCCTGGCCGGCGTCTATGGGCCGGTACCATATAACCTTGACCGTCAAATTTCCTGCATCTATAGTTTGCCTTCATTGAAAGCTCAGTTGGAAGATTACGCCGTTGATTTTTCGGATTATGAGGGTGGCGCCAGCATCGGATCAATCCTTGCCAGCAAGGCTGAAGCGGAGTCAATGCCCTATATCGTTTTCTATGCCTTTACTCCGGCTTATGATTTTTCCGAAGAAGACATGACGACTCAGGGCATTCGCCTGGAAAATGATTACAAAGCCTGGTTAGACATTATGCGCCGGTTGAACCATTTGCTGGACTTAAACCTGGATCTATCCGATCTGGAAGAACGCAGCAGGGAATTAATCGATGTAATTGACAGTCGCATTATCGAACTGGAAGAAGAAATGCCCCACCTGGGCATCCGCGAATACTTGCAAAGCATTGAAGAGCAGTTTACCGAAACCCCGTTCTTTATGTTGGATGATGTCTGGGAAGATGAATTCCGCAATCTGTTTGGCGATGGGGATGAAGTTTAGGCCTGCTTAAGCGTTTTCCGGTATCGCCAGAAAAAAACCTTCGCCGCGTTTAGTAACCAGGAGTTCCGGGTTTGAGGGATCATGCTCGATACATTCGCGAACCCAACGGATATGTACGTCAAGCGTGCGCGTGTCGCCTACATAAGTTGTATGCCACACATTCTCCATCAATTCCTTACGCGTGATAACCTGCCCCGGCCGGAGCAGAAACTCCTCAAGCAGGTTGGCTAATTTCGGCGTGAGCTGGTGTTCGCCGCGATCGGCAACTTCCACCGATCTTTTTCCGCGATAATATGTTAGATCGCCGAAGAACACGATCTCTTCTTGAGCCGGGTCCGCGGGCAGCAAGTCGCGAACACGATTAAGCAGCTTGCGTCCAGTGAATGGCTGCTCGAGGTAAATGTCAGCCAATCCTTGGGGCATTTCCGGATCGCCCTCCCCGCGACAGTGAATAATCGGCGTATCTGGGAGAATCCCCCGCAGACGCTTACAGATACGAGCGCCATTGGAGCGCATCGAAGAGGCATCTAAAACAACGAGATCGAGTGGATGATCCTGAGACCAGCTCACCGCCTCCCTACCCGACACAAAAGATTGCACCACAAAGCCGGCCTTCAACAGCTGATGTGCCAGAGAGCTATCTGCCTCGGGTTGCCCCTCTATAAGTAAAATTGTGCGGGTGTTTTTGTCCGCCAACATGCTATAACCTTAAGAAAACGACCAGTTCGATTGAGACCATTATAGGGATTATTACAGCATCGGCAATATAAAAACTTACTTAAGAAATTAATTAACAAAGGACTTATGTCCGCGCAGCCGCGCAGCGGATATGGCGATGAACAGCAGCCGACCCGCCCCCTTCAATATTATAAGCTTTGATTGAAGGAATTTCGATGGCCGGTTGACGGAGGGTTATGGCAGGATATAATTTGAACCACGCGGCATTGGTGTAGTGGTAACACAGATGCTTCCCAAGCATCTATCTCGGGTTCGAGTCCCGAATGCCGCTTTAAGCGATTTTTCTAAGGCTGCCAAGAAATTACGGTAGCCTTTTTTTATTTCCAATCTCCCTCCCCAATTACAAAGATGCCATCTTTTGTTTACTTGGGTGGGAATTTATTACTGACTATGCGAATTATTTTACAAAAAACCGGCTTTTTTATCAAAAATTCGTTCTTTTTTAGCAAATTATGGCTGAGATTGTTGTGAGAGTGATCTTGATAGCTTAAAAATCTGCTATACTTGTCACAAGAATTGACCGGGCATTCGATTGTAGTTTAGCCTGCGTTTAATTATGGAAGAGTAAAAAGGTCCGTGAATTATTATTGTAGGCGCTGGTGGTTACTGGCGCTTCTATTATTTTTGCTGTTTGTAATCCCCGCCTGCCGAAGCACGCCGGTGGAGGTTTTGGATACCCCATCTCCGCAGCCATCGGAACCGGCCCAGATTGTTGATGCACGCCCTTCGCCCACTACCATGAAAGAATCGACCGCTAAGCCGCTGCCGACGGTGTCATTTGAAGGTATTCAATTTACCTTCGACGAAGCCACTTTAGGCCCGCTGGGAACGACCGTGCACCACCCGCCGGTTCCGCCAGGCGAGGATTATGTGCAGCCTGAGCACCTGGAGATCCAGCTTAAAGCAGGCGACCTGGAAGTTTCTCCTGTGCTTTATATCTTTCCAGTTCAACAGTATGAAGCGCTTTCGGAAACGGCCGCAGGCGAAATTGCAGAGCTAAGAACAATCCTCGCTGAACGGCCGTCTGAAATCGAAGGTGCATTACCCTTCCTGCCCATGTACGAGGCAGTTGAAAGCTATCACTCCGACCCCAAATACATCGATTTCCAAAATGGCAGCGGTATCAGCTTTTTAACCAATGTCGATCACGATAACAGCCTGGCCACAAACGATTCCCTTTTCTATACCTACCAGGGCCTAACCGAGGATGGGCGCTATTACGTGGCGACGCTTGTACCCATCTCCAATGTGAGCAGTGATGAAGCTGATAATCCAATCGTAAGCGATGGATATGATGGTGCAGCAGTCGACCACAGCGCCAAGGCGCAGATCGGTACCGGTAATTGGATCAGTGTTGACCTTGGAGACGGCCGTTCGTTAATCGATGACATGATGAGCAGCTTGCTGGTCCAACCTGACGAAAGTTTCCCGACGATTACGCTGCCAATCTTTTTCACAGCAAAAGGGCTGGTGCTCGGCTATGATCAGGGTTTGAGCGGCGTTCCTTCCATCGAATACAGCCCGGCTATCCTTGACAGTCCTAATGGTGAAGTCACCCTGCTGACGGGAGTACCGGATTTTGTCACGGTCCGCTTCCACCACCAATCCAAAGATTCATCCGATGCGGAATTACAGATACAGCCCGTTCGCGATGAGACGGGGCACTTTTTTGAAGCTATTCCCGAATGGCAGCAAAAGAAAACGATCTCCCTGGAGGATGACGACTTAGGGCTGGTGCACCTGCTGGATAATGGCCCCGTATCAGATTTAATCAGGATTGCTTATCAGAATGGCTCCGGATTTAGAGGTGTGACGGCCGCCGGTGATGGGTCAGACATCTCAGCAGCGCAAGAGTATTACATCTTCAATGGCATGAGCGCAGACGGCCGTTACATGGTTCGACTTCGCCATCCCCTCCCCACTTCAACATCGCACGAAGAGGCTCTTTCATATATTGATGACATGGTCAAGTCCTTGACCGTTGCCGAGGATGTGAGCACCGGTTCCTCGATGCCGGTCAATTCAACAGACTGCGAAAATGATGCTGAATTTGTGGAAGATATCTCCATACCGGATTACACGGTCGTCGAACGCGATGATACATTCGTCAAGATTTGGCGCGTACGCAATACCGGAACCTGCACCTGGACACCCACTTATAAATCGAACTTCTCCCAGGGTAATCCACTCGAATGGCAAGCCATGGCCATTGCCGAAATCGTACCGCCTGGGGAAGAAACAGAAGTTAGCGTCAGCGTACAATCGCCAGATATCCCCGGCATTTACCAGACCTGGTGGCAGTTAAGCGACGAGCAAGGTCAGAATTTTGGCGACCGGCTCGGCGTCCTCTTTGAAGCGCCTAAGCCGGCAACAGATATCCCGGGTTACGGCGTCATTGAAGGGGATATCAATTACCCGGCGGCTGGTAATCCGGCCATAGACATCTATTTCCTAAATATAGAGAATAATGAACGGTATTCCATGCGCACGGAACAAGGCTGGACGCGCTTTTCCAACGCTGTTCCCATCGGGACCTATCATGTCTTTGGGCGCGTCGTCGGAGATTCCAGCGACTCAGGCGGCGGCTTTACGGAAGCGGTCATTTGCGGCCTGCATGCCGGTTGTAATGACCACGACCTGGTAGATGTGCTCGTCCAGGAAGGACGCGCCAACCACGACGTCAATCTTTTCGATTGGTACGCCCCGGCAGGCAGTTTCCCACTACCCCAACTCAATTGATCGCCAACAATTAACTGAGACGAATACGCGGGTCCAGGTAGGCGTAAAGAATATCAGCCAGCAGATTGGCCAACGCGAATCCGAGAACGGTCACCATGGTCAAGGCTTGCAGCAGCGGCAGGTCCCGCCGGTCAATAGCAAAAACCATCAATCTTCCCACCCCAGGATAGTTAAAAACATTTTCAACCACGATCAATCCGCTGATCATCCAGCCAAAGCTAATGGCGACGATCGTTATCGTGGGCATGAGCGCATTGCGCAGTACATGCTTGAAAACAACAGACGATTTGGAGAGTCCTTTTAATTCCGCGGTGCGCACGTACGGCTCTCGCAGCTCTTCCACGACCCCGGCCCGCGTCAGGCGCACAATATAGGCCAGTAAGACAAGCGTGGCCGCCATCGCCGGCAGAACCAACATCGGCAGCGCCTCCATAAACGTCGACCCGGGTTCAATCGAGGAATTCGCAGGAAACCAGCCTAATTTCCTGGCGAAGATTTCAATAAGGATAATGCCGGTCACGAACTCAGGCAGTCCGACGACTGAGAGCGAGCTGATACTGATCAGATTATCCCACCTGCTGTCTTCTTTTAGACCGGCAATAACCCCCAACAGCACTGCCAGAGGAACCCCAATGAACATGGTAAGAGCGGCCAGCATTAATGAGTTATGGAGGCGTTCCATCACCAGGGGAAAAATTTCCGTGCGCGTGCTGTAAGAGATTCCCCAATCCCCATTCACGAAATTTGTCAGCCAATTCAGATACTGGACAGGCAGCGGATCATTAAGGCCAAACTCCTCACGGTAAGCCTGCAGCTGTTCTTCACCGGCCTCACGCCCTAAAACAATCCGCGCGACATCACCCGGCAAATACTGGGTGACAGTGAAAATAATCAACGAAGTCAGAAGGAGCGTCAGCAGCAAGAACAAGACGCGCCTTGTTACATATCTTGCCACTGCTACGCCTCCTTCAACATTTGCTGCACACTTTGCAGCTCCCCTAGGGGAATGTGGCAGTAAATGCGGTCGCCAAATTCATTTTCTTGCCACACAGGCTCTTCTGTCCGGCAAATGTCGCCCAAATCGCGCGGGCAGCGAGGATGAAATGGGCAACCGGAAGGCGGGTCAATCTGGCTGGGGACATCTCCTTGCAGAGGTTCTTGATGACTAACGGCCGAATCCGGATCGATCGTTGGAATTGCAGCCAGGAGCGCTTCCGTGTAGGGATGCATCGGCGCTTCAAAGATGCGGGCTGCGTCGCTAATTTCCATGATCTGCCCCAGGTACATGACCGCGACCTGATCGGCCAGATAGCCAACGACAGCCAGGTCATGAGAAATCAAGATGAGTGAATTACGAGTTTCATTTTGCAAATCATTAAGCAGGTTGAGGATCGAAGCCTGAACTGAAACGTCTAACGCCGAAACGGGTTCATCAGCAATGAGCAAATCGGGAGAAGTGGCGAAAGCGCGGGCTATAGCCACACGCTGCTTTTCACCGCCGCTCAGCTGGTTGGGATAACGATCCGCGTAACTCTTCGGCAGACGAACGATTCGCAGCATCTCGGAAACCTGCCCGGCCGCCTCTTTGGAACTCATCCCCAGTAAGGAAATAAAAGGGCGCTGTAAAGTCTGGCCGATGGTCATATGGGGATTCAGCGCATCATCAGGATTTTGAAAAACATACTGCACGTGGCGTAAAGTATCCAGTGTGCGGGAAGATAAACCGGCAGGCAGCTGCATATCTAGGAGTTGAATCTCACCATCTGTCTTTTCAGCCAGGCCGACCACGGCACGGGCGAGGGTCGTCTTGCCGCTGCCGCTTTCGCCGACAATGCCTAATGTTCGGGCTTTCCCCAGTGTAAGATCAACCCCGTCAACAGCTTTAACCACCCGTCCAGGCTGTCTGCGAAGCATTTCCGTCAGTGAGCGCCTGAGTCCATAATAGACCTTCAAATCCTCGGTTAGCAGGACGGTTTCTCCATCACCGGGCGACTGCACAGGAATCAAATCCGGCGCGCTCTGATGGGTTGTAATCTCGCCGCGGGAGATCTCGCGCCAACGATAGCAGCGCACCTGGTGATCGCTTGCAGCGGTCTCCAAGTCCGGCCTTTGGGTGCTGCATTCTTCGATGGCCAGAGCACAGCGTGGAGCGAAGACGCAGACCTCCAGCCGTTCTCCTAATGGGGGAATTTGACCTGGAATCGCGTGCAGAATCGCTTCCGTTTTTTTCTGGCCGATTTGGGGAATACTATCGAGAAGACCTTCCGTGTAAGGATGGTATGGGAAATGGAACAGCTCTCCTACTCGAGCATCCTCGACAAGCTCGCCGGCATATAGGACGGCTACGCGATCGCAGAGCGCTGAAACAACGCCGAGGTTATGAGTGACATAGAGTACGGCCGTCTGTCGTTCGGCCGTTATTTCACGAAACAGATCCAGAATTGCCGCCTGGGTGGTTACATCCAGCCCTGTTGTCGGTTCGTCGAGGATCAGCAGCGCGGGTTCCGTGCTCAAGGCCATAGCGATGAGCACGCGCTGCTGCATACCGCCGCTTATCTGGTGGGTATAGCTGTGCAAAACCCGCTGAGGATCAGGTACGCGAACCATGCACAGCAGTTCCTCGGCGCGGGCCATCGCCTCCCGGCGATCCAGCCCTGCATGGCGGCGCAAGATTTCGGCGATCTGTTCGCCGACACGCATCGATGGGTTGAGCGCGGACTGTGGATTTTGGGGGACAAGGGCAATCTCTTTTCCCCACACACCGCGCAGTTCTTCCTCTTTCAGGGCCACCATATCCAAGCCGTTAAAGAGGATCGAGCCGCTGACGATACGGCCGCTGCTGCCCAGATAACGCATCACGGCCAGAGCAACGGTCGTTTTCCCAGATCCTGATTCGCCCACCAGACCGTAAGTTTGCCCGGCCTCGATTCGCAAATCAAGGTCACGAACGGCCGTTTGCCAGACATCCTCATTCTCGTAAGCAACGGTCAGGCTCGTGATATCCAGAACCGGCGGGCTGTCGCTCATCGTTCACCCATCAAGATGCGCTTGATGCCATCGGCCATTAGATTAACGCCAATCACTACCAGGGCGATCGCCGCGGCAGGAAAAAATAGGGACCAGGGAAGCTGGGCGGCATGGGGCCGCGCTTCGGAAACCAAAAGACCCCAATTAGGGCTCGGCGGTTGGACCCCTACCCCAAGAAATCCAAGCGAAGCGACTAAAAATATGGCATAAGAAAAGCGCAGTGCCCCTTCGACGGTGAGCGCGGGCATCACGGATGGCAGTATCTCACGGAACATGATGTGCAGGCTCGACTCTCCCTGAATCTGCGCCGCTTCAACAAAAGCCTTCTCACGAACGGAAAGGACGACACTGCGCGCGACCCTGGCGATGATTGGTGTATAAACGATAACAATGACAATTAAAACGCTGTAACGCGAACGGCCGATTGTTCCCAAAAGCAGCAGCGCCAGCAACAGCGCCGGAAGAGCGAGCAGGCTGTCGAAAAAACGCATTAAGAGTTCGTCAATCCAACCCCGGCGATAACCGGCAATGAGGCCTAAGGTCATGCCTAAAAAGAGAGCCATGAGCGTGCCCAGACCTGCTTCAAAGAGTACTTCGCGCGAACCGTACAGGATTCGGCTGAAAACATCGCGTCCGAGTTGGTCCGTGCCGAACCAATGCGCAAGCGACGGCGGCTGCCGGGCATCGCTGTAAATCTGCTCATTCGATCCATAGGGGGCTAACCAGGGACCGGCGACGGCCAGGAATAGAAAGAGCAAGAATATCGATGTGCCAAACGCGGTTACCGGTCTGTCAAAAAGGACGCGGAATGATGAAAGAAGGCGTCGCCCCCGGCCGGGGGCGACGCCTGAGTTTGCAGGACTGCTGCTCTGCGTTACAGTCATGAAATTGGGACTATGAACCGCTTAATCCGACCTCGCGAAGGTCCGTCCTGCCGGCAAACGCTTTGAGGTCTAAACCGGTGAACTGGTCGTTAATCGCCGCAAATTGGGCGAAAAAGTAGGGCACGAGTATCGGCCCGCGGTCGACGAGTATTCGTTCCATCTGCCGGTAAAGGGATACGCGGCGGCCGTCGTCGAGGGTCTTTGCCGCTTCCGCCGCCAACTGGTCGAACTCCTCATCACTAAAATGGGATTCATTCCATTTGGCATCGCTGACGAGCATGGTATCCAGATAAAACTGGGGATAAGGGCGAGAACCCCAACCCGTGATGCCTAAATCAACTTCCAACCAGCCATCGTCTCCATAGTAGACGCTTTCCGGCTCGACGCTAATTTCAATCTCTACTCCAGCCTCGGCCCACTGTTCCTTTAATACGGCGGCGAGATCGGGACGGCCGCCGGTGTCAGGCGTATGTAAGGTCAGCGACAAAGGGTTATTTTCATCATATCCGGCATCGGCCAGCAGCGCACGAGCGGTCTCGACATCGCGTTCCAGAGGAGCGATTGAGGGATCGAAATAATCCCCGTAGAGCGGGCCAATCGGCGTATCATTGCCCAAAGCGCCATATCCCTGCTGCACAACATTAAATATCGCCTCGCGATCCGTAGCCAGTTTGAGCGCCTGAATGACAAGCGGATTATTCCCTGGCTCGCGATCCGAGCGCAGGCGCACCAGGTCAAAGCCATTCGTGGGAATGCTGAAGGTCCTGATGCCCGGTGTTTCTTCAAGGGTTTGGAACAAGGCCGTGGGCATGCGCATCGCCAGGTCAATCTGGCCGCCAGTCAAGGCATCAACCGCCGCGGAATCATCATTGAAGAAAATGATATCAATACCATCTAGTTTAGGCTGTCCTTCAATGAAGTAATCCTCATTGGCAACCAATGAAATACGATCCTCGGGGCTGTAATTTTCCACTTTAAAGGGGCCGGTACCGTTAAAATTGGTATGCGCATCTTCCGTCCCTTCCTTCAGGATCAAGGCGTGATTATCGCTGAGATCGTAGAGGAAGAAGGAATTGGGCTCTGAGAGTTTGAAGGTCACTTCCAGGTCACCAGTTTGTTCAATACTAGCAATATTGTTGTAGAGATCGGCCGTTGGTGTGCCTTCCGTCGAACGCAGGCGCTCAAAGGTCCAGACAACATCGGCCGCTGAGAAATCACTTCCGTCATGCCATTTCACGCCATCGGCCAGCTGGAACACATAGGTAAGCCCACCATCGGCTGTAGACCATTTCGTTGCCAGGCGGGGAACAATTTTTGATTGGGCGTCGATATCGATCAGGTAATCATAAACATGATTAGCCACCAACACCTCGCTGTCCGACGAAATAGCTATTGGATCAATATTGACGATAGGCTGCATCGCCACACGCAGCGTACCACCATCCACTGCCGGGGCTGAGGGTTCCTCGGCTGACTCGACCTCTGCACTTCCCGAGGTTTCAGCTTCAGCGGGTTGTGCTACATCCTCTGAAGTTGATTCCTGCGTAGTTCCCCCACAGCTAACTATCAGCAATGAAAAAATGAGCAGGATTAATAGTCCAACAAGGCGTTTATTATGTATTGGGAATCGTGTTCCTAACATGATCAAATATTCTCCTCTTTAAGTCACAATGGTAATAACAAGAAAACAGTTGGGAAAAATCCAGCTCCGGGTGCAATCTCACCCCCGGAAATTCGATTTGATTATAGGATATTTTTTAATGCACGCACGCCCCTGCAAGCACATAGTTATGCGAGATTTAGAAAACACCTATGAGACTCGGCGGGCGACTCTTATCAACTCGATAGACATGGGTTATAATCAACTATGATGCCTGGGAGAGTCACAGTGTCAGAGATGTGAGCGTCTTTCTTGCATAAGTTTATTAATGGCACAGTACAAATGGAGAATATCAATGAAAAAAGAAACACTGATTGAGCATCTGAATGGAGATTTGGCCAACGAGTTAAGCGCTATCGCGCAGTACATCACCTACGCAGCGAAAGCAACCGGCCCCTACCGCCCACAGCTGGCGGATTTCTTCCTGACAGAAGTCGCTGACGAACAACTCCATGCCCAGTTCCTGGCCAACAAGATCGTCGCTCTTGGCGGAGAACCAACAACTGTGGCCGCGCCGGTAGAACCAGCCAAAAACAATCGTGAGATGTTAGAGGCTGTTCTGGCTGCTGAGACGCAAGCGGGCAAGGATTATACAAAGCGTGCCGAAGAGGCGGATGAATATGGCGACAAAGGCCTGGTCGTTGCTTTGGAAGATATGGTACGCGATGAAATGGGCCACTCTGAAGAAACAGAACGCATGCTGCGCAACTGGCCGGACTAATTACTTCTTGACAGATGAGGGTGAAGTTTGCTAAACTGCTCCCCGTGATGGAAATTTTACAAGCAGTCGCAGCTGCTAAGCAAGGAAAGAAGAATAAATCAGGCACCCGACGGTGATCTGGATTTGTGCTTTCCTGCAAATTAGCGACTCAAAAGCTCCACCAGATTACCGGTGGAGCTTTTTTTATTTTAAGGAACCATGACCCAAATATTCGTCTTTGCAAGTGAATTTAAGAGCAAGAAGGTTAAGCCATACACCAATCCGGCGGGTTCCGACTGCGCCTGGCCGCCATGGCCGGCATTTTTCTAATGCTTGTTCAGAACCTGCCCCCAACAAGGCAGGTTCTTTTTTTATTGTTCGTTAGTTACGGAGGTAACCCAAATAATGTCAGCAATTGAATGTTTAGAGTGCGGTGGCACGGTTTCGGTAGACGAAAATGTGATGGTGGGCGAGGTGTTGGAATGTATGGAATGCGGCGCGGAGCTGGAGATAGTGGCTCTTGATCCCCTGGCGGTGGAATTGGCGCCGGAGGTCGAAGAGGATTGGGGAGAATAGATAAAAACCTAATTGCAACCGCTTTCGCTATCGAATCGGAAATCCGATTCGATAGCGAAAGCGGAAGCGAAAGGGATTGCGCATTAAATATGGCAAAGGCATAAGCAATGAATATTGCAATTCTTTATTCACGAATTCGTACGGAAGAGAAGTTCATCATCCAGGCGTTCGAGCAGCGCGGCGTCACACCGCAGATGATCGATGTCCGGCAAACTGTTTTTGATTTGCACCAAGGGGCTTTATGGAGACAGTACGATGCCGTTCTGGAACGGTGTGTCAGCCACTCGCGGGCCTTGTCCGCACTGCAAATTCTGGATGCGTTTGGAGTCACCTGTATCAATACGGCCCACGTCGCCCAGGTCTGCGGCAGCAAGTTGGAAACTTCGCTGGCTTTGATCGCTTCCGGTGTGCCCACGCCGGCGGTGAAGATAGCCTTTACACCGGCATCCGCTTTACAAGCAATTGAGGAAATTGGCTATCCGGCCGTCTTAAAGCCGGCCGTCGGTTCCTGGGGACGCTTGCTGGCCAAGATTAATGACCGGGAAGCGGCGGAGGCGGTGCTTGAGCACAAAGAAACGCTGGGTTCCTACCAGCACAGCATCTTCTACGTACAGGAATATATCGAAAAACAAGGGGCTGATATTCGCGCTTTTGTTATCGGTGATGAAACCATCTGCGCCATTACCCGCCGCTCCGAGCATTGGATCACCAATACCGCGCGTGGGGGTCAGGCGGTGAACTGTCCGATCACGGCCGAAATCGACGAACTATCCCGAGCCGCGGCCAAGGCGGTCGGCGGAGGCATTGTGGCCGTGGATTTGCTGCAAGATTCGAACGGGCGGATGCTTGTTAACGAGGTCAACTACACGATGGAATTCCGCAACAGCATCGAGCCCACCGGCGTCGATATCCCGGCGCGCATCGTCGATTATGTCTTTACCGCCGGCCCCGGTGAAATTGTAACTGCCAATCCCAACGGCCGTTCAGGGGCAGAAATATGAGCACTAAGGTCGCAATCGCCGGTGGGTCCGGATACGCGGGCGGCGAACTCCTGCGCCTGCTCCTGGACCATACCCAGGTTGATGTCACACAGGTGACCTCGCAGCGCTATGGGGGAAGATTCGTGCACAACCTGCATCCCAATCTACGCGGACGGACAGGGCTGAAATTCTGCGAAATGGATGACCTGCTGCCGGTGGAGATGCTCTTTCAGGCCCTGCCCCACGGCCGTTCCGCGGGCATGATCGAGCGTTTTTCCGGCCTGGCGGAACGCATCATCGATCTTTCGGCCGATTTTCGCTTGCGTGAAGTTTATCTATACGAAAAAACTTATGGTAATCCACACCCCGCGCAGGAGTGGTTGCCGCGCTTCGTATACGGCCTGCCGGAGATATATCGCCAGGAGCTCAGCAGTGCGCGTTATGCCAGCGGCGTGGGCTGCAACGCTACGGCCGTTAACCTAGCCCTGCTGCCTCTAGCCCGGGCGGGCTTGATTGAACGTGCGGTGGTTGATTTAAAGATCGGGTCTTCCGAAGGAGGCAGTGCCTTTAGCGAAGCTTCGCATCACCCTGAACGCAGTGGCAGCCTGCGATCCTTTGCCCCAACCGGTCACCGCCACCAGGCGGAGGTCAACCAGGCTCTTGGCTCTTTTGACCTCCATTTCACGGTTACGGCCGTGGAAATGGTGCGCGGTGTTTTATGTACAGCCCATGTCTTCCTGAATGAGGTTGTGGATGAAAAGAGCGTCTGGCGCCTCTATCGAGAACAGTACGCGGAGGAACCTTTCGTGCGTCTGGTCAAAGAACGACGTGGTATCTATCGCTACCCGGAGCCTAAAATCCTCTCAGGCAGCAATTACTGCGATGTGGGTTTTGCCGTGGAAGAGGGAACGCAGCGCCTGGTTGTTCTTTCCGCCATTGACAATCTGATGAAAGGGGCTGCGGGTTCGGCCGTGCAGGCGATGAATGTGATGATGGGTTGGCCGGAGACGATGGGCTTGACGTTTTCCGGGCTGCATCCGGTATAAGGTGGCAGGCGGCAAGTCGCAGGTGGCAAGGTAGACGCGCAATCCTTTGCGCGTTTGGCATAAGGGAGCACACGCGTTTTTCAGCAGTGAATAAAAATTGGGGAGATGACAAGGTGATATGGTGGATGATTTGGTTGTTGTGAAAGTTGGCGGGAGTGAAGGAATTGACCTGGAGGCGGTGTGCGACGATATCGCCGGTTTGGTGAGCGGTGGGCAGCGGCTGGTATTGGTTCATGGCGGCTCACATGAGACAAACGAGGTAGCCGAAGCGCTGGGTCATCCCCCGCAGTTTGTCACCTCGCCCAGCGGCTATACCAGCCGTCTGACCGACCGGCGGACCATTGAGATATTCGAAATGGTTTACTGCGGACGAATTAACAAGGGGATCGTGGAGATGCTGCAAAAGCGCGGCGTCAATGCCCTTGGGTTGAGCGGGCTGGACGGCCGTCTCTGGTGCGGGCCACGCAAAAAAGCGATTCGTGCTTTGGAAAACGGTCGCAGACGCGTCATTCGCGATACCTATACCGGCCGGGTGGATAAGCTAAACAGTGCGCTGCTGTTGATGCTCTTGCAAGCGGGCATACTACCCGTGCTCACGCCCCCGGCAGTTAGTGACGAAGGCGAGGCGATCAATGTCGACGGCGACCGTGCAGCGGCGGCGACGGCCGTGGCCTTGGGCGCGAGCCGGCTGGTTATTCTTTCCAACGTGCCCGGCCTGCTGGCCGATTTTCCGGATGAGGCTTCCCTCATTCCGGCAGTGGATGCCGGGGAAATTGAAAAGATCATGGAAACAGCCGCTCAGGGGCGCATGCGCATCAAGCTTCTCGCTGTCCAGGAAGCGCTAGACGGCGGCGTTGAACAGGTCATTCTCGGCGATGCTCGCTGCACTTCCCCCATCTCCCGCGCCCTGGCCGGGGTTGGCACGATTGTCGCTTGATTACAAGGGATAGGATGATGAGGATAATGTGTAAAGGTAATTCTTTGAGAGAACGTTATGACTAATTTTATGAAGCTAGAAAATCAATTTAGCAGCGGCGTTTATGGTAAGCGGGACGCGGTGATGGTTCGCGGCAGCGGCGCTGCGCTGTGGGACATAAACGGCAAAGAATATATCGACTGCGTCGGCGGCATCGGGGTCGCTAATATCGGGCACAGCCACCCGCGGTTGGTTGATGCCCTCACGCGGCAGGCGAGTACATTGATCACCTGCCAGGAAATGTTTTATAACGACTGCCGCGCGCAATTGTTAGAAAGATTAGCGGAGATAACGCCCGGCCAGCTCAACCGCTTCTTTCTTTGCAACTCTGGCGCGGAAGCAATAGAGGCGGCGATAAAGTTCGCGCGGCTGAGCAGCGGCCGTGCGGGCATCGTCGCCACGATGCGCGGCTTTCACGGCCGTACGCTGGGGGCGCTCTCGGCAACGCACAAAGCCATCTACCGCGAACCCTTTATGCCTCTCGTGCCGGGGTTCTCGCATGTGCCTTTTAACGATATCGAAGCGATGTACGCAGCAGTAAATGAGGATACCGCGGCCGTTTTGGTCGAAGTCGTGCAGGGCGAAGGTGGCGTTTATCCGGGAGACCCCGCCTATTTTCAGGCGCTGCGCCGGCTTTGTGATGAGCGAGATGTGCTGCTCATCGCCGACGAGATTCAAACGGGATTCGGCCGTACCGGGCGCTGGTTTGCCACCGAGCATATGGGCTTCCTGCCCGATATTCTCTGCCTGGGTAAGGCGATCGCCGGCGGGGTGCCCATGAGCGTCGCTGCTTTAGGTCCTCGTATTAAAAACCTGACGCCCGGCGTACACGGCTCAACCTTCGGCGGCAATCCCCTCGCCTGCGCGGCAGCCCTGGCGACGTTGGACATTATCGAAGAAGAGGATTTGGTCGGCCGTTCGGCGGAGATGGGCTCTTATTTTAAAGAGCGCCTCAGCGCAATTGATTCGCCGCTTATTCGTGAGATGCGCGGGCTGGGGCTGATGATCGGCGTCGATCTGCGCGTGCGGGCCATGCCTATTGTTAAACAGTTGATGGACGAAGGCGTGCTGGTCCTCACCGCCGGCAAAACTGTCCTGCGCCTCCTCCCGCCGCTGGTAATTACGCGGGATCAGATTGATACGGCCGTTGCCGCCATAGAAACGGTGCTAAACAATTTGTAACGCATCCTTCAGGTTGCGAAGGCGATCATCTCTTTCAGCCCGTGGCAACCTGAAGGTTACCTTACAAATGGATGAAACATGCTCGACGACGAAGCAGTTGAATTTCTTAAAGACCTCGTGGAAATACCCAGTTTATCCGGCAAGGAGCGCACGGCCGTTTCCCTGATAGTCGATAAAATGGCCGCCCTCGGCCTCGTCGCGCATATCGATGAGGCCGGGAATGCCGTGGCTATTCGCGAAATTCCCAACAGTTCCGGCGAGATTAAGCGGGAGATCGTCCTCCTGGGCCATATCGACACCGTACCCGGTGAGATTCCGGTGCGTATTGAAGACGGCAAGCTGTATGGCCGTGGCGCGGTTGATGCCAAAAGTCCGCTGGCCACCTTTCTCTTCGCCGCCGTCCAGACAGCCTTGAAACCAGGCACGCGCGTCGTCGTCATCGGCGCCGTGGAAGAAGAAAGCGCCAGTTCCAAAGGGGCGCGCTACGCCGCTCAATGTTACCAGCCCGACTTCTGCATCATCGGCGAGCCCAGCGGTTGGGATGGCCTGACGCTGGGTTATAAGGGACGGCTGCTGATCGATTACTTCTTAAAGCAAGAGATGAGCCACTGCGCCGGTCCGCAAACGGGAACGGCCGAACAGGCTGTCGCATGGTGGAACCACCTGCTAGCCCATATTGAGTCATACAACGCGGGATGCGAAGGGCTGTTTCATCAAATCCTGCCATCGCTGCGGGAGATTCATACAGGCAGCGATGATTTTCATAACACGGTCGAAGCTAAAATCGGGCTGCGTCTACCGCCGGCATTTGATCTGGAGTCTTTTCAAAGGGAAGTAAAATCATGGGCTTGGGAAGCCAAGCTTAAATTTTACGGTTACGAGCCCGCCTTCCAGAACGGCCGTCGCTCGCCGTTGGTAGCCGCGTTCAACCAGGTTTTTCGTGAAAATGGTGTTCGCCCCCACCTCAAACTTAAAACCGGCACCTCGGACATGAACGTCGTCGGTCCGATCTGGAACTGTCCCATCGCCGCTTACGGCCCCGGCGACAGTCTCCTCGACCACACCCCCAATGAGCATATCGAATTAGATGAATTTTCGCGGTCAATCCAGATTCTAAGCGAGGTTCTAAACCGCCTTGGTTAGGGGCTGAACGAGAACAAAATTAGCGCTCGGTGCAATTTCCAGATCCTGATTGGGAACCCTGCCGGGAGAATTTTCGTCTATAATAGCAGCGGTTTTGAATTAGATTGGTTCAAGCGGAATTAGATTGGTTCAAGCTTAGCCTTGATGTTATGAGTGATTCGATACTAAAAGATTGAACCAATCTTGGCCTAGCGTCATGAATGATTCGATATTTACAGATTGAACCAATCTTGTGTAAGAAAGTGAGGAAGAAATGCCGAAAAGATATTTATTGTCCATACTCGCCCTCGTTTTAATATTTGCCGTTGGCTGCGGATCGCAAATTTTGCCGCCTATGGAAGAAGGAGCGGCTGAACCAACTGCCGGCGAAACGGCCATTGAAACC
>Ga0316585_10000025_pt1 | contig 22134 bp, 23 predicted proteins | sample S_170502SCrBrC_D_FD_204517 | JGI IMG/M metagenome (GOLD analysis project Ga0316585, IMG submission 204517) | Rhizosphere microbial communities from salt marsh grasses in Alabama, United States - S_170502SCrBrC | ecosystem: Host-associated > Plants > Roots > Rhizosphere | place: USA: Alabama...
GATCGGCAAGGTCGGTATCGTGCATGCTGATGTGCCTGTCGGACTGCACTGGCGAAAGTTTCTGGCCGCCCTTGAGCAGCACGAACATCGTATGATTGAATACGCCACCTGGGGCCGGACCCGTCAGCTGGATAAATGCACACAACGGATTAAAGGCGTGCAGCACGTGTATGTGGGTCACACCCCTGTCGCAAAACCGACCACGCTTGGCAATGTCACCAATCTTGACACCTGCGCACACCGTTCGCGCAATCTTTCCATAGTGGAAATCACTTCTTTTTGCTGAGCTGACCCATGGGGTGTAATTGGCTGGCTTCGTGCCACCAATAACTCAGCCCTTGATGCACACCACCGGTTCGAGTCGCGCCACCTTGTATGCCAGACCCGCCTGGTCGGCCACTTCCACAACCGCGCTCACATCCTTGTAGGCACCCGGTGCTTCTTCGGCCACGCCGCGCATGGATGGGCTACGGATCAGGATGCCGCGTTCGGCCAGTTCATCCACCAGACTGCGACCCTGCCACTGGCGTTTCGCCTGGTGTCGACTCATGGCGCGACCGGCCCCGTGACAGGCAGAACTCCAGGCACGCTGTTCACTCTGCTTGGTTCCGGCCAGGATATAGGAAGCAGTACCCATGGAGCCCCCGATAATCACCGGCTGGCCAACGGGTTGTAACTCGACCGGTAAGTCTGGATGGTCGGGCCCAAACGCCCGGGTCGCACCCTTGCGGTGTACGAACAGGCGACGATCTTTTCCTTCCACCCGATGATGTTCTTCCTTGCAGGTATTGTGTGATACGTCATACAACAATTGAAGCTCGGCCTGCGGCAGCACCTCAGCAAACACTTCTCGGGTCAGGTGCGTAATGATCTGTCGATTGGCCAGCGCACAGTTAATTCCCGCCCGCATCGCGCCCAGATAATCCTGGCCGGTGGGTGAATTGATGGGCGCACATGCCAGTTCCCGATCCGGCAGAGAAATACCTTGACCGGCTGCACCCAGCGCCATTTCACGCAGAAATTCGGTACCGATCTGGTGACCGAGGCCACGCGAACCACAATGAATGCTGACCACCACATCATCTTCCCGCAAACCGAACACCCGGGCGGCCGATGGGTGATAGATGTGGCTCACCCTCTGCACTTCGAGGTAATGGTTACCCGAACCCAGGGTACCCATTTCGTTCCGTTGTCGTTTTTTGGCAAATGCGGATACCTTGTCCGGATCGGCTCCTGGCATCCGGCCCTGTTCTTCAATCCGCGCCAGATCAGTCTGCCATCCAAAGCCCTGTTCGACGGCCCAGTCGGCACCACCAATCAGCATGGCGTCCATCCCCGCGTCATTCAGGTGAATCTGTCCGGTGCTGCCAAGCCCGGCAGGAATGCGATGAAACAGCGCATCGGCCAGACGCGTCTTGTTTGCTTCGATAGCCGGATATTGCAGTCCGGTCAGCAGGGTGCGCACGCCACAGGAAATATCAAACCCGACACCGCCACCCGAAACAACGCCGCCCTGCTCCGGATCAAAGGCGGCCACACCACCGATGGGAAAACCGTAACCCCAATGAGCGTCGGGCATGGCATAGGCGGCCTGCACAATACCTGGCAGCATCGCGACATTACATATCTGCTCGTAGACCTTGTCGTCCATGTCGCGCACCAGACTCTCATCGGCGAACAACACGGCCGGCACCCGCATCTGCCCGTGCGGTTCAATCTGCCAGACATACTCTTCCTTACGGGTTAGCCGTTGCAGATCCATGATTCACCTCAGACGTCCACCACACATTGTGCCAACCAGCTGCCATCATCCAGCTGGATCACTTTCAATTCGGTATAGGTCGCACCCTTGAGTTCCACGGCAGGATGATGCTTGTCAATCTGCAGTGCCTCACCCCATGCCTGACCGCACAATTCCTGGCCCGACATACTGACATCAAAACGGCTGAACAACATGTTACGAGTCGCTATTTCGTAAATCAGCGCATTCAGCCAGTCAACCAGCAGGATTTCATGATCCGGTGCACGACACCGAATCTCAATCCGCTCCCGGGGTTCGATCGTCGCCAGTTCGGTAACCACCGCCAGCATAGCCAGCGCCACCTGTTCAAAGGCCTGTGTCAGGGTTGCGCCATAGCCGCGCACCCCAATGTCTGCCATGTGATAAAAGTGTTCCCAGTGAGCGGGCATGCCGGCGCTTTTCCTTGTCACAGTTGGTCAGGCTATGTAGCACCGACCTGATCCGGTTGGCGGTAAACGGTCTGTCTCTACTATCCGGTGCCGGTGCCGATTGGTCAAGCCGGACAGGATGACAGGCATCATGCTCCGGTCCGTTGACCGCGGATTACTTGCGGGAGGTAAACTTGCGTAGACGACTACGTTTTTCCAGCTGACGGCGGGTCAGAATGTTTTTCTTTCCGGCGAAGGGATTTTTACCGCTCTTGAATTCCAGTCGTATCGGTGTGCCTTCCAGCTTGAGCTGTTTGTGAAAGCCGTTGATCAAATACCGCTTGTACACATCAGGGATCGATTCGGTCTGGTTGCCATGAATAATAACCCGCGGCGGGTTCCTGCCACCCTGATGGGCGTAGCGCAACTTGATGCGCCGGCCCTTTACCAGCGGCGGCTGGTGGGCCTGCACCAGATCTTCCAGAATCTGCGTCAGCCGATTGGTGGACAGGTTGCGCATGGCGGATTCATAGGCGCGTAGTACCGAGGCGAACAGGTTACCTACCCCTGAACCATGCAGGGCCGAAATGTAATGGATGCGGGCAAAGGTTAGGAACGGCAGCCTGCGATCCAGCTCCTGTTTAACCCGGTCTTTCTGCTCCGCATCCAGCCCGTCCCATTTGTTGACCGCGATGACCAGCGCCCGGCCGCTATCGAGAATAAAACCGAACAGGGTGGCGTCCTGCTCACTGATGCCTTCTTGACCGTCCAGCAACATGATCACCACATTAGCGCCCTCGATTGCCTGCATGGCCTTGATGACACTGAATTTTTCCACCGCATCCGAGACCTTGCTGCGGCGTCGGATGCCGGCAGTATCGATCAGGGTATAGGTCTGGCCGTCGCGCTCGAAAGGCAGGTAAATACTGTCGCGGGTGGTCCCGGGTTGATCGTACGCCACCACCCGCTCTTCGCCCAGGATGCGGTTGACCAGGGTGGACTTGCCGACATTGGGCCGGCCGACGATGGCAATGCGGATCCCCGGTTGTGATTCGACATCCTCCTCGGTCTCAGCCTCGGGCAGCTCGGCCAGAATCGTATCGATCAGGGTGTGTACCCCCCGGCCATGGGCGGCAGCGATGGCATGGGGTTCACCCAAACCCAGGGCATAGAATTCGGCAATGGCTGTTTCTTCCTGCATGCCATCGGTCTTGTTCACCACCAGATATACTTTCTTGCCGGACGCGCGCAAACGATTTGCGATAGGCTGATCATCCACTGCCAGGCCGTCGCGGGCGTCGACCAGAAACAGCACGATGTCACTTTCTTCCACTGCCTGCCAGGACTGATTCGCCATCAGACCATCCAGGCCGGTCTCGTCACCACTCAGACCACCCGTATCCACCACGATATAGGATTTGTCACCCAGCCGGCCTTCCCCGAATTTACGATCCCGGGTCAGGCCAGGCTGGTTTGCCACAAGCGCGTCGCGTGAACGGGTCAGACGATTGAACAGGGTGGATTTTCCCACATTGGGACGACCAACCAGGGCGATTACCGGTTTCATAACAGGAAGACGTGGAATATAGTCTGGTTGAAGAGCCTAAAACATTGGCTCATCGGGTAGCGGTGAGAGCTTGTAACCCCGGATATTCCCGAGGCGATCCACCGCAACAATGAGATTATCTTCGGCCAGCGGGGCGACGAGGATATTGTTGTCCTTGGGGAAAATCTTGTCCAGCTCCTTGGCCTCGGAGTTAAACAGGTAATAGCCCGCCTCAACACGCTTGCGCGCAACAAGTTTGCCGTCTTGCTTTTCAATCCAGTGCACATAGCCGTTGTAGTCGCCTACCACCAGGTAACCGTCCTTCAGGATAGGGGCGGTCACGGATCGCCGCAGGAGTTTGTCCTGGCGCCATAACGTGGCGCCATTAAAGCGATTCAGCGCCCAGATACGACTTTCCGAATCCGACAGGTAGACCAGACTTTTGTCCACTGTCATGCCCGTATATGATGAAATATCACGGGCCCACAGTATCCGGCCGGTTTCCATTTGTACCGTTACCAGCCGGCCCTGGTATGTCATCACGTAGATCACGCCATCAACCACCACCGGTGTGGCATCGATGTCGATCATGCGTTCCAGCTCGGAACGCCCCGTGGCTTCGGCAATCTGCACTTCCCACAACACGGTTCCGTCAATCAATGTCATGGCAAACAGTTTGCCGCTGTCTGACCCAACCAGCACAATCCCCTCACTAATCACCGGCGCACTGGTACCGCGTAAACTCAACAAGGGAACCGGTGTGTCAACCACCCAACGGCGTTTGCCGGTGGCGCCATCCAGTCCGGTAACCCGGCCATCCACGGAGCGCACTACGATAATGCCCTCTTCCCCGGCAGGAGGTGCCAGAATTTCGCTCGAGACCTGGGTCCGCCACAACTCGTGACCATCCTTCGGATCCAACGCCACCAGGTTACCCTGGCTGCTGCCAGTATAAAGTCGGCCATCGATAATGACCGGTCCGGTGGACAGCGGCAGATCGAGATTGGTTTGCCAGATCGTTTCACCCGTCATGGGATTAAATGCCATTACCAGGCCGTAATAGTCCACACCATAGCCCACTTGCTGGTGGAAATATGGCCTTAGTTTCAGGTAGTTATTGTAAACCCCGAAACCCAGCGATCGTTTCCAGAGGGTTAATACCCGGATGGGATCTTTGATTTCTGGTAACGGTACCGGTGGGAGCACATTGCTGGACGGTGTACTGCAAGCCGAAACAATGACCAGACAGGCGGCCAGCAAGGCACAGCGTCTCACGCTGCATCCCCCGCAGTGGTTTTCACCACCAGACTGTTCAGCTTCATCTCCAGCAATTTGCGCCGCTGTGCATCCATTTTCAGATCTGCCAACGCCTTACGATAGGCAGTGGCTGCCGCTTCCGCCTTGTTTTGCTGTGCCAGCACATCACCTCGCAGCTCGAAGTTCAATGAAGCAAAACCGGCCACCTCCGGTTTGTTCAACAACGCGAGTGCCTCGTCCAGTTTGCCCTCGGCCACCAGTACCCGCGCCAGACGCAGTCGCGCCACGTGTTGAAAACCTTCATCGCTGCTGTTGTCGAGCACCCACTGCAACCGGGCCACGGCAGCGGGGTAATCCTGCTGCTGGGTGGCCAGCCCGGCCAGCAACATGGCGCTCAGAGCCGCGTACGGTGTACCCGAATAGTTCTCGATCATCTGCTGGCCAACCGTGGCGGCTTGCTTCTGGTCGTTGCTGACGACGGCCGTCATCACCTGCACATAAAGCAGGGAGGCCTGCTCCGACTGGGTTTTCTGCCAATTGTTCCAGTAGCGGTAACCCCCGATAAGCGCCACGCCAATCACCAGGCCGGCGATCACGGCGCGCCCGTTTTCTTTCACCCAGTCCTTGAGAGCCTGGACCTGTTCTTCTTCATTCTGATATGTCACGTTGTCTCCTGTTCATCATTCAACCGTGGCGTTCCGTTCTCCGGACAGCGACGCCGCAAGGTAGCTCACCAGTTCTGTCTGTGGCAACAATACCTGTTCGCAATCCACGCGCAAATCCTTGATACTGACCCGGCCTTGCGCCATTTCATCTTCACCCAGAATCAGGGCCAGCCGGGCACCACTCTTGTCGGCCCGTTTCATCTGGCTTTTGAAACTGCCCCCGCCACTGTGTACCAGCAGACGCAGCGTGGGCAATTCATCGCGTAACTGTTCCGCCAGTACCTGGCTCATGAATTCTGCCGCTTCGCCGTTCGCCACCAGGTAAGCCTGTGGTAATTCTGAATCCACCACCTTGTCGTCCAGCAGGGCCACCAGCCGTTCCATACCCAGGGCAAATCCCAGTGCCGGCGTGGCACGACCACCCAGTTGTTCAACCAGTACGTCGAACCGCCCACCGGCGCAGACCGTCCCCTGCGCCCCGAGTTTGTCCGTGACCCATTCGTACACGGTTCGTGAATAATAATCCAGGCCGCGTACCAGACACGGGTTCACACGATACGCGATGCCCGCCTCATCCAGACGCCGGCACAAACCTTCAAAATGCTGACGGGATGCTTCGTCCAGTTGTTCCATCAATTTCGGTGCAGCCTCAATCAGGGTTTGCATATCCGGATTCTTGCTGTCCAGGATGCGTAGCGGGTTGGTGTCCAGACGCCGCAGGCTGTCCGCATCGAGTTGTTCCAGATGCTGGTTCAGATAGTTGACCAGGGTATCCCGATAGGCCCGGCGCACTTCACTGCTGCCGAGGGAATTGATCTCGAGGCGTACATCCGCCGCGATACCAAGTTCGCGCCACAGTCGTGCCGTCAACAGGATGGTCTCGGCGTCGATATCCGGTCCAGTGCAACCAAATACTTCCACTCCCAGCTGATGAAACTGCCGATATCGGCCCTTCTGGGGACGTTCGTGGCGGAACATGGGTCCCTTGTACCAGAGTCGCTGAATCTGGTTGTGAAGCAGACCGTGCTGGAGGCAGGCCCGTACGCAACCAGCAGTGCCCTCCGGGCGCAGCGTCAGGCTGTCACCATTGCGGTCCTCAAAGGTATACATTTCCTTTTCCACAATATCGGTTACTTCACCGATGGAACGCTTGAACAACTCGGTCTTTTCGACAATCGGCAGGCGTATTTCACGGTAGCCATAACCCGCCATCAGACGTTGAAACACGCTTTCGACAAACTGCCAGCGGGCCGTCTCGCCGGGCAAAATGTCGTTCATGCCACGGATGGCCTGGATGGACTTGGACACGGAAGTTTTCCTGAATAATACGAACCGGTGGTCTGTTACCGTACCCTCGCGGGATACACGAATGCCGGATTATACGCGATAGATCGCCTGATTTCTCGCTCCACGGAGTACGGTTGACAGCGGCTGAGGTGTCCCCGCGAGAGATGCCGGTAGCTCAGATCTTGCCGGCCGCCTCCATTTTCCTCAACTTTGCCGCTTCTTCGGAATTGGGGTATTTGCCCTTGAGGAGGATGGAGTAGCTGGCAATACGGTTATTATTGTTCGATTGCTTGGCCAGCAGGATCCCCAGCCACAGGCTGGCCGGGATCTGGGGTGCAACCTGCAGGTACTGATACATGTAATCGCGGGATTTCCGGAAGTTCTGCTGGTCAAAATTCAGTTGCGCCATGCCCAATAGAGACTTGGCGGAACGCGGCGCCATATTCAACGCCGACTGGAAATTTTGTTCGGCCAGACTGATATTACCCTGACTCAACGCACATAATCCGATGTTCTCATGGACCTGGTACTTGTTCTTATACAGGGGATCGGCAAGGACCTCCTTGAAGTAGACACGGGATTCATCGAATTTCTTTTCTTCACAGAGGAATACACCGTAGTTATTCTTCAGAAAAAGGTTATCCGGCATCAACTCCAGAGCGCGTTCAAAGTGTTCTCTTGCTTTCTTCCGTTCACCCAGGGTCTGGTACAGCACGGCAATATACTGTTGCGCATCACCGTTATTCGGATTCTGCTCGAGAGCGGTTTGCAGTTTTTTCAAGGCCGCATCGTAATTACCCTGCCGCATGTAACCCAGGCCCAGTTCGGAATTGAAGGATGAAGCCTTCCTCATATTTTCCGGAAATTCCGTGGACGGATCCGAGACACATGCGGCCAGCATGACAACAAGACCCAGCATGGTTACGATAAGACGTAATTTCATCTTTTTATGATCCGGTAGTGGCGTGACGGCGCGAGGTGCGTTTGGTGCGGTCCAGAACCTTGCCGGCCAACTGGCCGCAGGCTGCATCAATATCTTCACCCCGGGTCTTGCGGGTGACAGTGATAAGCCCTGCTTTCATCAGAATATCCCGAAACGCATCTATGCGTTCCCGACTGGAACTTCGATATTGTGTACCCGGAAAGGGATTGAACGGAATCAGGTTGACCTTGGCGGGCACGTCCTGCAGTAACTTCACCAGTTGCCGTGCCTGGCGGGGACTGTCATTGATCCCGTCCAGCATCACATATTCAAAGGTCACCTTGCGCCGCGCTTCACCGGTAATATAGCGCTGGCAGGCAGCCAACAACTCCCGAATCGGGTATTTCCTGTTGATCGGGACCAGCTCATTGCGCAGCGCATCATCCGGTGCATGCAATGACACCGCAAGACTTACGTCACTGACCTGTTTGAGTCGATCCAGCGCCGGAATAACGCCGGAGGTGCTCAGGGTGACCCTGCGCTTTGACAGACCATAGGCGAGATCATCCAACATCAGATTCATGGCGCTAACTACATTATCAAAGTTTAGCAGCGGTTCTCCCATCCCCATCAGAACTACGTTGCTGATCACGCGATTCGTGCGAGGCTGGCATTGCAATGATTTATTCGCCACCCACAACTGGCCAATGATTTCACCCACCGACAGATTCCGGTTGAACCCCTGTTGCGCCGTGGAGCAGAAGCTGCATTCCAGTGCACAACCAACCTGGGATGAAATACACAAGGTGCCGCGCTCTGCTTCCGGGATAAACACTGTTTCAATGCAGTTGCCATTATCTATCCGCAGCAACCACTTGATGGTCCCGTCTTCAGACTGTTGTTCGGACACGATCTCCGGAAAACGGATTTCCGCCTCGTTGTGGAGGGTGTCCCGCAGTGATTTACTGAGGTTGGACATGGCATCGAAGTCATCGACACCACACTGATAGATCCATTTCAGTACCTGGCTGGCACGAAAAGGTTTCTCTCCCAGTTTTGTGAAAAAGGCTATCAGTCCCTGCCGATCGAGATCCAGCAGGTTAACCCGGCTGGAAACCGGCGGGGTGTCGACATCAATGGTACGGGTAGGGATAGAGGCCATGGTGGTGATTTTAACTGAAATTCCCCCAGGTCCGTGAATTTTCGTAGTTTTTTTTGCGAACACCCCCGACTGGCGCAAGGCGTGGCAACAAGCCGGACTAGGGTATATTCAGTCTTTTTCCTCGATCCAGGCCATCTGGATCGCCTCGAGGATTTTCTCGCCCGAGTGTTTGGGATCATCATCAAAATCATCCAGTTCACAGACCCAGTCATGCAGGTCAGTAAAACGGATATATTTCGGGTCCACATCCGGATGTGCTTCATCCAGTGCGATGGCAATTTCCAGCGTATCTACCCATTTCAGCGACATAGGATGCTCCTCAATGGCTTTCGGATACCATATTTATGGTGTATTTGGGAATTTCGATCACCATGTCCTCTTCTCCCACCATCGCCTGGCAACTCAGGCGCGAATCCGGCTCCAGACCCCAGGCCTTGTCGAGCAGATCATCTTCCTCTTCGGTGGCTTCCTGCAATGATTCCAGTCCTTCCCGGATATACACGTGGCAGGTCGTACAGGCACAGGACTTTTCACAGGCATGTTCGATCTCGATACCGTTGGCCAGTGCCGCATCACAAACGGTAGTACCCGGTTCGACTTCAATCATGGCGCCTTCCGGGCATATTTCTTCATGGGGCAAAAAAATCAGCTTGGTCATATAATCTATCGTCCTGCCTGTTCATCTTATTGGGAAAAAGAATAGCGCGAGTCCTTATTCGTCCACGGGTCAAATCAAGAGTGAACCCGCCTGCGAACCCCGAAATCAGTTCTCATCAGCGAAGTCTTCCACCTTGTGGCCGGCCAGAGCCTTGTGAATACTCGAGTCCATGCGCTTGGCGACGAAGCCGGCGGCGGCAACGTCCAGATTCTCAATTGCGGCCTTGATGGCCAGATGATCGTTACCTTCCCGACTGGCCTTAAGCCGGGTTGCGGCCTGATCTACCGCATCCCGCTCTGCGTCGTTGAGTAAATCGCCATCCTTCGCCAAGGCCCCCTGCAATGCCTCCAGTACACGATCAGCTTCCACTTGCTGCTCCAGTAGCTTGCGGGCTGCCACGTCGTCTTCAGCATGATCAATGGAATCGCGCAACATGGTTTCAATTTCCCTGTCGGTCATGCCGTAGGAAGGCTTGACCTCGATGCCAGCCTGTACACCGGTGGTCTCTTCAAGCGCAGTCACCGACAACAGTCCGTCGGCGTCTACCTGGAAGGTAACCCGGATACGGGCGGCACCTGCCACCATGGCTGAAAAGCCGCGCAGGGTGAAGCGGCCCAGTGAGCGACAATCGCTGACCAGTTCCCGCTCGCCTTGCACTACATGGATGCTCATGGCCGTCTGGCCGTCCTTGAAGGTGGTGAATTCCTGGGCTCGCGCCACCGGGATGGTGGTATTGCGTGGAATAACTTTTTCCACCAGGCCACCCATGGTTTCCAGCCCCAGCGACAGGGGAATCACGTCCAGCAGCAACATCTCGTCATCCGGCTTGTTGCCCGCCAGGATATCGGCCTGGATGGCGGCGCCAATGGCCACCACAGTATCCGGATCGATATCCACCAGCGGTTCCTGGCCGAAAAATTCGCCGATCCGCTCACGCACTCTCGGTACCCGGGTTGAGCCCCCGACCATGATCACCGCTTGCACCTCGTCCGTCTCGACGCCGGCATCGCGCAAAGCGCGACGGCATGGCAACAGCGTCTTCTGGATCAACGGATCGATAAGCGAATCAAGTTGTGTCCGACTCAGCCTCCCCTGCCAGACCGAATCATCCTCCAGTTCGATGTTGAGCTCGACGCTGTCCTGTTCGGTCAGTGCCTGCTTGGCCGCGCGTGCATCGCGCATCAGGCGGCGCAGCTGGTGATGGCCTGCATCATCATTGATCCCGGCCTGCTGCATGATCCACTCAGCGATGGCCCGATCAAAGTCGTCCCCGCCAAGTGCACTGTCTCCGGCGGTCGCCATGACTTCGAACACGCCCTGCTTGAGTCGTAAAATGGAAATATCGAATGTCCCGCCACCCAGATCATATACGGCGATCACGCCCTCTGCCGACTTGTCGAGGCCATAGGCTACGGCCGCCGCGGTGGGTTCGTTCAGCAATCGCAACACTTTGAGTCCGGCCAACCTGGCCGCATCCTTGGTAGCCTGGCGCTGGGCGTCATCAAAATAGGCTGGGACTGTAATGACTACACCGGTCAGGTCGCCACCCAGCGATGCTTCCGCACGCTGTTTAAGTACCCTGAGGATCTCGGCCGATACCTCGATAGGACTGACGTCACCACCCACCGTATGAAAACGCGGCACGACCGATTCGCTTTTCACAAACTCATAGGGCAGGCGGTTACCGAGGATCTTGATGTCGGCCAGACCTCGGCCCATGTAGCGCTTGACCGAGGCGATGGTATTCAGTGGATCGTCAACCGCAGCGTCCAGCGCAACGTGACCCACTAGAGGTGGCTGTTTATCCTGATAGCGTACGACGGATGGCAATAGCTGACGGCCCTGCTCGTCAAGGAGAGTTTGCGCCTGACCACTGCGTACCGTTGCTACCAGTGAATTTGTGGTGCCCAGATCGATGCCTGCCGCGAGGCGATGTTCGTGCGGACTACTGGATTGTCCGGGTTCGCTGATTTGAAGCAATGCCATTCTGGATTAGTCCGTCAGAGTATTTATTTCAACAGCGTTTCAATTCGGTCAGGCAATAACAGACTGTCTGACATTACAGGTCACCCACCAGAATTTCTTCCGTTTCATCAGCTTCCTGTTGCAGGCGCGCCAAAAACTGCATTTCCTGGATTGTCTGTTTGGCTTCGCCCAGGCTATCCGGATCATCCTTCACCAGTAAGGCCTGCAGGCGGGCTTCCATAGTCTGTTTGCGAGAACGGATATCATTTACAAAGTCGTTCAGGGCAGTCAGGGCATCATCCTGCTGAGGAATTGCCGCCAACGTCTCGCGTAATTCAATTTGCTCCATCAGGAATGCCGGCTTGAGATGCGTATCCCTTTCATCATCAAAACTGACGCCCTTTAATTGCAACAAATAACGGGCGCGTTGTAGTGGAGATTTGAGGGTCTGGAATGCTTCATTGACCTGGGCGGTACGTTGTATCGAAAGTCGCCGCTCCCGATCACCGACATTGGCGAACCGGTCTGGATGCAAGGTACGTTGCAAATCCCGATAGCGCTCGGTGAGCTGCTGGGTATCTATATCAAAGGTGACGGGAAACCCGAACAACTCGAAATGGTTCTGCGTTAAGTCCATATCTGAGACGGCACTTAAACAGTGAAACTTTCACCGCAACCACACTGATCCTTAACATTCGGGTTGTTGAATTTGAAACCTTCGTTCAGGCCTTCTTTACCGTAATCCACTTCGGTGCCATCGAGATAGAGCAGGCTTTTGGGATCGATCACGACCTTGACGCCGTTGGATTCAAATACCTTGTCATCATCATCAAGTTTGTCAACGAATTCGAGCACATATGCCATTCCTGAACAGCCCGTAGTTTTCACCCCGAGCCGTAGGCCAATCCCTTTCTTCCGATTGGCAAGAAAATTCTTTACCCGCTCGGCGGCGGATTCGGTCAGGCTAATCGACATGGCACATATCCGTTTCTATCAGGCGCGCTTGGCAACATCAGCGCCGTTCTGTTTTTCCTTGTAATCATTGATGGCCGCCTTGATGGCATCTTCCGCCAGAACCGAACAATGAATCTTGACCGGCGGAAGTTCCAGCTCTTCGGCAATCTCGGTGTTCTTGATGGAAGCGGCCTCATCAAGTGATTTGCCTTTGACCCACTCGGTCAGTAGTGAGCTTGAGGCGATTGCTGAGCCGCAGCCATAGGTCTTGAATTTGGCGTCTTCAATAACGCCTTCCTCATTCACCTTAATCTGCAGGCGCATAACATCACCACAAGCGGGAGCTCCCACCATACCAGTGCCCACATGGCTATCGTCCTTGTCCATGGCGCCAACATTACGCGGATTTTCATAATGATCGATGACTTTGTTACTGTATGCCATTGTCTTTACCTCACAGAAATTTGGAATATAATTTTATCTGTTTACGGCCTTAATGCGCCGTCCATTCGATAGCTTCAAGATCTATACCATCTTTGTACATTTCCCAGAGCGGCGACAGTTCCCGCAGCTTGTCAATATTTTGCTTGATCTTTCCGATGGCATAATCGATTTCTTCCTCGGTCGTAAAACGACCGATAGAAAAACGAATCGAGCTGTGCGCCAGTTCATCGTTCCGACCCAGTGCGCGCAACACATACGACGGTTCAAGGCTTGATGAAGTACAGGCCGAACCAGACGAAACCGCCAGATCATTTAGTGCCATCATCAGCGATTCGCCTTCCACAAAGTTAAAACTGACATTCAGATTATGGGGTACACGCTGTTCCATATCCCCATTGATATAGATTTCCTCAATATCCTTCAACCCATTCAGTAACCGATCTCGAAGCATGCGGATACGTTCATTGTCTGTCGCCATTTCTTTCCGGGCGAGTCTAAATGCTTCACCCATACCAACAATCTGATGGGTCGCCAGCGTGCCAGAACGCATGCCGCGCTCATGCCCACCGCCGTGCATTTGTGCTTCAAGACGTACACGGGGCTTGCGCCGCACATACAAGGCGCCAATTCCTTTTGGGCCGTACATCTTATGGGCAGAAAAGGACATCAGGTCCACGTTCATATCATTCACGTCGATGGGTACCTTGCCGGCACTTTGTGCAGCATCAACATGAAACAGAATTTTATGTTCACGAGTAAGCTCGCCAATGGCTTTGATATTCTGGATTACACCGATTTCATTGTTGACGTGCATGATGGAAACCAGGATCGTGTCGTCACGCATCGCAGCGCGCAGCTTGTCGAGGTCAATCAGGCCATTCGACTCCGGTTCCAGATAGGTTACTTCAAAACCTTCTCGTTCCAGCTGGCGGCAGGTATCGAGTACAGCCTTGTGTTCAGTCTTGCAAGTGATGATGTGCTTGCCCTTCTTTTGATAGAAGTGGGCCACACCCTTGATAGCAAGATTGTCAGATTCAGTGGCGCCGGAGGTAAAGACGATTTCTTTGGGGTCAGCGTGAATCAGCTCAGCAACTTGCTGGCGTGCCTCTTCCACCGATTTTTCCGCCTGCCAACCAAAGGCATGCGAGCGAGAGGCAGGATTTCCGAAATTGCCGTCCGCGGTCAGACAGGCGCACATTTTTTCCGCAACCCGTGGATCAACCGGTGTGGTAGCAGAATAGTCAAAATAGATCGGTTTTCTCATTACTACGCTTGTCTCCAACTTGGCGGTGCAGGCATCCTTGGCCCCACGACCACCGGTTATATCAATTTCAGTTTGATCCTGGTCACACGTCCTGTGACCGGGTAGTCAGGCAGTTTCAACCTTTGGTGACTGGTAGTGCATTTGCGCCTGGGTGCGTTCCTGACGGGCAGCTACTTCCTGCACGCCCTGGCGGTCAACCAGTGCAGCGAGACTGATCCCCATCAGGAATTCGTGGATCTGGGAACTTAACTCGGTCCACAATTCGTGGGTCAGACACTGTTGGTCGTCCTGGCAATTGGACAGTCCGCCACAGCGGGTGGTTTCGACGTTTTCGTCCACAGCAGTAATCACATCCGCCACTGCAATCCGTTCGGCATTCCGGCTCAAACGGTAACCGCCACCCGGTCCACGTGTGCTATCAACGAGGCCCTGTTTGCGCAACTTGGAAAACAGCTGCTCGAGGTAGGATAGCGAAATCCCCTGACGCTGGGATATATCTGCCAACGTGATGGGACCATCCTTGTAATGCAAGGCCAGATCCAGCATGGCGGTAACGGCGTAACGGCCTTTCGTTGTCAGTCTCATTGCATTGCCCTGTAAAAATAAGTAATCTTTGAAATTCCAGTAAGGTGAAAAATACCAAGACCAAGTAAATTAGTCAAGTATTTTCCCAAACGATTTGCGGCCTGCTCCGCCTTAATTCAATCCTCTGAAGTGGTATTGCCTGACGGTGTGTCCGGCATTTCGCTGCTGTCCAGCTTATCCGGCTCTGGCGGGGAAGCAATGTCACATGCGCCGAGATCCGGCAATTCCACCACTTCCATCTCCATTCCCAGGGTTTTCAATGACTTGCACATATTCTGCATTTGCTGGTCCATGGCATGGACATGGTCCAGCAGGCAGTTGATGGCATTGGCAACCGGATCGGGCATATCCTGGGTGGTGCCGTAGGCATCAAATCCAATTTTCTCGGCGAAGGCCTTGCGCTTGGCGTGCTTCTCGTCCGGTTCGGGCGCCCGGCTCACCACCCGGCCCGGGATCCCCACGACGGTGGCACCGGCCGGAACGTCCTTGACCACCACGGCATTGGATCCCACTCGCACGCCTGTATTGAGGGTAATGGGACCCAGCACCTTCGCGCCTGCGCCAACCACCACATCGTTGGCCAGGGTCGGGTGGCGCTTGCCCTTCTGCCAGGACGTGCCACCGAGCGTTACGCCATGGTAGAGGGTGCAGTCATCCCCGATGACGGCGGTCTCGCCAATCACCACGCCCATACCATGATCAATGAAAAATCGCCGCCCAAGGGTCGCACCAGGATGGATTTCAATCCCGGTCAGCCACCGGGCAATGTGGGAGACGAAGCGCGCCAGCCATTTCAGGTGCATTTTCCACAGCCGGTTGCTGAAACGATGCAGCACCACGGCGTGCAAGCCCGGGTAGGCCGTCAGCACCTCAAAACTGTTGCGTGCGGCCGGATCCCGGTCGAACACGCAGCGGATGTCTTCTCTGATTCGCGCAAACATGTCACTGCTCGAAAAATGGGGGGTCATTAGAATCTGCTTGACCCGGAGTGTCAACCAACCTGGCAGGCGCCGAAGCATGAATGTCCCGGGTTTGATCGCTCGACCGGCGTGGCAGTGTGTCGCACTAGCGCCGCTTCCGGTACTTACTCGCCGCCTTTTGTGCCGCGGTCAGTATGCCACGCAGGATATTCAGCTCCATTTGATCCAGACCGACCCGATTGTACAGCCGCCGCAGGCGCCGCATCAGTTGACGCGGATTGTCCGGGTCCAGAAAATCCAGCTCGATCAGGGTCTGCTCAAGATGTTCATACAGGCCATCCAGCTCCGCCGCTGTAACCGGGGGATGATCGCTATGCAAGTCCGGTTCAGTTTTCCCGGCCCGCTGCAGCGACGCCATACGCAACTCATAGACCAGCACCTGGGTAGCCGCCGCGAGATTCAGGGAACTGTAACCGGGATTGGCCGGGATATGGACATGGTACTGGCACCTTTCCAGCTCGGTATTGGTCAGGCCGATGCGCTCCCGTCCCATGACCAGCGCCACTTCCTGACAGACCGCGGTCTCGACCATGCGTGCGGCGCAGGCGCGGGGCTCCAGCACCGGCCATGGGATGGTTCGAGTACGCGCGCTGGCGCCAACGACCAGCGCGCAGTCGGCAATGGCCTCCTCCAGCGTTTCGACCACCCGCGCGGTAGCCAGCACATCATCGGCCCCCGAGGCCCGCGCAGTGGCCTCGGCCGAGGGATAGTCGTTGGGCGCTACCAGCACCAAACGTGACAGGCCCATGTTTTTCATGGCACGCGCCACCGCGCCGATGTTCCCCGGATGGCTGGTATTCACCAACACCACCCTGATCCGTGATAAATGCATGTCCATCAATAACCTTTTACCTTGTCAGTACCAGCCTGTTCGGGTGCTGGCTCTCGTGATCCCTGCTCCGGAAACACGTTCGCTCCGATCATCTTCTACGAATCCGTCAGAGCATGCGGCGGTCTTTTACGCTGCCAGGATGTACAAACGTAGTGTAAACTACGCCAGCGCGTCCGTACGGATGCGTCTCAGGCGGACGCACCGAATGGTTATTGCCGCCAGCTCTTTTTAAATAACGGAAAGGAACAAACATCGTGCACCCGATGCTAAATATCGCCATTCGTGCTGCACGCAGTGCCGGCAACATTATCGTTCGAAATACGAATCAGGTAGACACCCTTACCGTAACCACAAAGTCGCACAACGACTTTGTCACCGAAGTCGACCGGCTCGCCGAGCAGGCCATTATCGATACCCTCCACAAGGCCTATCCCGATCACGCCATTCTGGCTGAGGAATCCGGCCAGCATCAGGGCAATGAATATGAATGGATCATCGATCCGCTCGATGGTACCACCAACTTCCTGTACGGCTTTCCCCAGTTTGCGGTCTCCATCGCGCTGCGCCACAAAGGTCGGCTGGATCAGGCCGTCGTCTACGATCCCATGCGCGATGAGCTGTTTACCGCCAGCCGTGGCGGAGGCGCCAGCCTCAACGGTCGCCGCATGCGGGTGCGTGACCGGCGGGGATTGGAAGGCGCCCTGCTTGGTACCGGGATCCCATTCCGCGATTCCCAGATCGAGTGGATGGACGCCTACTTCGATATGATGAAAGCACTCATTCCCGGCAGTGCCGGTATCCGCCGGGCCGGTTCCGCCGCCCTTGATCTGGCCTATGTGGCCGCCGGCCGGCTGGATGGTTTCTGGGAACTGGATTTGCACTTGTGGGACATCGCTGCCGGGGTGTTGCTCATTGAGGAAGCGGGCGGTCTGGTCAGCGGCCTGACTGGCAAGCCGGACCACCTGGAAACCGGTCATGTAGTAACCGGCAATCCGCGCGTCTTCAAGGCGATGTTGCAGAAAATCCAGCCGTTTGTCCCGGCTGCACTCAAGACTTGATACGGTTCCGGCTATGACGCCCGCAACAGATCTTCGCATTCAGGATTTGACCCCCACCGAGCGATCGTGATAACTAGACAACAATCCAGGGTATTTTCGAAACAACAGCAGTAAGGAGAAGCGTGTGAAGCGGAAACTACTGGCCATTTTGGCACCCCCGGTGGCCGTCTGCCGTTATGGCTGCGCTGCATGCTGCGCGGCGCCCATCGGCGTGTTCTGGATCACCGGCATCGTTAGTCTCGTCTATGCCTTCTTCGGCGGCCCGACCGGTGTCGATGGCCTGAGTCTGGGCACGCTGGGACTGGGCTTCACATTGTGGGGCATTGCCGCCGTCTGGTCCGCCAACGTCATCAAGGGCGTCGACGAGGAAAACACGAACTGTCAGCCAAACAGCAGCAGTCTATGCAACCTGGTCAAACCTGCGCCGGATGACTCTGACCCGCTGGACGAGGTCAAAAAATTTCATCACTGAGTCTGAACACACAATATCCTGCAAAAAAGCCCGCTGTTGCGGGCTTTTTTACTGCCTACCGAGGGAGCTTGGCTAGCCTTCGATGCGCGGATTTTCAGCCCCTTCCTTCTGTACCGGCATCAGGCTGGCACGATCGATCTTGAGCACCAGCGCGGCACTACTGGCCACATAAATAGAAGAATAAGTCCCCACACCGATACCGATTAGTAAAGCCAGAGAGAAAGAGTGAATCATCTCCCCGCCAAGGAAGAGCATGGCCACGACAACCAGCAAGGTTGTCAGTGAGGTCATGATAGTGCGCGACAGGGTCTGGTTGAGAGAAATATTGATAATACTGATGGGGCCGTCCTTACGCAGACGGCGAAAGTTTTCCCGGATCCGATCGTATACCACGATCGTGTCATTGAGGGAGTAACCAATCACCGCAAGCACTGCCGCCAACACGGTCAGATCGAATTCCCACTGAAACATGGCAAACGCACCCAGGGTTATGGTGACGTCATGCACCAGGGCCGTGATTGCACCCAATGCCAGACGATATTCAAATCGGACCATGACATAAATCAGAATGGCGCCCAACGCAATAATCATTGCCAGTCCGCCGTCGTCCCGCAGTTCACTACCGACTTGCGGACCCACAAATTCCTGCCGCCGCATTTTTACATTCCCGTCCGGGGCATTCGCCCTGAGAATCCGGAGGACCCGGTCGCCGAGTGATTCGCTAATGCTGCCCTCTGCCTGAGGGGCCTGAGGGGCCAGACGCACCAGCACATCCTTTGAGGTACCAAAGTGCTGCACGACCACATCTTTCAAGCCGGCCTTATCGAGCGTACCGCGCACCTGATGCAAATCCACCGGTTGTGCATAGGCCACCTCGATCAGTGTGCCACCTGTAAAATCAAGACCGAAATTAAGTCCGCGTGTGACCAGAGCGCCAATGGAAATGATGACCAGGGCGAGGGAAAACATCATGGCAAGCTTGCGCTTGCCCATAAAATCGATCTTCGTAGTTTGCTTAAAAATCTGCATAGCTGGTCTTTACCCGATTATATGGACAAGGTCTTGATTTTACGGCCTGCAACGAACAAATTGATGATGGAGCGGGTCCCCATGATGGCCGTAAACATGGAGGTCAGAATGCCGATGGACAGGGTGATGGCAAATCCCTTGATGGGCCCGGTGCCAAGGATGTACAGCACTACCGCAGCAATCAGGGTGGTTATGTTGGCATCGGCAATGGTGGACAGGGCCTTTTCGTAACCGGCGTTGATACTCGATTGTGGTGTATTGCCACTACGCAATTCCTCCCGGATACGTTCGAAGATCAATACGTTGGCATCCACCGCCATACCGACGGTCAATACAATCCCGGCGATACCCGGCAGGGTCAGTGTCGCCTGCAACATGGACAGCACCGCGACGATTAGCACCAGGTTAACCAGCAGTGCAACGTCGGCCACCAGGCCGAAACCGCGATACCAGATCAACATGAATACCACCACGAACAGCATTCCGACAATAACTGAAAGGGTTCCCTTGTCGATGTTGTCCTGACCCAGGCTCGGGCCGATGGTACGTTCCTCGATGATCCGGATCGGCGCGGCCAGGGCACCCGCACGCAGTAACAACGCCAGTTCCCGGGACTCCTGGACTTCTAGACCGGTGATCTGGAACCGTTTGCTGAACACCGACTGGATCGTAGCGACATTGATCACTTCTTCCACCTTGCGGGTGGTATTCACTGTTTTACCGTTGACTTCCCGGGCCTCGTTCTTGTGTTCGATATACACCACGGCCATCGGCTTCTTGATATTCTTTTTGGTGGTCTCGGCCATTGCCCGCGCCCCGGCACCATCCAGATTGATGAAAACTGCCGGCCCACCGCTTTGCTGATCGAATCCGGAACTTGCACCGGTAATTCGATCGCCGGTAATAATGACCCGCTTCTTCAACAACACCGGTTTGCCATTACGCTCCTTGTACAGCCGCGAACCCGGTGGCAACTTGCCGGCCAGCGCGTCCTGCAGGCTATGCTCCACGTCCACCAGACGAAATTCCAGAGTGGCGGTGGCGCTTAGAATACGCTTGGCCTGGGCACTATCCTGGATGCCCGGCAATTGCACCACGATTCGACTGTCACCCTGTTGTTGGATCACCGGCTCTGCCACGCCCAGTTCGTTTACGCGATTGCGCAAGGTGGTCACATTTTGCTGCAAGGCCCCTTTCTTGAGTTCCCCCACCGTCACTTCATTCAACTGTGCCTGGATCAGAAAGGCGCCGTCGCTATCATCCTCCCGTAATACCAGTTCACGATACCCGCTTTTAATGGCACCCACCGCCTGATCACGTACTTCCGCCTTACGAAACTTAAGCACGATAGACTCACCCTGCTGGATGATACTCAGATAGCGGATTTTCTTTTCTCGTAACAGTCCACGCAAGTCATTGACATAGCGCTCATAGGCCTGGCGCATCACCGTCTCGGTATCCACCTCCAGCAGAAAATACAGACCGCCACGCAAGTCCAGGCCGAGATACATGGGACGGGCATTTAAGCCGGCCAGCCAGGGCGGCGCCGCGCTCGCCAGGTTGAGAGCCACGGTATAGTCTTCCCCCAGCACCGAACGGATCAGGTCCGTGCTTTTCAATTGGTCCTCTACATTATTGAAACGAATCATCATGCCGGTCGCGTCAAGTTCAATATCCCGTACGGGTACCTGGTTACTTTGCAACAGGCTGTTTACCTGCGACAGTGTGCCCATATCGACCTGGGTGGTGCGCGTTCCCGAAATCTGGATGGCCGGATCGGAACCATAGATATTGGGTAATGCATATATGACGCCCACCAGTAGCACAACGGCAAGCAACAGATATTTCCAGAGGGGGTAACGATTCAACATTCCGAAGTTACTCTTTAAATAGAGGTCAAAATCAGCCTTTGGCTGGTATCACAGTCCGATTTTCAAGGGGACATTCCACAATGCAGGGTATCCACAGCACAGGCGCAGGCATTTTTGGTGACACGGGGTCAATGTGCCACTTATCCTGCTGCCCGTCGTATTTATTTTTCCTTCCCTACGGCCTTTAGACTGCCCTTCGGCAAGACGCTGGCGACGGCCTGTTTCTGCACCCGTACGATCACATTATCGGCCAGTTCCACGCTGAGATATTCTTCACTCACATCGGTGATCTTGCCAAGCAAGCCACCGTTGGTGACCACCTCGTCACCCTTGGACAGCGCAGCCACCAGGTTGCGGTGTTCCTTGGCCCGCTTCTGCTGGGGCCGAATCAGGATAAAGTAGAAAATCAGGATAAAGCCGCCAAAGAAAATCAGCGACGTAATCGGATCGCTCTGCTGGGCGGCAGGCGCTGCTTCGGCATATGCATCGGAAATCAGAAAGCTCATTGACTTACCTTTTTCTGTTTGGAGTGGAAGATCCCGCCAATTCGGGCGGCCGTATTATGACACAGCCGGCACGGTCTGGGTGCGCCTGGCATAAAATTCTGCCACAAACTCGTTTAATTCCCCGGACACAATGGACACCTGCAGGTCTCGCATAAGCTGTTGATAATAATAAAGGTTGTGGATCGTGTTCAGCCGCAGGCCAAGGATCTCGCCGGTCCGGTCCAGATGACGCAAATAGGCGCGACTGTAGTTACTGCAAGTGTAACAGCCACACGCCTCGTCCAGTGGCCGGGTGTCGGTGCGAAACTGGCTGTTGCGGATCCGCACCATACCGCTGGCGGTAAAGAGGTAGCCATTGCGGGCATTGCGGGTCGGCATCACGCAGTCGAACATATCGATGCCGCGGCGCACCGCTTCTACCAGGTCTTCCGGCGTCCCTACTCCCATCAGGTAACGCGGCTTATCAGTGGGTAACGTGGGTGCCAGATTATCGAGCACCCGCAGCATC
>Ga0316585_10000026_pt1 | contig 22008 bp, 19 predicted proteins | sample S_170502SCrBrC_D_FD_204517 | JGI IMG/M metagenome (GOLD analysis project Ga0316585, IMG submission 204517) | Rhizosphere microbial communities from salt marsh grasses in Alabama, United States - S_170502SCrBrC | ecosystem: Host-associated > Plants > Roots > Rhizosphere | place: USA: Alabama...
GAGGCCAGGCTCACCGACCCGAACACCCGGTGCGAGACCCCGGCCGCGGCGGAGGCGGGATCTCCCGTGTCCCAGATGACCGCCTTGTCGCGGCGGGTGGCGAAGTATCCGAGGGAGTCCTCCTCGCCGTACTCGCGCAGCAGCGTGCGCACCCTGGCCTCGTCCGCGACATCGAGCGTGCGCGCGAAACGTGGCGCGCGGAACAGCAGGTAGGCCGACCCGAGCACGGTGCCCGCCCCGAGCAGACCCACGACGGCCCGCACCCACAGCGGTGCGTTCACGTCGACCGGGGTGCCGACGAGGCCGATGTCACCGAGCATCTGATCGAGCACCCAGAACCCGGCCGTCCACGCGTCCGGTGAGGTGCCGTACCGGTCGACCAGGAGGGCACCGACGACGAAAGTCACCACCCCGCCGAGCAGGAACAGCACCGCGGCCGCAGGCACGTTCCCCCGGACGGCGCGCGCGGAGAACTGCGGCTTGACCCGCACGGCCAGCAGGATCAGTCCGGCTACGAGCGCGGTGCCCAGCACGAGGGCGGCAGTGATCTCCCCGCCGACCAGCGAGACGACCCGGTCCACCTCGGGAAGAACCAGCAGCCACAGCACGGCCACCCACCATGCGGCCCTCAGCCGCCGGCGCAGCCCCACGGCCAGGGCGAACAACAGGGCGGCGTAGACGAGGTTGGGCACGACGGGAACGAGCAACCTCGAGACCAGGTCGGCTTCGCGGGCGAAGTACGACCGCCAGGCCGGCACGACCGCGACGACAAGAACGAGCAGGGACAGGACTACAAGCGCGGAGGCGAACCAGTCCGGCCAGCCGTCGTCACGCAGGCCGGGCCACAGACGTCGCGGTGAGCCGCCCTTCGGCAGCAAGGACGGCGCAGCACGTCGGTTGTTCGAGGTCATGAGGGCTCGCTCTCGAAGGGCCGCAGAGGCGCTGATGGAGTCTAGGTCCCACCAGCGCCAACCCGATCAGCATCCACAGCCCGTTCGGCCTGTGCCTGACCCCTTCTCCTGGGCGCCTGCACCGGAGAGAACGCCCGCAAGGCGACCGCGGGGATCTGCGCGGTGCTCCCGTGGCTGCCGAAGTGAGGGGCATCTGCCGTGTGCCTGGTCCGGCGCGGACCAGGAGCGCAGCATGCAACGCCGCCGACGGCGTGCTGCACCGGCACGACCAGGAACACCGGGAGGATCGGCTCAGGGACGCCTACTGGCTCCACGACGAGGGGCGCAACCGCGACGCTGCCATCGACCGCTGGGTCGAGCGCGACGGATCGGCGGGATTGGGCACCGCCCGCTTCCGGTCGACCGCCGGAGCGTTGCCCCGTTCGGTCGTGCGGTTCAGGCGCCGCGGGTATCCGAGACCGTGGCGGCCGCAGCCGCATCGCGGCGGTAGTGGCGGACCAGCGTGATCACTCGGGCACAGGACTCCACGAGGAGGAAGGCAAGAAGGCCGGCGATGATGAACCGGAAGATGTCGCCTTCGGGCAGCAGGTCCAGCTCAGCCACGACCTTGATGACGATCAGCAGGCCGAGGGCTACGAACGACTCCACGCTGTAGCGCAGGATCACGCCCTTGTGAGCGGGCACCGAGGCGACGTAGGTGCTCCGCGCCCGGTAGACGCCGAACACGTACCCGGCGACTCCACCAACCACTGCGACGATCGCGTGCGTGGGGCTGCGCTCCAGGTCGGTCACCAGCAGCGACCCGACGACGACGAGGGCGAACACCGGCTCCAGCATCTGCATCGTGAGCGTGCGGAAGCGCTCGTTGCTCTGCAGCTGGACGCTAGGGTCGGACTTGATCGCCCGCGTCCCTCGCCGGCTCTCCCGGACGATGAGCGCCAGAAGAACCAGCAGCAGGATGGTCGTGGCGTTCTCCATGCGGGAGGATCATAGTGGTGGAAGTGGAGTCGTTCCGATCCAAGAGGAGGGCGGGCCGTCGGCCGGTCTAGAGGGGGCTGGATCCCCGTCCGGGTCACGGCGATCGCGCGGTCGCGGTGCACGATCAGAATCACGGCGAGCAGATACTGATGAAGAACGCGACCTGCATCCCGAGGGCCGACGATCGCGAGGGTTCTTGTGGGGGCGGGCACGAACGCCAAACGCGACGCCATGGCAGTTCGGGCCGCGACCGGTCTCGCAGTGGGGCACGATGCGGTCAGGCGCGTCGGCGGATGGGCAGCCGGCGGCATGGCCGTGAGAGGGCAGCGAGTGGGGAGAGGGGATCGGGACAGACCCGTCCTCGAGCATCGTCAGCGGGTGCCGGCGGTGCCTGGGTTCATGGTGCCGCGTCCGGCCCTGGTGTCTCGGGTGTTGTCGACGCCTCCTGGTGGGCTGTGCCTGGTGCAGGCGCCTACGGGATGGGGGGGGACGGTCCTGCTGGCCGAGGTCGCCCGGGCCTCGCCAGCCATCGCGGTCTGGGTGTCCGGCCGCCCCCATGACCCCGATCCTGTCGCGTTCTGGCTCGACCTTCTGGCAGCGCTGAGCGAGAGGGGCGTGCCCACCGAGACCACGCGGGAGGCGCTGGCACGCGCCGACGACGACCGTGCCGACGTCGTCACGACACTGCTCAACACGATGGCGGGTCAGCCAGAGGTGCTGATCCTGGTCGACGACCTGGACGGGCTCGCGCACGAGCCGATACTGCGCGATCTCCAGCTGATGATCGACGCGCTCCCTTCGACGGTCCGCCTGGCGCTGCGCATGGAACATGGGGCGTACCTGGACGTGCGACGGTTGGCCTCGAGCGGCCGGCTCGTCATGCTGCGGGCTGATGATCTTGCCTTCGACGACGACCAAGCGCGACAACTAGTGGGCCTCGCCGCCCCCGACCTCGACCCGGCACGGGTGCAGGCCCTGCTCACTCTTGCCGAGGGGTGGCCTGCCGCACTTGCGCTGCCGTTCGTCACGGCCGACCGCGAGCAGGACATCGACCCTGCCGGGTGGCTGCTCGACAACGGCCTGGAGATGCTCGTGGGCTCGGTCTGGGAGGCGCTGCCTGCGGAGGATCAACGGTTCCTGGCCACCGTGACCGTGCTCGATGTCCTCTCGGCGGATGGCTGTTCGGCGCTGACCCAGGAAGACACCCACGAGACGGCCGACCGATTGCGGCGCCTGGACGCCTGGGGGCTGCTCAGGCGACTGGGCAATGTCCCGTCCCAGTTCGCTCAACGGCGTCTCGTGGCCGAGTACGCCCGGCGCATGCTGGCCGACAAGGGTCGAGCGGAGGGTGCTCGGCTGCACCGGCTGGCCAGTGAGCATCTAGCCCAGTCAGGTGACGTCGAGTCGGCTATCGCGCATGCGTTGGACGCCGGTGACATGCCGTGGGTGTTGGCGCTTCTGCAGGGCACCGTCGGTGAGTTCCTGGAGACGGGTCGGGCATCCACGGTTCGCGCGCTGTACAGCACGTCGGCGGAGCCGCTGGTCGCGGCCGATCACCTGCATCTGCTGGGGGCAGCCTGGGCTGAGATCCTCGCCGGCAACCTGGCAGGTGCCCAACGGTGGTTGTCACGGCTCGTGGCTGCCGTGGCGGAACTGCCTACCCCGATGACAGCAGACCCGGCAGCCGAGCCTGACGGGGAGTTCACGCAGGGCCTTGAGTCCCAGTCGACCTGGCTGCGGGCCGAGACGCTGTTCCTTCAGGCACGGGTCGCGGAGTGGCAGGGACGTCCGGCACTTGCCCGCGACTTCGCGGACCGGGCCGTGCGGATGTTCGGCGGCAGGTGGGCGCGGATGGTCCACCAGGGCGCGGTGATGCAGGCCATCCGGATGCGGCTGTGGTTGGACGATCGCGATGCGGCACACTCGATGCTCGTCCGCGCCAGTGCCAGGCCGGGGACACGGGAGTACTTCCGTCGGGTGGCGCTGCCAGCGCTGCGAGCCTGCCTGGCGTCGGAGGAGGGACGCGCCTACCGGGCGCGCCACCTGGCCGAGCAGTCCATCGATGCCTCAGCGGTACTGGGGCCGTTGGGTCAGTTCGACGACGCCGACGCCCGGCTCGCACGGTCCAGGGCGTGCGTCGATCTCGACGACCCCGACGCAGCTGCCGCGGACGCCGAACTGCTCCTGGCCCAGGCGGAAGCGGTCGGGCATGTGACGTATCGAATCCTGGCGATGCTGGCGCTTGCTCGAGCGCAGGCCGGCCAGGGCGTGGCGATGGATGCGATCGGCACCTGCGAGGGGGCTCGCGCCGTGCTTCGAGCCGAGGCCCCGGGTTCGGAGCTGCTGCTCGTGGTCGACCGTACCGAGCTGTCGGTGCGTATGGACGCCGGTGACCGTCCGGGAGCGCTCGCAGTAATCAGGCGTTCCCCGCCAGGCCCCGCGAGAGATCACGCCACGGCGCGTCTGGCGCTGCGGCCGCTGACTGAACCATCTCGGCGACCGTCGATGAGGCCGCCTGTGGATCCTCGTCAAGCGGTCGAGGCGCGACTGCTGAGCGCAGTGGCCGGCCTGTCCTCGCGGCCGACGAACGCGGAGCGACACCTGCGGGCAGCCGCGGAGATCGCCGTCGATGCTGGGATGCTGACGGCGCTGCGCGGCTACCCCGAGCCGCTGACCGTGCTGGCGGATCTGCTGGCGACCCGTCCCGACGCCGGAGCTGTCGCGGTCCTGGCTGCTCACGCACGTCCGGCATCCCCCGCTGTGCACACACCCCCTCCCGAGGCAGTCCGTCTCAGTGGCGGCGAGAGGCACCTGCTGGCGGTCATGGCCACCCACCGCGGGCATGCAGAGCTGGCAACCGCCCTGGGTGTCTCGGTGAACACCGTCAAGACCAGGCTGCGTCGGCTCTACCGCAAGCTCGGCGTGTCCGACCATGCCTCGGCGGTGCGGGAGGCCCGGTCCCGGGGCCTGCTGACGAACACGCAGTGACGGGTCACGCCATGGATCCGGCCACGGCTGGGACGGCCACGACGCTCGTCCGGCGACGCCAGGCCTTCTCGACTTCGATGGCGATGGGGAAGACCAGGGCGAGACCCAGGCAGATCAGCCACTGCTCCACGGAGTGGCTGGTAGTCAGCAGCCATCGCCGCAGGGAGGCGAGCTCGGTCGCGGCTACCGTCAGCGCGACGCCTGCCCCTGTGAGCAGTGCCGGCTGCCCCAGGGGCCTGCGAAGGCCGACACCGACGTGCGGCGCATCGTGAACCCGGCGAAGGCGGTCGCCAGACCCCTCACGGCGAAGCCCATGGTCACCGAGGTGCTCGCTTGGTCAGTGGCGGGCGCGTCCGGCCCCACCGCGACGGGGAGCAGCGAGAGCACTCCGAGGAGCACCCCGAGCGAGACCCAGCGCACCCCGGTGGTGCGGTTGAAGATGGTGGCGCGGGGTCGCGCGGTGGCGCCTGCATGAGGTCCGGGTCGGCCTCGTCGAGGGTGATGATGATGACCGGGATGACCGCGAGGGTGAAGTTGAGGAACAGGACCTGCAGCGGCAGCAGCGCCACACCGGAGTTTGACGTTCAGCGCGGTGGCCAGGAGGAACATGCTGACCAGGCCGAACAGCTGGGACCGCTGGTAGCCGATGTAGGCGGTGATGCGGACGTAGATGGCTCGGCCGAGCTCGACGGCGTGGACCAGGGTGGCGAAGTTGTCGTCGGTGAGGATCATCTTGGCGGCCTGCTTCGACACCTCGCTGCCGCTGCCCATCGCGACGCCGATGTCGGCCTGCTTGAGCGCGGCTGCATCGTTGACGGCGTCTCCGGTCATCGCCACGACGTTGCCCTGCTCCTGCAGCAGCTGCACCAGGCGCAGCTTGTCCTGGGGGGAGACCCGTCCGAACACGTGCAGGTTCGGCAGCTGGTCGAGCAGGGTGGCGTCGTCGGTGGCGGCGAACTCCTGGCCGGTCATGCCCCCACGTTCGAGACCGAGCTCGCTGCCGATCGCCTGCGCGGTGACCAGATGGTCGCCGGTGATCATCCGGACGTCGATCCCCGCCTCACGGGCGGTGCGCACCGCCTCGATCGCCTCCGGTCGCAGCGGGTCGATGATTCCCACGAGTCCGACGAAGACGAGGTCGTCGACGGCGGCCATGGGGTCGGCGGCAACGGTGTCGGCCTGCTCCAACGGCAACACCCCGTAGGCCAACGCGAGCACGCGAAGTCCGAGGCTGCCCATCCGCTCGTTGGCGGAGTCGATGCCCGCACGAGCCTCCTGGAGCGGGACCTGCTGGCCGTCCGGTCCGAGAGTGCCCGAGCAGCGGGCGAGGACGACGTCGGGGCGGCCTTGACCAGCAGGGCGACCTGTGGCTGGCGACCGATCGGTACGGTGTGCGCGGTCGCCATGAACTTGTAGGAGGAGTCGAACGGGACGGTCGCCAGCCGGGGGTAGGCGCGCCGGGTCTCCTCGACCGAGACCCCCAGCTTCTCGGCCAGCACCACCAGCGCAGCCTCGGTGGGGTCGCCGACGACCTCACCGGTGCGGCTGACGGTGGCATCGTGGGCCAGCGCCGACACGTCGGCGACGGCCTCGAAGTCACCGGGTGCGGCCCCGGCAACACCGCGCACCTGCCCGACCCAGGAGTAGCCTTCGCCGTCCACCTCGTACCAGCGTCCTTGCAGGTAGAGCGCGCGGGCGGTCATCTAGTTCAGGGTCAGGGTGCCGGTCTTGTCGGTGTTGATCTAGCTGGTGGCGCCCAACGTCTCGACGTCGGAGAGGTTGCGCACGATCGCCTTCGCCTCGGCCAACTGCTGCGCGCCGGTGGCGAGCATCGACTGCACGAACGTCGGCATGCCCGTGGGGATGGCCGAGATCGCCATGGAGATACCCAGCAGCATCAGCTCGGAGAAACCGAGGCCTCGGACGAGACCGACCACGAGGATCACCGCGAGCGTGGCCCAGGCGATGAGCCCGATCGTGCGGGTGAGGCCGTCGAGCTGACCCTGCAACGGTGAACGAGTGCGGGTGACGTCACCGAGCATGCTCGCGATCCGCCCGACCTCGGTGGACATGCCGGTGGCGGTCACCACCATCCGGGCGCTGCCGCGCGTGACCGAGGTGTTCTGGAACAACATGCTGCTGCGATCACCCAGCGGGGTGTCAGGCTGGTTGACCGGTGCCGGGTCCTTGCCTACGGGCGCGCTCTCCCCGGTGAGCGCGGCCTCCTGGGCCTCCAGCGTCGCCGAGGTGAGCACGCGGCCATCGGCGGAGACGATGTCGCCGGCCTCCAGCTGCACGACGTCCCCGGGGACAAGCTCGGATGCGGGGACGCGCTGGACACTGCCTCCGCGCATCACGGTGGCCTGCGGCGCCTGGAGGTTCGCCAGCGCGTCCACGCTGGCCTGGGCCTTGAGCTCCTGGTTCGCCCCATGGCGACGTTGAGCAGCACCATGCATTGTTGTCTCGGCCGGCAGCCGGTACCAGTCCTCCTGATGTTCGCTCGACGGAGCCGAAGGGTCCGGCTGGCTTGTCGTCTGGGTCATGCCGTCTCCCTCAGGGAAGGCGTGCCTGTCAGTGGCCGACCGCGGCCTTGATCTCGACGATCACCACAGCGATGGCGAACACGACAGCGGCAGTGATCGTGCTGCTGAGCCACCGACGGCCACGCATGCGAGAGATTGCCAGCCCGGTGAGCGCCGGCATGGCGGCCAGCAGCAGCAGGGCGATCCGCAGCGCTGTTGCCCCATCGAGAAGGACGAACGGTGCGGAGGCGACAAGCGCGACCGCGACACCACCTGCGATCTGGGCGCCGGCCTCTTCCGCCGCGGAGGTAGCCGAGAACCCGCCCTCGGTCAGGTGCGAGGCGAGGCGGAAGGCCAGCCAGTGCGCCAGGATCAGACCGACGGCGGTGCCGATCAACGTCGCGATCAGAACCTGGTCGTCGGGTAGGCGTTCCACCGGCAGGGCGACGAGAGCGGCCAGCAGCACCAAGGCCATGTACAGGGCGGCCGAGTAGAACTCCCGGGCGGCCGGGTTGGGGGCACGGGTCTCGGGCGTGGTCGTGGTCGAGGGTGTCGACGAAGCCATCACGGTCCTTCGGTTCTGGGGGTCTCACCTCGTGCGATCGCTGCGACGAGGTCGGCATGGTCGGTCTCGGTACGGTCTGCGTAGCCGACGGCGAACTCGGCCACCGCCTCGTCGAACGCCGACGTGTCTCCCAGGTACCCGCTGATCGTCGAGGCGTCGCCGGCACGGGCATGCGCGCGGGCCAACACCGCCCCGCACAGGCGTGCGTAGAGCACCAGGTCGTCGCCGTGGAACCGTTCCAGGTCGATCGCGCCTTTACGGTCCCGAAGCTGCCGCACGTAGAAGTCGAATGGCGCCCGCTCACCGCCCCGGGACCAACCGAGGAAGGGGTCCCCGGTCGCCTGCAGCACCCGCTGACCCACCACGACGCGCTCGCCTCCATGGGTCCATGTGCCGCTGCCGAGGTACGGTTCGAGCACGGACGCGCCGGCCTGCTTGAGCTGCAGGATCAGCGGCTCGCCGTCGCCGGACTCCATGAGCAGCACCAAGGCCCGGGTGCCGACACTGCCCACGCCGACCACCTTGTGCGCCAGGTCCACGAACGAGTAGCGCAGTAGCAGAGCAGCTCGATCCGCAGGAAGCGTGGACAGGTACTGCTCGTAGACCATCGCGGCGTCCGCCGTGATTCCGGAGACATCGTCCTCCCGGATGGGCACGAGCAGGGGTGGGTCGCTGCGGAACCGGCGCTGCCCCTCGACGACCTCGGTGAGCTTCCCGACCGCGACGTCGCCGGTGTTGCGTGCGGAGGAACGACCAGCGCGTTCGGCATCGGAGGCGAGGCTCGTGCCGCGCAGCTGCTCGATCATGTCGTCGACGTCCACGCGGGCGTACCACACGTCGAGTGTCGGCATCGTCGACAACCGATGCATGGTGGTGCGGTAGTACTCGACAGCCGCTGCCGCGGCCCGTCGCTGCCGTTTGGGCTTGACGCCGACGTGTCGACCGGCCACCACCACGCTGGCAGCGAGGCGTTTGACATCCCAGTCGAACGGGCCGGGCAAGGTCTCGTCGAAGTCGTTGAGGTCGAACACGAGTCGCCGGTCCGGCGAGGCGAACATCCCGAAGTTGGCCAGATGGGCGTCTCCGCACAGCTGCACCTGCAGGCCGCTGTTCGGCCGCCGGCTGAGGTCGTCAGCCATCACCGCGGCCGAGCCGCGCAGGAACGCGAAGGGCGAGGCCGCCGTCCGCTCGTAACGCAGGGGAAGCAGGTGGGCCTGACGCGAGGACTCGTCCGAGCGCAGCAACGCCACAGCCGCCCGCCCGCTCACCGGGTCATCGATCGCCGCGTGCGCGTCCAAGGGCACCGCTTCACGGGCCGATCGGCCGACGTCGCGTCGCTGATGTCGGGACGGCCGGCGCGCGACGAAGGCGCGGTATACCGGCGCCCCGGAAGCCCGATCATGGACGACGGTGTTCATGGGTCTCCTCGCTGCGCGCTGCCGTGGAGACGGACTCTGCCTCGATCCAGGTCGGCTTCGTGCCGGGGTGACATCCGAGGGTGACGTGATCGACTGTCTCGCCCTGGCGCCATGAGACTTGCCCCCCGTGCTCGACAACACTGCGGCGTCCGACGACCTGGCGCTGCTGCGCCGGTTCGAACCGGTCGTGCGGCTGACCGCCGGAGAGATGTTCCAGCCCGTCTCGGTCGAGGACTACCTCGCCCACGCCACGCTGCTGCAGACCGGGGCGCAACAAGTCGTTCTCTGCCCAGCCGGGACCGTCACCCCGCAGCGGCTCGCAGCTGTGGGGCGAGAGCACAGCGCGGAACCCCTGTCGCTGCGCTACGTGTCCCGGCCGCTCTCGCGACGGGAGTACCGGGCATGGGTGTCGCGCGGAGGCCGCCCGCCGTTCCGCGCGTCGAGTGCCGCCACCGCCGTCGGGCTGGTCGGTCGCCTGCTGGCGGCCATCACCGGGCTCAGCCTCATCGTGCGCGGGCGGGTGCCCGGCGGGTGGGCGGCCGCCGCAGCCGAGCAGCACCGTCAGACCAGCGCGACCAGCACGTGCCACTACTACGGCCATGTCCTGCGCGATGCCGGCTACGTCAGCCTGCAGTACTGGTTCCTCTACCCGATGAACGACTGGCGCTCTACCTTCGGCGGGGTCAACGACCACGAGGCCGACTGGGAGCAGATCACGGTCTTCGTCGCCGAGGACGACGACGGAACCCTTCGGCCCCATTGGGTCGCCTTCTCCAGCCACGACGAGAAGGGAGCGGACCTCAGACGGCGCAGCGACGACCCCGACCTGGAGTGGCACGGGGAGCATCCGGTCGTCTACGCCGGTGCAGGCTCACACTCCGGGGCGTACCTGCCTGGGGAGTACCTGGTGTCCGTGCCGTTGGCGCTGCCGGGCTGGTTGGAGTCGCTGCGGCGCAGGGTCCTGCGGGTGCTGCCGTGGGGTGACCCGGACGAGCCTGGCATCTCCGTGCCCTATCTGGACTACCGGCGCGGCGACGGGGAGTCCATCGGGCCGGGGCAGCGCCAGGAGTGGCACGCCTGCCTGGTCGATGGCGACACGCCGTGGGTGCGTGACTACCGGGGGTTGTGGGGCCTGGACACCCGGGACCCGCTTGGTGGGGAACGCGCGCCCGCAGGGCCCCGCTACGAGCGGGATGGCACGGTGCGACGCTCCTGGGCGCAGCCGGTCGCCTGGGCCGCCCTCGACGGCGTGCCACCGCAGGCGATGCCCGACCGCGCTGGCCACATGGAAGACGACCTGCGGCGCCGCCGGGCCGACCTGGAGCAGCGTCTTGGCCGGGAGCGGGAGGAGCTGCGCCGGCTGGCGACCCTCGATCGGTTCCGCGGGCGACCCGTTCTCCCCGCATCAACGGCTGTCCAGACTCAGCAGCGTGTCGTCGACGAGGCTCGCGACGAGCTTGCCGCGCTGGACTCCGACCTGGACGCCATCCGGGCCACGCCGACGCCTCCTGCCCCCGGAGTCCACGACCACCTGCACCACCGCGCGCTGCCGCTCGACGTGGACCGGCCAGCCGCCGCTCCGCTGCGGCTGTGGGCCTCGATCTCGACGACGGTCATCGTCGCGACCCTCGGCCTTGTGATGCTCCTCGGCGAAGGCTCCGTGATCGTCCCGTTGCTGGCGGTGGCCGGGGCGGCCATCGTGATCGAGGCGTTCTTCCGACGAAAGCTGGTGACGCTGCTGGTGAGCGTGGCCCTGACGGCGGCCGTACTCGGGGTGGGCTACCTGGTCGTGCGCGCCCTCGTCGAGAACGTCCGGGAGGCTGCCGGCGTTCTCCTGGTGCTCATCGCCGCGTATCTCGCTCTGCGCGCGTTCATGGACGCGGCAGCGCGACGCTCACGCGCCTAACCACACCGCGCAGTCGCATGTCACCCTGAGGGTGACCCACGCGGCGGAAGGTCTCGCAGGTCCCTAGCGTCCCAGGGCATGGACGAACCCATGAGGTCGCCGGACGCGAGAGCAGTCGACACGGCCGCGGCTCCGCGCACCACCGATCCGCTGGCCATGGCCCCGCCCTGGGTGTCCCCCATGATCCGGCAGACCATCTGGCGGATCATCGGGATCGGCCTCGGCACGACCGTCCTCGTGCTGATGCTTCTGCAGGCCCGAAGCCTGGTCAGCATGCTCGTCATCGCCCTGTTCTTCGGCATCGCCATGGACCCCGCCGTCACGGCGCTCCACGCTCGACGGGGGTGGTCCCGCGGCCGGGGGACCGCGGTCGTGTTCATCGCGGTGGTCGGCTCGGTGATTCTGCTGTTCGCCGTCCTCATCCCGGCGATCGTCCAGGTCGCTGGAGAGATCGCTGACCGCATCCCGCAGTGGATCAGCGACATCGAGGCCACGTTCGGGATCACCCTCGACGTCGCCGGCAACCGCTCAGGCGAGGAGCTCGAGGCGGCCGTGGCCGGCTGGGCACAGGACAACGCGCAGGTCGTCCTGGGTCTGGCCAGCACCGGAGTCGGTGCGGTGTTCCAGTTCTTCACGATCGCGATGTTCACCTTCTACTTCGCCGCTGACGCACCACGCATCCGACGGACCGTGCTGCGCCGCCTCCCCCCGCACCGCCAGCAGCGCGTCGGTTGGGCCTGGGACACCGCCATCGCGCAGACCGGTGGCTACTTCTACTCGCGGCTGCTCCTGATGATCATCAACGGTGGGCTGTTCTTCTTCGTGCTGATCGCTGTCGGCGTCCCGCCCCTGGTCGCCCTGCCGCTGGCCGTCTTCGAAGGCTTCGTGGCCGAGTTCATCCCCGCCATCGGCACCTACCTCGGTGCGGCCGTGCCGCTGATCGTCGTCCTGGGCACCGAGGGTGGATGGCAGGCGCTGGTGGTGGTCGTCTGGACCGTCATCTACCAGCAGGTGGAGAACTACTGGCTCAGCCCGAAGCTCAGTGCCCGCACCATGGAGATCAACGGCGGCGTCGCCTTCGGATCGGCGTTGGCCGGCGGCGCCATCGCAGGACCGATGGGAGCGTTCATGGCCCTTCCCGTCGCGGCCCTGATCACCTCCTTCCTGTCTCAGTACACCCGCACCTACGACCTGACCTACCAGTCCTCCTACGACCGGACCCCCGGCACCGCGGACACGTCCATCCCCGTCGCTGCACCGTGAGCGCGACCAACCGCGCAGAGCCCGGCGCCCCCCGCGTGGTTGCCCGGTCGCTGATCACAGCCGTGCTGGTGGTTGTCCTCTTCGCCGTACTGCCTGCAGACGGGGCGCAGAGCGCCTCGAGCCTCGTCGTCCTCTCGGCAGGCCTCGTCCTGCTCGTGCTGCTCGTCGGGCTGCGGGTGCGGCAGATCCTGCGCGACACCCGGCCTCGGCTGCGGGCAGCCGAGGGCCTGGCGCTCGTGGTGCCTCTGTTCGTCGCCCTCTTCGCCTGGGTCTACCTGCTGCTCTCGACGGCCGAGCCAGCCGCCTTCAGCGAGCCGCTCACCCGCATCGACGCCGCGTACTTCACGCTGTCGATCCTGTCCACGGTCGGCTTCGGCGACATCAGCGCCCAAAACGACCTCGCCCGCCTGCTCGTCTCGGCGCAGATCGTGCTCACCTTCACCCTGCTGGCCGGCGTGGTCCGGCTCATCCTGGAGGCTGGCCGTTCTCGGGCGAGCCAGGGGGATCGCTGAGACCGCCCTCGACTGCCGCGACCACGCGCCGCCGCGCCTGAGCCAGATGATCGGCGGGGGTAGTACGGCGGCGACCCCACGCAACGAGCACGCGACCCAGCAGACCGACTCGCTCGACCACCACGAAGCCTGCCGCTACCCCCGCCGGCCCGAGCACGGCTCGTGCGAGAGTCACGCCCGGGCCGCCGCGATGGCTGCGAAGCGTCCACCAGGCCCAACCCGCCGGGAAGGCCAGCGTCGAGGTGAGCGGCTTGAGAGTCGCCATCGTCGCAGGAGCCGCGCGCACCCATCCAACAACGGCCGTCGCCAGGTAGCCGACAGCGTTGGCGGGCACACCCGCGGCCGCGACCGGAAGTGCCGCGACCAGCTCGAGCACCCGGCGCCGCAGCTGGGGCACCAGCGTCGCGCTGGCCGCCACGTCGGGGTCGGACAGCCCGATCAGCGCGAGCTCGCGGCGGTAGTCATGGATCGCGGCCACGACGGCGTCGTATCGCTCGGCTGGTCCCGCCGCCAGCCGTGACGCGACCTCGACGACATCGGCGTACGGCGGGCGCTCCAACGGACTGCTGCCGACCGGGCGCAGCGCAACAGCAGCCGCGTCCTGCAGGTCCCTTGCCAGATCCCAGCTCCGGTACCCAGGGACGACGCGGCGCATCCGCGCGGCGAACTCCTCCGTGAGCGCGCGCACCACCGCACGCTCGTCCGACTCGGTCGCCCTCAGACGCGCGACGAGGTCGGCCACCTCAACCGGTTCGCCCACGTGCACCAGGACGCTGCTTCGCAGGCCCATGCGGTCGCGGTAGTGCAGACCGACCGGGACGATGCGGAGCCCATCGGCACCCGCGGCCAGTCCGGCCAGCGCCATCCGCGCCGCCCCCGTGCGCAGCTGGTGCAGCCCCGGCTCGTCGACGCTCTCACCCTCCGGGAAGATCGCCACGCTCTGACCCCCGGCAAGAGCAGCAGCAACGTCCACGAACGCCGCGGTGTTGTCCTGCGGCCCGCCGTCTGCGCGGCGATGGACCGGGACCGCCCGGATCGCCTCCATGAGCCGCCGCACCCCCGGGACCTTCCAGATGACGTCCCGGGCCACGAACCGGGGCAACCGGGGCCACGCCGCCACCAGCACCACCGGGTCGGAGAAGCCCCCTCCATGGTTGACCAGCAGCAGCTCGGCCCCCATCGGAGGCGGGACCTCACCGCGGACCTCGACATCGCGGTACAGGGCCACCCCCAGGCGATCAGCCAGCCGGTCGACGACACGATCCACCCGACTCGACGGCTCGGCATAGCGAGCCCTCGCCCGCTCCCACGAGCCTCGGTCACTCATCCCGACGCTCCCAGAGCGTCCACTTCGGGCAGCACCGCCATCGCCCAGCACAGCAGAGCCACCGCCGAGCACCCGTGCCACGCCGCATGGCCCTGCAGCAGCGAGTCCGGACGACACCACGGCCCGCCGCTACGGCTCAGGGACAAGGCGGTCGCCCCGGCAAGGCCAGCCCCCGCGGCAGCCGTCAGGAGGATCCTGGACCGTCGGCGAGGTCCGGGGCGCCGACCCCGCCGCCACAGCACGAGCTCGGACACCCCCAGCACCAGCGCTGCCACACCCCCCACAGCCGGCCCCGACCGCGGACGATGGGCCAGCAGGAGACCCATGGCGACCAGCGCACCTATAGATACCGCGGACCGAAGCCGGGTGGGCACCTCGGGCACCAGCTCGCCCGCATCGGCATGAACGGCCGCGACGACCGGCACCGCGACACCCCAGTCATGGCCCCACTGAGCCAGGGGGCTTTGCAACCCGTGGTAGTCCACGCTCCCCAGGCCCGCCGTCACCAGGCCAGCGGCGACCGGCCACGCCGAGCGCATATCGATCGACGGCTGCGCTCGCGCCCATCGCAGCAGGACGAACCCGGCGGCAACGTAGGCCAGGCTGCTCACCGCATTCGCGGGCTGAGCCACCCATCCGTCGCCTAGCTGCTCGCAGTCGCTCATCGCCAGCGCCTCGCTCACAAGCCGCCTTCATTACCGTGACCCCCACGGCTAGGGACACGCCAATTGACCCAGCTACTACCCAGGTGGAGAGGCGCCACGAGACGGCCCTGCGACCGGCCGATCGGCGTGCAGTCACACACCCGCCCGCTCCATCCCCAGCAGCAACAGGACGATCAGCGCGGCGACCGACACGACGACGACCCAGTCGTTGACTCGGAGCAGCTGGGGCAAGGTCACATCACCGAAGTAGCCCCACCTGAGAACACCCCGACTGAGCCGCGGATACATCGCTGCGAACAGGCCGCTACCGATCAGGATGCCGGTCAGGCCTCCCACCAAGGCGTCCAGGTAGCCGTTCCCGATGGCGCCTGCGACGGTCCCCGGGCAGAAGCCCAAGATGCCGAAGCCAATGCCGAAGATCAGCCCACCGATGACGTTCATACCCACCGAGCCGGACTTCAGGTGCAGTTGCACCCAGCCCCGCGACTTCATCGCGTAGACGCCGATCATTCCGGTGAGGACCGCCGAAAGCATGACCTTCAGCACGGTGAAGTCCTCGAACAGCAGCTGACCGATGATCACGTCGTACTTCGTCACTCCCCCCTTCTGGAGGAGGAAGCCGAACAGAACACCAAAAGTCAGACCCCAGATCAGGGTTCGCCTGTCAGGGAGACGACGGGTCGCCACAGCCTGTACCTGCATGTGCTCCTCCGCTACCCGATCACCCTGAAGATCACGTTTGCCATGGCTATCCCGCCGGCGAAGAAGAACACGACCGAGAGCCAGCTCGCAGCATCCAGCTGAAGCGTCCCGCTGATGCCATGGCCGCTGGTGCAGCCACCGGCCCACCGCGCACCGAAGCCGATGACAACGCCGCCCAGCAGGGCGACCGCGACTCGAAGGACCGCACTGGCGCCAAAGGTGGACTCCCACAGTGGGCTGACCCACTGCCACTGGAAGTCACCAGACAGCAATGCGGAACTGGCTGCCCCGATCACGATCCCCACCAGAAGCATCACTTCCCAGCTCACGACCGGCCTGAACTGCTGGTAGTACGGCTTCTTCTCGACCGCGCTCCCCCGGAACGCCATCTCGATCATGCCGCTCACCTGGGACAGACCGGTCGAGCAGCCGATCGGTGTCTTCGAGATCAGAAACGTGAACCAGCTCAGGACACCGATGCCGACCCCAACGGCATACGGTGACCAGCGCACCTCGGTCAGGAACTCCACCTCGCACCTCTCACTCTCTTCTCGGCCCTTTCGATCGCGGCGCTTTGCCCCGGCGACGAACACCCCACCGACCGAGAAGTGACCTCTGGAGGCTAGGAGGTCTCCGCCGCAGGGTGACATGTCAGGGTGACGAGCGTCAGCAACCCTCCGCAGTCGCAGTGCGCGGCGAACGCGGCGCCGTCTCGTGCGACTGAGGCCAGCCCGAAGCGGACGACGTCTGCGCTGCCTCAGGCCGACTCGACCAGGAACGTGACAATGACAGCCACGATCGCCACCTCGAGCGCAACCAGGCCCAAGGTCAGGCGACCCAGCGACACCGGACGGTGAAGCGAGAGCGAGCGCCAGTCCAGAGCGATGACCAACTGCCGGTAGCGGGTGATCCCCATCACCGTCAAGGAGTAGCCCACCACCAGAAAGACGGTCACCAGGGTGATCTGCACCCACGGCGGCCAAACGTCGCCCAGCAGGCTGCTCACCAGCGCGCCTCCCCCGGCGATCGCCAGCCCGGTTCGAAGGACCGCCAAAAGGGTGCGTTCAGCAGCGCGAATTGTTCGATACTCAGCCAATTCCTGCAGCGTCGGCTCGCGACGGACGTCCTGACCCACGCACTACCGCTAGCCCGAATCCAAGGCGGATGCCTACCAGGGTGACGAGCGCGCCACCCGGCGCGAACCACCCGCTCATCGGCATGACCGGAAGATCGTTTCTCATTGCTGCCTGCTCAGTAGTGGTAGGTCAGGGTCAGTCGGGGCCAGTCGTCGGGGTACTCGTCGTCGGTGCCGCCCGGGTAGTCCACGTCGGGTCCGGATGCCGGGCGGGCGCGCCATTCGAGCTCGCCGATAGCCCGCAACTGGTCGGCGGTGTCGCTGTCGCTCTGGTAGAGCGCCCAGCCTTGGAAGGTGCCGCTGAACTCGTCGAAAACCTCACCCACCAGGTGGCCGGCGTGGGGCAACCAGTCAGCCTGGGGTCCGAGGGTCCCTGGCTCGCCGGCGAACTGGAGTGTCGTCATCCCAGCCCCCGGCGCCCAGCTCACCGGCTGGCCGGTGTTGTTGGCCATCGTGTAGCGCAGCCCGATCACCGTCTCGGCCGCCCCGTACACGGCCAGGTCGTCGTTGACGGTGACCGGGCCGGTGCCGAAGTCGAGGTACCCGGGCTGGGCCATCGGGAACGCATCCCCAGACTGCTCAGCAGCCTCGACTGCCGCGCGGAAGGTGTCGGCGTCGGTGATGAACAGCCGGTCCACCGACAGAGCCAGCCCGTTGCGGGACCACTCAACAGGCTGGTCGAGGTCGACCACACCGAGGGTGTCGGCCCAGTCCCCGGACGCCGCAGGCAGAGGATCGATCGGGACCAGTTCGGCGAACAGGCGCTCGCGTGGCACACAGTTGTCGTCCTCGCTGGTCATGGTGAGCCGGGCGCCGTCCCACTCCCACGTGTACGTGGCCTGCTCGGTCCCCGGCGCGGTGTCTGTGCCCAATCCGCAGATCCGGTGGCTGACAGTGAGCGTGGTCTCGTCCACCGAGAAGGTGCCTCGCTGGAAGCTGAGGGTCTCCCCGTCCACCACGACCGTGTCGAGCTGGCCGCCCGGGTCCGGCGCGTACAGCGTGCATGTTCCGTCGGCACCGAAGGTGACCCGGTCGGTGGTGAATGGAGACACCCCCTGGTAGCTGCCGTACGGGAAGCCTGCGAACATCCCTTCTACGGGTGGGCGGGTGTCGTCGACGTCGACCTGGTCCACCGGGGCCAGGTCGGGCTGGCCGGTGATCCAGTCGATCATCCCCGGCCCCCAGATCACGCCGGCGGCGATCAGGACGGCCGCGGCGAGGGTGAGGGCGACGCTGGTGCGGTGCTGGTGTCTGGTTGCCATGGTTTCCACCTCCCCGAGGGCGGCCCACGGGTCGGGGTGGATGCTCTGACCGACAGCGTGCAGGTCGGTGCGCAGACGTTGCTCAACCGACATGACTGCTCACCTCCTCGACCAGCAAGTCAGCCAGGTGGTGCCGTGCCCGGGACAGGCGCATCTTCACCGCCGACGGCGTGCACTCCAGCAGGTCGGCAATCTCGTCGACCGGGCGGTCCTCGACGTAGTGCAGCACCACCACCGCCCGCTCCTTCACCGGCAACGACCGAAGCGCCGCCATCGTCTCCGGCGAGATCGGGAACACCGGCAGCTCATCCACCCGCTGCGGGCGTAGCCGCGCGGCCAGCGCAGCCTGCCGCCGCTCCCGGCGGGCGGTCTTGACCGCCAAACGGAGTGCGACCCGCCGTACCCAGGCCCCGGGCCGGTCGTAGTCACGCACCTTCGACCAGTGCCGCAACAGCGCCACGAACGCGTCCTGAGTGACCTCCTCAGCCCGGCCCTGGTCCTGCACCACGAAGAACACCGTGCGCACCACGCGCGGGTACTCCTCGACGAACAGGCCCTCGAACTCCGGCGCTGCTCTCATCCCACCTCCCCCGACATGGGGGCCCTACACCTCTACACAGCCCCCACACCGCCACCGGGTCACATCCGTGTCGCGATCACCCCCATCCCCCTCCCTCGATACGCGCCCAGGCTGATGCCGCCAGAGGACGAGGTCCCAACCCCCAGGACAGGGCACCAACGCCTCCACTGGCTACATGTCACGAATCGCGAGAACCGGGCAACCACACTCGCCCTCAACTCGGCATGGGCGGGGGTCGATCAGTCGGGGGCTACCGGTCGTAGACCTCGCGGCGAGGACGGGTAGGTCGGGGTCGGTGGTGCCGTGGACGATGGCGTGGGAGGTGTCGAAGTAGCGGTGGGCGAGCCGGTCGCGCATCCCGGCGATCTGGGCCCAGGGCAGATCCGGCTCGGTGGCCAGCAGGACTGCAGACACGCCTTTGACCGCTTCGCCTATCTCGATCAGGCGGACCCGGACGGCGTCCTAGACCAGCCCGTCGGACAGGCCACCCCGCGTCAGGTGGTCGTCGATGGCGTCCAGCGCAGCCTGGATGACGTCGAGCCGTTGCCTGACCCGGCGGCTCACAGCGGTACTGCTTCGTCGAGCACCTCACCGGCGACACCGGACTTGAGGTCACTGGCCGGGACAACGTCGACCTTCGCCTCAAGGATCTCCGACAGGTCGCGCTCCAGGGCGGCCAGCCCGAGCAGCCCCGTTCCGGATGCGAGGTCGACCAGCGGGTCCACATCGCTGTCGACGGTCCCCGCTCACCGGGCCACCGAGCCGAAGACCCGCAAGTTCGACGCCCCCCGCGAGGAGGCAGCCCGCTTCAGGGCGCCACGGTGCTGCACGACGCGGCGACCCAGCGGCCCGGTCAACCGAGCCTGGCCGGGACCGGTTTGCGCACCCCGATGGCCAGCTCCAGTCCGGTGGCGGCCACCAGCCGCGCCAAAGTCGGTAGTGACGGCTGACGTGCTCCGGACTCGTAGGCGCTGATCACGCTCTGCGTCACCCCCGCACGACGAGCCAACTCGGCCTGGGTCAGCCCACAGCGACGGCGGGCATCCCGCAGCAAGGTTCCCGGCGCGGCAGCCGCATCAGCCGGCATCTCCCCAGCATTGCGGATCGTTGATACCACAAGCAGCCCAGAACAGCCCTCTCATCGGCAGGATCGGAAACGCACTGGTTGCAGCAAAGACGGACGTCCGATCAGGCGTTGGGTGGTGCGTCCTTCGCGACGGTGTCACACGGCAGCGAGCGGGTCTGACGGCCTAACGCGAGGTGGCGCTGAGGGAGGTTCTGCGACCGGCGAAGAGGGTGACGGCGTGTCTGGCGACAAGCAGGCTGTCGAACGAAGCAGGCCGTGTCGAACGAAGCACGGACCTACGCTTCGACCGCCCTGGCGCCCCACCACGGTGTCCGGCCACGGCTTGGAGGTCAGCATGCTGTTCCACATCACCCAGACCCACACCCCGCAGACGTGCCCGCTGGGGTAGGGCGGCTCCGACACGCTGTTCAACGCTGACGAGCCCGGCGTGCGACTGCTAGGTCGGTATGGCGCGAACTCCGGGGACACCATGTCCATGTGGTGGAGGCACATGACTGGCAGGCGCTGCACCGCTTCCTCCCGCCCGGGTTCAAGCGCGCAACGTGCACGGTGACTCCGGTCAGCGAAGAGGCCGTGCAGCACTAGCCCTGGGTGTCCACGCGCCGCGAGCAGCTGAACGGCATCGTCGTCTCGATGCCTTCGGCGGCTTCGGCCTCGATCAAGCTCGATGCACTGGTGCGCGTGTCCTGATCGGCTCCGGGCAGGTGATGGCCCACCGTCGAACGTCGTCGTTCAGGTTTCGCGGCGACGCTCGCCCATGCTTGGTATGAGGGCGTTCGCAGGACTCTTCGGAGGGGCCGAAGACCCACGTCACTTCGCCCACTGTGGAGCAGGTGGATGAGCGGGATTCGAGGCGACGACGACACCCTCAATGCGCTTCAGCATCGACGCCACGCCCCCTGGCGGTGACAGATGGGGAACCGACCCGGCGACATCGCACCGCGACCCTGGCATGCCGCGGAAGCCTGGGTCGTTGGCTACTCCGGTCCAAGCGCGGTCGCCGGGCCAGGGGCGGGTGTGTTCTTGAGTTCGACGAAGATGACGTGGGTGTCGGTGTCCCCGGTGTTCTCCCCGTGGTGCCGCTGCGCCGGCAGCCAGTGCGCACTCCCGGCCGCGATCTGGACGTCACGGACGACGTCATCAGCGTGCAGGCGCCGAGCGAACGAGCTGAGGGTGACCATGACGCTGTCGGGGTGATCGTGCGGCGTGGTCACTTCACCCGGCCTGTCGGTGTACTCCAGCACTCGCACCTGCTCGTTCTCCAAGATCACCGTGTAGTGGTAGGGGTTGGTGGTTGCCGGGTCACGCCACATGGCTGCCTCATCCTGTGCCCGCTCGGCCCACGGCTTCGTGTGGGGGCACCCACGTCGGTGGAGAGGGCGGGATCGCGGCGGTGATCGAGTGCACCGCCGATACTCGCTTCGTAGCACTCCCGGACCGTGCCTGTCTACGGCTGGACCCAGCCCGGGTGCCGCCCGTCGGCGCGCGGGCGCGTGGCATGGGTACGGGTGCAGGCACCCACGGGTAGTGAGCGGGCCTGGGGCGACCGGACGTCTAGCGCTGTCGTGGCCGCGCTCGGGGCGAGTCATCGTCGGTGAGCAGGACCCGGGTCCAGGTATCGGCGAGCCAGGGGCCGTATCGGTCGGGGGTCCATCCGGGACGGGACATGAGCAGGCTGTAGAAGGTGGCGGCGTTGGTGGCCCAGATGACGTCGGCTGCCTCCTGGACGGAGACGGTGGGTCGCAGCTGACCGGTCAGGGCGAGGTCTTCGGCAAGTCGAAGCATGTTCGAGGCGCGTCGCTGGTGGATCTCGGCTTGCAGCACGGCTAAGTCGGGGTCTTGCCTGGCGGCCTCGTCCAGCACCTGTTCCAGGGGGGCGAGGCGGGGCAGGATCTCCACCAGAGCAGTCGCGTAGATGCTCAGCTTCTCCCGCGCGCCGTCAGTTGCTCGGATGCGCGTGACGTAGTCGCGCTGCTCGGCCGGGACGGCCTGGTCGGTGCCGGAGATCGCGGTCTCCAGCAGCAGGCGAAGCAGGGCAGGCTTGGTGCCGACCGCGGCATACACGGTGTCCACGGCCACCCCGGCTCGCTCGGCGATCTGCGCCACGGTGGTGGCCGCGTAGCCCTGGGCGAGGAACAGCTCCCGGGCGCTGCGCAGGATCTGCCGCCGGGTGCGCGCCGCCTGCGC
>Ga0316585_10000027_pt1 | contig 21775 bp, 20 predicted proteins | sample S_170502SCrBrC_D_FD_204517 | JGI IMG/M metagenome (GOLD analysis project Ga0316585, IMG submission 204517) | Rhizosphere microbial communities from salt marsh grasses in Alabama, United States - S_170502SCrBrC | ecosystem: Host-associated > Plants > Roots > Rhizosphere | place: USA: Alabama...
CCGCCCGACTTCCACCTGGAAGCTCACCTGGTCCTCGATGATCGCCTCGTCCGACCCGGCGGCGAATACCGGAAGCACCTGCATCTGCCACAGCAACAACATAATGGGACCAAACTTTCTCATGGGGCTTACCTCCGTTTATGCCAGTCCGCGGGCAAGGTCCGCACAAAGATCGTCAACCGTTTCGAGCCCGACGGCGACACGCACCAGGCCATCAGAGATGCCCGCCTCGGCACGCTGCTCGGGGGTCAGCCGCCCGTGCGTCGTGGTTGCCGGGTGAGTGATGGTGGTCTTGGCGTCACCCAGGTTGGCCGTGATGGAACAAATGCGCACCGCATCGATCAGCTTCCAGGCGGCGGCCTGCCCCCCGGCGACTTCGAACGAAACGATGCCGCCGAAATCACTCTGCTGCCGCGCCGCGAGTTCGTGCTGGGGGTGCGAGGCCAGCCCCGGGTAAAACACCCTTTCGACGCCCGGCTGCTGCTGCAACCACTGTGCGATTTGGGCCGCCGAACGGCAGTGCGCCTGCATACGCAGCGACAGGGTTTCCAGCCCCTTGAGAAACACCCAGGCGTTGAACGGACTCATGGTCGGTCCGCAGGTGCGCAGAAAGCCATAGACCGCGTCGCCCACGATTGCCTCGCTGCCCACTACCGCGCCGCCGACACAGCGCCCCTGTCCGTCCAGATACTTGGTCGCCGAATGAATGACAATATCGGCACCCAGCGACAGCGGACGTTGCAGGGCCGGCGTACAGAAACAGTTATCCACCACCAGCAGACAACCATTGGCGTGCGCCAGTTGCGCCAGCGCGCTGATATCGGCGACTTCGGTCAGGGGATTCGACGGCGTTTCCAGGAACAGCAGCCGCGTCTGCGGCCGGATCGCCTGCGCCCAGGCATCGATATCGTGCTGCGCCACGAAGCTGGTTTCGACGCCGAACTTACCCAGGTAGTTGTTGAACAACAGCGTGGTGCTGCCGAAGATACTGCGCGATGAAACGATATGGTCGCCCGAGGACAGCAACCCCGCGCAGCTTGCATAGATCGCCGACATGCCCGATGCCGTGGCCACACAACGCTCCCCGCCTTCGAGTGCCGCCAGCCGCTCCTCGAACGTTCTTACGGTAGGATTGGTGAAACGCGAATAGATGTTGCCCGGCTGTTCGCCCGAGAATCGCGCGGCGGCCGCGGCCGCACTTTCGAACACATAGCTGGAAGTCGGGAAAATCGCCTCCGAGTGTTCCTGTTCGGCGGTGCGATGCTGTCCGGCACGCACCGCCAGGGTATCAAAGCCCGGCGTTGAATCCTCTTTCCTCATGGTCTGTCTACCTCCGCCCTGTCAGCACACGCTTCTGTGCAAATGGTCGACGCGCGGGCACAAAAAAACCCGCTCCCGACTAACAGCGAAAGCAGGTGCCATCGCTTTAGCCGCATTTATAAAGCGCCCGCAAGCTGAAACTCAAATCGGCGCTCTGGAGAAAGGTTAGACAAATTCGGCCACAGGCGTCAAGCGTTATTGTGCATCTCTATCACCTCGTCATCGGAAGCGCGCCGTTTTTCCTTGGCCGAGTCGTTGCGCAGGCTCTCCAGGTGATCCAGGTAGCTGACTGTCACATCGCCGGTGACATATTCACCGGTGAACACAGAGCAGTCGAACTCGGTAATGCTGCGATTACCCCGGCGTACTGCACTGACCAGATCGTCCAGATCCTGGAACACCAGCCAGTCGGCGCCGATGGCCTCGGCGATCTGCTCCACCGAGCGCCCGTGGGCAATGAGTTCGTCCTTGGTCGGCATATCGATACCGTAGACATTGGGATAGCGCACCGGCGGCGCCGCCGAGGCAAAGTAGACCTTCTTCGCGCCGGCCTCGCGCGCCATCTGGATGATCTGCTGGGAGGTGGTGCCGCGCACAATGGAATCATCAACCAGCATCACATTCTTGTCCTTGAACTCAAGCTCGATGGCATTGAGTTTCTGACGCACGGACTTCTTGCGCTGCTGCTGACCCGGCATGATAAACGTGCGGCCGATGTAACGGTTCTTGATGAAACCCTCGCGGTATTTAACGCCCAGGTTGTTGGCCAGTTCCAGAGCCGCGGTTCGGCTGGTATCGGGGATGGGGATAATCACGTCGATATCGTGCTGCGGGCGCTCACGCCGGAGTTTTTCCGCGAGCATCTCACCCATGCGCAGTCGGGCCTTGTAAACCGAAATGTTGTCTATGATGGAATCGGGTCTTGCCAGATAGACGTGCTCGAAAATACAGGGTGCGTAGCGCGGCTTCTCGGCGCACTGACGCTTTGCCATACCACCGCTCATCCTCAGCAATACCGCCTCGCCGGGACCGACGTCCGCGATCAGCTCGAAGCCAAGCGTGTCCAGGGCAACGCTTTCGGAGGCGATCATATACTCGGTACCCTCCCCGGTCTCGCGTTTACCATAGACCAGCGGTCGCACACCGCACGGGTCACGGAAGGCAACAATGCCAAAGCCGGTAATCATGGCCACGGCCGCATAGGCCCCTCGGCAACGGCGATGAACCCCGGCAACCGCCGCGAACACATCTTCCTCGTCGATTTCCAGCTTGCCGCGGCGCTGGAGTTCGTGGGCGAAGATATTCAGCAGCACTTCCGAATCCGAATCGGTGTTGATGTGTCTGAGGTCTTCGCGGTAGAGGTTCTGTTTCAACTCTTCGGCATTGACCAGATTGCCGTTATGCGCCAGCGAAATACCGTAGGGCGAATTGACGTAAAAAGGCTGTGCCTCGGCCGAGCTTTCACAACCGGCGGTGGGATAGCGTACATGGCCGATACCCATGGTGCCGTGCAGTCTCAGCATATGGCGGGTGTGGAACACATCGCGCACCAGACCGTTGTCCTTGCGCAGGCAGAGCTGGTCGCCATCGCAGGTCATGATACCGGCGGCATCCTGGCCACGGTGCTGCAACACGGTCAAGGCGTCGTAGATCGACTGGTTAACCGCACCGACTGAAACTATTCCGACAATCCCGCACACTGGCCCTAACCTCAAATATCTATCATGTCATCAAGCGCCTAGAACCGGATGTTCCCGGCGATATCGGCAGGCAGAAAGCTCTTTAACCACAAAGCCAGTTCCTGGAAATGACCCAGCAGCAATGATTCCTGCCACCAGGGATCCTGCGGTAAGGCGGTCAACCCCGCCAGCAACACCAGCACGGCCACGATGATCACCCCGCGGGCGATGCCGAACACCATTCCGAGCGCGCGATCGGTCGCGGTCAGCCCGGTCTTGGCCACCAGCTCCCCGGCCAGGTAGCCTACCAGGCCACCTACCAGAACCGTGACCACGAACAGCACTGCGAACCCGACGGCGTCACGTACCGAAGGGGTTTCGATCCAGCGCGCCAGCCAGTCGGCCAGGTCGTGGAAGAACAACAGGGCGACCCACAGCGCCGCGACCCAGCTGGCCAGTGACAGGGCTTCCTTGACGAAGCCGCGCCACAGACTGAGCAATGCGGAGATGGCGATTATCGCAATCAGGATATAGTCTATCCAGATCAAACGTCGATCCCGCGCTGCGTGTGCGTACGCCGTCCGCCAACCGAAAACATGGTCATATTTTACTCGAAGACGCCTGGCGGCGACAGCAGATCAGGGATAGGACAGCACACGACCGTTGAGTTTGACTGTGTCGGCCATTTTCTTGCGATCGCGCTCGGCCTCGGCTCGCTCGAGATAAGGCCCCACCCGCACCCTGAAATGCGTCTTGCCGTCTACCAGCACCTTCTCGACCTGGGTGACAAAACCGGCTTTGCGCAGCCTGTCGCGCAATCGCAGCGCGTTCTGCTCGCTGGAAAAACTGGCCATCTGCACGACCCAGCTACCCAGCGGTCCCGGCTCATCCGCTTTGTCGGCCGCCGGTGCCGGTTTTGGCGCCTCGGCCTGTTTTTCCGCCGGGGGCGGTGTGGGTTCGGCGCGCGGACTTTGCGCCGATTCCGCCTCTGACTCGGGTTCCGGCAGTGGCAGCGGACGCGTCAGGGATTCCTCATCGGCGCTATCCGGGCGCGCCGATGCCTCGTCTGCCTCGCCCGCGACATCGCCCTGCACAACGAGAGTTTCGGGCTCAGGGGCGATCTCTTCCCCGGCCGCGAACGGTTCCATTGGCTGGGTGAAGTCCTGCCCTTGCGGTTCAGGCAACGGCTGCATTTCCGGTACCAGGTTGCGATTCGGCCCTTCCAGCAACATGGGAATAAAAATCACGCCCAGCGCCACCAGCACAATGGCCCCGACCAGGCGTTGCTTCAACAGGAAGTCCATCTTACCTCTCAATAAAATTCCGGACCCAGTGCAGACCACTCTGCGACCGTATAGAACGACCCGCAGACCAGCACCTGGTCACCAACTTGCACCACTTCTTTTAACGCCGCCAGCGCATCCGGCATGCTCGCGCAGACCACTATAGCCTCGGGCGGCAGTTGCTCGGCGACCTGCGCGGCAAGCGTTTCTGCCGAACTGGCGCGTGCTATCTGTAATCCGGTCACATACCAGGCATCCACGGACGCCAGCAGCGGCCGCACGAACGACGCGGCGTCTTTATCGCGCATCATGCCCAGAACTGCAAAGCGGCGCCCGGACACCGGCAACCTTTCCAGTGCCCGCGCCAACGCCTGCGCGGCCTGCGCATTATGAGACACATCGAGCACCTGTTCCACCGGACCGGCAATGCGCTGCACCCGCCCTGGCAGACTCACGCATTGGAGGCCTGTCACCACGGCGCTGCGTGGAACGCCAAGCCGCGGCTCCAGGGCTTCCAGTACCGCGAGTACACCGGCGGCATTGGCCAGCTGGTGCGCACCGGGCAGTGCCGGATGAGGCAGATCGTCAAGCCGCGAGGCCCGCCCCTGCCAGTGCCAGCAGCGGCCTGCCTCGGCGACCGAAAAATCCCGACCCGCTATCGCCAGATCGGCACCGCAACGCGCGGCAACTTCGATCAGGCCATGCGGTGGGTCGCTATCAGCGCATACCGCCGGTCGGCCGGCGCGCATGATGCCGGCCTTCTCACCGCCAATCGCGTCGCGGTCGGGGCCGAGCCAGTCGGTGTGATCGATGCCGATACTGGTGATCAGCGCCACGTCGGCGTCGACGATGTTAACGGCGTCGAGGCGGCCGCCGAGACCAACCTCCAGCACCGCAACATCCGGTTTGCGGCGTGACATAAGGTCCAGCGCAGCCAGGGTGCCGAACTCAAAGTAAGTCAGGCTTTGTTCAGCGCGCGCGGCGTCAACACGCGCGAACGCCTCGCAGAGCTGTGCATCGCTGACAAGCTCGGCGTCGAAACGCAGGCGTTCGTTATAGCGGTACAGATGCGGCGAGGTGTACGCCGCCACGCGGTAACCGGCGCGCAGCAGAATGGCCTCCAGCATGGCCACGCAGGAGCCTTTGCCATTGGTGCCGGCAACACTGATGACAAGGGGCGCCGGCATCCGGCACGCCAGGCGGTCGGCAACCCGGCCGACGCGCTCCAGCCCCAGGTCGATGGCTGCCGGGTGCAAGGTCTCCTGCCAGTCCAGCCAGTCCTGCAATGACGAAAAACGCGGCGTCGCAGCCATCGGAGCTCCCCGGCCGTTGCCAGGCGCAACAATTACCGGGCCGGCGAACGATGTGTCAGTATGGACAGCAGCGACGCAATACGTTCGCGCATTTCGCGGCGGTCGACGATCAGGTCAATGGCGCCGTGTTCCAGCAGAAACTCGCTGCGCTGGAAACCCTCCGGCAGGGTCTCGCGCACCGTTTGTTCGATCACGCGTGGACCGGCGAAACCGATCAGCGCGTGCGGCTCTGCGATATTGATATCGCCAAGCATTGCCAGACTGGCGGAAACACCGCCCATGGTGGGGTCGGTCATCACCGAGATAAACGGCACACCGGCCTTCGACAGCCGTGCCAGCGCCGCGCTGGTCTTGGCCATCTGCATCAGCGACAACAAAGCCTCCTGCATACGCGCACCGCCACTGGCGGAAAAACACACCAGCGGCACATTGTGGTCGAGGCTGGCGTTGACGGCGCGCACGAAACGCTCGCCTACCACCGAACCCATGGAACCGCCCATGTACTTGAACTCGAAAGCGGCGGCGACCAGCGGAACGCCTTCCACCTGCCCGCGCACGACGACCATGGCATCGGTCTCGCCGGTCGCTTTCTGCGCCTGCTTTATGCGATCGACATACTTCTTGCTGTCCCTGAATTTCAAGGGATCCGCCGGCTGCAGTTCGGCGCCGATCTCTTCGCGTGGTTCGGGATCGAGAAACAGGTCGAGGCGTCTTCTCGCACCGATGCGCATGTGATGATCGCACTTCGGGCAGACATCCTGGTTACGTTCCAGTTCAGTACGGTAGAGCACGCCGTCGCAGGCCGGGCACTTCGTCCACAAGCCTTCCGGGACCGTGCGTTTATCCTTGCTTTCTGTTCTGATGCGCGAGGGCATCAGTTTTTCAAACCAGCTCATGCAACCTTCCCGTTCAGTTGGCGGCGGCCACGGAACCCTTGGCATCCATGGCGTCCATCGCGGCCCGCATATCGGCAATCACCTGCGGCGCCTGGGCCACGATGGCGTCCGGTTTATCGGCCAACGCCGCAATGCGGTTCACCAGCGCGCTGCCGACCACGACGGCGTCGGAAAACGCGGCGACCTGCGCCGCTGTTTCGGCATCGCGGATACCAAAGCCCACGCCGACCGGCAGTTCGGTGCTGGCGCGGATCTGCACCAGTTTGTCCTTTACCGCCTGCACATCCAGACGGTTCGCACCGGTCACGCCTTTGAAAGACACGTAATAGAGGAAACCACCGCCGCTGGCCGACATCTGCTGGATGCGCTGATCGCTGCTGGTGGGCGCGGCGAGAAAAATCGGATCCAGCTGTCGGGATTTAAGCGCTTCAACGAGATCGTGCCCCTCCTCCGGCGGCAAGTCGACGGTCAGCACGCCGTCAACACCGGCCTCAAGCGCGGCGGCGGCAAATTTCTCATAACCCATCACCTCGACGGGATTGAGATAGCCCATGAGAACCACCGGCGTATCGTTATCACGGTCACGAAAACTGCGTACCATATCGAGGACATCATGCAGACCGATGTGGTGCACCAGGGCCCGTTCACAGGCTGCCTGGATGGTCGGCCCGTCGGCCATGGGATCGGAAAACGGTACCCCCAGCTCCAGCAGATCGGCACCTGCCTCGACCAGTGCGTGCATCAATGGCACAGTGACCGTCGGCTGCGGGTCACCCGCGGTAATGTAGGGAATCAGCGCCGTGCGGCCCCGGCTGCGCAAGTCCTGGAATCGACCGGCGATACGGCTCATATCTGGATTCCTTCCAGTGTCGCTACGGTATGAATATCCTTGTCGCCGCGGCCGGACAAGTTGACGATCAGGATTTGATCCTTGTCCATGGTCGGTGCCAGCTTGCGCGTGTAGGCCAGCGCGTGGCTGGATTCGAGCGCCGGGATAATACCCTCGGTGCGAGTCAGTTCATGAAAAGCCTGCAGGGCCTCGTCATCGGTTGCGGCAACATATTGCGCCCGGCCGGTGTCCTTGAGCCAGGCGTGTTCCGGACCGACACCCGGATAATCCAGACCCGCGGATACCGAGTGAGTCTCGATGATCTGGCCATCATCATCTTCCATGAGGTAGGTGCGGTTACCATGCAACACGCCCGGCCTGCCCGCACACAGCGGCGCCGCATGATGACCGCTGGCGATGCCTTCGCCGCCGCCTTCGACACCGTACATGGCAACGGCGTCGTCATTCAGGAAAGGATGAAACAGACCGATGGCATTTGACCCGCCGCCAACGCAGGCGATCAGGGCGTCGGGCAAACGCCCGGCCTGCGCCAGGATCTGGGCGCGGGCCTCTCGTCCGATAACCGCCTGAAAATCGCGCACCATGGCCGGATAGGGATGTGGACCGGCGACAGTGCCGATGATGTAGAAGGTGTCGTCGACATTGGTAACCCAGTCGCGCATCGCCTCGTTCAACGCGTCCTTGAGCGTTTTTGAACCGGACTCGACGGACACGACTTCGGCACCCAGCAGACGCATGCGGTAGACATTGATGGCCTGACGCTTGATATCTTCGGCACCCATGTAAACGACGCACTGCATGCCATAGCGCGCCGCCACGGTGGCGGTCGCCACGCCATGCTGCCCCGCGCCGGTCTCGGCGATGACGCGCCGCTTACCCATACGCCGGGCGAGCATCGCCTGTCCGACCGTGTTGTTTATCTTGTGGGCACCGGTGTGATTGAGGTCCTCGCGCTTCAGGTAGATCCGGGCGCCGCCCAGCTCCCTGCTCCAGCGCTCGGCGTGATACAGGGGCGAAGGCCGCCCCACGAACTGCGCCAGGTCATTGTCCAGTTCGGCCTGGAATTCCGGGTCCTTGACGTACTTTTGATACGCAAGGCGCAGTTCCTCCAGCGGGCCCATGAGGGTTTCCGCGACAAATCGGCCGCCGTAAGGGCCGAAGTGCCCCTCGGCATCCGGCAGATCGGTCAGCGCCACAGACTCAGCTGCGCGTCCGGCTTGCGTCACCACGTTCCACACCTCGCATGAATGCTTCTATCTTCACTTCGGACTTTATGCCCTTATGCTGCTCCACACCACTGCTGACATCGACGGCGAACGGTCGCAGCTGCTGGATCGCGCCGGCGACGTTTTCCGGCGTCAGTCCGCCGGCCAGAACCAGCGGCCGGTCACAGCGCGCCGGCACCTGGCTCCAGTCGAATGCCACGCCGCCGCCGCCGTGGGTTTCAGGCTGGTAGGTGTCGAGCAGAAACCCGCTGGCGTGCGGATGTTCCGCCATCACCGCCACCGGATCAACACCGGCCTGCATGGCGATAGCCTTGATGTACGGACGGGCAAAGCCCGTGCAACAGTCAGCCGGTTCATGCCCGTGGAACTGCAGCAGATCCACGGGTACTGCCGCCGTGATCGCCTCGACTTCCTCCCGCGAAGGGTTCACGAACAGACCCACGATACTGACAAAGGGCGGCAATGCCCGACACAGCGTCCGGGCCTGCTGCACATCCACGTGGCGCGGACTGGCCGGGTAGAACACCAGCCCGATGGCGTCGGCGCCCGCCCGGGCCGCCACCAGGGCATCCTCGACGCTGGTAATGCCGCAGATTTTCACCCGGGTACGCATGGTGCTCCGCCAGCTTGGCAACCTAAAACCGCTATCCTAGCAGAATCCGGCTCGACGCGGAAATTTCACCACAAGTCAGTGTCTTAGCCATAGACAGGAACAACCCCGCCAGGTGCCAAAGGGTAGCCGGGGGGATAGCTGACGCCTACCAGGTAAAGACCGCCGGCGGGCGCGGTAACTCCGCCCCGCGCGCGGTCGCGGTGCTGCAGTACTTCGTCGACCCAGTCAGCAGGCCGATCGCCGCTGCCCACGCTCATCAACACCCCCGCGATATTGCGCACCATGTGATGCAAAAAGGCGTTGGCCTCGATGTCCAGGTAAATCATATCGCCGCAGCGCGCGAGCTGCAGCCGGTGTATCGTGCGCACCGGGCTCTTCGCCTGGCAGGCCACGGCGCGGAACGAGCTGAAGTCGTGTTCACCGATCAGGTAGCGGGCCGCCTGCTGCATGCCCACGGCATCCAGCGGTCGGTGCTGCCACGCGACCTGGTGACGCAGCAGCGCACTCGGCACAGCACGATTCAGAATCACATAGCGGTAGCTGCGCGCCTGCGCGGAAAAGCGCGCGTGGAAACCCTCATCCACCGGTATTACCTGCAGCAGACGTACGGCACCGGGCAGATTGGCGTTGGCGCCCAGCAACCAGGAGCGTTGACTGCGCCGTGCCTCGGTATCGAAGTGAATCACCTGCCAGGTCGCGTGCACGCCGGCATCGGTGCGCCCCGCGCAACTCACCCGCACCCGATGATCGGCAACAAACGACAAGGCCTGCTCCACCGCGGCCTGGACCGAGCGTGCGTGATCCTGGCGCTGCCAGCCGGAAAAACCGGCGCCGTCGTATTCAACCGCGCAGGCAAACCGCATGCGGCCGGTATTTACTTGTTGTTGATATAAAGGTTGTCATCAAAACTTGCCACCCAGCCGGGGCGCAACGCCACCATGGCGGTCATTATCATACCGTTGACGATGGCTTCGGAGAAAAACACCAGGGGCAGAAATGGCAGGTACTGGTAAGCCAGCCACTGACTGCTGCCGGGGTCCACCAGCCACATCACCAGTGCGCCGAGCGCGCTGACCGCCAGGATGGACAGGCCGGCGGCGAGGAAACCGTTGATATAGACATAGACAAAGAAATTGTGCGGCAGGCGGCGCTGGGCGAGGCGCAGCAGCGTCTCTGTTACCAGCACCGGGACGCAGCCGGTCACCAGCGCATTCAGGCCGAGGCTGACCCAGTGCCCGTCCTGGCTGATGATCGAACCCACGGTTACCACCAGCACGCCGAACACAGCAAACTCCCAGCCGAACATCAGCGTCATCGCCGTGACCCCCAGCAGGTGAAAATTCAGCGCCGGGAGCACTCCCGCGCGGGTATTCCACAGCAGCAGCAACACCACGCAGGCGGCGAAATAGACGTGGGTGAACTCATTGTTCCACAGGCGCCGCAACGGCGCCCGTCTCAGGGCGGCAAGAAACACGAAAGCCATCAGGGCATTGGCGACCCAGAACAGGGCTTTGGGGAATACGTGAGCGGGAAAGTCCAAGCGACAACCTGCAGACAGCCGGGAGAAAACAGACCGCGAGTATATCCGAGCCATGCCCGGCGGGACAAAAAAAATCCCCGCCGAAGCGGGGATTTTTCCAGCGTTGTCGACGCCGCGATCAGGACATCTGCGCCATGATATCGCGGGCTTCATCCTTCTGGTTGTCGCTGCCCTCTTCCATGACTTCGTCGAGGATGCTGCGCGCACCGTCCGGGTCGCCCATGTCGATATAGGCACGCGCCAGATCGAGCTTGGTGGATACCTCGTCCAGGTCGGCGAGTTTGCCGTCACCCTGCGGCTCTTCCTCGGCCGCGTTGTCAGCGTCTCCGAGGTCGAACTGGTCCAGATCGAACTCCGGCGAATCGTCCCCGGCAACCGCACCGGACTCACGCTCGCTTTCCGCATCGATATTCACGTCCGGCTCGAACGCTTGCTCATCTTGCGCCGGCGGCACAAACTCGACGCTGTCGGGACGCTCGGCATCTGCCGCGGGGTCGAACGAGAGGTCGATGTCAAAGTCCAGACCCTGGTCGTCCTCATCGCCGGCGCCCTGCGCATCCCCGCGTGGGTTGACGTGCGTGTCGTCCGACTGTTCGTCACCGCCGGCAACAGGCGCCGCGTCGCCGCTGTACATGGGATTACCCGGATTCAGTTCACGACCCATTTCAGCCACCTTCTCCCAGGTGGGGTGGTTGCTGTTTCCGAGCCGCGCCAGCAGGGTCTGGGCGTGTTCGTCAAAGGCGGCCTGGTTCTTGCCGGCCACAAAGACTTCCAGCAGCTTGAGGTGCAGATCGTCACGGGAATCGTCCTTTTCGAGGGCGTCCTTGATCAGATCCTCGGCCTGCTGATAGCGGCCGTAAGCCAGATACACATCAGCTTCGGCCAACGGGTCGGCTTCGCCGTCGTTCCTGATGGAACCCACGTCGCTGACCGCGAATTCCGACAGCAGCGAAGAATCTGTCGTCTTGCTGACACTGGACTCGGGCTGCGATGCGACCATCTCGCTGTCGGAGCCGGAAGACTCCTTATGCGCTGCCTGCAGGATACTCTCCTGGAATTCCGTCTCCACGCCACGCCGGCGGCGCAAGCCGAAAAACGCCAGCAACCCCAGCACCAGCGCGCCGGCACCGAGCCACAGCGGATTGCCCAGCAGGCGGTCGACGAATCCAGGCGTCGTCGAGGTATCCGCCATCGGCGGTACCTCCTCCGCGGGTGCTTCAACGGCGGGCGCTTCAACGGCGGGTGCGGGCACATCCTTGTACGGGTTGGCCTCGGCAACAGTGTCGGCGGCAGTCTGGGTATCACCGGCGGCCGCAACCTGATCTTCGGCAACGCCTTCGGCAGCAGCGGTCTCGCCAGCAGGCGCCTCGCTACCGCTCATCGTCGGTGCACCTTCGGCGGTTGCCGCATCCGGTTCGGGACCGGCCATCGGCGATTCGTCCACAGCCCCGGCATCGCCCTGTTCCATGGGCGCCACAGCGGTTGCATCCGCTTCGGCCGGGGTCCCGGCCGAAGCGCCGGCACCGTCCTCAGCTGAGGGCGATGCTTCGGTCGCGGCTGGCGACGCCGCGCCATCCGCAGGCACGGTTTCCGCGGGCGATTCGCCCGCGCTCAGTGCCTGCAAACGCGCCAGTTCGTTGTCCTTGAGCTGAATCAGGCGCTGCATGTTGGCAATCTGCTCTTCGAGCACGGACAGACGGCCGGACATCTCTTCGCCCTGGCGGCGCTGTTCCTCGAGCGCCTCGTTGGCCATCATCAGGTCTTTCTGCATGGACTGCAGCGCCTCGCCACCCGCGGTACCCGCGAGGTCTTCGCTGGCGTCGGGTGCGACCAGCTGCAGGCTGGGTTCGGCGGCCACAGCCGGCGCAGCCGCGACCGCGGTGCTGTCGACCGCCGTGCCGGCATCGGCCTGCGTCACCGGCGGCTGGCCGTGGGCCGCGCGCCAGGCGGCATACTGCGCACGCGATTCGCGCGCGGCCTCGCCACGACTGATGGATGTCAAATCCTCACGGGCGGGCACACGCAACACGTAACCGGCCTTGAGGTTGTTGATATTGTTATCGATGAAAGCTTCGGGATTGGCGCGCAACAGACCCAGCATGGTCTGCTCGACGCTCACACCGCTATCGGGGCGCACCCTTTCGGCGATGCTCCACAGGGTATCGTGGCGCCGGGTGGGACCGTATTCGCCCGGCGACACGGACACCGGCGGCATCTGCGCAGTGTGGGTGACGCGACGCGCCGGCGCGCCTGCGCCGGGGGCCGCAGTCTGAGCAACCGGCGCCTGGGTTACGGGAGCCGGCGCCGGCATGGTCACCGGCGGGTCAACCAGCACGGTGTATTCGCGCACCAGGCGGCCCTTGCTCCAGGATATTTCCAGCAGAAAATCCAGAAAAGGCTCTCGTACCGCGTCGCGGCTGGTGATGCGCACCACCGGCTTGCCCGCGGCACTGTTGCTGACGGTGAATTTGAGTTTATTGAGAAATAGCGGACGGTCGATGCCGGCGTTGGCGAACGCCTCAGCGGAAGCGACCGAAACCTTGAGTTCCTGGAGTTCCGGGCCGGTGGCCGAAAGGAGCGCAACCTCTGCATTAAGCGGCTGATTTAACGCCGATTTTAACTCTATCTCTCCAAGTCCCAGCGCAACCACGTTAGTGCTGGCAACTGCCCCCAGCATAGCCATTGCCAAGGCCGATTTCCTGAACATAAAGGTCCCCTTTTTCCCTCGTTCGCACATCATGGCGAACCCGGCCGTTCTCCCGACCGGAACGTGTACGCGACTGGCAGCCCTGCCAACCAGACCCCCGGAAGCATATCTCAGAGGTAGTTTTTTACCAGTATTTCAGCAATCTGAATACTGTTCAGGGCTGCCCCTTTGCGCACATTATCGGCGACCACCCACAAATCTAAACCTTTCGGGTGGGAGATATCTTCACGAATGCGACCTACGTACACCGGATCATGGTTTGCCCCCTCCGAAACCGCTGTCGGGTATCCGCCATCGGCGTGCTCGTCCACCACCACCACGCCCGGGGCCCGGGACAGCAAATCGCGGCATTGAGCCGCGGTCATTTTGTCGCGGGTCTCGATGTGTACCGCTTCCGAATGACCGAAGAACACCGGCACGCGGACGGCTGTCGGGTTCACCTTTATTGATGGGTCGCCCATGATCTTTTGCGTTTCCCAGACCATTTTCATCTCTTCCTTGGTGTAGCCGTTGTCCATGAACACGTCGATATGTGGGAGTACATTGAAGGCGATCTGCCGGGGGTAGACCTCGCACTCGATCGGCTTGGTATTCAGAAGGTTAGCGGTTTGTTTTGCCAGTTCTTCAATGGCTTCCTTGCCGGTTCCCGACACCGCCTGGTAGGTGCAGACATTGATGCGCTCGATACCGACCTTGTCATAGATAGGCTTCAGCGCCACCAGCATCTGAATGGTGGAACAGTTGGGGTTGGCGATAATGCCGCGCACCTTGTAGTCTGCGATCTTCTCGGGATTGACCTCCGGTACCACCAGCGGGATATCGTCGTCGTAACGAAACTGCGAGGTGTTGTCCACCACCACGCAACCGGCCGCAGCAGCCTTTGGCGCATACTCCGCGGAAATGGATGCCCCCGCGGAGAATAACCCGATCTGCACCCTGGAAAAATCGAAGTCAGCGAGATTCTGAACAATGAGGTTCTTGCCCTTGAAGCTCACCCGCTTGCCGGCAGACCGCTCGCTCGCCAACGCATAGACCTGGCCCACCGGGAACTCGCGTTCGGCGAGAATTTCCAGCATGACCTCACCGACAGCCCCGGTGGCACCGACGACGGCGACATCGAATGTACGACTCATTACATGACTCCTGAAAAAGTTGTGCGACTGCAGGTCAGGCCGATCACAGTGAAGCCCGGCACAGCCGCGGTTAAACCCCGCTGACTGCCGCCAGGCCCAGCGCAGCGGCGCCCGACCTCATGCCGCCCGTTGCCGGACTTGCCCATCCCCGGGCGGGTTTATCGCCGGATTATACAGGCCACGGTCCATTTGCCCGCACCCTTTTGCCTCACGCATCCAGCGCAGCGACAACCGCGTTGCCCATCTCGGCGGTTCCCACGGTCGGCTGACCGTTCGCGGCGATATCCGGCGTGCGCAAACCCTGATCCAGCACCCTGCCCACAGCCATTTCGATACGCCCGGCGGCAACCGCCTCGCCGAAGCTGTAACGCAACATCATGGCCACGGACAGGATCGTCGCCAACGGATTGGCGACACCCTGTCCGGCGATATCGGGGGCCGAACCGTGGATGGGTTCGTACATACCCTTGGCATGCGCGTCCAGCGACGCCGACGGCAACATACCGATCGAGCCGGTCAGCATCGCGGCTGCATCCGACAGAATGTCGCCGAACATATTGGTCGTCACCATGACATCGAACTGCTTCGGCGCCCGCACCAGCTGCATCGCGGCATTGTCGACGTACATGTGGCTCAGTTCCACGTCCGGGTAGTCCTTGCCAACACGCATCATGGTCTGGCGCCAGAGTTCGGTAACTTCGAGCACGTTGGCCTTATCCACCGAGCAGACTCTCCGGCCACGCTTGCGAGCAATCTCGAAGGCCAGATGCCCGATACGCTCGATTTCGGATTCCCGGTAGACCAGCGTGTTGAAGCCTTCCTTTTCCCCGTTTTCGAGTTGGCGCACGCCGCGCGGCTGGCCGAAGTAAATGCCACCAGTCAGTTCGCGCACGATCATGATGTCCAGCCCCGCAACCACCTCGGGCTTGAGTGTCGAAGCCTCGGCGAGCTGGGGATAGAGGATCGCGGGACGCAGATTGGCAAACAGCTGTAATTCGGCCCGCAGCGTCAGCAGGCCCTGTTCCGGTCGCAGCGGCCGTTCGAGGCTTTCGTATTGCGGGCCACCGACCGCACCCAGCAGGATGGCGTCAGCCCGGCGCGCCTGGGCAAGCGTCTCTTCCGGCAGCGGATGACCCTTGGCGTCATAGGCAGCCCCGCCCACAAGGCCGTGCTCCAGTGAAATGTCCAGACCGTCAGCCTTCAGTTTACCCAGCACCTTGACTGCTTCGGCAACGATTTCCGGACCGATACCGTCGCCCGGCAATACGAGAATGTTCTTGGTCATACCATCCTGTCCATTAATAAACCCGGTACTGTGTCGCTTAACGCCGCAGTTGTCAAAACAGCCACGGAGCCTCCTGTTTGCGCCTTGCTTCATAGCCCCTGATCGCATCGGCATGCTGTAGCGTCAATCCGATGTCATCGAGACCGTTGAGCAGGCAATGCCGGCGGAATTCGTCGACCTCAAAGCGGATGCAATCACCATCCGGCGTGGTGATCGTCTGCGCTTCCAGATCCACCTGCAGGCGATAACCTTCGGTTCGCGCCGCCGCATCGAACAGGCGGTCCATGGTGGCGGCGTCCAGCACAATCGGCAGTACGCCATTCTTGAAACAGTTGTTGTAGAAAATGTCGGCGAACCCCGGCGCAATCACCACGCGAAAGCCGGCATCCTCCAAGGCCCACACGGCGTGCTCGCGCGACGAGCCGCAACCGAAGTTTTCCCGCCCCAGCAGGATTTGCGCGCCCGCGTAGCGCGGCTGGTTGAGCACAAAATCCCTGTTCAGCGTGCGCTGACTGTGGTCCTGGCCTGGCTCGCCCGGTTCCAGGTAACGCCAGTCGTCGAACAGGTTCGGGCCGAAGCCGCTGCGCTTGACCGACTTCAGGTATTGCTTGGGGATAATCGCATCGGTGTCGACGTTGGGCCGGTCGAGCGGGACGACCAGACCGTCAAGGCGGGTAAATTTTTCCATGGTATCTGCTCTCGAGTATCTGCACGGCTCGCGCCGCGGCTACGGGTTGCTGCCCAGGTCGCGCACATCGACAAAATGGCCGGTCACCGCGGCGGCCGCGGCCATTGCCGGGCTCACCAGGTGAGTCCGGCCACCGGCGCCCTGGCGACCTTCGAAATTCCGGTTGGACGTCGACGCGCAACGCTCGCCGGCTTCCAGCCGGTCGGCGTTCATGGCCAGGCACATCGAACAACCGGGCTCGCGCCACTCGAAACCCGCGGCGAGAAAAACCTCATCCAGCCCTTCCGCCTCGGCCTGCTGTTTCACCAGGCCCGACCCGGGTACGACCATTGCCAGCTTTACGTTGTCCGCCACCCGGCGGCCGCGGGCCACCGCCGCCGCGGCACGCAGATCCTCGATACGCGAGTTGGTGCAGGACCCGATGAACACCTTGTCGATGCCGATGGCGGCAATGGGCGTGCCGGGTTCGAGGCCCATGTAGGCCAGCGCCTTGCGCATCCCGTTCTGTTTGACCGGATCCGCCTCCCGGTCCGGGTCCGGCACCACGGCATTGACGGGGACGACCATTTCCGGCGATGTGCCCCAGGTAACCTGCGGATAGATATCGGCGGCATTAAGGGTCACCACGCGATCGAACACCGCGTCGGCGTCGCTGTGAAGATCGAGCCAGGCCTCAACCGCGCGCTCCCAGGTCGAGCCGGTGGGCGCGAACGGCCGGCCGGCCACATAATCGATGGTGGTCTGGTCGACTGCTACCATGCCGGCGCGCGCGCCGGCCTCGATGGCCATATTGCACACCGTCATGCGCCCCTCCATGGACAGCGAGGCGATCGCCTCACCCGCGAATTCGATAGCGTAGCCGGTACCGCCGGCGGTGCCGATGCGACCGATGATCGCCAGCACAATATCCTTGGCGGTCACGCCCGGGCCCGGATTGCCCTCCACCCGTACCTGCATGTTTTTCGATTTTTTCTGGATCAGACACTGGGTCGCGAGCACGTGCTCGACTTCGGAGGTACCGATGCCGAACGCCAGCGCACCGAACGCGCCGTGCGTTGACGTATGCGAGTCACCGCAGACTACTGTCATACCGGGCAGGGTGGCACCCTGTTCGGGGCCGATGACATGCACGATACCCTGGCGTACGTCATTCATGTGGAATTCATTGATGCCGAAGTCCTCACAGTTCTGATCCAGGGTCTGGACCTGGACCCGCGAGACCGGGTCGGCAATACCGCCGACCCCGCTACTGCGCCCGGTGGTTGGCACATTGTGATCGGGCACCGCGAGCACGGAAGCGGCGCGCCAGGGGCTGCGCCCGGCGAGCCGCAGCCCCTCGAACGCCTGTGGCGAGGTCACCTCGTGGACCAGGTGGCGGTCGATGTAGAGCAGCGCGGTACCATCCGCGTCTTCGCGGACCAGGTGCGCGTCCCATAATTTGTCGTAAAGCGTTCTACCAGCCATCACTGTCTCTCCTGAGCTGGTGCGAGAGTCTACGGCCGGCTAACGGATAACACAAATTTAGCTTTTTCATGTATTCTATAACTTTATGGAATACTTTAAGGGATAACCAGGAGGGCTGGAAGCAATGGATATCGCGGCACTCAAGGCTTTCGTTGCTGTCGCCGACGCGGGCTCGTTCTCGCGGGCGGCGGAGCACCTGTTCATTACCCAGCCCGCTATCAGCAAGCGCCTCTCCGCGCTGGAAAACGAACTCCGGACACGCCTGTTCGACCGCATCGGCCGGACCGTGAGCCTCACCGAGGCCGGACAGACGCTGTTACCGCGGGCCCGCAACATTCTGCTCGAACTGGAAGACAGTGTGCGCACCCTGCACAATCTGAGCGGCGAGGTGCACGGCAGCCTGCGATTCGGCACCAGCCACCACATCGGTCTGCACCGCCTGCCCCCGGTTCTGAAGCAGTTCGTACAGCGCTACCCGCAAGTGCGCCTGGATATCCGGTTTATGGATTCCGAAGCCGCCTGCCATGCCGTGGAAACGGGCGAACTGGAACTCGCTATTGTCACCCTGCCGGTCGCCCCGGCCGCGGTCCTGCAGGTCGAAAAAGTCTGGGACGACCCGCTGACCATCGCCGTGTCGGAAGACCACCCGCTGGCGAAAACAAGGCGTCCTGCACTCAGCGACCTCGCCGCCCATGCCGCCATCCTGCCGGCGGCCAGTACCTTCACCCGGCAGATCGCCGAACAGGTTTTTGCGGCGCTGAATCTCAAACTGGATGTCGCGCTGTCGATCAATTACCTGGAAACCATCAAGATGCTCATTTCAGTGGGCATCGGCTGGGGACTGCTGCCGGTGACCATGCTGGACGACCAGATCAGGGCACTTCCGATCAAGGAGCTGGCGCTGCGACGCGCCCTGGGAACCGTGTACCACCGCGACCGCACGTTGTCGAACGCCGCGCGCACACTTAACGATATGCTGATGTCTTCGCGGACCACCGGCTGAGGCAAACAGGCCTCGCAAGGCGGTGCCGCTGGCGACGAAATCCTCGCCCCGGGTGCCCGGCCGCAAACTGTTGCCGACAGCGGCCGCGGTGCGCACCGGGACACGGCAGCCCCGAGCGAAGATAGCGCGGAAAACACCGCGAAACGTTGACGCCGCAGTCCTTAATCCACCAGCATTGCCAGGGTTGCTTGGCGGGCGGCGTCGCGCCCGTGCTAAAATTCCATTTGATTGTTACGTTCCCCTGTTAACGACAAGGTGATACCCATGGCCGAAGTGCAGTTCAAATCGCAGTTAACCGACGAGCTCAAAGTGTCTCCGGAGGCTGTCCAGCAGCTGATCGCACTCACCGAGAACGAACACGGCGTGAACGGGGTGCGCATCTTCGTCTCCGGTGGTGGCTGCGGCGGCATGTCCTACGGTATGACCTTCGTCGAGGAGCCCATGCCCAACGACTGTGTGCTGGAGCAGGACGGCATGAAAATCTACATCGATGCGGTCGCACTCGGTTTCCTCGAAGGCGTGGAAATCGACTACAAGACGCAGGGCGCGAATCGTAGTTTCGTCTTCAAAAACGTGTTCGCCAAAACCGGCGGCGCCGGCACCTGCGGCGCCTGCGGCGCGGCCGGAGGCGGCTGCGCCTGAGCCGACCACGCTTACTGCTCGTCGCCCAGCCCAGCAGCTATCGCATTGCGCCCTACCTTAACGCCGCCCGGCAGATGGGACTGGACGTACTGCTGGGCTCGCGCGGCGAGCATTCGCTGACGACCGAGGTCCGCCAGGGCCTGCACCTCGATCTCGATCACCCCGACACCGCCGTACAGCAGATTCTCGATGTCGCCCGCGCGGAGCCTTTCGCCGGCATACTCGGCAGCGACGACAGCACCGTGGAGATCGCCGCCCGTGCGGCCAGGGAGCTGGGCCTGCCCCACAACCCCCCGGCAGCGGCGCGCTTGTCGCGCCGCAAGGATCTGGCACGCGCGCACCTGTCGCTGGCGGGCTGCGCGGTGCCCCTTCACTGCCTTATCGACCTGGGCAAGCCGCTGGAGAGCCAGATGGCGGGCTTGCCCTGGCCGTGCGTGATCAAACCGCTGAACCTGTCCGCCAGCCGCGGCGTTATCCGCGCCGATACCCCGCAGGCGTTCGTCGAGGCCTGCCGGCGCGTCGCCAGGATCGTCGCCGACGCCAGCGATGAATTCGAACGCACCCACCTGCTGGTCGAGGACTATATCGATGGCATCGAAGTCGCCTACGAGGGTTACCTGGACCACGGCGAACTGAGATCACTGGCGCTGTTCGACAAACCGGACCCACTGGTCGGGCCGTTTTTTGAAGAAACCATTTATGTCACCCCGTCGCGGCTCGACCGCAAAACCCGGGCGCGGGTCGAGGCGCGCGTCGCGCAGGCCTGCGCGGCATACGGGCTCACCACCGGCCCGGTACACGCCGAGCTGCGTATCAATCGTGAGGATGCCTGGATTCTGGAAGTGGCCTCCCGCACTATCGGCGGAGACTGTGCCCGCACGCTGGACAGCGGCGCGGATCTGCATATCGAAGCCCTGACAATCGGCCTGGCGATTGATCGGCCGGTGGAAAGCGTGCCGCTGGAAGGTGCGCGTGGGGTGATGATGCTGCCGATCAAACAGGGTGGCATTCTGCGACGGGTGGAGGGTATCACCGCCGCATCACGCATCCCGCACATCGAAAAAGTGGACATCATCGTCCGCGAAGGCCAGGAACTGGTGCCGTTGCCAGAAGGCAACCAGTACCCCGGGTACCTGTTTGCCCGTGCCCCGACGCCCGAACAGGTCGTCGACGCGCTGCGTGCGGCCCATGCCAGACTGGCGTTTGTGGTTGCGCCGGTATTTCGCGTGACCACCGCCGCCCCCTAGCGGCGCGGCGTTATTTCTTGCCGCCGGCCGCTGGACGGAACTCCGCCGGGAGCTGGCCGAAGTCGCCTTCATCGAAAAAGAATCCCAGCATGTGTTTTTCGATCATTTCCATGCTCTGCGGATCGGCCGTCGTCAGGCCGTTTTCGTTAATGATGATAGTCAGGCGCTCCAGCCATTGCTGCCAACCCTCTCGCGAGACGTTGGCATAGATCCGCTCGCCGAGCTCGCCCGGGTGCGGCGGCCTGTCCAGACCCTCGGCTTCGGCCTTCAACACAACGCACTGCACTGTTCTCGTCATCGTACCAACCTCTAACTATCTGAACGTTCCGTCCGACCCTGCTCGTACTTTTTCAATAGCACGCCCGCCTCGCCGCAGCAACTGGCCGCGCATTTCTTGACCTGGTGCAGTGCTTCGGCACTGCTGTCAAGATACGATTCCACCGGCCGGTTCTCGCTGGCGCAGTCGCAACCCTTGTCATTATACACGTAAACATTTTTCAGCCCCGCGCGCTGTGCTGCGTCACGGGCGGCAAACAACACCGGCTCCGGTGTCGGCGGCACGTCGCTCAGCTGGTAGGCCGGGAAAAAGCGGGTGATGTGCCACGGGCTGTCCGCACCCAGGTTGTCGCGCACCCAGGCGGCAATAGCGTAGTGCTCTTCCGGGTCATCGTTTTTGCCGGGAATGATATTGGTGCGGGTCTCCACGTGTATGCCAAGATCGTGGGCCTTTTTTATCGCGTGCAACACCTGATCGACCCGTGCCGGCCGGCAGATTTCGCGGTAGAAATCGTCGCTCAGGCTCTTGATGTCCGAACACAGCACATCGATATGCGGCGCCACCAGCTGCAGCGCTTCATCGGTCACGAAGCTGTTGGAAACATAGACG
>Ga0316585_10000028_pt1 | contig 21744 bp, 14 predicted proteins | sample S_170502SCrBrC_D_FD_204517 | JGI IMG/M metagenome (GOLD analysis project Ga0316585, IMG submission 204517) | Rhizosphere microbial communities from salt marsh grasses in Alabama, United States - S_170502SCrBrC | ecosystem: Host-associated > Plants > Roots > Rhizosphere | place: USA: Alabama...
GGAACTGCCGCTGGCCGAGAAAAATGTCTACCCCTGGTTCCGAGCCCGCGAGCCCGACGGCCGTATCGGTTACTCGATCTTGATTTATGAAGTACAATGATCGTCCTATGTTTGAAACACCACGACCTGATTCAACAGAAGTTCGCTACGAACTAAAACTTCCCTGCGACGCCGCCTATCTGCCCCAGACGCGGAGCTGGATACGCCTGCATCCCGAAGGATTCCGCGTCGCCTATCCCACGCGCCAGGTCAACAACCTCTATCTCGATTCGCCGGGGCTGACCAACCTCGCCGAGAATCTGGCCGGGCAGACGGAGCGCCGCAAGCTTCGCTATCGCTGGTACGGCCGTTTGCCGCAGCCGCCCGTTTTCCAGGCAATCCTGGAATTGAAAATTAAGCACGGCTCCGTGGGCGACAAAGAGAGACTGACATTAGACAAACCCTTAAACCTGGGCCGGCCCTTTAAGCAAATCCTGGCCGACCTGCAGTCCCAGGTGCCCCCCGATTGGCTGCCCTGGATCGTGAAGGGCAACCGCCCGGCGTTGATTAACCATTACCAACGCGACTATTTTGTCTCACCCGACGGCCTTATTCGCTGCACGCTCGATTACGAGCAGACCTTCTACGACCAACGCTACAGCGTACGGCCGAATCTGACGCATATCCTACCTGCTAAAGCCCAGATTGTGATCGAGGTCAAAGCGCCGGTAGAAATGGAAGAGCGTTTGGAGCGCGCCGCTGCTAATTTCCCCATTCCCCGCAATCGTCACTCCAAATACGTCGATGGCCTACTATCCGGTATATTCTAGCCCCATCAGGTGCCAGGCACTTCTATAAGCGCAGCCACAGTGCCTGGCACCTATCATAGGCGTGGAATCACCCCTCAGGCGTGGGCGTGACGTATGGGAGATGTGCGCAAGTCGCCGTAAAATACCAAAGCAATGATGGCTCAACAGGAAACTATTCGCCTGGATAGCGATCTCCAGACCGCTAAACGATGGCTCTGGCCGGCAACGGCCGTGCTCTTGGTGTCGGCCGTCATGCGCCTGATCTTGCTTGGCGACGTTCCGCCTGGGCTTTCCCAGGATGAAGTCCTCAATGCCGATGTGGTGAACTTCATTCGCCAGGGGGCGCAGGCGCTCTTCTTTCGCGAAGGATATGGCCACGAACCTCTCTATCATTACTGGTCGGTTCCCTTTCAGGCTTTATTAGGCGACAACACCCTCTCCATCCGCCTGCCCGCGGCCGTCCTGGGTATTCTGCTGGTGGCCTTGACCATGCGTTGGGCGAAGCGCGCCTTCGATCCCATTACGGCTCTCGCATCCGGGCTTTTTCTGGCTATCAGCTGGTGGCCCATCATTTTCAGCCGCGTGGGTATCCGGCCGATCATGGAGCCTGTGCTGCTTCTGCTCTTCGCCTGGTTCTGGCCGCGCAAACCGTGGTTAGCCGGCTTATTCCTTGGCCTGTCTTTGTATACCTATACCGGCGCGCGCGTGATTTTTCTCTGGCCGCTGCTGCTAATGCTTTACTGGCTTATTTTAGGCCGGCGCATCGACGCCCCGCAAAGCGTGATTTTCGGCCGTTCTGTACCCCAGCCGCTTTATGCCGCGGGAATCGTCCTGATCGTGGCTCTGGTCGTTTACCTGCCCCTGGCGCTTACTTTACAGGCCGATCCAACGTTGCAGCAGCGCGTCCAGCAGCTGGAAGGACCGCTGGCGGCCTTGAGCGAAGGGGATCCGCTGCCAATCCTGAGCACTACCCTGGCTACGCTGGGTGTATTCAGTTTCACCGGTGACCCGCGCTGGACCTATATGCTGCCCGGGCGGCCGCTTTTCGATCCCCTGACGGCCGTTTTCTTCTATGCCGGAGTGGCCTTGGCTGTTTGGCGTTTCAAACAGCCCAATTATGCCTTTATACTCATCTGGCTGGCCGTTGGCCTCCTACCCAGCGCGATCACGCCGCAGGCGCCAAGTACCATCCGTATGATCGGCGCCCTACCCGCCGTCTATCTCTTCCCCTCCTTGATCGTGACCTGGCTGTGGGCAAAATGGCGCGCCTCGGGAACGGCCGCGGCCTGGCTTCGCTACGCCGTTCCCCTGCTGCTGGCAGGCATTTTCTTGCTCAATCTAGGGCTGACAATTGCCAATGGCTTTGTACGCTGGCCGCAGGAGCTGGAGACGCGTTTGAAATACCAGTCCGTACTCATGGACATCGCCCGCTACCTGGAAGAACAGCCCACCGCCAGCCCTATATTTGCCGACGGATTTTACCGCCCGATAACGGCCGATACCCTGCGCCGTAACCTGGGGCAGGATGTGGACGGCCGTTGGGTGCAGACCGGCGAAGAAGTGTCCGGCGCGCTAATTTTGCCGGTTGAGGGTGGGGGAAGCTTGTTTGTGCCGGAATATGCCGCCCCCGATGCGGATTTGCTGGAACTGGCCGGTTTAGCGGCACAGCCGCTCTATCGCAGTGAAAACAGTCCCTCTTTCTCAATCTATGATTTATTCACCGCGCGTACGCTTCCTCAATTGCAGCAGCCCATCAATTTTGAAGGCCTGCTTTCCTTAGTGGGCTATGAAATTACTACGCTGGAGGACGGGCAGGCGATACAAATAGTAACAGCCTGGCAGGTCGACGATGAGCTGCCTGATGACCTGGCCATTTTTGTGCATTGGCTGGATGAAGAAGGAAAGTTAATCAGCCAACATGATGGTTTTGATGCCGCGCCGGATACCCTGCGCACGGGCGATATCATTATTCAGCGCCATGTACTGCCCTGGGCATCATCTTTACCAGATCCACTGGGTTCCCTACACTTAGGCCTCTATCTGAGGGAGACTGGCCGCCGTCTTTCCATCCTTGACGAGGCAAAAACGACGGCCGATTTCTATCCCATTAACCTTGACGAGACATACCTGAGTGAATAAATTTATTTGATAAAGTTTATTGGATAATAAAAGGAAACAAAATTTGTTTGGAGGATATATGAAGGAAAATTCAGGTGAACACAACGCGAGTAGAAAACCGGCTGCGATTTTGGCCGCCGGGCTGCTCCTTCTTTTAGTGGTGCTTGCATCCGCGCCTGTGCTTTTCGCGCAGGATGGTGAAGAACCCGATACCGGATCAGATGTCTTCATTACCGGTTCTGTTGAAGATCTCGATGCGCTTCCGGCTGACGTTAGAGAGCGTTTACAAAAAGAGAATGGTCTTGCTGAGGCTGATAGTTACGAGCTTGGTGATTCAACCAAGACAGTGCAGCCCAGCAACGTGAAGGCCGGTGGAGAGGTTGTCTTTACCATCGTTGCCAAAAATACAGGTGACGCAGACACACAGGCTATGACTGTGGTTGACACGCTGCCGTCCGGCCTTACCTATGTCAGTAGCGAAGTGAAGAACCTCATCAATGGACTTCAGACAGCTTTCAATGAGAACAGCAACGGGGTTACCTGGGAAGGTTTCCTCGCTGTTGGTGGAAGTGTTGAAATCGTGATTGTGGCTAAGGTCGCCGATGATGCGCCCACGGGGACGGTGTACACGAATAAGGCCGTCATCACCGCGGGTGATAAAACGGCCGAACCTTCGGCCAATCTCAGCGTGGTCGATGAGCTGCCGGGTTTATTGCTACCGCGCATTGTTGATGATGAGATTCCGGAAGCCCCGGATATTCCTTCTATCGTATCGACGCGTCCCAACAGCCAGAATCAATGGACTGTTTCCTGGGCCGGAGCGGGTGCGATAGCCTTTCAACTGCAAGAGTCGCTTTCCCCTGGATTTGAAAATGCCGGCTTAATGCCAGTCGGTCCGGAAGCCGCAAAAAGCTTCGTGCACACCCCGACTCCCTACAATACTTTTTATTATCGCGTGCGCGCCGTATCCGGCGGCATACCTGGCAGCTGGTCCGATACCATTAAGGTCATTGGTGGTTTCAGGGATGATTTTTCTGATGATCCTTCTCAAATTCCCGAAGGCGATCCCGGAAGATGGTTGATCCGGCGGACGTCCAACCTGGATGAAGTCAACGCCTGGTATGAGAGAACATCAGATTATACGGCTTATATCCTGGAAGTCAGCGATCGCTGGGACCTAGGTCTCTCCTCATCGCTTGCCGAATCACCCGAGATTCCCTACGCGATTGAACTACGAGTCAAAAGCGTCGAACCAGGCTGGCAGAAAGGCCTCGGTCTGGTCTTTGCCGGCGATCGCGATACGGTCCGCTGCCCGGTTGATACCAACTCCGTTCTCGGTTGGTACGCGCACGACGACTGCTTTAATGAATTTTACGAAATGATGCTCGTCGAAGGGGCGGACAAGAAAAACCTGCAGGTGCAGCGCATCCATGACATTTGTTTCGATTGTTCGCCGGGCGGTATCCCCGTTCACCGCAAAGTGGCCAAGAACTGGTATATCGAAAAGATTTCCGGTGTGAGCTGGGACGATTATAATATCCTGCGCGTGGAAGTATATGCAAATCAAATTAAATTCTACGCCTACAAGAGCGGCGAAAGTCCGAAACTGCAGCTGACGATTGACGAAAGTTACTATCAAGGTAATCACATGTTCGGCGTTATCTCAACAACACAGGAATACAGCAATTCCGTCGGCCGTTATACCTATTATGAGGTGATGCCTCTGGATGGTTAACGGCATTTAATCCGGTGATTGTGCCGGGAAATGCTTGTTTTCATCGGAACCTCGGTCTCAGATGCGCTTTGCAGCTCAATATGCAAATCGCACCTGATTCCGAGGTTTCCGATTTATGGATTGGCAGCGAAGAGTCGTGAAAATGCTTGTAAAGCAACCTTCAGGTTGTTGGGAGAAGCAGCCTGAAGGTTGCTCTACAAACTGGGACCTATCCCCAGTAGGCTATCGCTTGCTGGCCACGGCTGTATTGCTGTTGATGTTTGCCCTTGCTTTAGGCAGCATGGTCCAGAAAGCGCCGACATTTGACGAGCAGGGGTTCATCGTCCGTGGCCTGGCCACTTTGCGCGGCTATACCCAGATTCGCGTCGGCCACCCCCTGGGTTTAAACGTCTTGAACGCCGCCCTGCTGGCCGGCGATGAACAGGTTATGTTACCCATCGACGATCCCTCTTGGGGCGGCACCAGCTTTCACCGGCCGGCTGAACTCTTCTTGTGGGAGATCGGCAACGATGTCGAGCACGTCATGTTCCTGGCCCGCCTGCCGACTCTGTTTCTGCCTTTACTCATGGCCGCCCTGGCTGCCCGCTGGAGCGGCCGTCTGACCCGAAGACGCTGGGCTGCGCTGCTGGCCATACTCTTCGTCGCCCTCGATCCCAATATCCTGGCCAGCGGACGGCTGGCGACCACTGACTTAGGGCTGGCGGCATTTTCGCTGCTCGCCGCTTATACCTTGTGGTCCTTTCTGAAGAATCCATCCTGGCCTAACGTGATTATTGCCGGGGCGGCGCTGGGGCTGCTGCAAAATACCAAGTTTACGGCCCTGCTTTTCATCCCTCTTTTCGCCCTGGTAGTCCTCATCTGGCTCGCTCAAAGCTGGCGCGCCAATTATCGCGCCGCGTCCGCGGGCCTAATCAAATCCTTTCCCTGGCCCTCGCTGACCATGATCCTGATCGTCTATCCGCTGACGGCCGTTTTCACTCTTTGGGCGGCCAACGGCTTCAATATCGGTACGCTGCCCGCCGATTTGCCCATAATGCCCTTCCTGAGCGGCATGACGCTGCCCCTGGCCAACCACCTGGAGCAGCTCTTGGACATCGGCGGCCGTTTGCAGGTCAGTACGCCATCCTTCCTGCTCGGCCAATACAGTGACAGCGGCTGGTGGTATTATTTCCCGGTCGCCTTCATGCTGAAGACGCCGCTGCCCACGCTGATCCTGATCATCTCGGGCGTGGTAGTTTATCTGCTTTGTCTCCTGCGCCGTAGGACAGCCTGTCCTTCCTTGCTGGAAAGCGCCGCGTTGTTGATCCCCAGTCTCGGTTTTTTCGCCATTGCCATGACCAATGACATTAATCTGGGCTATCGTCACATCTTGCCCCCGCTCTCGTTTCTGATTATTTTCTCAGTAACGGCCGTCGCCCTCGCCATACGCCGGCGTGATTCGAACGCGAAAATAACCTTATCACTGCTGCCCGTTTTTCTGTTGAGCTGCTGGCTGATTCTGGCTAATCTGCTCATTTATCCCGATTACCTGGCTTATTTCAACCTGCTTGCCGGCGGCGCGGACGGCGGCTGGCGCAGCCTGGTGGACAGCAACCTTGATTGGGGACAGGATATCAATGATCTAGCGCCCTGGATGGCCGAGAACGGCGTGGATGAAGTCTGGTTGAGCTACTTCGGCGAAGCGCGGCCGGAGTATTACGGCATTCAATATCGGGGATTAGACAGCTACCCGCCGCGGCTCATGAATCCTGATGCCCGCCCTTTTTATGGACCGAACCCCGCTCCCGGGATATATGCCATCAGCGCCACGAACCTGCAAGGCGTGCATTTCGCCGATCACGGTGAGTTCGCCTGGTTCCGCGAGCGAGAACCCCTGGCCAAGTTGGGCTATTCCATTTTCCTCTACGAGGTGCCCCCAACCGGCGATGCGGTTGATCTTGTCCTGGCCGGCGTGCAGGTGGACGAGCTTCCGCAGTCCCTCTACGATCGCCTGGGTTCGAATGACGTCCGCCTGCGCTGGATCGATCCGGCCCAGGCCCTGATCATCCCTTCGGGCGACCGCGCCTGGTTGGCGGGCGCAGCAGACCTGACTTTCCATCCTGCATTGGCGCCGCTAATCGATGATCTATTGAATCAGGTTAACGAGGATGACGGCTTCGAAATAGCCAGCTATAATGCGCGGCGTTATCCGGGAGGCGAGCTGGCGCGCTTTTCGACAGATGGCGGCCAGGTGGCTCTTGAGCAGGTCCAGATTCTTGACGATCTTGGATCGTCACTCCTTTTACAAACCGCATGGCGGCAAGATGGACCGGCCAATAACTTGCAGATATTTGTTCACGCCCTGGACGAAGACGGCCGTATTGTGGCTCAATGGGATGGTCTTGGCGCGGCCTGGGAAGGCTGGCTGATGGGCGATACCCTCTTGCAGCTGCACGAGCTCTCCTGGGCGGAAGAAACGCCTCCGGCGAAACTCGTGCTGGGCCTGTATAATCCGCAGACAGGCGTGCGCTGGAAGACGGATAGCGGCAGCGATTATTTTGAAATTAACCTCCAGGGTCTTAATTAATAAAAACCTCTGAGGTCGGGATTAATAAACCTCCAGGGTCTTGTTCTTAACAGCTTGACGGCGAATAATTTGCCTGAGACGTTGGAGTTTAACTATATTAAGGTATATATGATTCAACCGCGAGAAGATATTCGCAACATTGCCATCATCGCTCACGTCGATCATGGCAAAACAACCCTCGTCGACGGCATGCTGCGTCAGACAAATGTTTTTCGCAGCAACCAGGAAATCACCGAGCGCGTCCTCGACTCTAACGAGCTGGAGCGCGAGCGCGGTATTACCATCCTGGCTAAGAATACCAGCGTCGAGTATGAGGGGATGACGATCAATATCGTCGATACGCCCGGCCACGCCGATTTTGGCGGTGAGGTCGAGCGCGTAGTTAATATGGTTGACGGGGTACTGCTCCTGGTTGATGCCGTGGAAGGGCCGATGCCCCAGACCCGTTTTGTGCTGCGCCAGGCGCTGCGTAAAGGCTGCCAGGTGGTCGTGGTGATCAATAAGATCGACCGCCCGGCTGCACGGCCGAACTACGTCCTCAACGCCACCTTCGATCTCTTTGTAGACCTGGGCGCCACCGACAAGCAGGCTGATTTCCCCGTCATCTTCACCCGCGCGCTCACGGGGCAGGCGGGCTACGCCCCGGATGATTTGGGTGACGATTTACGGCCGTTATTCGAGGCGATTCGCGATTATTTGCCGCCGCCGCTGGTTGATCCTGACGGCCCGACGCAGGTCCTGGTGACGACCCTGGAGTACAGCACTTATGTCGGCAAAATAGCGATCGGCCGTTTGAGCAGCGGCTCCCTGCGCAACGGCCAGGAGATTGCCCACATAACGGCCGAAGGAGAGCTCAGGCCCGGCAAAGTGACCCAACTCTATACCTTCAAGGACTTGCAGCGCCAGGAGGTGGACTCCGTTTCCGCCGGGGATATCATCGCCGTGGCCGGCATCCCCGACGTGGGCATTGGCGATACGCTGGCCGACCCTCTGGATCCGCAGGCACTGCCGCCGATCAAGGTGGAAGAACCTACCGTGCGCATGACCTTCAGCGTTAATAACAGCCCCTTCGCCGGTCAGGAAGGGAAATATCTCACTTCACGCCATCTACGCGAGCGTCTTTTTGATGAACTGGAGCGCAACGTCGCCCTGCGGGTCACGGAACTGGAGAATGCGGGCGAATTTATCGTCGCCGGCCGTGGAGAACTGCATCTGGCGATCTTGATCGAAACGATGCGCCGCGAAGGGTATGAGTTCATGGTCAGCCGTCCGGAGGTTATTTTTCACGAGTCGGATGAAGGGCTGCTGGAACCGGTGGAGGACGTTTACCTGGAAGTTCATAACGACTATCTGGGCATCGTGGCCGAGATGCTGGGCCAGCGGCGCGGGCTGCTGACCGAGATCATTTATGGTGAGGATGGTACGGTCTACTGCACTTACCAGGTGCCCACGCGCGGCATGCTCGGCTTTCGCCAGCGTTTCCTGACCGCCACGCGCGGCACGGGCATCTTTCACGCCCTTTTTGCCGAGTATGTCCCTTACCGCGGTGAGATCGAAACGGCCGAAAACGGCTCGCTGATCAGCCTGGAAACAGGACGCGTAGCCGCCTATGCCTTGCAGCATCTGCGCCAGCGCGGCACCTTCTTCGTCATGCCTGGGGATCAGGTCTATGGCGGGCAGGTCGTCGGCCAGCATATTCGTGATGAAGATTTGGTGATCAACGTCTGCCGTACCAAGCACCTGACCGGCCATCGCGCCGTGCCCACGGCGATCGTCGAAGCCCTCTCAACCCCGCGCCTGATGTCCCTGGACGAAAGCATCGAGTATCTAAGCGCTGACGAACTGCTGGAAGTCACTCCCGAATCCCTGCGTATTCGCAAGAAAGATCTGCGCCACGATCAACGCATGAAGGACCTGAAGAAGGGCAAGAAGGGAGATTGATTTCGGATTTCGGATTGCGGATTTAGCTGACCCGTCGACACCATTATTAATTCACCATTCACAATTCACAATTCACCATTAAATAGTCGATCGCTGACGGCTGACGGTTGATGACTGACCGCTATCCTCCGTCAGCTAATCTCCCCAGCCTGGAAACGGCCGTTTCTCTTTCTAAACCAAGTGCATACAACGCGCCGTAGCCCTCGATGACCATTGAGGCTGAGATCAGGCCCATCTGTGCGGCCTCGAGCAGCTCTCCCGTCATAACCAGGCCGGCCAGAAAACCGCCGCAGAAAGAATCCCCGGCGCCGGTGACGTCAACGATAGATGGGTTGGCGGACTTGTGATAGGCGGGCAGATCGTGTCGACAGCCGTTAGCGCCGTCGAACAAAATAACGCCGTCCGCTCCTACTTTGATGACCACCAGCGGCGCACCCCATTCGAGTAACTGCTCGCCCGCTCGCCCTAAATCAATGTTATTTCCCAATAGAGAGCGCACTTCCTGGTCGCTGGGCAGGAAGGCATCGATTTGCGGTAGCAGGCGCTTGAGATAAGGAATCCGCTCCGGGATCATGTAGCGCTCGCCGGGATCGACGCTGATGATCTTGACCCCCGCGTTGCGTAGCCTGGCCGGGGCAGATAGGTGCGAGGCTAAGGGATGGGGAGCCAAGTGCACGGCCGTCGCCGAATCGTAAGCGGGCGGCCAATCCTTCGGCCGCAGGGCCAGCGGTTCAAAAATAGTGGGATCGTCCTGCTGTGGGGTAGAGTGAATATAGTCGTTTAACTCAGTTGGCAGCGGCTGCCCGATGCGTGCAAAATGATCCGCCGGACGCGTGTCGTCGCGTATGCCGCCGGATGTGTAAGCAAAGAAAGTGCGGTGGTCCTGATCCGTCTGCAAAGGGATCAGGCCGCTGGCATCCAGACCCATATCGGAAAGTTTTTCCAGCCAGGAGATGGGGTAATTACGGCCGTATCGCGCCCACAAGCCGACCTGCTCCGCCCACAATTTCGCTCCCGCCGCCGCATAGAGCGCATTCCCGCCGGGCAGGTCGCAGTGCGCTTGCCCATCACGGGTGATTAAATAATCAATTCGCAGCCCCCCGGCGCAAACAATCAACATGGGAATGGATAGCTGTCGGCTGTCAGCTCACAGCCGTTAGCTAATAACTCCGGCAGACTTCATATAATGCTTCCACGGCCGTTCTGTTATCCGTGAAGCGGTCGCGCGATTCGCTTCTGTGTTCAAAATATTTCCCCGTGACGTGCTCGATGGCGGGATCGGTGGCCAGCCATACCGGCGTTCTGGCCCCGCTGTCGGGAGATTCGGAACCGCCAAAACCGAGATCATTGCTGAGCTGCGAATTGACATCGCCGGGATGGCAGGCGTTCACCGTCACCTGGAAAGGCGCAAATATTTCGGCAAAGGCGGCGCTCAGCATGCGGTCGGCCTGTTTGGATTGGCGGTAAGCGTTCCCGTTATTATAGTGGCGCTGCTTGAACTCCGGATCATTCAAATCCAGGCCTCCTGCCCAATAACTGGCCACATTGATCACGCGCGACGGAGCAGCCTCCTTGAGCTTATCCGCGAAAAACTGGATCATCCAAAAGTAGCCCAGGACATTGGTCGCCCACTGCATCTCAATGCCTTCCGGCGTCTCCAGGCGGCGGCGCGGCGTGGTCCCGGCATTGTTCAGCAGCACATCCAGCTTTCCCGGCCAGCAACCGGATAGTTCCTGGATAGATGCTTTGCGCGACAGGTCGACCAGTTCGTAATAGACATCCTCGTTGCCCGTAACCCGCCTGATCTCCTGAACAGCCTGCCGTGCCTTCTGTTCATCGCGGGCGGCGAGGACCACGGCGAGATCCTGAGCGGCCAATTGGCGGGCGATCGCCTTGCCAATCGCCCCGGTCGCCCCGGTGACCAAAACGATGCGTTTTTCGCCCTTCAAATCTTGTATTTCGTGATATTTCTCGGACATGAGTTCCTTGCAACCTGAAGGTTGCCTTACAAACAAATGCGTGCAAGACCGTAGCACACCCTTCAGGTTGTGCGGCCGCACGCCCACTCTAATCAGGAATCTTGCTCAGACGGTAACTACTGCGAATGCGTGAAATGCCGCCTCCTCCTTCAGGGCTGCGACCGCCGCCGAATCCGCGAAAATAGGCTTCGCCGGTCAGATCGGCGCGGTAGGCGGCCAGAAGAAGTCCGGGTAGGCAGGCCTGTAAGGGCGAGAAACATTCGCGCAGCGGCCTGCTGAGGGGGAAAAGGAAACCTTCTTCTGTGACCTCGGGCGGCGCGCTGTCCTTAGAAGCAACCACGGCCAGGCTGCGGCCGATCGCTTTGGCCGCCATGGCTATTTCTAAAGCGCGGTCCAAATCCCGCCCGCCGGCGCTGATCAAGATTGTCGGCGTTTGCGGCTCGCGGGCGAAATATTCCAGATGCGCCCACTCTTCCATATCCTGGGCCACAGCCGTGTCTCCGCTCGCTTCCAGTAACTTAGCCGCTGAGAAAAGTGCCGTGCCGAAATTTGGACCGCTGCCGCAGTAGACATAAGTCGTGGCGTCTTCCCAGGCGAGAACCGCTTTGCGGGCTGTCGCATCACCGGCGGCGATGACCGCTTCCATCAAATCGGCCGTTTCACCCAGCTCGCGACGCAGGGCATTCGCTTCCTTCTTGTTCAGCCGCCTGCGGGCCAGGCCGATGTGGATGGCCAGCAGGTAAAGGGCTAGCTGCGAAGCGACATAGCTGCGCGCCCCGGGAACTATCAAGCCCGCTAATTCATCGGGCAGCGGCGGAACGGCCGTGTGTAGGAGCATCTCGCCGACTTCCGCCAGTCCTTCCCGGCGATTGCCCGTGATTGCCACCGTCACCGCTCCTGTCTGGCGCGCCAGATCCAGGGCTTCAATGGTGCGGCTGACCATTCCGCTGACGGAAACGGCTAGCACCAGGGTATCGGGCGTTATGGTTGGGGTGAGATAACGGCCGAAATGCATCGCCGTGGCCGCGCGGCAGGGCAGCCCGGCCAGCTGTGCAAAGGCCATTTCAGCATTGACGGCCGCATGGTGGCTGTCGCCGCAGCCGGTGATGAAAACCCCCTGCACGTCGCGGCACTGCGCGGGTGTAAGAAGCGCTTCCGCCTGGCGCACCAAGGGATCGATCATCTCACGTACGAGATCGGGTAATGTGTCTACCTGCTGCAAGAGGGGTGAGCGTGTGGTCATAATTGGCGCTTAATCCCTGCCGTCGCCCGGTCCATAAACCACGCGGACCCCTTTCAGGTGGCTTGAAACAGCTTCCACGGCGGTAAGAAAAACCATAAAGAGGATATCTATGCCGATAGCTACGGAGAAGGCGATGGCCAGGTATTCGAACATTCTTGTCACCGGTCCTGCCAATCCGCTGGCAACCTCATCTGTCAGGCCTAACAGGTACAGGAGGCCGATCAGCAGCAGCATGGCAACGATAAATGCCGGCCAGGCCCGCCGGTCGGAAGCGCTGGGCAGCATGCCGTTGCTGATCGCGAAAATTAAATAGATCCACAACAGTACAAATGGGATATCAAAAAAATCGGCCAGAGCCAGGGCTACGGCATCGACCTGGCCCGACCGCACGGCCGTATTCAGGCTGGGCACGTCAAATATCTTGAGACTGATTAAAAGAATGGCCGCTGTGCCGACGATCAAAGGCGCGCCGCCGATGAGGCTTTCGCGCACGGGGTCAAGCGTTTTGCCCCGGTAATATTCCACATACCCAAGCTGGACGGAGCCGTCCTTTTGTCGCCGGGGAATGACGGATAAGGATCCGGTGCGCACTCCCAGCAGCTTGGCCGTGACCCAGTGGCTCAGTTCGTGCAGTAGGACGCCGGGAAAAAGGATGATTGCATAGATGTATAGAGCCAGGTCGGGATTGCCGGTCAGCAGCAGGATCAGGCCGTGCAGGTGGGTATGGATCCAACGCTGTAAAAGCACCAGGATTACCAAAGCCGTAGCGACCCATAAGAAAGGCATGGTGGTTAGGGGTTAGCAGTCAGCCATCAGATTTTAGCCGTCAGCGGTCAGCTTGCTAAGATGCCGGCTTTCGAAAAGCCGGCATCTTTCTGCCTGCAACTTGCAACCTGCAACCTGCGACTTGCAACCTGCAACCTGCAACCTTACACAACCGAATTTCTAACTAATTCGATAAAGGACGGCTTGAGCGCTGCGCCGCCGACGAGGGCACCGTCGATGTCGGGATGGCCCATGAAAGCCGCCGCATTCTCCGGTTTGACGCTGCCGCCGTATTGGATGCGCACCAATTCGGCCGTTTCGCCGCCGAACATATCAGCCACGGTCGCGCGCACGGTGCCGCCGATGATTTCGCCGGCCTGTTCCACCGTAGCCGTCTTGCCCGTGCCGATCGCCCAAATTGGCTCATAGGCGATGACGCACTTGGCCATCTCTTCATTCGTCAGCCCATCAAAAGCGGCGCGAACCTGGCTGCCTACAAATTCCTGCGTCTCGCCCGCCTCATTCTGTTCCAGACTTTCACCGACGCAGACAATGGGCGTCAGGCCGTGTTTCAAGGCCGCTTTGATTTTCTTGTTCACTCCTTCATCCGTTTCGCCGAAGTAAGCGCGGCGTTCGGAATGGCCGAGGATCACGTATTGGCAGAAAGGCGTGATCATGTTCGGCGCGACCTCGCCGGTATAAGCGCCGCTTTCCTCGAAGTACATATTCTGCGCGCCGACGCCGACCTTCGTCCCGGCGACCGCTTCGGCCACGGCCGGAATGGCCAGGTAAGGGGGGCAGAAGGCGATATCAACGCCTTCGATGCTGTTGAGTTCGTCCTTAATTTCATTGGCAAAGGCGACGGCTTCTTCGGCCGTTTTATTCATCTTCCAGTTGCCGGCAATAAATGGGATTCGCATGGTGTTATCTCCTTGGTAGCTGGTCTGGTGGTCAGGCGGTCAGGTAGTCAGGTGGTCAGCCAGTCAGCTGGTCAGCTAATCAGCCGGTCAGCCTGCCAGGGTGTCAGCTAGATAAAATAAATTTAGCGGATGCGGAAAAATCGACCAAGAAAAACCCAGAAAACTCCCTGTTCTCTGTGCCTCCTCAGCGCTCTCCGTGTCCTCATTATTACGGTTCGAATTCGGCTTCCCGCCCTAATTCTGCCTAAATTATATCATCCAAAAAGCGGGCCAGCATGTCAGGCTTTGGGGAAGATTATCGAAAGCGGAAGGGATTGTGAAAGCGATAACGATTGCCTCGTAATCGCTATCGATCAAGTTGGTGATCCCTTCCAGGATCAATGCTCCCTCCGCGCGTATTCCTCGGGACGGATGGAGATAACCTGGCTGGCGCTGTCCGGCTGCATGCTCACGCCGTAAATCGTGTTGGCCACCTGCACCGTGCCGCGGTTGTGGGTGATGATGATGAACTGCGTATTCAGGCTCAGCTCGCGCAGAATATCGCGGAAGCGGTTGACATTGGCCTCGTCCAGCGCCGCGTCCACCTCGTCCATGACGCAGAAAGGCGTCGGCGAGACCTTGAGCAGAGAGAAAATCAGCGCCGAGGCGGTCAGCGAGCGCTCGCCGCCGGAAAGCAGGGCCAGCCCCTGTTCGCGCTGGTTGGGCAGCCGGGCCACGATATCCACGCCGCTGACGGTCAGATCATCCGGTTCGGTGAGTACCAGCCGCGCCGATCCGCCGCCGAAAAGCTGGGTGAAAGTCTCGGCGAAGACGGTGTTCACCTGTTCCACCGTATCGGCGAAAGCGCGCGAGGTGAGATCGTCCAGTTCGGCGATGACCTTGCGCAGCTGCTCGTCAGTCTCCTGCAAATCGGCCATCTGTTGGGTCAGGAATTCAAAACGCTGCTCCGTTTCTTCATACTCCTGCGGCGCTTCCGGGTTCACGCCACCCATGCGCTGCAGCTGCCCGCGGAACTGCTGGATATTCTTTTCGATATCCTTGGGCAGCTCATCGACTTTGGGCAGTTCTTCAAAGATATCTTCGATGGGCAGGGGCATTGTGCCGGCATGGTCTTCATCATAGCGCAGCGCCACCAGCCCCAGGTCGCTGCTGATTCGTTCCTTTAGCGCCTCAATCTGGCTTTCCTGCTGCGTAAAGCGTACCTGTGTCTGCATATAGCGCGTTTCTTCTTCGTGGGCCTTGCGCTGCAAACCGGCTGATTCTTTCTGCAAGGTTAGCAGCCGCTGGCGGTAGCCGGCCAGCTTTTGCTGAGTGGGGTGGAGCAGGCTTTCGATCTGCGCCATCCGCCCATGCAGCTCTTCCGCCTCGGCCCCGATCTTATCGGCGTCGATGGACTGCAGCCGTTCTTGAAGTTCCTCACGCCGCTCGTGCAGGCGCGCTAGCTGACCTTGCAGCTGGTTCAGGGTTGAGCGGCGGCTGTCGACAACCGCCAGGCGGCCGGCCACGATCGTTTCCGACGAGGTCACGCTTTGTTCAACCGCTGCCTGCTGCTGCTGCGATTCAACCACAGGCAGGTCTTGCAGCTTGCTCTCCGCCGCCATGCGCGCCACTTCATGCGTCTTCAGCGTTTCACGGCCGTTTTCTATCATCTGTTCCAAACCGGCGATGCGTTCTTGCAGGCGCTTGATTTCCTCTTCACGCCTTTCGCGCCCGCGGATGAGAAAAGTCTCCTGCTGCCGCGCGCGATCCACCTGGCGCTGCGCGGTTGAGAAGCGCTGGATATGTTCTGTTTCTTTTTTACTGAGCTGCCGTTCTTCATTTTGCCAGGCGTCAACCTGATCCTGGTTGGCCTGGATAGTCTGCTGGATCGTTTCCACGGCCGTTTCCAGTGTCGCCACGTCAGCGCGCTGTTCTTCCAGCAGCTCGCTCGCTTCACGCCACGCCGCCTCGCGCCCGAGAATGCTCTCCGCGGCCGATTGGCCGGGCGCTTCCAACAGCCCGCCGGCATGGACGATAAAGCCGTCCAGACCCGCGGCCAGTGTGCCGGTTGGCAGCGAAGGCGCCAGCCTGTAAGCCGTGGAGCGATCCTGCACCAGCAGCACCCGGCCTAATAACAGGCGCACGGCCGTATGTATGGCCGCCTCCGCTTCAATCAGTTTATCCGCCCAGCCAATTACATCTGGCCCTTCGATAGGGTCAGGGGCCGGTGAGGGTTGGATATCGGCTAAAGCCAGGATCGCCGCCGGACGGCCGTCCAGGGCTTCGACCAGGGACCATAAATCTTCGCCGCCGGCCACGACCAGCGTCCCCAGGCGCGCGGCCAGGGCGGCTTCAATCGCTGTCTGGTAGGCCTCGGGAATGGTAATCAGCCCGGCCAGGGTGCCCAAGACATGAGCGTTATCCTCGGAATCCATCTCTTTGTGCCGCAGTTGGTCCAGCAGTTCCACGCGCGTTTCCAGGCGGGCGATGCCTTCCAGGCGGCGGTTCAGGTCCTGCTGCTGATCGCGGGCTTCTCGCCGCTGCCGTTTCAATTCGCCGATCAGCGTCTGGCGTTTGTTTTGCAGGGTATCGCGCTCTTTGCGCAGGGTGTCAATCTGATTTTGGGCGTTCTCCAAAACGGCCGTTTGCCGCGTGATCTCCGCCTGCAGGCGCAAATTCTGCTGATCCTCCGCGGAGGCGTCCTCGGCCAGGTGATCGCGCAGCCGTTCTTGCAGCTGGCTCAACTGTCCTTCCGCCTGGGCCAGGCCCTGACGGCTGCCTTGCAGCGCCTTGTCCTCTTCGGCCATCACTTTCTGGTAGCGTTGGATCAGCAGTCGCTCAGTACCGAATGACTGGTTAAAGCGGGCCAGACTCGCGCGCGCTTTGGCCAGCTCCTCCTGGGCGCTGGACAAATCTTCCATGGCCGCCACGAGTTCCGCCTGCGCCGAGGCTTCCGAAGATTCCAGGGCGGCGATTTCGCGCGCGATCTCATCTAGACGTCGTTCGGCCGTTCCCTGCCGTTCAATCAAAATTGCCTTCTGACGCCGTGAAGACTCCCAGGCCTCGCGAAGCTGTTCGCGCTGCTCCTGGTACTCATTAATCCGGCCCTGGGCCTCGTTGATCTGTTCCTGGATCGACTCCTGGGTTTGCTGCTGCTGCAAGAGCGCGCGGCGGCTGTTTTGCCAGGCCTGTTCCGCGATCTGCGCTTCCTTCCGCGCCGCCTTCGACTGCGCCAAGCCCTGGTCCCACTTGTAGCCATACCAGACGCGCAGCAAATCACGCAGCTCCTGCTGCACCAGTTCAAAATTACGCGCCCGCGTGGCCTGGCGCTGCAAGGAGGCCAGGCGCGGTTTAATCTCGGCTAGGATATCCTGCACCCGTTCCAGGTTGTGGCCTGTTTCATTCAGGCGGCGCAGCGTTTCCGCTCGGCGGGTCTTGTAATGCATGATGCCCGCCGCCTCTTCGAACAAGGCGCGCCGTTCGTCGGCGCGCAGCGAGAGGGCGCGGTCGACCAGTCCCTGGCCGATGATCGTGTAGGTGCGTTCGGCCAGCCCGCTGGTAGCCAGCAGTTCCGTAACATCCTTCAGGCGCACTTTCTGGCCGTTGATCAGGTATTCGTTCTCGCCGGAGCGGTAGGCGCGACGGCCGATTTCCACCTCGGCGAAATCAATCGGCAGCCAGCCGTCGGCATTGTCCAGGGTCAGCACCGCCTGGGCCATACCCGCCCGCGCCCGCGTTTGCGAGCCGGCGAAGATCATGTCCTCCGTGCGTTTGCCGCGCAAGGTGCTGAAACTTTGCTCGCCCAAAACCCAGCGCACGGCGTCGGCGATATTGCTTTTGCCGGAACCGTTTGGCCCGACAACGGCCGTGATGCCCTCGTCAAATAAAAAGTCGGTGCGCGAGGCGAAAGTCTTGTAACCCTGTAATGTCAGTTTCTTTAATTTCATGGAGCAGAATCCCCAATTAGCAAAAGGCGCGGCCGGGGTATATAAGCCGCGGCCACAACCTAAAGGCAGCGGGCAGTATAATGAGCCCCCACTAAAAAGGCAAATTAATTGATTTTGGATTTCGGATTTGGGATTTCGGATGTGGGATGTCGGATGTGGGATGTGTATTGTACCTGGCAATATATTCGATTAATAAATCAAAATGAACGTCATGTTGTCGGATCTTGTGCATTGCACATTTGCCCTAATGTCGGATTTAAAAACCACGAACTGGTAGGGGCGACCCAATCCGTGGAAGGTTTGGGCCGCGAATGAAGTTTCATGCGGATTGGGTCGCCCGTTTGGACGGCAGTGATTGGTTGTTGGTAGGGTGGGGAAAACGGCCGAGTTAGGGACCGATGCAACATTTTGCAACATAATGCAACAGATATTGCGTTTTTAGCTGTTTAATATGTAATAAAATAATAATAATATACGGATTGCTTCTTTAATTTACCGGCTGGTTTTTGAATAGACATTATCCCACACTGCTTCAACCTGGCTCGCCGTTGGCCGGATATTAATTACGGCCGTAATCGAAATATGTTATTCTTAATGGGCAATAAGTCCGTTTAGTGGAGGGCATGTTATGGGAGACCAGGTTCAGGGAGACAAAGTCGGCCGCGACAAGATCGGCACGCAGATTAATGTCCACCACTTTCCCAACCCGCAGCTCTTTGTCACCCGTCTCCTGCAAGACGGCCGGGCGATTGTGCTCTTCGACGGCCTGGATGAGGTCAACCTAGCCGGTGACAAACGCTCGCACATGATCAGCATGCTCAACAACTTCGTTTACCAATAAGGCGGCTGCCCGATGGTCAATACCTGCCGCGTGGCGGCCATGTATTATTCGTTTACGCAGTTTTAGTACGTGGAGATGGCTGATTTTGACGAGGGGCAAATCGGCCGTTATATCGATCGCTGGTTTGCCGAGGATGAAACCAAGCGGCGGGGCTGCCGTCGCGCGCTGCTCGAGAACAGAGAAAATGTAGGGTTGCGGGAACTGGCTCAGGTGCTGCTACTCCTGTCGTTGTTATGCCTGGTTTATGAAGAGCGCAATGAAATTCCACCTGAACGGTATGAGATATACGAGGAAGCGACGCGCGCCTTGTTGAGCAAATGGGACGCCAGCCGTAATATCAGCCGCGATACGGTGTATGAAAAATTAACCCTCAACCGCAAGCAGGAACTGCTGGCAAATCTAACCGAACGCAATTTCAAGCAAGATGTCTATTTTGTGCGCGAGACAGATCTGACGCGGCAGATTGTGGATTACCTGGCCGGTGTGCCGGGCTTGGAAGATCCTGAGGGATCATTGGTCCTGCAGAGCATGGAGGCGCAGCACGGCATTCTGGTGGAGAGGGCGCGCGCAATCCACTCATTTTCGCACCTGACGATGCAGGAGTATTACACGGCGCGCTATATCGTGGCTAACGAAAGCCGCAGCGCGCTGCAAGCGCTGATGACCCACGTGGGCGACAACCGCTGGCGCGAGGTATTTTTACTGGTGGTGGGGATGCTGAGTGATGTGACGATCTTCTGTGAGGCTTATTTGCACGCGGTCGGAGACCTGATGGCCGGGGATGCAGAGCTTGTCAATTTTCTAACCTGGGCGGAGCAAAAAGGCGCGGGACTGGATGTTTGCTATAAAGAGGCGGCGGTACGCGCATTTCTGCTTGGCCATGCTTTCGTCCGTGTTAGCGATCTTGACCCGCCCTTCTACCGAACGGATGAATTCAACCTAACAAATGAATTAATCCAAGTTAAAGCCTATACTTTCGCCTTTTTGTTCGCTCGCGCATTAGCCTTAGCAAGCGACTTTGACCTCGGCATTTCCAATGATTTAGATCTTGAACTAGCCCTATTTCACACTCCCGAATTTTTCCAAAGCTTTGGCCATACACAAGCTTTCGAAAGCGGTTACGAATATGGTCTGGAGCTCGCCGAAGGCTGGCAGGCTAACATTCTCCTTGCCGATTTGCGTGAACTTGGAGTTCCACCAAATCTGAAAAATGATAAGGATTTTGAGCCCTGGACTCAAAGATTTTTTGAACTCTTGAAGCCTTTCCGCGACCGTTGGGACCCATACCTACAAATGCCAGTTGGCGATGAGGAAGCTGAACAGTTTTTGAAGTTGGATAGGCAACAAGTAGAAAAGATGTCGACTTATCTGGAGGCAAACCAGCTCTTACAGCGCTGTTTGCAGGTGGCATACGTGCCCGATCGTGCGGCGATTGAGGATCGGATGCTGCTGCTGCCGGGCCGATGATTGATAGGGCGACGTATCCCTTTTAAGATGTCGGATGTCGGATTTAAGAACCCCGATCTGGTAGGGGCGACCCAATACGGTGGAACCTTTGGACCGCGAATGAATCTTCATGCGGATTGGGTCGCCCGCCGATGTGATACGTTCACGCACACGCGGGCGAGGCGGTTGGGAAAGGCCTTGGAATTAACCGGAAGGCCCGCATACCAACCGCCTCGCCCCTACCGCGCGAAATGGGTTGCGCGGCTGCGTTAAATTTTAGGGTTCGGTGCGGCCAGGGCCGAGGAGGGGGCAGAGCAGGTAGGTGTCGTGTTCGTCCATTGTGCCCGGGATGCCTTCGTTGGGATTATCGATCCACCAGCGGCCGCCGACATAGCCCTGGTCGCCAGGACCGAATTCGGTCACGCCGGCTTCCAGCTTCTGAAAACGGCCGTGCATCGGCAGCTGCTGTGCGCTGACAAAGGTGTCGTAATACAACCCCTGGCTGCTCACATAGACGGTCCCTAATGCGCCATCACCACGATTGGCGGCTGCGGGTAGAACGACGACCACGGCCAGCGCCAGAACGACTAAGAAAAATACAAATACGCGTTTCATTTTTTATCTCCTAATTTGCTAAAGTGAAATCCGATTGAGAAATAGGTCTGCTCTGTTCGAATGGGCACCTCCTTTGCTGAGATGTAAATCGTTAACTGCTTGAAGGATAGTGCCCAGTTCTTATGTAGAGATTACGAATGGTTTACAGGTGTGTTACCGAAGTCAGATTGGTTCAATCTAGAAAACAAATCTTGGGATAGAATTAATTTAAAAGATTGAAACAATCTAGGAGGAGATAGGAGATTGAACCAATCTAGAGACGTGTTATAATCTTGTCGCACTTTTAGAGGACCCATAAAGGCGAACCGTTTGTGTTCGTCTTTTTTAGTGTTTCAGCTATTCAGTTTGTCAGTTAGTCAGGAACTGATTACCTGACTAACTGACTACCTGACCAACTAACCCATAAGGAGAATCCAGTGGACCTGCACGAATACCAGGCAAAACGATTGTTTGCCGCACATGGCGTGCCTATTCCGGACGGCAAAGTTGCCTATTCGCCGGCTGAAGCGCGCGACATCGCCCAGGATTTGGGCGGTAAGGTGGTAGTCAAAGCCCAGGTGCATACCGGCGGCCGCGGCAAGGCGGGTGGTGTCAAGCTCGCCAATACGGCCGATGAAGCCGAAGAAGCGGCCAAGGCGATCCTGGGCATGGATATCAAAGGCTTAACGGTCAATAAGGTATTGATTGATGAACAGGCGCCGGGCATCGATCAAGAGATTTATCTGGCCATCCTCATCGATCGCGCGCGCCGCCTGCCGATGATTATGGCTTCCGCGGCCGGGGGCATGGATATCGAAGAAGTGGCCGATAAGACGCCGGAAAAAATCATTAAGGTCCATATCGATCCCAACCTCGGCGTGC
>Ga0316585_10000031_pt1 | contig 21238 bp, 18 predicted proteins | sample S_170502SCrBrC_D_FD_204517 | JGI IMG/M metagenome (GOLD analysis project Ga0316585, IMG submission 204517) | Rhizosphere microbial communities from salt marsh grasses in Alabama, United States - S_170502SCrBrC | ecosystem: Host-associated > Plants > Roots > Rhizosphere | place: USA: Alabama...
ATTCGGGCACGAACATGCGGCGCATTCGTCAGTTTTTAGAACATCCCGTACTTTCTTAACGATTTCAACGAATTCCTCTTTTGACTGTTCCATTGTTTTTCCTCCGTTGTTATTTAGGATATCTTATTGACACGTTTAACCGGTTTCACTACATTATCTCTTATCAATAATATTGTGTCCAACGAATTAATTTGATAAGAGTAATCAAAAAAATCGATTGAAGGGGACGGCAATGGAATTGCGTCAACTCAGAACATTCCAAACCGTTGCACGCCTAATGAATTTTAACCGCGCAGCGGATGCACTCAATTACGCCCAGTCCACCGTGTCAGCTCAGATAAAACTCCTTGAAGAGGAATTGGGTGTATCCCTTTTCGATCGACTTGGAAAGCGTATCGTGATTACCGAAGCCGGGCAGAAATTGATGCGGTATGCCCAAAAAATGATCGACATCGAACAGGAGACGCTGACTGAAATCTCAAATTCTGAAACTTTGATTGGTTCCATATCCGTCAGGGCGCCGCAAAGTGTGGGGACGTATCTTCTGCCTTCGGTTCTTCAGCAATTCAAACGCCGATATCCGAGGGTAGGCTTCGATGTCAGCAGCTGCGCTTTTTTTACACTTCAGCAAGAGTTGAGATCCGGCATCATTGATGTAGCCTTTTTGCTGGCAGAGTCTATTAATGCAGCGGATTTGACGGCGGAAATAGTGCGAATCGAACCCCTTGTTTTTGTATCCGATCCGAATCATGCCCTCACAAAGAGTATTGGCATCACCTTTAGAGATCTAAACGGCCAGTCGATTTTTTTGCCCAAACATGATTGCAGCTATAAAATGCAGTTTGAAGAAGTGCTCACCGCTGAAAATATCAGCCCTTCGGTGGTTATGGAGTTCAACAGCATCGAGGCGATAAAACAGTGTGTTATTAAGGGGCTCGGCATAACGTTAATTCCGGAAATAGCGGTTAAAACAGAACTTGACCAAAAAAAACTTGAGAAGATACCCTGGTTGGATGAACCGCTGGAGACGGGTGTTTTGATGATTCGGCATAAAGACAAGTGGATCTCCCCGGCGCTGCAGGTCTTTATGGATATATGTAGAGAAACGATGAAACTTTCTAATTAAGGTATCATATGAAACATACACATTCAGTTACAATCTCAATCTTATTAATTTTGCTTCTCGCTGCAACAGGTACCGCCTCATCCGAAACTATCACAGATGTCAGCCGTTTCCTTTATAACGGCGATGGGAAGATTAACCTTTTAAGCGCAAAAAACGGGATATCGTTCAATGGTCAATACCGAAAAAGCAAGGGCATCTATGATGAAAAGGCGCTTAAAACAATTCATCGTCTGTTTGGGGCGGAAAAGGACAGACCACTTTCCACCGTATCCTTGCGGCTGATCGAGTTTCTCGACTATTTAGAAGACCATCTTCATCCAGGGGCACGGATCACCATTGTCTCCGGATATAGAAGCCCGCAATACAATACCGACCTTCGCAATAAGGGGAGACTTGCTGCAAAAGCAAGTCTGCATCAATATGGGATGGCGGCTGATATAAAAATTCAGGGAACTCCATCAAAGCGCGTCTGGAACACGGTTAAAAAACTGAGATTCGGCGGAACAGGTTACTACAAAGGGAAACTCGTACATATTGATGTGGGGCCTGCACGGTTCTGGGATGAGAAAACATCCGGCGTAGGAACGGATATTTCAACACAAAACAAGCTGATCGGGCTCGTGACAAACTATGACTTTTATCTTCCGGGGGAGATGATTGACTTACGATTTATCCGAATGACCGCATTTCCTATTGGTGTAAGCCCTGAATTTGTTTTGGAAAAAGTAGAAAAGAATGGTCAATTAAAGAAAATTGTTCGTTTTAAACCGTCATTTGCAATTGCACCAAAAACTCCATGTCCGCAATTTTCAGACATTGATCAAATGACGGGGATCCGTTGGAAATTGCCGGGGGATCTCTTGCCCGGTCGATATAAGATCCGCACCTTTTTTTGTAATAGATTATGGGTAGATATGCCAGTTGAAATCTTTACACCTGAATTCGATATTATCCGTCGATAAACGCTCAACACAGGTTTATAAATCGTGCATTTTATATCTTAACGGAAATGGATCTTTGCCTCGGCTTAACAGAAAAGATCCAGAAATCTCACCCGATGGAATATAAAATTCAAATGCAGTCCATTGGACAAGCAGGGTGAACCTCGCTTCCACCGGCATCCAGAAATTCCTTGACCATTCAAGGTGAATTGTGAGTATTATTTTTTAGTTAAAATTTGTAACCATCGGCTTCAGCAAAAACAAGGAGACACAATATGTCACAACCTGAACTTTATGATATAGCCATCATCGGTGGAGGACCCGGCGGCCTAACAGCTGCTATCTACGCCATGAGGGCGGCCTTAAAAACCGTGCTCATCGAAAAAGGGGTGCCCGGCGGCCAGCTCAACCTGTCCGACGCTGTGGAAAACTACCCTGGCTTCGAAAATATCAGCGGAAGCGAGCTTTCCATGAAATTTGCTCAGCATGCACGCGTTTACGGCGTCGAGGAACTAAATGACGAAGTCACAGTCATAGAACCGGGCCTCGAATTTCATACCATTCGAACAGCTGGCGGACGGGTGATCCAAACCCATACCGTAATCATGGCTCCAGGGGGTCGGCCCAGTAAGTTGAACATCCCGGGAGAAGATGAATACTTCGGAAAAGGGGTGTCCTATTGTGCTGTATGTGACGGGTTTTTCTTTAGAGGCAAAAATGTAGTTGTCGTGGGAGGAGGAGATACCGCCTGCGAAGAAGGGCTTTATCTATCCAAATTGGCGGCCAAGGTCTACCTGGTCCATCGCCGCGATGCGCTTCGTGCCAGCATGATCCTGCAAAAGCGCGTCGAGGCTGAATGTAAGGTTGAGGTTTTGTGGAACACGGTTGTCAATGAAATCAAGGCCGACACCAACGGGGTTAGCGGCGTCACATTGCAGGACACTAAGACCGGCGATACGCGCGATCTACCCATTGACGGGGTTTTTATTTTCATCGGCTTTGATCCAAACAATCAATTGGTGCCGGCCGGTACTCGCATGTCTCCGGAAGGCTTCGTGATTACCAATGATCAATGCGCCACCAACATCGACGGCATTTATGTGGTCGGAGATCTGCGTGAAAAGTATGCCCGCCAGATCGTGCTGGCAGCAGCCGACGGATGCATGGCAGCCCTGTCCGCCGCACATTATGTGGAGACTCGCAAGGCCAAAATGGAAGACCCCACCTGTGTTTTGCCGGAGTGAAAAAAATTATCCTATCTTTATGACGAAGACACAACAGTAGTGTAATGATGCGATCCAGAAACAGAAACAGAGATCATCTGAATCTACTTTGCGATATCGGAGAACTGGCCAATCTCATCATCGGCAGTACCGATATCCAGGGATTCCTTCAGCAAACCGTTGATATGGTTGCACGCCATCTCAATGCCGATGTCGGCTCCATCTATCTTTATGATGACACCACCCGGGATTTGGTGCTTCAGGCCACCATTGGTTTGAATCCTTCAGCGGTGGGCAGAGTAAGAATGAAATCCGGTGAAGGACTTGTGGGAAAAGCCTTTAGTTCCCTGCAGCCCATTCGTGAAGATCGTGCCAGTCGCCATCCTGATTTCAAGTACTTCGAGGAGGCCGATGAAGATCCTTTTGAATCGTTTCTAGCGGTTCCGATTCACCGGGGAAATGAAAAAATCGGCGTTATGGTGGTACAGCATGAACATCCGGGTTATTTTGATGAGATCGACGTTATGGCCATGCGGGCCATTGCGTCTCAGCTGACCGGTGCCATAGAAAACGCCCGTTTGATGATCGACCAAAACCACAGAATGGTCCCCTCCAGGGGAGACGACCTGCTGGAAAGACTCCGTTTTATTAAAGGTAAAACAGCATCTGGAGGATTTGCCTATGCCCCTGTTATGGTTTTTAAAGCCGATCATGAACCCTTGCTGGCCCAAATACCCGATTCGGAGTTTGTTGGCACACCCCAGGATTTTCTTAAAGCAGTGGAAAAGACCAAACAACAACTCACGAATTTGCAGGATCGCCTGGCCCAACGCCTACCGGAAAGTGCAGCCCTGATTTTTGAAGCCCACTTTATGATTCTCAAAGATGTCCGCTTTGTGGACGCCATGCTGACCAAAATCAAGCAAGGGATATCTGTGCCTGAAGCGGTTCGAGATGTTGCGGGCCACTATATAGCCCTTTTTTCTTCAGCTCCCAGCGCCTACTTGAAGGAGAAAGCCCAGGACATCGAAGATCTTGCCAGGCGTCTTCTCAACAATCTTCAAAAGAAAACATCGCAAGCCACAGATCATGCTGAAGGTCGAATTGTTATTGTTCGGCAACTCCTCCCATCCGATTTGCTTAAATTGGCATCTGAAGATGTTAAGGGAATTGTTTTGGTGAGCGGCGGGGTGACGTCCCACGTTGCCATTATTGCCCGATCTTTGAACCTTCCCATGGTGATTGCCGAACGCAGCGATTTACTGAAGCTTCCTGACGGAACACCCATGCTCCTTGATGCGGATATCGGCAGCATTTACGCCAGACCCTCTGAAACCATTATCAAGCGCTTTGAAATCCGAAACCAGACACAAAAAGCTGAAGATAAAGCTATCCGCCCCATACTCCCCCAAACAAGAACCCGCGACGGCGAATTAATAAAACTGCTGGCCAATATTAATCTTCTCAGTGAAACAAAATTGGCAAAAAGCCTTAATGTCGAGGGAATCGGGCTGTACCGAACCGAATTCCCCTTTTTGGTACGGTCCAACCTTCCCTCTGAAGAAGAGCAGTATTTGGTCTATAAACGGCTGTGCGATGAAATGGGCGACCGGGAAGTCACCATCCGAACGCTGGATATCGGCGGCGAAAAATTACTACCGTATTTAGAGGGCATAAAAGAAGCCAATCCGGAACTGGGTCTTAGATCGATTCGTTTTTCACTGCACTACCGGGAAGTATTTCTCCAACAGCTAAGAGCGATCTTAAGAGCCGGTGCCGGATTAAAAAAATTAAAAATTTTATTCCCCATGATTTCCGCCATTGATGAGTTTCGCCAGGCTCGTTACGCTGTAGAAGAAGCCATGGTCGATCTGACTAAAAAGAAATTACCCTTTCATCGCACACCCGAACTCGGTGCAATGATCGAATTGCCGGCGGTATTGGACATTATCCATGAATTGGCCAAAGAAGCGAGGTTTTTTTCCATCGGGACCAACGACCTGATTCAATACATGCTGGCAGTAGATAGAACCAATGAACGGGTGGCGGCCTATTATCAACCCTATCACCCTTCCGTCCTCAGATCTCTGCACCGCATCATTCAGGCCGCAGTCAAGGCTGGAATTGAAGTGACCGTGTGCGGTGAAATGGGTCACGAGCCCGAATTCATCCCCTTTTTTATTGGAGCGGGGCTCAGAACCTTTAGTGTTGATCCGCATTTCTTGCGCGCTGTTCAGGAAAAAATTATTGATCTCAGCGTAAGCGAAGCGACTGATTATGCGCGGGCACTTCTGGCCGAACCCACATTGGAAGGGGTCCGGAAATTGCTAAAGTCTCAAACCAAACCATATCCCCGGGTTTCATAACATTGCTGAAAGATATTTATTTTGCTGGCCGTTTGCCGATAGAATAATCATTGGTCCTTGAAAATATGTGGGTTGAAAGCCATCGATAAAAAGCGGATAGTCGCAATACCAGCCATCCGCTTTTTTGTTTTTCCACAACATTGACCTTCACTTTCTGTATTTTCAGTTTCAATTTTTTGTTAAAATGCACATAAAACTGTGCATCATTGCACAACTATCTGTGCACAATATATGTTTGAATTTCTTTTTAAATCCTTTTTTCAATGGTCTTGACACTTCAGGTTAAAAAAGCGTAAAAATATTATGATTTCAAGATAGTTGCTTTAACCTTAGGCAAAGGAAGTGCATATGATACAGGAGAAACTCCATTTCTAAAAAAGAGAGGTGGGGTTTTATATTTCCGCTGATAAGTTTATAATTTAATTAAAAAGGAAGATAATGACAGGAAAAAAAGAAGAAGATATTAAATTAAGTGTTGTTATTCCCTGCTATAATGAAGCAAAAACTCTTGAAAAATGTGTAAAGAGAGTTCTGAAAATTTCTAGTGAATTTTTGAATTTAGAAATTATACTCATAGATGACGGCTCTACAGATGGAAGTCTCTCTATTGCTCGAGATCTCGCAAACGAAGATGCAAGAATAATGGTAATTCAGCACGATAAGAATCGAGGTAAAGGTGCAGCGCTCCGAACCGGGTTTCAAAAAGCAACCGGAGACTTCATAGCTATCCAGGACGCAGACCTTGAATATAATCCAATTGATTTAGTGAGGCTTCTAGATCCTTTGTTGAGCAACGAAGCTGATGTTGTCTTTGGATCCAGATTCTTACCTCACGGCCCTCATAGAGTTTTGTATTTCTGGCATTCTTTGGGGAATCGTTTCCTTACTTTGATATCGAATATGTTTACAAATCTGAATTTGACTGACATAGAGGTTTGCTACAAGGTCTTCCGTCGAGAAGTTTTACAAAGAATAAACCTTAAGGAAGAACGATTTGGCTTTGAGCCCGAAATTACGGCAAAGGTAGCACGTATGGGGTGCCGAATTTATGAGGTTGGTATTAGCTATCATGGACGAACATATCAGGAAGGAAAAAAGATTGGCTGGAAGGACGGCATCAGAGCAACTTGGTGCATTCTTAAATACAACCTATGGAAATTTTAGTATACCTTGATGACGGCTGAGATTTTGATATGAAATCATCTACTCAAGATTATGTTTTTTGCAATAAAAAGTTTAAAAATAACATCCGCCAGGAGCATACGCGAAAATTACGGCTTTTCTTGGACAACTTAAAAACTCGCCCTGTTTTTGGCCGTGATCAGGCGGGACAGTTCGGCTGACATAAAAGGATATACTATGTCAGAGAAAATAATGACGGAACATCTCAGTGCGAAAAGAACACGGTTCGGTGTTGCCTCCCTAACTGCCCTTGTCGGGCTGTGCGCTTCCGTCCTGATGTACTGGATTATGGCGCAAGGCCCCGGAGTTAGCCCAGACTCGACCATATATATAGAAACTGCACGAAGCCTGCTTGCAGGAAACGGGTTCGTTGTTAGGGGCGAGGCGGTGACCCATTACCCCCCGGTCTTGCCACTCCTGCTAGGAGTCGTTGGTTTGTTTTCTCATGGCGACATCCTCCTTGCAGGTCGCTTGCTTGCCGCTCTTCTTTTCGGTGCCAATCTTGTTCTTCTTGGCCTTACAGTTCAGGCGTGCACGAGGCATAGCTTGATAGCCACAGGCTGTGCAATCCTAGTTTTTCTTTTCTCGGCAACAGTTGTGTTAATACATTCAATGGTTTGGTCGGAAGCACCCTTTATCTCGTTCTCTATGGCGGGCCTCTTGCTGCTGGCCTACCATGTTACGCGACCGAGTCCATCCCTGCTCGTCTTAGCCTCTCTTATGATCGGCCTTGCGGCATCAACGCGTTATGTCGGAGTCGTCCTCTTCCCTGCCACCGCCTTTGCGATTTTATTACTGGACAAACGCTCTCTCAAGCATAGAGCGAAAGACATACTTATATTATCTTGCCTTGCCTGCCTGCCTCTTGTTCTTTGGTTGATCCGCAACATGTTGATCGCGCATTCCGCGACAAACCGGGAGTTTGCATTTCATCCTTTCAACCTGAACCAAGCCAAGAGCCTGATTATTAGTACGTATGATTTCTTTCTACCAATATCTATTCCAGAGTGGACGAAGGAACTTCTTGTTGGGGTAGCTTTTACACTCTTTGTGGTAGCGTGCGGGTTTCTTTACAGGAAGATGTATATCAAGCAGAGCGTGACGTCAATCCGCATCTCTCTTCCCTTGATCTTATTTATCTACTCCGTGTTGTACGTTGTATTTCTTTTCGTTTCTATTTCTTTCTTCGATGCCCATACGCCTGTTAACCACCGAATCCTCTTGCCAGTGTTTTTAGCACTCACTGTAGCAGCCACTTCGGTCGCTTGGTCACTTTCAGAAGCATTGACTCTGCGGTATGTCTGGTATGGCTTCGTGGTCTTCCTGCTCTTTTCTGTCAGCATAAATGCAAATCGTGCTATCTCAATAGGGATGGACATCCATAACAACGGAATTGGCTATACTTCACGATATTGGAAAGAGTCAAAGATGCTGGCCTATCTATTGAGGGTGCCGGAGAGCATGACGATTTATTCAAATGCTCCAGACGTGATTCGTTTACTTGTGAAAAAAGAAGCAGTTATGATTCCTGTTAAAGTGTTTTCGGGGACGCTTAAAAGAAACGAAGATTACCAGGACCAAATGAATCGAATGATTCGAGAGAGTAAAGATGGAACTGCCTTAATTGCATATTTTAGCGGGATCAAGTGGCGATGGTATTTACCATCGAAAGAGGAAATTGAATCAATGGGGGATATTCCAGTTGTGAGGAGACTCCAGGATGGGGTGATCTATGGACTGTCTACCGCAAAAAATGCAAAGCCGAACCCACATTAGAAGGGGACCGAAAATTGCTAAAGTCTCAAACCAGACAGTATACCCGAGTTTCATAACATTGCTGAAAGATATTTTTTTTGCTGGCGGTTTGCCGATAGAATAATCATTGGTCCTTGAAAATATGTAGGTTGAAAGCCATCGATAAAAAGCGGATGGTTGCAATACCAGCCATCCGCTTTTTTGTTTATACACAACATTGATCTTCACTTTCTGTATTTTCAGTTTCAATTTGATATTTATCAATTTATGTGATTTCATTTTATTGCATATTATCCTGCATTGCCGATATTGAAAGATTTACTGCATACCCGTCTGGTTTTTATTTAAAACAAAATAAGCTTAGTTAACCCATAGGGTTAAACGAAAACACAAGAACATGACCATAAAAGAGAATACTACAACACCATTGGAGCCCCATTCCTCCGGTAAATCTCTTGAAGAGGTTCACAGTTCTGTTGAGACGCAGCATCCCAAATTATGGAAGCGTATATTTGCTTTTGCAGGACCTGCTTACCTTGTTAGTGTGGGCTACATGGATCCAGGAAACTGGGCCACAGATCTGGAAGGAGGCTCACGCTTCGGCTATTCACTGATCTGGGTAATCCTGATGTCGAACATAATGGCGGTGCTCTTGCAAACATTAGCTGCCCGGCTCGGGATTGTTACCGGAAAAGACTTGGCTCAGGCCTGCCGATCAGAATATTCAAAATGGGCGTCTTATGCGCTTTGGATCCTGTGCGAAATCGCAATAGCGGCCACTGACCTTGCAGAGGTTCTGGGCACCATCCTTGGGTTGAATCTTCTCTTTGGCCTTCCCCTGCTCTGGGGCGCTTTGGTCACCTTGTTCGATACCTTCTTGCTGCTTGCCATCCAGAGATTAGGGATTCGCAAGATGGAAGCGTTTATTTTATCCCTGATTACCATCATTGCAGGCGGGTTCATCGTCAATCTGTTTATAGCCAGGCCGGACTGGGGCGCCGCTGCAGCCGGGTTGTCCCCTTCCTTACCCGAGGGCTCGCTATTTATCATTCTCGGCATCATTGGGGCTACCGTTATGCCGCACAATCTTTACCTGCACTCTTCCCTGGTGCAAACGCGCCGGGTATCGCGGATGGTTGATACCAAAGCACAGGCTTGCAAGTATAATCTCCTCGATTCCGCCATTGCTTTGAATGCGGCATTCTTTGTCAACTCGGCGATTCTCATCCTTTCGGCCGCCGTGTTTTATCGACACGGGATTGTCGTAACCGAGATTCAGCAGGCACATAAGCTGCTTGAACAACTTCTCGGTACACAGGCCGCTTCCATTGCCTTCGGGTTGGCGCTGCTCGCAGCAGGGCAAAGCTCCACTTTGACAGGCACGCTGGCCGGGCAGATCGTTATGGAAGGGTTTGTTAAAATTCGGCTAAGACCCTATCTTCGAAGGCTCATCACCCGTTCAATTGCGCTGTTGCCGGCGGTAGCAGTCATTTCAATCTCAGGAGATCAAGGCACATACAAACTTTTGATTCTCAGCCAGGTAATTCTCAGCCTACAGTTGCCGTTTGCCATCGTTCCGCTGGTCCATTTCACAAGCGATAAGTTGAAAATGGGTTCATTTGCCAGTAAAATCTGGGTCAAGGTTTTGGCCTGGATCACTTCCGTCACCATCATCGTGCTGAACGGCAAACTGGTGTATGACCAGATTATGGAATGGATCACGGGCGGTGCTTCTATGATCTTTTCAATCCTGGCCATCGGCATCGCGGGTGCCATTTCTTTATTCCTCGTTTACATCATCATCCTTCCGTTGATTCGCGGGGAAAAGAGTTGGACGGAAGAGAAGCCTACCGGGGCATCACGGATTATCGAAAGGATTGCAACACATCGAACAAAACATATTGCAGCCGCCCTGGGACGGGATGACAGCGATGTTGCAATTGTCAGCAGGGCCCTGTCTCTGGCAAAATCAGAAGGAGCGATGCTGACACTGATCCATGTGGTTGATTCAGCTCCGGCACATGTTTACCAAAGCGATGTATATGATGAACATACGCGTGAGGATGAACAATATCTGGTGGAAATTGCTGAGGAAGTGAGCGCTTCCGGGGTTTCGGTGGAAATTGCGCTCTATCATGGTGACCCCGCCAAGGAACTTATCAAATTTGCTGAATCCCATAAAGTAGACCTTTTGGTGATGGGGTCTCACGGACACCGCTTGCTGGGTGACCTTCTATGGGGAGAGACCGTCGATCCGGTACGGCACCAGGTGGAAGTTCCGATATTGGTCGTACGATAAAAATGATAATTTCGTTGATATTTTTAATCCGGAGACGATAAAGATCACTTGATTGATCATTTATCCATTTTGTTGTCCAAAATCCCATTCCCTCATTTTCCATTCATTCCCGAGAGTGCCGGTCATCCCTCCCCTTGATTCCTGTCTTATCGGCATTAAGTTATGAATTAAAGCAACCTACTGAAAAGCCATAATTAATTTGAAAGGAGTTTGCTATGATTGCCATAACAGGAGCAACAGGTAACATCGGCAGCAAGATCACGTCTGATCTTCTGTCAAAGGGACAACATGTCAGATGTATCGCTCGGACAGCGAATAATCTTCAAAACTTCGCAGCCAAAGGTGCCGAAATCGCAGCGATTTCCTTGGATGATACGGACGCTTTGGCAAAAGCACTTACAGGTGTTGATGCGATTTTCGCCATGATACCCCCTCACTATCAGGCACAAGATTTCCGGGCCTATCAGAACGCCATCGGCGCATCCATCGCATCAGCCATCGAAACCGCAGGGGTAAAGTACGTCATTAACCTGAGCAGCCAGGGCGCTGATCTGACAGAAAAGACCGGGTTGATAAAAGGGCTGCGCGACCAGGAACAGCGGCTGAACAAGATAAAGGATGTCAACATCCTGCACTTGCGCCCCACTTATTTTATGGAAAATCTCCTGGCGAACATTGACATGATCAAACAGATGAACATCATGGGTTCGGCCATTCGGGGGGATATGAAGATCCCCATGATCGCCACCCAGGATATTGCGAAGTTTTCAGCGGAGCGGTTACTTAAAAAGGACTTCTCAGGGATAACAGTGAACGACCTTCTCGGTCAGAAAGACCTTTCCATGACTGAGGCTGCTGAAATTATCGGTAAAAAGATTGACAAACCGGGCCTGAAATATGTTCAGTTTTCTTACGAAGATACTGAAAAAGCGCTGGTTGATATGGGGTTTAGCGCCGATGTGGCCAAGCTTTTCATCGAAATGAGCCAGGCATTTAATGAAGGACTGATCAATACGCCTCGCACCCGGGAAAACACCACCGACACGCCTTTTGAGGATTTTGCCGAGGTGTTTGCCAAGATTTTTCTTGCTTAACTCGTGCCATCCATAAAATTTCTAGATCGGCACTGATTAAATAGACAATAGTCTTCACCGGGCTGGGCACTCTTATTGAGCTGAATTTAAGCTCAGTTAGGGCTTATTTAATAGCGCTGATCAGCCTTTGTCCCCAATTTCCACACATATGACATTTGTTTTTGATGGGTTTTTTTGAAAATCCAAGAGAAGCATCCCTTTGATCGATCTCTATGAACTCATCTCTAAGCGACCGATGTGACAAAAAAAGATACATGCGCTTTTCATTATCTGCATTGCGATAGTCTTCTATAATAGGATGATTATTTATCATTCTTTTCTCCATTGGGAGTAGTTTTACGTTTTTCATCTTATGATTGGTTTGCCCGTTAAAAAGATACGTCGTGATGACGTCTATGACAGCGCTGTCTTTCAAAATTTGCTTGTGTCCCAAACCTTCGGTGGTGTGCAGATAAAAATTATCTGTGTTATCTGTTAGTGTCTTTGAGTCCGTATAAGGGATGGTTCGGTCATCCTTGTCGTGAACAATTAGCATCTTAGAAGAAATGGTTTTTGCCAGAACATCAGGGTTGTCTTGATGCACATCGTATCCATAATATCTCTCCATATCTGCAACCAGGTTCCGATATATTACTCCGGGAACCCCATGATAATTGAAGGTATTGAACAAAAGCTCTTTGAGTTTTAGCGCTGGAGCAATAAGGACGGTATCAACAGATGGATTATCTTTTGAAATGCAATTAATCGTTGCTGAGCCACCGATAGAATAAGCGACAATACCCTGAATATTTAAGCCACGGGATGGATTTAAAAAAGATCTTACCGTATCAGAAAGTTCAAAGTAATTGGTGACTTGTCCTTCTGATTCTCCATGAGCCGGTGCATCATAGGTAATGATCGAGTATCCGGCGTCTATAACTGACCCAAAGAAATAGGCGAAATTTACACCGCGACCGTTCCACCCATGAACAAAGAGAATACCAGGTCCTTGTCCCCATTTCCAGCATCGAATGTCTTTGTCATGAACATGAATACGGAACATCGTACCATTTTCAAGAAATTGTTGTTCAAAAGGGGTGAGGGCATAGGACTTGGGTTTAAAAAACCTTTTGAGTATGATGTTTTTGGTGGCATTGGGTGCGAGATACCATAATGCTGTCAGCAAAAGATGCGTGCCTCTTTGCCTTGCCTTAATATAACGAACGTTCGTGCTTACTAATTTCGTTTGAACAATATTTTTTGACATACTACCCCCTTATTATTTATAGGAATTTAATATTCGGGTAAGAGCAGCTTCCTGGCGTTTTCTGATTTCAGCGTCGTCAAGCAAATTAAAATAAAGATGAAAGCCGAGAAGTAGGGAATAGAGATCAAAGGCAAACTGATCCTCATCAATATCTTTTCTAAAATCCCCCACTGCAACGGCTGATTGGCCGATTCGTTTTAGGCAATCGATCCATTCTTTCTGTTGATTCAGCAAAACATCCCTGACCCTTCCGGGGCGGTCAGTGAAATCCGCGCTGGCGGTAACAAAAATGCAACCCCCTGTCAATTCAGAAGTCCATTGAATCCAGTTGGCGACCAATGCCCTGATTCTTGGAATACCGGCCTTGGTTTTCAGTGCCGGGATGATGACACTTTCTGAAAAAACCCGGGCCGCGTGATTAAGTATCTCGATTTGAAGATTCTCCTTGGACTGGAAATGAGCAAACAACCCACTTTTGGATAAATTCGTTGCCTTAGCCAGGTTTCCGATAGTCACGCACTCGAGTCCCAATTGGCTGGCCATATCCAAACCGGCTTCCAGGACCATATTTTTTGTATCTTCGCCTTTTGCCATACAAATAAAATAGTACGATCGTTCGTACTTGTCAAGTAAAAAAATTCTATTTAAAAAAGGTGGATTCCCACGGGCTTACGCCCGCGGTCCTCAGCTAAATTTCGATACCTAAATAAAGATCCTGCTCCAGTTGGACTTGTCGCATCCTCGATGTTTGCGACGTCAGGATTTACCTTGTAATAATGTCGGTATTCCCTCGGATACCCTTCTAAGAATGTCCCAATATGCACCTCGGTGCCCGGATTTAATCGCTTCGGTCAGTTCTGGATTGTCATTATAATTGTAATCCGGTTTTGCCTCGGTCCGTCGACCGAGAAGAAATCTCGGATCATCACCCACAAGACCATGCAGCCAATCTTCAACATCTTCACCCAGACGGAAATCACAGTAATAGATCGGTCGAAGAAACGATTCATTGTTTTCCAGGGATCCGAAAAGGCTCGGGTTTTTCGATAACATTCCCTTTGATGCTTCTAAGATTTGTTGTCCCAGCTGGGTCATTGGATAAAGTCTTACCCCTAGGCTTATCCCCACACGATCCGGTTCGATTTTTTTCATCAAATGGATCGTTGTTTCAATGGATTGTCTTGTTTCGCCGGGAGACCCAAGGATTAGGTCGAACATGCAAATAATATCGTGTCTGATGCAAATGTCTCGAATCCGAGTCAAATCATCAGAGTTATATTTATGGCCGAGTCGATGCAGCATGCCATCATCTCCATGGTCAGCACCGAAATCGATTCCGACACATCCGGCCCGTTTCATAAGATGTGCCAACTCATCTGTGAAATATTCGGGAGAACAATAGGCATACCATTTGATTTTACTTCCCAAGCCTGAGTCGATGATGGCCCTGGACACCTGAACCGCATGGGAATAGGGCAGATTAAATTCGCAGTCACACGTATGAAAGACCTTAACCCCACGGTGATAAAGCTCGGTCAATTCCGCCGCCACATTTTGCGGCGGGCGAAGTCTTACAGTTTTACCTTTGACAAATGGTTCCGGACAGTAGGTGCACTTCATGGAACATCCGCGTTTGGACTCGAATCCCACCTGACCGCCGTTTTCAAAGTAATATAGATTGTCAATCAAAGATCTGGGGGCCAAATCCATTTTTTCGAGGGACACCGGCAAGATGGTGTTGTGTCTAAAATTGCCGTTTTCCATCCAAATCAATCCCGGCACCGTATCCAACTTATTGTTGTCTTTTAAGGCTGTTGTCAGTTTAACAAGACTCTCTTCTCCGTCTCCGCATATACCATAAGACACATCGCAAAATTTCATAACTTCAGCAGGAAAAATGGAAAAACCGACACCGCCGAGACAAATCGGTGCGTTGGTTAAGCGTTTAATGGTTTCAAGAACCGGTATCGCTCGAAGAAGTGAAAAATCCTGACTCGCGAAATAGGAATCATCGATGTTTCGTAGGGTAACACCAACGAGAACCGGTTTTTCTTTCAAAACATCGGAGAGTTTTTTCCGCCAGTCCGGTTCAATGGCACAATCCACCAAGTCGACGTCTATTCCAGCATGGCGGCATGCAGCGCCAAGATAATCTATGGATACCGGCGTCACCGGCGGTTTCATAGGATTCGGATTAACAAGAACGATTCGCATCTGTCCATTCATCAATCAAATTGGTTTCTTTTCCAAAAGCGTTGTCATACAACAAAAAACCTCATGGAAAGATTATTAATAAATATATGTTTTATTCTACTAATAAACAAATTAAATGCTCGACATATACATATTCACAGGGTGTGCTTTCTCGTGTAACGATATTGGCGGAGTGGCTTCGTCAATTCAATGACTTAGCAGTGGGGGAGACCGCGGCTCCCGCATGTTTTTTGCGGGAGAACGCGGAAGGGGCAGGAATGCCACCGCTGCTAAGTCATTGAATTGACCAGACACATAGACACCAGAGTTAAACGGGGAAGCACACCCTGTGAATACATACTAAAATGTCGAGTAGGATTTGCACTCCTTAGTAAGTGAGCGAAAACCTAAAATGCAATGTATACTCAAAGAGTTGCTGGGTGTCAACAACCGTGCCTGCCTTTTTGCTCAGGCCACTAGATTTGTTTGATTTGTAGCTCCGATTACATCTTGAATGACGTTCGTGGAGAACGTGCAGTGAATGGGGCGACCCTCGATCATTGATTAGTTACCATGAATGCCCCTGTCTTCAAGGCGTCGGCGGCAGTCCTTCCGGCCAAAAGCACGGCAGGTTAGCGGTTTGATGTTATGAATGGCGCAAAAAAAGCGGGGTTCTCCAAAATACTGGAACAAAAATGGGCAGAGTTGTTGATTCTTCAGTGTTTCGCCGGAAAGAAAGCCGAACCAGTGATTCGGATAAACAATTTCTGCCGGCGGGTCAGGGGGTAGGCCGCCGATCTGACAGCATACGCCGCAAAGATTGCACCACTGGCCCGAAGGGAGGTGATGACGGGTGCCGTCCAATGGAATACAGGTAATGGTGACCGGATCGAACAGGATTTGGATGTCGTGTCGAATCCTCAGAAAGACGCTGGCAAATTCTACGAGTTCTCGGGCCAGAACCGGCTCTATATCCCATCGTTTTTTATTGATAAAAAACCGCATGCCCACCACATCGGCAAAGATCGTCTGCTCCAACATGCCTATGGGAAAGTAGGGATCAGACAAAGCCCGTGATAAAACAGAGACATCTGCATCAAGATGAAAACGATCCAGCAAATGTTTTAACACCCGGTTTTCAGAAGACTTTTGGGTTGTATCCGTTCTTCTCAACGAATTTTGCCATAAGTCGGCATATTGTTTGAACAGTTCCGTTATATGATTCGGTTTTGAATCCATGGGCGATGATTTATTTAAAAAATAAATAGGATCGTTTTTTCTTGACAAAATCCGCTTGACTGCCAAATTATTACCTTAGATTGATCGCCGATTAAATATTTTTTTCACTTTTCCCCATACGCTGATTATGGAGGATACCATGTTTATCGTCCACGTCTTTGTCCATGTCAAGCCCGACTGCATCGAAGAATTTAAGACGGCAACCCTGGAAAATGCCCGCAACAGTGTTTTGGAACCTGGCATTGCGAGATTCGATGTGCTTCAGCATCTGGAAGACCCCACACAGTTCATTCTTGTCGAAGTCTACCGGACGCCTGAAGACCCGGCCAGGCACAAAGAAACCGCGCATTATCAAACGTGGCGGGATACGGTTGAAGACATGATGGCCGAATCTCGCTCCAGCATTAAATTGGCCAATTTGTTTCCGGACGAAAAAGGATGGGATTGATGAGACGATTCGAATTTGCCACCGCTTCTCGAATCATTTTCGGCCGGGGAACTTTGAAAGAAGTGCCGGTCGAGGCCGCCCAAATGGGTGGCCGGCCAATGGTGGTCACCGGTAAAAATACTGAACGCGCGGCAGCATTGCTGAATTTGCTTAACGTCGCCAGCATACAGACCTTCACCTTCAGTATTACCGGCGAACCCACCATAGAAATGATCCTTGAAGGGGTTCAGCTCGCCCGAAAAAATACCTGTGATGTCGTCATCGGCATCGGCGGCGGCAGCGTCATTGACGGCGCCAAGGCTATTTCCGCCCTGTTAACCAACAGCGGCGATATTATGGAATATTTGGAGGTAATCGGTCAGGGGAAACCGTTGACACAGGCCTCGGCCCCCTGCATCGCCATTCCGACCACCGCCGGAACCGGTGCCGAAGTCACCCGCAATTCGGTGCTGACATCGACTGAGCATCGGGTTAAAGTCAGTCTTCGCAGCCCGACCATGTTGCCGGATCTTGCCGTCATCGATCCTGAACTGACGTATTCCATGCCGCCATCCTTGACCGCCAGCACCGGACTGGATGCGCTAACCCAAAATCTGGAGCCTTTTGTTTCCAAGCAATCCAACCCATTAACAGATGCCTTGTGCCGGGAAGGCCTTAGGCGAATCGCCCGTTCTCTGCGCCGAGTATTTGAAAACCCAAGGGACACGGCAGCTCGCGAAGACATGTCGATTGCCAGTCTCCTTGGAGGATTGGCCCTTGCCAACTCTAAACTGGGAGCAGTTCACGGATTCGCAGGCCCCATGGGTGCCATGTTCCCAATACCCCATGGCGTGATCTGTGCCTGCCTGCTTCCTCATGTCATGGAAGTCAATGTCAAAGCGTTACAGGAAAAAAGCCCCCTTGAGTTCCTATCGCGGTATGACGAAGTCGCCCGCCTTTTGACCGGCAGACCAGATGCCGGAGCAACAGATGGAATCGACTGGATTCACGATCTGTGCAACGCGCTGAATGTAGCGCCGCTTTTCGAGTTGGGTATCACAGAATCTCACTTTCCTGAAATAATCGCAGGAGCCAAAAGAGCGAGCAGTATGAAAGGAAATCCAATTGAATTAACCGATGGAGCGCTCATCGAAATTTTAAGAAAGGCCGTTTTAAAAACCAACCTACAGATCTAAACAAAAGATTGGCAGTTACTTTGAGGGGTCGGGGAGTTTTTTTTAACAACCGCTACATGGATAATTCATAAAGGAGACATTATGTGTGCTGATCCTACATTCCTAATGGAAAAGGCCGGAATCAACATCCCGCTTATCGGTTTTTATGACGCACCAGATCCGTCTGCCTTTGAACCGTTAATTCGGCCAGTAGAGGGTCGCTGGGCTTGCTTGTATATGTTTTACAAAAACTGGCTCAAGGGAAAAACCCTCCATCTCACAAAGGATAACTATGGTTGCGGCGGAGCGGGTATGTATCTTTTTGGTCTCAAAACACGTTCGCGGCAAGAGTACATCGACTTTCTGTATGGGGAGGAAGGCCTGAAGGCATCCGGTGAACTCATGGGCCAGTGGATTGACCAGGCACCAAAGTACAAGCCTGAAAATTCAAACATTCTGGTTGGTCCTCTTAAAGACAATCAATTCGAGTACCTCAAGACCGTGACCTTTTTCATTAATCCCGATCAGCTGAGTCTATTCGTAGTCGGCGCATACTACCATCAGGGTTTATCAAGTCCGCCAATCGTAACGTCTCCCTTTTCCGCAGGTTGCGGTCTCCTGGCCCCACTTTTTGATGATTTCGAAAGCCCCAAAGCAATCATCGGTGCGACGGATATTGCCATGCGTCAGTTTTTGCCGCCTGACATTATGGCTTTTACCGTCACCAAGCCACTATACCAACGACTCTGCTCACTCGACGAACAAAGTTTTCTCGACAAATCATTCTGGAAGGATTTGAAAAAAGCAAGAAAGCGAGTGTAAGCTAATAATCTGATCTTCTAGTTAGCTGGTTTTGTGAAAAGAGAAAAAAATCATTTCATGTAGTCCTGATAGATTGGGGCGAACATCAGGGATTTAACATGGGCTGACAGATCATCCGGTTTCGGAATCGTTGCGAAGTCTCTATTGTAAACTACCTCGGCTACAGCGGTTGCTATGTGTGCCGAAACTTCTCTGATTTTTGTCAGCGGCGGATAGATGCATCCAACATTATAATCTTCTTCCGATACAAGTTCAGCCAGTTTTTTTGCTGCGATTAGGAACATCTCATCGGTCACATACCGGGCGCCTGCCGCAATGGCTCCCAACCCTATACCGGGAAAGATATAAACGTTGTTACCCTGTCCCGGCACAAATCTCTTACCGTTGAAGACAACAGGTTTAAAAGGGCTCCCGCTTGCAAATACAGCACGTCCCTGTGTCCATTGATATGCTTCTTCTGCCGTACATTCGGATTTGGAGGTTGGATTCGACAGCGCAAACACGATGGGTTTTTCATTGTATCTTGCCATCGCTTCCAGAACCGGACGGTTAAAGGCTCGGGTCTGACCGGAAACGCCAATAATCGCACTTGGCTTCAATGCTTCAACCGCAGTAAGCAAATCAGGAATAAACTCATGATCATGGGCATAGGAACGCTTTTGTCTGGCCAATTTTTTACGGCTATTTACAACCAGGCCCTTAGAATCCATATACCAGCACATGTTCCTGGCTTCTTTTTGAGATATGCCCTGGTCGGTTACGGCAGAGACAATGAGGTCCCCGATTCCGATTCCTGCTTCCCCGGCGCCGAGAAACAAAATTTTCTGATCCTTAAGATTTTTTCCTGTCATTTGCATGGCCGAATAAATTCCCGCCACCGCAACACTTGCCGTGCCCTGAATATCGTCATTAAAACAGCAAATTTGATCACGATATTGGGCAAGTAAGCGAAAAGCATTGCGGTTGCCGAAATCTTCAAACTGAATCAATGCCCGGGGGAATATTTCTTCTACCGCCATGACAAATTCTTCAATCAGTTCGTCATATGTTTCATCATAAGGTCGAAAATTCTGAAGTCCCAGATAAAGCGGGTCATTTAACAATTTCTCGTTATTCGTTCCGACATCGATGCACACAGGCAGACAGGACAAAGGATGGATACCGGCACAGGCCGTATAAAGACAAAGTTTCCCCACAGGAATTCCCATTCCGTCAACGCCAAGATCCCCGATCCCCAGAATTCTTTCACCATCGGTGACGACAATAATACGAATGTCCTTGTGGGGCCAGTTTTTCAAAATGTTGCGTATCCGTCCCTTGTTATTTGCTGAAATATAAAGGCCTCGTGCTTTCCTGAAAATGTGCGAAAATTCCTGACATGCCTGTCCGACTGTCGGGGTATAGATGATCGGCATCATTTCTTCGAGATTTTCTTCAACCACTTTATAAAATAACGTAATATTGCGATCGTAAAGCGACATCAGCGTAATATATTTCCCGAGATCGGTAGGTTTTCTGCGAACGCTTTCCAAAACCTTGTCACACTGCTGTTCCATGGTCAGAACTTTCGGAGGCAAAAGTCCCCGAAGGTTTAGTCCGTCTCGTTCTGCTTCAGTAAAGGCCGTTCCTTTATTCAAAAATGGATCCTGAAGCAGTTTCAGACCGGCAGGAATTTTTTTTTGGGTGTCATGCATTTTCAGTGCTCCTTTCCGTAACTCCAATTAACGTTGTTGCATGTATGTGTTCACTAAAAGTGCTTTCTGTAAACACGTATATGGTGCTTAGTGGAACGTTATGTGTTTAACCAGCTATTTGTTTATATTTTATTATGGTTATAGAACAGGAAAAAGCAAGCGTATTCCCCGATATTTTGGATACATTACCTTTTAACTTCAACGTTTGTGGGCATCTTACATAAAAGGTAAGATAATTACAGCATCGGAAGTTTTTTTAATTGTATTCAGAATTGACCTCTAAAGGTCTCCATTCGTGACATTGTCTTTTACTACCAGATATTGTGTTATTTAGTTCTTGACATACAAAATATATAGTCTTATACGGATATTAAACAATTCTTTTTTAACATTTGATTCAATAAAGACAACTTATACGAGCAGAATCAGCAGTGGAAGGACATAATTTTTAATGAT